>JAABUQ010002126.1_pt1 | contig 40159 bp, 38 predicted proteins | sample 5560001 | NCBI WGS metagenome assembly JAABUQ01 (sample SAMN10711888, study PRJNA513371) | rock metagenome | isolation source: Antarctica rocks | place: Antarctica: Victoria Land, Finger Mt nord | collected 2015-12-18
TTTGGCAAACTTATCTTTAAAGATCACTTCCTCACCTGCAACACGTTGACGCTTTACATATTCCTCGATCTCGTTGCCTATGAAACGGTATTCGCCACCAACACGATATGCAGGTAGTTCTCCCTTCGTTACCAGTCTGCGCACAGTGACGACATCTACACGTAAAAAGTTAGCTACATCTTCAGTAGTCAGCAATGGGTCCATGTTTACACCTCTCTTAAACGTCTTCACCAGTACTACACAATACTATACCTAACTATAAATTACTTTAGCATAAAAGTCAATACACTAAGCTATTTTGAACGTTTGTAATAGTCTACCAATCTTCAATCGAGAGGAAATCCCCGTTTGGAGGGGGCAGGGAGACCGCAAGGGTCTCCCCTACATTTGAGAACGGCGCGACATGTAGGGGAGACCCTTGTGGTCTCCCCTACATGTCGCGTCCCATCAAATGACGATTGGTAGACTAGTAGGGACCATTATTTGGCCGCCACTATGTATCAGATGTATACCCATCATTTATAACCCAGCTATGCAACGCTACTTTTCTGTGGTATGGTACACTCACGCCCTAAAGCTGTATCGCCCAGATGCTATTGTTTTCCTATACGCCCCAATACGGAGGTATTCAATGAGTGATGTTGCGCCTTCTGCCGATGCTGGCATAAGAACCTCTCCACGCATTACGACTGGCTACGCTCGCTACGTTTTCTGGGTCATGTTCCTTATCAGTTTCTTGAATTATTTAGATCGTAACGTGCTAACAGGAGCGGCGAACGTCATAGCCAAAGAACTTGGTTTCAACCTTGATGGCATCGGCTATATAGCAACCGCCTTTCTGATTGTTTACTCCCTCGGCACTCTTCCGTTGGGAATATGGGCTGATCGTGCAAAACGCCGAGATGTGGTTGCTGTCAGTGTTGCGGTGTGGAGTATCATCACTGCCGCTACCGCACTAGCGACGAATTTCACTACACTCTTTCTCTCGCGTATGCTTCTGGGGATCGGCGAGGCAGGCTATTTTCCTGCGGGTACCGCGCTGATGAGCGATTATTTTTGTCGTGAGAAGCGCTCTCGTATCATGAGTTGGTGGAGTATAGCACAACTTGTTGGTATTCTGGTTGGTTTTGTTATTGGTGGTGCCGTTGCTGGTCTTTATCCTGGTAGCTGGCGGCTGGCCTTTATCTTCACAGGTATTCCTGGTTTGCTACTAGCACTTCTGGTATGGCGAGTACGTGAGCCGCGCCGCAATCAGGCAGATGAGGAAGACCTTAAGGCGCGTGGAGCCTATATAGCTGCCAAAATAACACAAGGAGCGGGACAGCCTATTGGGGTATCAACTCATGTCTTTGCTCAATTGAGTACCTTGTTGCGTATTAAAACGCTGGTTGTGCTGATCGTGATGCAGATATTTGCCTTCTTTGTGCTTACCGTCAACGTGGTCTTTTTGCCAACATACCTTCAACAGAAGGATACGTTTAGCCTCACTTCTGGACAAGCGGGACTCTTTTCAGGAGCAGTCGTTGTCCTGGCGGGTATGGCGGGTACAGTGCTAGGTGGCTATATGGCCGATTGGTTGAACAAGAGTCATCCGGGCTCACGCATCCTCGTATGCGGAATTGGTTTCTTGCTTGGAGCACCTGCATTCGCAATTGCTGTAACCTTTCATAATCTGCTTGTATTTACGATCTTTTTTGTCATCTCAACACTCTTACTCACGCTCTATACAGGTCCTAGCACAGCGGCAACACAGGACGTTGTGCCATCAGCACTACGCGCCTCAGCAGTTGCAGTCTCGCTGCTCATCGCCCACTTATTAGGCGATGCGTTTTCGCCTACACTGGTAGGGGTACTCGCGACAAGTTTTGATCCAACACATGGTCATCATTTCGTTGCAGGTATGGCGGGTCAAGACCTGAGCATTGCTCTATTGGTGACGTGTACACCAGCGCTTGCCATCGCGGGTCTCATTGGCCTCTTCGGTGCTCGCTGGATGAAAGATGATATCGCTGCCGCAGAGGAGGCTGATAGGGTTGCAAGAGGGTAAAGGTTTGTGGTGCAATACTCTTACGAGACATTACATCACAAGGAACATCTCTATTTTTTAGAGTTAGCAAGGAATTCTTCCATGATTCATTTTTATGAACTCTCACAGTTGGATGTTGCACAGTATACACGTTTGTTACGTCGCGCAGAGATTGAGATTGACGATCTTATCGATTACGTGCGCCCAATAGTACGCGATGTACGGGACCGAGGTGACGTGGCCTTGATCGAGTACATGGAGAAGTTTGATCAAATACAACTTACTCCCGAACGCTTACGCGTGAGTCGAGAAGAAATCGAACAGGCACATCATAAACTCAACACGGACGTATACACAGCAATACAACACGCTATTTCCAACGTACATGCACTACATGAGCAACAGATGCCAGCGCAACAGACATTCACACAGGTCGCTCCTGGTGTTATGGTAGGCGAAAAGGTTACGCCGATTACGAGTGTGGCATTGTGTGTTCCTGGGCGCAAAGGTATTTTTCCATCGGTTATGTATATGCTGGCAACACCTGCTCATATCGCGGGTGTACAGCGGATTGTTGTGTGCACACCACCTGGACTTGATGGCACTATCGATCCTGCTTTACTCGTTGCCGCCGACTTGTGTGGTGTGCATGAAATATATCGCATTGGAGGACCACATGCTATCGCTGCACTCGCTTATGGAACAGAGTCTATACAGCGGGTCTACAAAATCACTGGCCCTGGCAACACGTATGTCTCAGCAGCAAAACGTTTGTTATGTGGTATTGTCGATGTAGGACTTCCCGCCGGGCCGAGCGAGTCGATTCTTCTTGCCGACGAAAGTGCTAATCCAGAACTGGTGGCGCGCGACCTGTTGATCGAGGCGGAGCATGGTCCTGACTCATCCAGTTTGCTGGTGACGAATAGCCGCACTCTTGTTGATGCTGTACTTCCATTGCTTTCGGAAAAGATGGCCGCACTGCCTGAACCCCGTCAGACATTCTGTCGCACAGGGTTTGAGTCAGAAAAGGGAACAGGTGGTATTCTACTGACTGAGACTATGCAGCAGGCCATCACGTTCGCGAATGAGTACGCGCCTGAGCACCTTGAAGTACTGGTACAGGAACCATTCGCTCTACTTGGGAGCTTGAAAAACGCGGGCGAAATCCTGCTTGGGCCATACACACCTTTTTGTATAGGTAATTATAGTGCTGGCACCAATGCGATTCTTCCAACAGGTGGCTTCGCACACACGTACTCCTGCACTTCGGTCTACGATTTCCTGAAACGTACTGGCGTAGCATATGTTACCGAGGAAGGCTATGGGCCTCTGAGCGAGACGACGCGTCGCCTTGCAGAGTTTGAGGGTTTTCCCGCGCACGCCAACGCGGTGACAGAGCGCCAAGTGTTGTCCAAACAACCGTCAAAAGCATAACGATTAAGGTCAGAATCGTCGCCTGTTGCAGCAGAGTAATAGCGTTACGGGCTGCGATGCCTTGTCCAAGCTTTGTACTCGCTTGTAGGGGCAAGTTTGCGCTATCACTGACCTCTACAACAGCATCATTGCCCTCCAGCGCAACGTAAACGCGTTGTAGTACGGGGTCTGCTTCAACACCGTCAGGCGCTTTGCCCACGCGTAGTGTCCCTAGCACATCGAATGTCTTGCCATCAATGACTGTGATAGTAGTTCCCGCGTTGTGGGTCTGACCGCCTTCGTCGTCGCCTTCATTTGCAACATAAATGCGTCCTGTTGCTGTATTGAACGCAACACCTTCAGGATAAGGAGTAACAGGAACACGTGCTTGTACAATATTTTTATTACCATCGACAACATCTAATTCCTGCCCACCTGCACATACAATATAGACGCGTCCCGTTACTTCATCGACACGCAGCGGCTGTAGAGGCGTCTTTGCGAGCTGTAGTGTCGTAAGTGTATGCAGAGTTGTCTCATCAATGATGGAAAGCGTATGTGTAGCAACATCCGCAACATAGAGTCTTCCCAGACGACTATTTACGCCAAGTCCTTGTGGATGTGTTCCTACATGAAGTTGTGATGTTGTAGCTTGTATTGGTCCACTCTGCCACCCTGCTTGCACAGTAAATACGTATACAGCACCCTCGTCGCTACTCGAAACGTAGACAACATGGCGTTGTGTATCGAGTGCAATGCCAGTATCGCCAAGACCTGTACGTAAGGTCGCCAGTGTTTGTCCCGTCGCTCCATCGAGTATAAACAGGTCGCCCTCTTTACGATTATAGAAGTCTGCCGCCACGAAAACGCGATGGCTTACGCTATCCACCTGGACATCAGTTGCCACGTCACCAAATGTAGCACGCCAGCGCACGCCGCCGCGAAGAGGATCGAAGGCGACAACAAGCCCAGAACCCTCATGAGCAATGTACAGCAGGTGTGTCTGTGTATCAACCGCCATTGCCTCTGGACTCTTCCCCGAATGCAGCGAGCCAACGATGGGAAAGCCATCAGCGTGTACTGATAGAGGAGACATAATGACTATAAGCAATACTGCAAGAGAAAGAGTATAAAGGCGACGTACCATTTTTTACCCGCGTTTTCCATATTTGTACATAAGTGCCTTTGCTATCTTAGCATGTATCGCAATGAGGAGTACATAGACACGTCGGCATGGACAGTTGAGTCCATGCTGGCGTGTCGATGCAGTAACAGAAGTCAATTGTTGTGGTGTCCGAGGAGACCTTCGGCGTCGCGCATCATGCCATCAACACCTTTGTTTACCTCGTTGTTGGCAGCTTGATCGATCGCAGTTTTGAGCATCTGATCGACCATCTGGCCGCCTGGAAGATGTGGTGCGGCTGCATCGACTTCCTGGTTGATGAATTTATCAGCCGTGGTATCGATAACGGCAGCGCTTGCGAAATTGCTGGCTCCTTTGCTGGAAATTGTTTTCATGGAGCGTGGACATGTTGTAAGCGTTCTCCTCATAGTACTAAATAGCTGTTTTGATATGTTGCTCAGCGAGAGTGAGCAACAAACACACCATAGTAGACGACGTGCATTACAAAAAGTTACTTCCGCTACTCTGGTGCGGTTTGCGAGAATGTTTTTGCTTCGGTAATCCACGTATTAATCTCTTCAACTGTTGGGGTATGATGGGCTAGTTTCTGCTTTGCTTGCAGGTCTGACAGAGTCTTGTGCAGGTTGTCGGCCTTGCGGTGTTGCAATTCTTTGCAGCTATTGACGCCCGCCTCTTCGAGCAGGTGAGACAACGCCTCGCCAACGCCCTTTAAGCGCATGAGGTCAGCGCGATTCGCCAATTCTTTAATTGCGGACGATGTTGTCCCTATTTTTTGCGCGAGAGTAGCACGTTGCTTCTCAGTCTTTGAGTGCTCAAGCAGTTGTTCCGTGTTCTTGATACCTTCGGCCTCCAGCTTTGTATGAAGTTCGGGGGTCATGCCTCTAATCTTGCCAATTGGATCGCTCATGAAGGGTTCCCTTTCTTTCTCTAAAATGTGAAGACATAAGCAGAACGCTTACTACATCTTACCACATCCTACCACATCCACAGATATTCGTTTTGTCTGATAAGGGTGATTTACAAGTCAGGCGGGAGCATGAGAGGGACAAGCCCTCTCACTGCTCTGCACGCGCACGCGGCATGAGCGGGGCACAGCAGTGAGAGGGCTTGTCCCTCTCATGCCCCTCACGCAGGCTGCAATGACTTTTGAATCGCCCTGGTGTCTGATACGTCTGAGTGTGAAGGTGTGAAGGACCCCACTGCTCAGAATGAGAAAGATATGTTATAATGCCTCCAATATGAGACCACATAGCGGGTGGTAAAAAATGTTAGACTGCACTTCATACTCTATGTATGCCCTATCCGCTATGCCCAATGAGAAGTTCAGTCAGTATAGAGTGGTGCAACAGATATATGGCAAGTAATTATTCGTATGACCCAAAGAATGTATCATCCATGAGTAATGCTTCTACCCCTGCAAGCGGTCCCAGCGGGACCGAGCCAGAATTTGTTTTACCTTCGCAGACGCCATCCACTCCGAATGCCAACATTACGCCTGCACAATCTATGGCTTCAGGACAATCATTGACGCCCTCTGCAAATGGAGAGCGTGCAAGCAGTCAGCAGCGCCTTTCTCCTGGGACAGAACTATCTGACGGGAAACGGTATCGCATTGAGCGTGTGGTGGCAACGGGTGGAATGGGAGCAGTATATCGTGCCATCGACAAACGTTTCAACAAACCTTGCGCCGTGAAAGAGATGCTGGACGATTTTCAGAGCGAGAGTGAACGCGCCCAATCCGTCGAGTGGTTCTCACGTGAGGCTTCGCTCTTGCTTGAACTCAACCATCAGTGCATTCCACGTGTGCGCGATTTCTTTATCGACGGTGGTGTGCATTATCTGGTGATGGACTTTATTGAGGGTCGTACGATGGGTGCGGTCCTAGAGCAGGAGGCCGTTGTTGCAGGAATAAACGGGGCGCGGGGCATTACAGAGGCACGTGCTCGTCACTGGGGACAACAAATTTGCAATGTGCTTAATTATCTGCATCGCCTCTCACCACCAATTATTTTCCGTGATCTCAAACCGACGAATCTTATGGTGACAGATAACGATGACATCAAACTGATCGACTTCGGGATTGCGCGCACCTTTCAATCACAGCGTCAAGCTACGATTATTATGACCGTTGGTTATGCACCGCAAGAGCAGTTAGTTGGCAACCCAGAACCGAGAAGCGATCTCTATGCACTGGGTGCGACACTTTATAGAGTGCTGACACACCACGATGCATCAAATAACAAACCAACAATTTTCTCGTTTCCAGCGCTACGCTCACTGCGTCCAGACGTGACACCTGCTTTTGAGCAGGTTATTATGCGAGCGCTGGCGATGTTCCCAGACCAACGCTGGCCTAATGCAGCCGAGATGGAGCGAGCAATTATCAATCTACCACCACTTCCTCCTGGCTTACCAGCGCCCACACCAGTACCTAGTAGAGTCGAACCACGACCGCTAGCAAATCCAAATACTCCCAATAACGTTAGACCATCAGGAACTAACCTTGTTCCTGATGGTCCATCGCAACAACTAGGAGTCAATGGTCCTGCGGGTCAACAAATTATAGCGGCAACAAATCATATTGCCGCAGGGCGAGTAAATGAGGCATATGCATCAGTACAACGCGCGTACGGTCTTGAGCCAAACAATGCACTTGTTCACAAGCTATTTGGGCAAGTATTTGCACGGCGTCAGCAGGCCGATCCTGCGGTGCAGGCATACAGTCGATCATTGCAATTGAACGTTGAGGATGCCGAAACACACAAGCTACTCGGGGATGTCTGGCTCTTCTTGCGCCAACAGCCATTACCAGCCGTCACAGAATACGTGCAATCGCTACGCTTCAATCCAACAGATTACGAGGCACACCAGCGGTTAGCGCAAAGTTATGAGCGAACGAATCAGCTTGACCTTGCCCTGAGAGAATACCAAGAAGCGGTGCGACTTGCCCCAAAACAACCAAACATTGTAGGACCGCTCTATTTTGCACTCGGTCAACTTGCGATGCGCCTCAACTTGTTTCAGATTGCGGAACAAGCATTTGTACAAGTGCTTATGATTAACGCCGCAGACTATCAAGCACGCTTCCTATTAAGCCAGGCATATGAGAAGCAAAACAAGTTAGAGGATGCATTCCGAGAGTGTTCTTATGTTGTAGGGCCTTTGGGCCAGAGTAATCCAGCAGTGCCACAACTGTATCAACGCCTTCGTGTACAACTCGGACGCTAAAATTATGCTAGACCCAATGAGGGAGAACATATTCATGAGTACGTATCTCACTAAGCGAAAGGGTACCAGGCTAACTGGCTGGGTGTCGTACTGCGTCACATACTGTGTACTCTCTGGTCTTATCGCAGTTCTGCTTACGCTTCTTCTATCTCCTGTCGCCTCAGCAGCGAAAAAAGACGATATGCTGCATAAGGAATATCTTGCTCGTACAGGTGTTTCTGTAGTACGTATCGTCGCAACATATGGACTTCAAAAGTCTGGAAGCAGCAGTATTCCGCTTACACCAACGGCAACTTCGACAAAGCCCAAAAGTAATGTAGACGTACCACCAATCACGTGTACAGGCCTGGGTGTTATCGTGGCAGGTGTGGGGCAAACAGTATGGGTAGTGACTGATGGCTCTCTTGTCAGTACGAGTGGCTTAACCTGCAAACAAATGGGGCCGACGCATATCGTTGATAAGCAATTACAATTAAATACACTCAATGTGTATGTGAACGATGCATATAACAGCACAGCATCTCGTACTATGCTTTCAGGAGATATAAAAAGTGTTCATTGTAATGCTCCTGAAAATTGTAGTGATGGTGCTTCGCTCTTCTCGTTTCAGAGTACTAGAGTCCTTCCAGCAATTCAACTTCCTGATGCTACGAGCACAACATCAACTGGTACAGCGATCATTCAACTCAGTCAGTCTCTCACGAACACAGCAATCCCAACGACGATAATTAATGTACAGCAATACCTCATGCCCACAGCGTTTTTAATCACAGGGACAACAGGTGAAACAGCGAGCATCACTAATGATCTTGAAGGTGGTACTCCAATCGTTGATCCCCAGGGTTTTATCAACGGGATCTATCTCAAAGATACCGCCCAACAAAAGATTTTTAAGGCAATAGGGATAACAACGCTTCTCAAAGAGGGTCAAGGCATACTCAGCGATGCAACCGCAAACAATGTCTCTACGCACTGGAATAGTGGTATCTCTGAATACTACCAGGGGTCAAGTTCCTACGGTAAGGCAAATAGTGACTTTAAACAAGCCTATAGTGCCAGCAATAACCAATTTCAGGGCGCACAGCAATTCATTCAAGCGACAAACCCAGGAGGGACATCGTCAGGAACAGATGGAACACCAAATAGTCTAAGGCTGCCCGGCGGTATTTTTGTACCTTACTGGTTGCTTGCAGTCGTCATTGTGGGAGGAATTGCCCTTCTTCTGCTCCTATTTCTACTTAATTCACTTTTTAGACGTGCGCAGCGTAATAAGGACTTTGCAGAGGCTGACAAACAGGCAACAATCCAAGCACAACAAATACAGGAGATGGAGGCACAAAAGGCATCTGTTCAATCAGCAGCATCTATGGTGCAGCAGCCAGTACAGCAAGTAGTCCCGCATCCTGTTCAACAAGGTGCGAATGACATAGTAAATGTACCAACACTTGTTCCGCTTTCAACTGCACCTGTTGCTCCCGCACAGCCAACCGCGATTGCAGATTACCCCACTATTGATATGAGCGAGGTAAAGCACGACGGAATGCTGAATATGGACAAAACGCAACCGCTGCCACCAAGCCTAGAAGATACAGTTACAAGCCTGCAAAGCACAGTTACAAGCACAGTTAGAGGTGGGGAAGAACACGTAGGATTTGAGGTCATCACAAGTACCGACCCAGGAATCAAACGCAAGTATAAGCCTAATGAAGACAGTTTGTTTGCAGTCCGGGGGATACGTAGCGTGACTGGACATATGCAGCCGATCGGCCTATTCGTGGTCGCAGACGGTATGGGGGGGCATGCAAACGGACAGGACGCCAGCCGTCTCGCTATTCAGACCATCATTGACTATGTACTTCCACGCCTTGTACATGGGGAAGATACAAGAGAAACAGCAGAAAAACTTCTGGTTGACAGCGTACAACTAGCAAATCAGGCAGTGCATCAACACAACCTGGAGAACAATGCCGACATGGGTACCACGGTAACCGCAACACTGGTTGTTGACGCAACAGCATACGTTGCCAACGTCGGCGATAGTCGTACCTATCTTTATCATACATCTAATGGATTGGTAAAGGTAACGCGCGACCACTCCGTTGTCGCTAGCCTTGTAGATGCGGGTATTATCAAGCCCGACGACATCTATACTCACCCTAAGCGCAACCAGATTTATCGTAGTTTAGGTGAAAAGCCTTTTGTCGAAGTTGATCCCTTCACAGTGCAATTACAACCGGGCGACAAGTTGCTACTTTGCTCTGATGGCTTATGGGACATGGTGCGTGACCCAGAGATTCAGCGCGTGTTGGAAACGCCAGTCCCTGAGCCACAACAGCTTGGTGATGATCTTATTCAAGCTGCCCTGAACGGTGGTGGCGAGGACAATGTAAGTGTGATTGTGATCAATGTTGTTGATCGTGTGCCAAAGCAACCGAAGCCAGGACTGGAGATCATTTACGTACAAGATAACATAAAGATGCCCCCCTTAAGTAAGTAGGAGTTCGTGTAAAGGCGGTTGAGAGCTTAGGCTCTCAACCGCCTTTACACGAACTCCTAAATAATAAAATTGTCGCACTTTCCTCTCTGTGCTATAATCAATGCAGCATCTTCTAGCCTTTGCTAATGAGGTTTTGAAGACAACTGTTGGGAGGAATTTCTTATGGTAGTAAATATTGGATATCTCTATGCTGGCATCTTGTTGGCAGGCGGTTTTTTGTTCGTGATAGCCGCAACTGTTTTCGCTAACTTGATCTCACCACATAATAGAACAAAGGAAAAGCTCCAGACTTACGAGTCTGGCGAAACGCCTATTGGTTCAGCATGGGTACAATATCCGCTGGGATTCTACATTTTCGCACTACTCTTTGTTGCATTTGATGTTGATATTGTATTTATTATCGCATGGGCAATCATTTTCAAACAATTAAGTTTCTTCGGCTTTTTTGAAATTCTTTTCTTTATTGTTGTACTTGCACTGGGCCTCGTCTACGCATGGCGTAAAGGAGTGACACGATGGATTTAGTGCCACGTTCAACAAATATTCCTAGCGCAACAACTGGATATCGGAATCAAAATGCGGCTCTTGCTCGTGACCTTGCTCCTATTGCACAGATTACGGGGAAGGCTCTTGCACCTAAGACCTTAAAGGGTGATTATCTTGCGCTGGATATCGACCGTGAGAATCTTGTCGCTGTCTGCCGTTTCTTACGTGACCAGCTTGGTTTTGACCTGCTTGTGTGTATTTCTGGTGTTGACATGCTCGACCACCTGGAAACGGTATATCATCTTCGCTCAACTACACGGAGCCAGTTGCTACAACTAAAAGTGCGTATCGATCACGAAAAGCCAGAGGTCGACAGTATCGTCTCGGTTTGGCCCACAGCAAATTGGCTAGAGCGCGAGACCTACGACATGTTTGGTATTCGTTTTACGGGACATCCTGATCTACGTCGCATGTTGTTGGATGACGATTTTGAGGGTTATCCCCTGCTCAAGGGCTTCCATCAGGTACCACTAACGGTCAAACCACGCGCGACAACACAGGTGGACCCCAATATGGCTGTGGCAGGGAAATTTCAGCAGCAGCGTGTTGAGCATGTCGTGCAGAAGAAAGTAGGTCAGGGGCAGGAGGAGCGTCTCCATCCCGGCACACCAACCTTCGGACACACTGGAGAAGAGCAGCAAAGACCAGCCAACCAGAACGAGTCTAATCCAGAAGGTCAATCTGTAACAGGAACATCTTCAGATAAAGGGAAAGACACGCAGGAGAAGAGCGGTATACGAGTCGGTAACGAGCAGATTTAATGCCAAAGACAAAAGTACGCAAACATACACAACAAAAGAGCGAAGCCAGTGGAGCAAGACAAATACAGCAAAGAGGTAACACCTCAGTCCCTCGCGGCAGAAGTGTTGCACGTGGCACCGCAGTTGCTTCGGGTATGGAGGCGGCGCAGGGTATGCTTATGCCAGCATTTGTTGCGTTAGGATGCTGGGGATTAGCAATTTCGTTTCTCTTCTTCTTTCCCGATCCTAATCATGTGCTCTATGGAGGTATGGCGGCGGCAATGGGTCTGATCTGGTCGATTATCGTTGGGTTACGTATCTCGCGTGTGCTGCGGATGAGTCGCGAAGGACGGATATACAAATAATACTGAGTATACGTACTACATACAACAAGCGTCAATTACGTATAACAATGTGAACTGAGACAGAGGAATTACATGGCTACAGAATCAGATATAAGCATACGAGATGGCTCGCCGACAGATGAGCCAGAAGGTATACAGTCACAAGAGATGTTGCTCAACATGGGACCGCAACATCCTAGCACACATGGCGTGTTGCGTCTTGTATTGTCGCTTGAAGGTGAAACCGTCACCGATTGCACTCCTGTGATTGGTTATCTCCACCGTGGTATCGAAAAAATTCTAGAAAATCGTCCGATTATGGGTGGTATCCGCTATATGGATAACGCCGATTATCTGTCTCCTATGCTCAACGAGATCGCCTATGCAGGTGCGGTTGAGCAAGAGATGGGCATAGATGCTCCGCGACGCGCACAGTATATTCGCTTGCTCGTTGGTGAGATGCAACGTATTGCCAGTCACCTTGTCGCAGTCGGAACATATCTACTAGACCTTGGCGCATTTACGCCGGTTATCTATGCATTCCGTGACCGTGAAGGCATTATGGGACTTTTCGAGGCCCTTACTGGTAGTCGCTTTAACGTTAACTATCAGCGTATTGGTGGCGTCCTGCACGACTTTCCCAAAAACTGGCTCACGGAATGTTCGGCATTCATCGATCAGTTAGAGAAAAACATGGTCGAATTCAAAGAATTGGTCACAGGCAATGAAATTTTTCTGTCGCGTACTCAAGGCGTCGGCTATATTGACCAGCAACAGGCTATTGCGTATGGGTTAACAGGACCTATGCTGCGTGGTAGTGGCGTCAATTGGGACCTACGTGTAAACCGTCCATATATGGCATACCGTGAGGTACCAGTCAATATGCAGGTACGTCAAGAAGGTGACTGTTTTGCACGCTACCAGGTAAAGATGCAAGAGATTGATGAGAGCATTCGTCTCTGCCGGGTTGCCATCGACAAGATGCCTGGCGGGGCAATTAGCATGCGTACTCCTATCGCGCTGCGTCCACAACGAGGTGAAACCTACTTTGCTATCGAAAGTAGTAAAGGTGAGTTGGGAGTCTACTTTATCAGCGATGGAAGTGAGTATCCCTGGCGTGCTAAGCTGCGTGGCCCATCGTTTGTCAATTTGCAGATACTGCCAGAGTTACTACGCGGTCACAAAATGGGCGATGTTGTAGCAATTATTGGAAGTTTGGACCTCGTTTTAGGTGAGGTTGATCGCTAAACTGAGCTCCTGAACAGGTATAACACCTATACCTGTTCTCATTTTTCTTCTTGGAGTTATCCATGTATACAATTTTGATTGCGGATGACGTAGGCACACAACTGATGCATGGGATTTTTTCCTGGGCATTCTTGCAGTTTATCGTAGCCTTAGCTTCTATCTTCGGTTTTGTTTTGACCAGTGCTGCCATTCTCGTTTTTGCGGAACGTAAGATTATGGCCTGGATGCAGGACCGTCTTGGACCAATCCATACGGGCCCTTATGGGCTCTTGCAGTCGGTCGCGGATGTGGGTAAACTGCTGCTCAAAGAAGATATTCATGCCACTAGCAGTGACAAGGCTGTCTTCTTATTAGCACCTTCTGTCTTTATCGCTCCAGTAATAGCTGCATTCGCGGTGCTCCCACTTTCCCCCTATGTTGGCATACCAGGGACTGCACTTGCGACGGGTCTCGTCTATCTGGTTGCGATGAGTTCTATCGATGTAATCGGCGTCATGATGGCCGGTTGGGGTTCTAACAGCAAATATTCGCTTATGGGTGGTCTGCGTGCTGCCGCACAGATGATCTCATATGAGCTACCACTTATATTGGCACTTGTTAGTGTTGTGATGTTTACAAGTGTTCTTAAGAATGATGGTATTGGCACAATTTCTATCCGCGAAATTATGAATTTTCAGAATGTCTGGCATAAAACGGGCGTACCAGTACTTGACTTTCTCTTCGATGGCTTTACACCATGGTCATGGTTCTTCCTATTCCAGCCTTTGATGCTCGTCATCTACTACGTCTGCGGATTAGCAGAAACAAACCGCGCGCCCTTTGACTTTCCAGAAGCTGAGTCAGAGCTAGTAGCAGGCTATCTCACTGAATATAGTGGCATGCGCTGGGCCATGTTCTTCTTGGGTGAATATGGAAATATGACGATTGTGTCAGCTATTACCACGTTCCTCTTCCTGGGTGGCTGGAGCGGTCCTGGCGTCAACTTCCTGACTGGCCTCAATAATCCATTGTGGGGACTTGTAGGAAATATCCTGGCGCTCGGCTACTTTATCCTCAAAGTATATGGTATGTGCTTCATCTTCATCTGGGTGCGTAGCACGCTACCACGTCTCCGTCCTGATCAGTTGATGCAATTCGCCTGGTTGATTCTGATACCGATTACATTGGGAAACATCCTGTTCACAGGTTTGGCCTATCTGATCATTGATAGTCTTGGATTACCAACGTGGGTATTCCTAACAGTTATTGCAGCAATTAACTGGGCCGCACTGTTTGGCTTCATCCAATTGGTCACGCGTGTAACAGTCTCCTCAACACGTCGCGCGCAGGCACCTTCAATCCGCGCACGACAACGTGCTGCCTCAGTTCCGTCAGCAGCACTACCACTGCGTGATGCTGTACCGGCACGTGTGGCCCTACCACAGGGTAGCAGTACAGCAACAATGGTTAATAATAAAGAGTAACAAACGATGAAAATACTTGTGCTAAACGCTGGCTCAAGCAGTCAGAAGAGTCGGTTGTATGAGATTGGCGAGACTCTGCCTGCTTCCGCTCCTAAGCCATTGTGGGCAGCCGATGCTGATTGGACAAAGGAAAAGGGGTCGGCAGAGTTGGATATTTCAACGAGCGGTGGCAAAAAGGTGCAACAAGAGGTTTCGGCGGATTCGCGCCCAGGGGTAACTGAGCAAATGCTCAAAACAATATGGAGTGGCGAGACGCAGGTTCTTGACGCGCCTTCGGATATTGATATGGTGGGGCACCGCGTCGTGCATGGTGGACCTGATTATCGCGAGAGTGTGTATATTACCCCGCAGGTCAAAGAGGATATTCAAAAATATGCCTCATTCGCGCCGCTGCACAATCCTGTGAACCTTGAGGGCATTGGTGCGGCTGAACATGTGTTAGGCGATAAGGTACGACAGGTCGCTGTCTTTGATACTGCCTTCCACAAAACGTTGCCTATGCAGACGCTTGTTTATCCTGGTCCTTACGAGTGGTATGAGCAGGGCCTTCGTCGCTATGGCTTTCACGGTATCAGTCACCAGTATTGTACTGAGCGCATTGGGCAAATTCTAGAGGAAGACGAGGCACATTTCCACATTATCAATTGTCACCTCGGCAATGGCTGTTCGTTAGCCGCTATACAAAATGGCGAGAGTTTTGATACGACAATGGGTTTTACGCCACTTGAGGGCGTGATGATGGGCAGCCGCTCCGGTACCGTTGATCCCAGCATTCTGATCTACCTGCAACGCGAGAAGGGTTATACCGCCGATCAGTTCGATCAGCTTTTGAATAAAGAAGCGGGACTGAAAGGTATCTCTGGTATTTCCAATGACATGCGCCAGATACATAAGGCAGTAGGAGAAGGAAACGAACGTGCAAAGCTGGCATTCGATATCTACGCCTATCGCTTACGCTTCTTCATCGGTGCGATGATTGCCGTACTTGATGGTGTCGATGTGATCTCGTTCACAGGTGGTGTCGGTGAGCACGACGATCTTCTACGCGCCGAGGTGTGTAAAAGCTTGAGCTTCCTCAACCTCAAATTGGACGCAGAGAAAAACAAACAGTCACCCGCCGATCAGGAGATTTCTACCGACGACTCGGATGTACGTGTGCTGATTGTGCATACCGAAGAGGATTGGGAAATCGCTAAGGAGTGCTGGAAGGTGGCGCAGAAACAAGTATAGCAAATGGCATGAACAAGCGGGGCAAATGGCATGAAAACAAGCACAACGGGCGACCACAAGGGTCGCCCCTACTATACTGTGTACCACATCCCATCGTCTATAGTAGGGGCGACCCTTGTGGTCGCCCGTTCGTTCTTCTACCCACGTTTTCTACCCATGCTTTCATGGTATACTACACTTATAAAATATACACAACCACCAGGAAGCGGAGTACAACATTCATGCTCAACGAGGCGTCGATACAAGCGGTTAATGAGGCACGATTTTCGCAGCATTTTATCAGGCCGTTGTATGATTCGTATTGTTTCGCTTCTTTGCCTGCAACGATTGAGTTTTTGTTGACAGGCAATGGACAAAGTCCTCTATCACACGATGTTTTTGGGAGCTTGCCTACACACTATGACAAGGTTATCTTTTTCTTTGTTGATGCGTTTGGGTGGCGTTTCTTTGAACGCTATGCAGAGAAATATGATTTTCTGAAAGTCGTTTTGAAGCAGGGAGTTGTATCTAAGATTACGTCACAGTTTCCTTCGACGACTGCCGCGCATGTTACCAGCATGCATACGAGTTTACCTGTTGGGCAAAGCGGCGTGTATGAATGGAACTATTATGAGCCTCTGGTGGATGCTTTAATCTCGCCGCTGCTCTTCTCGTATGTAGACTATGCTGAAGGCGAGAAATTGAAGCGCGACACATTGCAAAGAGCGAATGTGCCTGCTGAAGCATTCTTTCCACAACAAACGCTGTATGACAAACTTAAAGCACAGGGCATTTCCTCACACATTCTGCAATATCAGAATTACACGCCTTCTACCTACTCAGATATTGTGTTTCGCGGTGCGAAGACACATCCATATGCGAGTATTCATCAAGCCCTCTTCTATCTGTCAGAACTCGTCACGGTCGAAAACGCGCCGCCTTCGTACTATTTTGTTTATTTTGATCGGATTGATACCGCTTGCCACCACTACGGTCCCTTTTCAAAAGAGTTTGAGACACAGGTAGACGATTTTTTCAAGGCGATGCATGAATTGTTTTATAAAAATATACAGGGCAAAGCGAAGAATACGCTGCTCATTATGACCGCCGACCATGGGCAGGTGGAGGTCAATCCTAAGACGACCTGCTACCTCGATAAAGAATTGCCAGAGCTGAAACACTACCTCAAAACGAACCATAAAGGACGGATACTCGCGCCAGCAGGCTCTGCACGCGATATGTTTCTTTATGTGCATGAGGAATATGCTGCTGAGGCGATTGCTCTACTGCGTCAAAAGCTAGAGGGACGAGCAGTAGTCTACTCCACACAAGAACTTTTGACACAACTCTTCTTTGGTAAAACCGAGCCATCATCCACCTTTCTAGCGCGCCTGGGCAATGTCGTCATTTTGCCCTACAAAAACGAGACGGTCTGGTGGAGTCAGGAGGGAAAGTATGATATGCATTTTCTCGGTCACCACGGTGGTCTAACGCGTGAAGAGATGGAAATTCCATTATTGTTATTGGCGTTATGATCCTTGTATCACAACGCCAATAACAACAATGGAATGAGTGTATTTAACACGAGGAGCAACAATCATGACCATGCAAGAAACGGCACCCCAAGTTGATCTTCTTGAACGCAGCAAAGAAGAAATCCGTGCCATCCAAAATCAACGGTTTCTGCATCAGATCGAGTTGTGTTTCAAGGCACACCCTTACTATCAGGAATTGTTCACACGCCTGCACCTTACTCCCAATGACTTCAAGACACTTGACGATCTACACAAATTGCCTGTTACAACAAAGCAAGACTATATGAAAAATCCGCAAGCGTTCAGGTTGAATCCCTTACCAGAGTTTCTGTCACAGGAGCGTATTTTGTGGGACGTGAGTTATACAACGGGTACGACTTCGGGTGTGCCAACGCCATTCTTTAACACGACTCATGATTATTTTGCCACGCTTGAGCAGTTAAAACGCTTATGCGCTATCGTTGGCATTCTTGAGAGCGATACGGTGATAAACTTATTTCCACTTACACCAGTACCTCACATCGGTTTTTTGCGTACTCGTGACTATGCTGCTGTGGTTGGTGCTGCGACTGTCAATGCTTTGACTGGCACACCATATCCTGCGTATCCTGTACATCGCCGCCTCGATGACGCGGTACGCATGGTTGAGCAACATAAGGGGACGGTGTTAAGCGGTATCGTGAGTTATGTACGGCGCGTGGTGATGCGCGCGGAAGAACTTGGCGCGGACTTCTCACATGTACGCCGTGTCTCGGCACTTGGCGAACCATGCCCTCGCGGGATGCGCGACGATATGCGACATCGCCTCGTAAGATTGGGCGCGAACAACTCCGAACTGGTGATCGGTAACGCACTCGGCTTTACCGAGATGCAGGGAAGTACAGGTGAATGTGTCGAGTTAGGTGGAGGTCACAATCCCGCGCCCGACCAATTCTATTTTCAGGTAGTTGACGAGCAAAGTCACAACTCACTTCCTGATGGTGAACGTGGCCTCTTTACTGTGACACATTTGGATAGACGCGGTACTGTGCTGTTACGCTATGTCACTGGTGACTTAAACGCGATTAGCAACGAGACGTGCTCATATTGTGGGCGACAGGGACCGCGTGTTGTAACCAATACTGTGCGGACAGCCGAACTGGTCAAGCTCAAAGGCACGCTGATAAACCCCGATTTTATCAAAGAGGCAATAGCTACTGTTGAAGGCATCGAAGAGTATCAGATTGTCTTTACGAAAGAGCAACTCGATGATCCCTATTCTGGTGACAAGCTGCTTGTGCGAGTCGCCAGTCAGCCCAATGAGCAGGAACGTATCAAAACGCAACTGATCGCAAAGGTTGCTGAGGCCGCCGAGATGCGCCCTACAATCGAGTTCGTGGGCATGAGCGACATCTTCGACCCTGCCAAAACGCTCAAATCGACAAGAGTTGTCGATGTGCGCCCGGTGGAGCAATAGATAAACGCAGACGGGCGACCACAAGGGTCGCCCCTACTATACCGTGTACCACACTGGTTACATATAGTAGGGATGCCCCTTGTGGGCAAGACGGTTCAATTACGAGCCATGTCTTGGCAGGTGACCCACGGACGCCCACAAGGGGCTCCCCTACTATACTCAACAGAACGTGCGTAGCACGCAACAGAGTATAGTAGGGGAGCCCCTTGTGGGCGTCCGTTCGTCCTTGTGGGCGTCCGTTGGGAACCTTTCTCCTTCTGTGAACAGGATTGCCCCTTGTGGGCATCCGTTGGTCACTGCCAAGAGATGGCTCTTCTTCTCCTGAAATGGCGCCACGACATTCAGCGTTCTGGGTGCTCCGCTAGGAACATGATGGGCTATGTGAACAGGATTGACCCTTGTGATCGCCCATTGATCACACAACTTACATTGTTACTAACTACTCGTAGCGCAGCACCTCTAATGGGCGCACGCGGACGGAACCCCAGGCGACAAGCGCGGCTGTCAGCATGGCTAATACTGCTGCGCCTGCGATAAGGGCGAGGGCAATACCACTATTGACGCCAAATTCGGACTTGAAGAGGAAGGTACCGAGCAAGCTTGTTACCACCGTCACTAGCAACACCGCGAGCAGTGCACCAATACCACCAACCAGACCGTTCTCGATCAGCACCTCGCTTAGAATAGTACTACTGGTGTAGCCTACCGATTTGAGGATACCAAGTTCGCGGCGGCGCTCCAACATCGCGAGTGCGACTGCATTTGCGATGATGATAATACCCGCGAGAAGCGAGAGCGAGGCAATTGTGGTGAGTGTCAACAGAATATCATTCAGAAACTGGTTGACGATGTTGCCAATATTTGCAAGATTTATCAGGAAAGCGTTTGGCACAGTATTACCAATTTGATCGACGGCCTTACTCACCTTCGCGGGATCAATCTTCATGTAGAATACCGCCTGATTGAGTCCTGCTGGACTGAGTGTTTTCACGGTGTCAGATGATCCCAGAATAGGATACAGGTTCGAGCCTAGCGACAACTGCTGATATGAGCCTACAATGGTTAGCGTTTTCTCTGTTCTGCGATCAAGGCTCGCAAACGTGATTGTGTCCCCTATCTTCAAGCGCAGAGGATCGTCCGCTAGCAACTGATAGTTTACCAGGATATTGTTTGTACCTGCATCGGCAGAGGTAAGGTTACGACCACTCTTAATCGTCAAGTTCTGCGTGCTGGGTAACTGGTTGTTGCCGACATCGTAACCTTCGATACCACTCAGGAAGTAGAGTGTGCCACCACGTCCCAAGTTTGTCTGTGATGCCTTTGCGTCATCTTTTGGCAGCAGGGTCAGAATTGGTTTTCCGTTGACCGATACAGGCGCAAGTGTTGCCAGATTTCGCTGCTGCGAGACGGAAAGACCAGGAATGGAGTGCAGTTTATCATGCAAAGCAGCAGTATCATTGCCTGATGTAATCGAGATCACGTTAAAGTTTAGGGCACCCGCAAGCACTCCGTTGATCTTCTCACGTAAATCTTGTCCCAACACCAGGATCAAGCCGATGGTAAAGACGCCCACAAACAAGGCGAGCATCGTGGTAGCAGTACGTGTGCGTGTCCGTCCGAGATTGCGGAAGGCCATCTTGGTTGTCGCCTTCGCGGGACGTGGCAAGAACATAATAATCAGGCCGAGCAGTGATACGACGAGCAGTAGCACGCTAAAGGTAAGCGAGAACCTGTAAGTTAAGGCTGCAATCGCAAGCCCAATCACCACAAGACCAAGCAGCCAGATGTTGAAGCGTTCAGGCACGGGCAATTTGCTTACCAGGAAGATCACCAGTACCAGGAACAGGCTCAACAAGCCCAGGAAGAGAAATGTTCCGTAGACCGAGACCAGACCCAGGAAAACATTGTTGTTCAGAATGACGATTGCCAGGCCACAGAACAGCACCGAAAGGATGACGAGCAGGCCAATGGTAAGCAATACACTCCCTGCACCAGCGCCCTCTGGTATATCACGGATAACGTTCAATGGGCGAATGTTTGCCGCTTGCACAATGGGCAAGAGGCCAAAGATCAACGCCGTCACCAGACCGATCAGCACACCGCCGCCAATCGTAAGTGGGTCGAGCGTAAAGGGAATGTTCAAGCCGAATGTCTGCTGTACAAGATTACGTACAAGATAGCTCACACCTGTAGCAGCGGCAGAGCCAATAACACCACCGATGAGACCAAGCAGGCCAGCTTCGAGACCAAACAATAGATAGAGATCAAAGCGACGATAGCCTGTCGTTTTAAGCATCGCAATCTCGGTCTTGCGACGTGACAATAACACTTGCATCGTATTGACGATACCGATGCCGCCAATCAAGAGCGCAAGCAGGCCAGAGATTTCCAGGAAGTTCCGAATGCTGTCAACTGAGGCCTGTTGCTGCTTCAACGCGCTAGCAGCGGTTTGCGAAGTCGAGATGGGGAATTTACCCTGCATCTCTTTTGACACGGCATCAGCTTGAGCGGGTGTTGAGGTCGAGACATCAACCGTATCATAGGTGACAGTCTCTTTTGGTGCGGCAGCTTTATAATCATTGATTGAGACCAGGACGACACTACCAGCCTGTGCTAGCACGCCTGTTTCAGAGACGATCCCAGCAATTTTAGCAGGAATAGTGCGTCCACTCGCCTGCTGCGAGGAGGCATGGACATCAATAGTGTCTCCAACTTTTTTATGATACTGGTTGGCGAAGGGAACGGTGACAACCACCTGATCATTCTTGAGCAAATCAGAGATTTTGCCGTTGATAGGGTTGGTAAATGTTGGTGGAGTCACCACAGGATAGGTTGCAGGATCGACGGCGCGCAAAGTAAAGCTTTGCCGAGTCGAACTATTCAACGTGACTCTACCAGTAGCATTGATAATAGGCGTGTAGGCAGTGATTTTGTTATCCGCTTTAAGTGTATTGAAGTAGGATAGGTCGTCCTGGGTAAACGGTTGATTTTGTGATGTTACGGCTACATCACCACCATTGGCGTCACGCACGTTGCTATTGAAGGCACCATTAATCATGAGGCCCACCAACTGCAATGCGACAATCGCCATCACACCGACAGCAACACAGAAAATCGCCAGCAGTGTACGCTGTCCGCCGCGGAACAGCGAACGCGTAGTGTAGTTCAAGTACATCGAGGTCTTCATTGCTGTATACTTCTCCCACCCGTGTTGTCGATGGAAGCAATCAAGCCATCGACGATACGAATAGCACGGTCGGCGTGTCGTGCAATCTCTGGATCATGTGTAGCGATGATAAATGTTTTGCCTGTGCGCTCTCGCAGGTCTGCGATGAGTTTGAGCACATTTTCGCCATTCTTGGCATCAAGGTTGCCGGTCGGCTCGTCGGCAATGACGAATGCAGGGTCGGCTGCTAGCGAACGTGCAATGGCGACACGCTGCTGCTCACCACCAGAAAGCTGACTTGGACGGTGTCCCAGGCGATGTGAGAGTCCTACGAGCGTCAACAACTCTTTTGCGCGTGTCGAAGGAAGTCCTTTATGCTTGCCGACATAGAGCGGCACCTCGACGTTTTCCTGTGCGGTCAGTGTTGGAATCAAGTTATATGCCTGAAAGACCATACCGATCTTGTTATTGCGTACCGAGGCAAGACGCCCCTCGCCCATACGCGTAATGTCTACACCGTCGATCAAGACCTGCCCACCTGTAGGGTTGTCCAGTCCAGCAATAATGCCAAGCAGTGTACTCTTACCAGAACCGGAAGGTCCCACGATAGAAACAAACTCGCCATTCAAAATCTGAAAACTGATACCTTTGAGAATATCGATACGCTCACGACCAAGCGGTAAACTCTTCGTAATATTGCGTACATCCATTACAACTTTGCGATTAGGATCGAGCGTGGGCGTGGCAGCGTACTCTGATCCTTGCATTGTCTCTTCCATAACTATCAAATACTCCTTCTTTTCTCTCGTCCGTTTTTGTCATATTAAAACGTGTACAGAATTGCTTCTTTGTATATGACGACGTATGCGGCTCTATCATGTACAATGGGGATAAATAATATTTGCGTAGAGATCGATCATCCTCTGCAATAAAAGAACATGGAGACCACCCAACAGTAAGGGCAATAAAAAATAAGACCCCTATAGTTAGTGCATCAGTCTTATATAGCTACGCAATAAAACAACGAAGGTTGTATCCTCCCTACTTCTTTATACGTCCATACACACATTCCATCAAAAAGTGCGTATGAGAAAATAGTCGGGTTCATCGTCGTGTATATGCAATAGCAGGCAACTATGCTATACTGCACTGGATAATTATGGCATACTGCCACGTTCCTCACTAAGGAACGTTCTTTATTGCGCCCAAAGAAGAAGATGGGCAAACCAAACAAATATGTACGGACTGATTGATCGCGTCCTATGTGGCTATCGGTTATGTATAAGGACGCTGTAAGCCAGTCCATGCGTGAGAATATGTAAGACAGTTAGTCATGGTGAGAGGAAATAATAGTTATGCGTCGAGGAACACTCACACTCCTCTTCTTCATTATCTTGTTGGCGGTGGGCGCATCATATGTCATCTTTTGGCCCAACCCAGATGCAAAGACGAATCAAGCGTACCGTGGTATTCCCAATCCATTTGTGTTTAAAAAAGGACTCGACCTGCAAGGTGGTGTGCGCGTCCTGCTGGTGCCATCGGGTGGTAAAAATCCAACAGCAGACGAAATCAACAATACACGTACGCAGATCGAGAATCGCGTTAATGGCGGTTTAGGCGTCAACGATCCGAGTATTCGCACACAGCAAACGGCAGGCAAATATAGTATCGCGGTTGAGTTACCTGGCTTGAATGGTGGTAACCAGCAACAGCAAATCGCGACATTGCTCAAAAGTGGTGTACTCGAGTTCTGGGATACTGGTCAGACCAGTGTGCCACAGGGAACACCATTTAACCCCACACAGTATGCGCAGGCTAACGGTGGTACAAGGCCACTCTTTACAGGTAAAGATCTGGATCCCAACGCGCTTGGTGTTACTCAAAACTCACAGACTGGCGGTACTGGCTATGTGATTAACTTTGCGATGCAAGGGACCGCGTTTGGCCGTCTCGGTGATTTCACCAAAGCTCACACGGGCGATTACCTCACGATTACGCTGGATAGACAGGTCATTTCGTCACCACGTATCAGCTCACAACTTCCTGGCAGTGGTATTATTGAGGGTCAATTCACGCTCGATCAGGCCACACAACTTGTAAACGTGCTTAAGTATGGTGCACTCCCTGTACCACTGCAAATAGCAAGCTTTGAAACAGTGTCACCGACACTCGGTCAGGATGCTATCAACAGAAGTATTCTCGCGGCTGTGATTGGACTAAGCATTGTGGTCCTGTTCATGCTATTGTACTATCGCTTGCCAGGCTTGTTGGCAGACGTAGCCTTAGTGCTGTACGCCCTGTTCACGCTTGCCATCTTCAAGCTTGCTGGTGTTACACTCACCTTAGCAGGTATCGCGGGCTTTGTGCTTTCGATTGGTATGGCGGTAGACGCGAACATACTTATCTTCGAGCGCATCAAAGAGGAATTGCGTGCTGGAAGACTACTTTCCTCAGCAATCGACATTGGCTGGAGACGTGCGTGGCCCTCTATCCGCGACTCAAACATTTCGACTCTGATTACATGCGCGGTGCTGTTCTTCTTCGGCAGCAACTTTAGCGCGAGCATCATTGTTGGTTTTGCCTCGACGCTGTTCCTGGGCGTTGTCGTGAGTATGTTCACAGCAGTTGTTGTCACACGCACCTTCCTGAATCTGCTTGTACCGACAGGCGTCGTCAATCATCCCGCGTTGTTCGGGCTTCCTGCTGGCTCCATTGCTACTGCCACCGCATCGTTGGCACGGCGGAATAGCACTGTGTAGAGGAGTATGTTGTGTTTAATCTCGTAAAATATCGCTGGGTATTCATTATCGTTTCGCTTGTGATCATTGTGCCAGGGCTGATCTCGCTCATCTTCACAGGACTCAACGTAGGCATTGACTTCCGTAGTGGTGCAACAGTTGACCTGCGCCCACAAAAGCAACTGAAGATTGAGCAGGTACGCGCTGCCCTCAAGTCGCTCAATCTTTCCGATCTACAGGTTGTGCTTGGTGATGCAGGCAATAACGCAACACAGGCAGGCAATAAAATCGTCTGGGTACGTCTCAATACACAAATTGATGGGACTGTACAAAGTGCCATTACCACTGCTATACAAAACAAATATGGAAGTGCCGTCAAGCCACCAACTTATGCTGACATTACAGGCACGGATGGAAAGCTCTTTACACTGGTAACACTGACAGGGTTTACCAATGCTCCTCAAGTAAGTGATATACAGACAGTCCTTGCAAAGTTGCCAAATACAGGTAGCACGGGTTCGTCAGTAGCAAGTGGAACACCGGTTGCAACAAAGAGTGCAGGAACACCTGGACCAGGAGTGAAGGTAACGCCTACTGTTGCAAGTACGCCAGTAGCAACAGGTACACCTGTGAATGTTGTAAATGTACAACAGGGCAGTTCGACACAAGTTGTAAGCATTGCGACAACATCGACTATCAGCGAACAAGGTCTGCCAAAGGTGTACGCCGCGTTGTTGAATAACGCTGGTACCTATGTTTCGTTGAACGGAAACTATGAGGTGAGTGCATCGGTTGCGAGTGATACCATTCGCAATTCAATCTTCGCGGTCATCGCGGCGTCGGTGTTGATTCTGCTCTACATCTCGTTCTCATTCCGCAAGGTTTCTAAGCCCTGGCGCTATGGTGCATGTGCTATTATTGCACTGCTCCACGACGTGCTGGTGGTCGTTGGCATCTTCTCAATCCTGGGTTGGGCATTTCATATCCAGGTAGATGCACTGTTTATCACTGCTTTGCTCACGGTCGTCGGTTTCTCGGTCCATGACACGATTGTGGTGTTTGACCGCATTCGTGAGAATATGCAGCGTCGTACCTCTGAAACCTTCGATGAGGTGGTAAATGCAAGCCTGGTGCAAACCCTTGCGCGTTCACTCAATACGTCGTTGACGGTTATCTTTACGCTGAGCGCGTTGACACTCTTTGGTGGCACAGGTAGCGTACATAACTTCACGCTTGCCCTGCTTATCGGTATCGTTAGTGGTACCTACTCCTCCATCTTCAACGCCAGTATGCTGCTGGTCATGTGGGAGAAGGGTGAGTTGAGCTTTGGTCGCCGAAGACGTATTGATGGTCCAAAGGTTATGAGCGAACGCGAACTTGCTCGCGCACGCGGATAAACATTACAAAAAAGAAGGCGGGTGTTCGTAGCATAAGGATTTTTTGAAAGCTACCAACGGGCGACCACAAGGGATCGCCCCTACTATACACGAATGCACATGACGCTCATACAGTATAGTAGGGGCGATCCCTTGTGGTCGCCCGTCAGTCTATTTATTAAGAAGAGGAACACATGCTAACAGGACTTGACCATATCATCATCGGTGTAAGAGACCTTGATGCGGCAACGGAGATATTTCGAGATAGACTGGGACTCGTACCAAGCGGTAGCGGCGTTCATGCAACAGGGGGTACCGCCAACCGTATTATCGTGATTGGTGATACCTACTTAGAACTCATAACGGTTCGCACACCAACCGAGGCACAAGCAAGCATCGTGGAGCGACTGGCAAGAGGTGAGGGCTATCTGAACTTTGTCTTATCCTCAAACGATATTCAGGCAGATAGTGAGGCAATGAGAGCACGTGGTGTTTCTCTTGTTGGACCAGAAAAAGGTTCACTGCGAGCAGGAGATGGTCGTACACGCAGTTGGTCACGCATCAATATAGAACGCCCTGACCTGACACAACATTATCCGTTTCTGATTCAGCACGATAGTACAGGAGAAGAGAGACGTTCGCGTCTCGCTGGTTGGTCAACACCACCGGAACATCCATTGGGTGTTACAAAAGTGCTGAGTACAACACTCGCGGTTGCAGGCCTCGGCGAGGCAACGCAACGTTTTGAACACATCTATGGTCTACAAGCCTCTGAACAGTTTTCGGGTGAAGCTGACTCCTGGGATGCTATCCTTGTAGCATTTCGCCTGGGCGAGAGTATGCAGAGTTTTGAGTTAGCGACACCGCTGCCCACCTTTCTCGATCCTGCCGATAATGCGGAATATTTGCCAGAACCTGGGGCACTGACACGATATATTGAGCAATTCGGTGAAAGCCTGTGTCGTATGACGCTTGCGGTTGAAAATCTTACGGCTTCACGTCGCTACCTTGATGCCCACAATGTCACCTATACCTACAAAGAGCATCCAGACTACCCGCGTCCTATTCTCTGGATTGCGCCCGATCAAGCCTGTGGTGCGTCGATTGTATTGCACGAATTCACGCCCGATTTGCCTGAAAGTAATCCATTGGTATTATAATGTAACAACAAAACCACCTGTAGTAGTACATAATCAACGTTCATTCGGTTGGGGCAAGGGCACCCGCTGCCTTCACCATTTCCCGAATGGTGAAGGCAGCGGGTACCCTAGTTCCTCTTGCATATGAAGCTTGACCCAGTACTATGATGATTGCGCGTATCTTCCATCTTGTACAATGAGGCGAAGCTTGCGCTTAAATACTTTCTCGAACAAATCGGCCTTGTCGTGCGCATGCTCTATCTCAACATCAAGATCGGAGAGAGAACGTATCCACAGGAGTAGTGTCCAGATAGTTTCATCGCACTGTGCGGGTTCTGATGCGATATGTAGTACTCGTGCGTCATGGCTATAGTCAAGCGCGTCCGCGATGCGCAAGAGCGAGGCTAGCATGGATACGCGTTTACGAGCATGTTTGCTGAGCATTGCGAACTCTTCATGATCGTTGCTAGGCAAAGCGCGTCGATGGTAGCGTGCGATACACGCGATCTCGTAACGTTCCTCTTTGGTAAAATCGGGAAGGTTAGCGTCTTTTATCAAGCGAAATGAATGCTTATGATGACGACGTGCCTCAATGAGCATACCAGTATTATGTAGGAATGCCGCGCGTTCAAGCATACGTAAACTCTGATAATCTAAACAATGAAGCGAACGTGTTGCATCAAACATCTGTATAGAAAGACGCATGACTTGACGAGCGTGAGGCCAGTCTTCCACGAGTAGCCCGCCGCTCAAGTGTAACTCTTCTCTCGTCGGCTGTATGTCTTGCCACCAACCTAATTCTTCAATTGAGTTTGACATCATTTGTAAGTTCCGCCTTCATCCACTAGTATATCTCATCAAATCTCATGCGTTTAATAGGTCGAGAACCTCTTGATGAAAGTTGCGTCCTTGCAACTGATCCCAATGCTCTCGAAACACTCTATACTGTTCCTCACGCTGCTGCCGAGTGTTCCGCAACAAGCGTTCTAGCCCAACGCGCTGTACCTGTGTAGGTGCTGTATGTGCGTCGAGCAGGTATGTAACAAGTTCCAGGTTGGAGATTAGATGTTTCCCTGCTTTCCGTTGAGCCTCCTCCGCTTGAGTGCGTCTATGATGTGCATTGCTGGTTCCATTCTGTTGTTGCTCTAAACACAGGTGCAGCAGGGCAACCATCACATCGCTATCATGTAATGCGCCAAGCTCTTCCTGTATTTGCGTGACCTCCTCAATAATCGAGGAACTCTCTTCGGGCAAGACATCGGAGAATATTTCTAGTGTGTAACGCAAACGTTTGGCAGCGATACGAAGATCATGCAATTCATCTGAGCGTTGCGGATCATGTGCGTACTGTCCCCATGTCTTCATCTCTTCGAGGCGAGCACGAGCAATGATACGAGCATTTGTACTCGTCAATGTATGTGCATCGATGCCTGAAATTGCTCTAGCTTTTGCCACTCGGCACCTCTTCTTTCGATAGGCAGGCTTCTATTTGTCGCTTGAATGCATGCTCATCGAACTTCTTGAAAAATGCTTCCAGGACACGTTGATGCTTCTCTCGATAGTTCTGCAAACGGTCGATAAGCCATTGTATGCCCGCTTGCTCTTCTATTGACGACTGCTGCATCTGGACCTGTAAATTCTGTATCATGACATCGGTGTCGCGGGCATTACCAAGAACATCCGCGATTTTCTTTATGTTTTTGTACACTTCTTTGAACGGTTGAGGAATACAAATCGCTTCATATGCATCAAGGGTTGCGCGAAGACGCCGCGAGGCCACACGCATTTTGTGTACCGCCTCGATATCGTCATGCTTGAGTACGGCATCGCGCCATCCCAGGAGTTTTTCAGTACGGTCTAGCAAGAGCTGACGCCCTGACTGCGCGAATGTTTCGTGCAACTTGTCCTCTTTTTCACCTATGCTATCGTTATGACGATGATTTTCTTCTGACACTGCAGGTTTATCCACGCGTTGTAACCACAGTTCTCCGTAACGCGCATAGGCTAATAATGCTCCCTCACGAATTCCATGTGGACTCACAAAGATTTCGTCGAGGTGTAAGCGGTCCATCATCGCGCGAATAACCAACGCGCCTGCTGGCAAGATACGTGTCCGCCCTATCGGTTGCTCATAGCGCTGCGCGATTTCTTCCGCGGACAATGCCTGTAACAAGCCCTCGCAGCGCACAATATCCTCCCGTGTCATCCGCATCTCATGCTTATCAAGATGAAAAGCCTTATGCGCAAGTTGGAGCAGAGAGTTAGCACTTCCTCCTGTTACAATCAACGACGGTGGGATACGTTTGATGTGCATGCCCTCAAAGTAGGTGGTGAGAAAGGTATAGGCAATGTTCAACTCATCACGTGTTGGCGGGTCCGAGGGAAGATAGCGATCATGCAACCAGCCAGAACCAACAGGGACCGAGGCGCGCCAGGTAATTTGGTCGTGTTTCGCGGTGATAAGCTCTGTACTTCCGCCACCGAGGTCCATCACGCCTAGTTGAGTTGGAGCATCCGGTTCTCGGCTGCGCTCATAGGTTGCGCCTAAGAAGGTCAGGGCTGCCTCTACCGTGCCTTCGATAAGGTGAACCTCTAAACCGGTTTCACGCTGTATCGTCTCTATAAAATCACTGCTATTACTTGCCTGGCGAATAGCCTCTGTCGCGACAACGAAAATTGGAGAAGCGCTATGTTTTTCTGCAAGCGCTTTATATTTCTGTAGTGTGGCAAGTGCAGCATCGCGTCTCTCATTCGAGATCGCACCTGTCGCGGTCACGCTTTCGCCAATACGTACCAGTTCAACCTCATCGGCCAAGATATCCAGTGTAGTAGGAGCGCACCATGCCACGACGATATGAATCGTATTGCTCCCAATATCTATAGCCGCGCTGGTAGAAGAGAACTGATTCTGCATAGAATAAGACTCCTATTTATGACAGCACAAGAAGCGCTGCAGGCACAAAATGACCTGGAGCGGACAGGCTGTACAACGATGTACGGGAAATCGACATAATTATATCACATCTGTAGGATAGGGAAAGGGGTCAGAAAAGCACTTGACAAGCCGCAACAGATACAGTAATATTGCAATGTCCACAGAGTATACTTGTGGTAGCATAATGAGCCGCGATGGTGAAATTGGTAGACACGCAACGTTCAGGGCGTTGTGCCTTCACTGGCATGGGGGTTCGAGTCCCCCTCGCGGCACCCCCTATTTATAGAGATGACCCCTCACGCCGCATACGTAGCCGCCTGAGGGGTTTTTATTTTCTTCAAATATCGTGTTTGATAGCAGAACTGATAGCAGAAAGTGGGATGTGTCTCATAGCTTCTCCCAAAGGTGTTGTGAAGAGAGTGTTTGCCTGTTGATACAGAAACGTATTTCCTCTTGTGTACGTGCAAAGAGTAAAACAGTGTGGAGGTCAACAGATGGACAGTCAAGACTCGCTTGAGAGCAAAGCATCATCTCGCATTCAGCCGAACTATATCTTGGTTGCAGAAGATGATGAAGAGATTGGACATCTTCTCCTCCTTGCGATTGAGCAAGAGACTCCCTATACCCCTCTGTTGGTCCTAACTGGTCACGATGCTCTACGCGTTGTGCATGACCATCGTCCTGTCTTATTCCTTTTTGATTACCACTTGCCGAGTATGACGGGACTCCAGTTGTATGACCAGGTGCATGCTCTCCCTGGCTTCGAGACGATTCCTGCGATCATTATGAGCGCATCTCTTCCCCATGCTGAACTCAAGCAGCGAGGCATCTTCGGGTTAGATAAGCCCTTTGATTTAGATGTACTTTTTCATTTGATTGAGCAGACGGTACAGAAGCAAGCGTAACCGAGAGGGATTATTCTCTCCCATATGACACCTGGAGCGCGACCATTTTTTTTACAAGATGAAGGAATTCATCCAGATCAAAGGGCTTGTAAAGAACGGGAATCCCTTTTTGCAGTAACACGTCCTCTTGTTCACGGATCTCTTTGAGGGCAGCAGTACAGATGATGACGGGGATGTCTTTGGTGGGACGATACATTCTGATCTGTTCTAACATCAGGATGCCAGTGTTGTGTTTGCCCATTTTGAAGTCAAGAATAATGAGATCAGGCATCAGCTTTGCAATCTCTCTCGCGTCTTCACTTACCATGAGGGCAGTAGAAACCGTGTATCCTTCACCTTCTAGGGCCAGTGTATACAAGTCTAAAATCGCTTGGTCATCGTTGATTGCTAATATGTGAGCAGACATGGGGATTTCGATTCTCAAAGTGGGGCTTTGCTGTCCTCCCGAATGTCGGCAGGAACGTTCTGCTTGTCAAAACAGAAGGATGTCAGTAGTGTATCACATTTTACATAAAAAGTGTCATATTTCTCTTTTTAGTGAATTTTATGTGTAGTGGGAGTCTTTTCCTTGCTGTGAGGGACAACACAGGGAAGAAAGCGGATACTCAAAAGGGTATCCGCTCCTCCTTTTATTAGGATAGATGCACAAAGGCTTAAACCACTTTACTGTTCTAATGCGCCACAAACCCCAAAGTGAATTGCTACCTTTTCGGCTTGTAAGGAACTCCTGCACCTGCTAATCCTTCGTCGTCGTCGTCGTCTGACAACGCTTGGTCTTCTTGTTGATTCATCAGCGCGTCATTTAGCTTGCTCATTGCGTCCCCTTGCATCGTTGGGAGTACGTGGCTGTAAATGTCCATCGTCATGCTGATCTGATTATGACCGAGTAACTCTTGTACGATCTTCGGATGAACACGCATGGTAAGTAGTATTGTTGCTGCACTATGCCGTAAATCGTGAAAGCGCATATGGGGTAAGCCTGCTCTTTTTAGCAGTGTTTTGAATCGCTCTAATACCTTGTTAGGGTTTAACGGTGTTCCTAGCGATGTGCAGAAAACTAAGTCTCGCTCTTGCCAGTGTTCGCCAGCTTCACGCCTTGCTTCCGCTTGCTTTACACGATGCTGGATAAGTAAATCGACTACCATTTGAGTAAGAACAATACTTCTCCGACTCTTCTTCGTTTTCGTTTCAGCTTCAACATACCTATTGCCAGGAGTGCGGGTAAAGGTACGCCGCACTTGGATTGTCTTTTCAATGAAACTTACATCTTGCCATTTGAGGGCTAATATCTCACCTCGACGCATGCCAGTTGTTAAAGCGATCATGAAAAGAGCTTCCATACTATGCCCTTTTGCGGTCTCCAACAATTTTTGCGCTTGCTCCATTGTCAAAGCTGTAATCTCATAATGTGCTCTACGAGGGGGATCAACGATAGCACTTACATTCTTTACTACAAGTTCCCATTTTACAGCGTCTTCTAATGCTTTGTGTAGGACTCCATGAAGGTTGTTGACTGTAGTTGTTGATAAACCTTCGTCTAGCTTCTTAGCATATAAAGCCTTTACTTGTTGTGCTGTGAGCTTCTGTAACTGAATGTGTCCGATTACAGGAACAATGTGTAAGCGTACATATTCTTCGTAGCGTTCATGGGTACGAGAGCGAATAGAGGTTTTATGACCCTCTAACCATTGCGTTAAGAACTGCTCTACGGTTTGACGTGGAGTGTTTATTAATTTGCCTTGTTGCTGGTCATGAAGGGCTATTTTAAGCTTCTCTTGTACTTCCTTACGTGTCTTACCATAGAAGACTTTACGCTTCTTATTTTCAAGCGTGATAGCAGCAGTCCAACGTCCATCCGTTTGTCTATAAATGGAACCTTCACCATGTCCGCGCATGTTGTTTTTCACTTTCTGGTACTAAAAACCCGCTCACTATCAGGTGTCATTCTGTAGTAGAGCGGGTTTATATATTTACAGTTACTAGGCTATCAGACCTTGTTCCCTCTTCTGTAACCAGAGATTTAACGAGGTAGGAGACACGCGCATAGCACGACCAAAGCGCACTACGGGTAGTCCTTCGTTTGAGATAAGCAAGTAGACCATTGCTCGACTCAAGCCTAATGATTTTGCTACTTGAGGAATGGTAAGTAGCATTATTTGTGGTGGTTGCACAACCTCTTTACTTATGACTTGCCTCCCTTCCTGTAACCGCTCAATGGTTACGTTTTGAGTCTCAACCGTTGTTGGATATGTTACTTGGCTTGTACGTTTGTGCATCTCATGTACCTTTTCTCGATAAAATTTTTAGTCGGAGCGATGGAAAACAAACCTGCAAACCTGCAAACCTGCAAAGTTCAGCAATAGGAATGTCTATTCTTTACTTGGTGATGTTTCGTCTAACGGGAAGATGCGTTCAAAATGCCACTCGTCGATAAATGAGCGCATACGCCCTGCTTCGTCAAGGTGGATATCAATTTGCCAGGGCGTCATTGCCATGAGGGTTCCAGGTCCTTGTGGTGTAGAGACACGCGTAGCTCCTTTCAATCGCTCTAGGTGTGCAGGAAAAGAAGTCGCTTTCATTTCCTGAATGAGGGCTTCTGATGCTTCAATGGTTTGGTTGACGCTTTGCCAATCAACCGCTCCATCCTCTTGCAGGTGTGCAGGTTTCACAGGTTTGCTAGCGGTCGATGTCACTTGTGAAAAAGAAGGAGAACCACCCTCTAAGCCGCTCCCCATGCCTTCTAAAGAGGTATTGTAGGGTAAATTTTCTTCCTTTTGGGGGATAGAAACCTGCAATACCTGCATACCTGCAACTTTCCAGTAAATGGCTCCGCTCCGCTTCTCGACGCTGGACTTCACGAGGTGCAAGCCGCTTTCGTCAAACTGACTTCCAACCCGTTGGGATAGAGCTTTGCCAAGCCGTTTTTTCAGATCACCTTTGTGCAGGTCTGACAATTCATCAGGCAAGGTGTTATACAGTTGCACCCCGATGATCGCGTCATCCAAAGACCCTGCTCGAATGTCTTTTGCAACCATTGCTGTCAGCACCTCATCTTCCTTGTAGGAGTCACGCCACGCATGCAAGAATGCTGCCCACTGTACCGCGTCTTCGTCGGCTTGCTCGTAGAGTTGGTCCAGGTTGCCTAAAAAACCATCTATCAGGGATGTATGCGCGATTATCCCCCCGATGGTATCCGTCCAGGGCTGGAAGCTTCCTATACGTGGGAGTTGTGCAGGTGGTTTTCCCGCCGCAAACCATGCACGAGCAACGGTAAGAAGCGCGGCGATGATTTCACCCCGATGTTCAGGTACCCACTGTTCTAAATCGTGGGCAAAGTTGCCACGCGTCCAGGGCTTATCACTTCGTGCATCCATGCGTATCCAGTACGAGCGGCGCGGCATATCTCCGCCTATCTGGATGTTGTTTCCCGTTGCCATCCACGTTGCCCGTTGTGGGTAGACTCCGTTTTTACTTTGCCCTAGAATACGCTCCTTCACGATGTAAGATGTGAGCGCACCATCCAAGCTTGCCGATTGTATTTTTGCTTTGACGTTATCTATCACAATGATGGTTGCACCCTCTGCTAAGGTTGACGCAATACGCTTACGCCACTCATCATCATCATAGGGTGCGGTCATCATGGCCGCTTTGCGACCCGTTGCAATCATGGCGACGGTTTCAGCAAGCAGACTTTTCCCTGTACCAGGCCGTGTTGCATCAATAAGGGCAAGGGGAACATGTCCATTGATCGCTTGTCGAATAAGCGGCGTTAAGAGCAAGCCGAACGCATTGGCATAGCTTGCTTCATTCTCATAGGGGAACTCTCCTATCACCTCATGAATGAGGGCAACGGCTGTAAGAATATCATCCTCCGTTGGATATTCAGGAATGGTCGGTATATGCAAGTTCGGCGTGGGTGCGTAGTACAACCGTGTGATTGGGTCATACCCTTGTTGCTCTAGGAGTGTTCCATCTGGACGAAACACGGGAAATTCGACAATGGTGTCTAAGGGTGGGAAAGGCCATACACCAATAGCAAGAATATCCTTGACGATAATATCAGGGGGTGCAACGTGAAACGGACCCTTCATCGTCAGTTTGACAAAGTTCATGGCTCGTGCCAGTATCCCCTTAAACGCGGCGTCGGAAATGGTTTCGATGAAGGGCGTTCCATCCTCTTTCCTCTGAATGCGTACCAGTTCCCCATATCGTACATAGATGGGAACATGAGTACGCATCAGGTGGTCAAGTGCTTCATCAGAGATATCCCGTAGTGGTCTATTGGAGAGAAGCACCCCCGGAAGTCCATCAGCTTGAAGCATCTTTGAAAGCGATGCTATATCATCTTCTTGTATACTCATGCACTACTCCATAATGTTGGTTGTTGACATTCCTCGTGTAGTTCGGTGGTGAAGTTGGTCAATCCTTTCTGTGTGGTGTAGGTTTCTATCCAGTGCTGTGCAAGGGCGCGGGTATTGTCTATCGCTCGTTCTTTGCCTTTGCCATGATTGCGTCCCCCACAGACGCATTCACACACGGTGCAGGTTGCGTCATAGCATTTAGCATCACAGCGACCCGCTAGCCCTTGTGACGTGTGAACTGCAATCAAGGTGGTCATACTATGAGGTCTCACTCTCAGGAGAAAGCAGGTCTAATTGACCCGCCGCGTATGCTTGGGCATAGCGGCGACGTTGTCGGGTCTCTCGTGCATGTTGGATGTGTTCATCAATGTCATAGCGTAAGTGGCACGATTGACAGAGGGCGGCAAGGTTCTCTGGACGTACATCCATCTTATCGTGCTTATCGCCTGGACGCCCATCAGGGTAGGGTGTTCCAAGATGGGCGACGGTGAGCACCACTTTGTACAGCTTACCTTTGATACCCATACGTAGAGTTCCGTTTGGGACGTTGCACCACTCACACTTCCACTGAGCAAGAGCACGACGTGCAAGGGATATCTCTTTCCAGTTGGGCGGGTAGCGGTCTCGTTGCATTGTCATATGCACATACTCCTCTTATGCGCTCTCTACGTCATTGAAGAGGTGAAGTTGATGACGCCGGACCGCTTGCGGATTCAGCCAGAGGACTTCGGTTTGTTGCTTGCCATGCTCCGCGACAGCAGAGAGTGTCAAACGTTGCCAGTGGTGCAGCCGTTCGTCGTATAAGGGGTGTGCATAGCCAGAAAGAATGACCATTCCTTTATGAGCATCTAAGGTTTCAAGCAGCTGCACATGGTCTTCGTCGGTCATTTCATAGGGATAGTATTTTCGTGCTCGTGTCGAGAGGATGTAAGGCGGGTCCACATACAGCAATACATCCGGGGCATTGTAGTAGTCGATCATCTCTAGTGCAGGTCTGTTACGGACTTCTGCATAGCGTAACCGTTCAACAACTGCTACGAGACGTTCGGGGAGTTGTTGCCAGAGACGCACCGGATAAGCATGCCCATTGAGTCCGTTATGCTTCCATCCACTCACCTGGTACATTGTGCCGCCGTGAGCTTGCCAACAGCGTATAAGAAAGCGTCGTGCATGCTCGACATCATCCTCGTGATACCAATTCTTTTCAAACCGCTCGTATTCCTCTTCACACCAGGGGGTAAGCCTAATAGCGTGTGACAGTTCGTCACATCGTTCTCTCAGCACACGAAACAAGGTACAGATGGACCCGTTCAGGTCGTTGAGCACTTCATGACGTGCAGGGGTCTTGGTGAAGAAGCAGGCCGCACTTCCTGCGTAGGGTTCGACATAGTGGACATGAGGGGGAAACAATGGCACAATCCACGATGCAATGCGCCACTTAGCACCAGGGTACTTGAGAATAGGCTTGATGATTGATGTTTCACTCATGCACGTAGCTCTATTTCTGACATCTCTTGTGTTGCCTTCGTATGAAACAACTCATACACGATCATGCAGGTCTCACACACCTCTTGCCCATCGACAATGCAAGGATAGCCCCAGGGGTCACGCGTCAGCAGGTCTCCGCATTCAGGACAGCGCGGGAAGGATGCTTGACGTTGCTGAACGAGTTCTATCACAAGCTTTCGATGACAGGTGTCATAGTCCTTGCAAGCACACATCACCACAATGTTGTACCCACCTTCAAGGGAGTGCGCTACCTGTGTGATCGTTGGTTCAGGTTCTACCAACACAATGGGTTGTGAGCGGTCTCTATAGTTGATGCTGCCTAGCTTGCGGCTATGTGCGTACCGCTTGCCCCATCGTGCTATCAACCGCTTCTTATTCCATTGTGGACGATACCGTGATGCTGGACGAAAGCGGATATCAAGCAGGAGTGTATCAGGAGTGCTCATGATCTCCTGCAACCGTGTTTCAGCATCAGGGATGGTATAGCCAAAGGGGATAAGTGTCCCAGGGGTGCTCATTGTGTTGTCTCCTCATGGCTTCGATGAATGCTACGTGCTGACTCAAAGCCGTTGGGATAGCGTTTGTGGAGTTTGGCAACATTGACATTCATCACGTCCTCTAAGGTACACTCAACCGCGTTACATGTCAGCGTCAAGTACCAGAGCACATCCCCTAATTCCTCAATGGTGTGCATGATATCGAGATGATGCCCTTGATAGAGCACCTTTTTGATGCTGTCTGCTACCTCTCCTGACTCACCTGCTAGCCCTAATGCACTTAGCGTTAGCTTGTCTATGGAAGTAGTAGAACCTGCATAGGTTCTCAAAACTTCGGTCATATATTCTTCTTGGTTCATGGTTTCTCCTTGTTTTTCGGTGACTAGAAAAGTTGGTAAGCATGATGAAACAGTCCCTTTTGTACTTGACATCTCCTTTCGCGTTGTATAGTAAGTAGGCGTTACCTTTTGAAAGTAGGTACATGAGCATAGTTGACGCGAGAAAGGCATATATCATGAAATCAACAAAAACCATGATTCTAGGAGTTCTTATCGTTCTTGTCGGCCTTAGTCTTGCAACAGGTGTAGCTCAATTAGGAGCAATGCAAGTACACCTCTCAAATGACTTTTTTAATGCAGTTCCGCTTGTAGCTTTTACCATTGTCCTCGCGGGGCTTCTCATTGGAGTTGTTGGTTTCTTCCAAAGAAACTAGTAACTGTCTTTTTAACTCACGAAGCCAGCAATAGAGCGGTTTCATGATGCTACTTGTATTTATGGGGGCGCGTGTTACTAGTTCGCGCCCACACAATGCTAAGTACAATCACGGAACAAATGCGGGAATATGAGTCAATCATCCAGAGGAATAAAGCCGAAGCATCAATATAACATGCCGCGAAATTTAGTTGATTGTACTTAGCTAGTCATCAAACTGGAATATCATCTTTTGCTGTCGGGGCCGCATCGGGGCGTAGTGGGATGTGGAACGAAACGAGCGTAACCATTGCCGTGTGGCTTCAACATGCCTTGCACGCTCTAACCCTCGCACGTCTACGGATGGACGAATATACAAGGGGTTACGCCACTCTGCATAACCCCATTCCCCCATTGCTGGACGAACCGATGGTCCTGAACTATCCGTTGACAACGCTATTGCGTGTTCGTCACACAACCATAATAATTCCCCTAATGCCTTTGCGTAGCACACTCCCCAAATGTGAACGCGCTTTACACCCTCGTGACCTAAGAAGGGAATAACAACGCTCATCGTCTCTCGAAACACGGGCATGATTTGAGCGGGTAACTTCCCCGTGATACACCATCCCCCTAGCCCGAAAATGTCGCCTTGCTCCATCAAAGGAACAATCTGTTCTGCACAGCGTAAGTATTGACGTGCTGAAACGCCTTGTGCTGAAAGAATAGCCTTGACTCCATAGCGATGAGATGCAAGGTAAGCAGCTGCATCTACCGTCGTCATCACAGCGTCTTCTGCGTCCTGCTCAGACCATCGAGCCTTGTATCGTACCCCACCTTCCCATTTCTCATCAATCAGTAGGTCATAACTTGCTCTGTGGGTGACTTGTGCTGCATAGTGATAGTGTTCAGCATGGTCAAGTTGCCGCTCTAACGCTTTTTCGACGCTTAACCGTTGTCCTATCCCATCGCTAAACGCCCCACTATCTTGAATAATGGAAGTGTCAGCAGGGACACAAACACGATTGCACGTCTTTGTCTGTAGTGTCTTGCCGTAAACAGGGGCAATACATGCAAGCGGTCCGGGGGCCACAGGATGATGATTCCAACGTTGTTCATTAATTCCACAGTACAGTGAAATCATATTTCATTCTCCAAAGAAAAAGGCTTTCCTCATATGTGAGAGCCTTGCTACTCTACTTCATGTTGTCAATCTACCAGGGCTTCTTTTTTGCATAGCTCAAAAGAGCGAGATTGAGCACATACGCCGCAAAAGCGAGAACAACCAGCATCGAATTTCCTGTCGTTGTTGCTACTGCAATCACGACTATGCCCACAAAGACATACGCGGCACAGAGAAACGCAATCAGCAGCCACATATTCTTTTTTCCTTTATGCCGCTATGCGTTGTTCATACTCTTGTGTTGAGGTTGCAGTACAGGAACAGCGATGCCCGTAGACATATTCCGCCGCTCGTTGGAGTACGTCTTCTATCGTTGCTTCGTCCTCTTGCCAATACGAAGAATGATAGTGTCCACAGGAACAGGTGTATCCCCATGTACACACACGTATGCTGTGCATCCACTGTCGCACGCTTGGAGCATGTCCCGTGATCTCTTCAATGAGGGCAAGAGAATGAACACACTGCTCAGGGTACACATCACTCTTTATCATGCGTTGTAGCCATTTGCGCCGCTCGTGGGCTTCATCGTTGAGGGATGTTTGTTGAACAGAGTGAAATGCATCTTCACGGTGTTGGTAGCGAACATCGTGTAACTCACCATCCTGGTTGAGATCACCTAGCGTTTCTATGTAGACATACCCATCAGGATTTTCCGCGCTGTAGTAGCGGGTGACTCGTAAGGGATACCACTGCTTATCATCTAACTGCACAACGGCATAGCCGTGTGGGATTGTTGAACGTGATGACATGATCTTTGTTCCTCTATATGAACATTGCACCGTCCAGGGACTCCCTTTTGACGGTGCAATAC
>JAABUQ010002127.1_pt1 | contig 40155 bp, 41 predicted proteins | sample 5560001 | NCBI WGS metagenome assembly JAABUQ01 (sample SAMN10711888, study PRJNA513371) | rock metagenome | isolation source: Antarctica rocks | place: Antarctica: Victoria Land, Finger Mt nord | collected 2015-12-18
GTGTGATCCGTCCGCCTGACCGAAACTGTCATCTTCGCCCCCACCAGCATCCGGGAACACGCGACCACACCGCTCCGAGCCGATCCTACTCACGTTCGAGTCAACGGAAATGACGGTTGGTATGAGTTGGGCCGCGCCGACCGGCAGGCATGGAGCAAACTGCGCCATCGCCTCGACCAGCGCCGGCACGCACGGACCTTGCGCACCCGGTTCCGCCGCGACCCAAACGCCTACTTGGCGGAACTCGAACTACAAACCTGCCAGCCAACTTTGCCGGCCTAGAAAAAAGGACTGCCTTACCGATTGCGTTCCATTCCGGTCCATGGTGCCGTACGAGCGTCCATACGATGCTGTCATGCGGAAGCTGGATAGTGGAGCAAGCTTAACGCTACCTTTATTGCATCAAGCTCCACTGCCGCTTCAACCTTCCGTATTGTCCAGAACATTGAACCTACCTGAACGAGATGATAACGTAACAAATTTATCCGGCAGGCGCAAGCATCGTAGATCGTTTCCATCCCTGGCGTACACGCCTCTTCCTCAAGCAACACCCCTTCGCAGGGCTTGCTTTGCTGGTGGGCACCGCGGTTGCCGGTCTGATCGGGGCCGTGCTGCTGGCCGGCTTGCTGCTGTCCGCCCCAAGCCGCGCGGTGCTCGGGCCGCCGCCCGGCAGCCTGAGCGGTGCCGAGCGAGTCGGCATACCATCAGCAAGCGGCTCGTTGCTTCAGGGCTGGTGGCTGTCAGGCCGGCGCGGCGCCGGGGCGGTCGTGCTGATGCACGGCGTCCACGGCAATCGACTCGGGCTGGTCCGGCGTGCGCGGCTGCTGGCCGACCGGGGCACCGCCGTCCTGCTGTTCGATTTCCAGGCGCATGGCGAAAGCGAGGGGCGGAGGATCACGTTCGGCAAGCTGGAAGCGCTGGATGCCGCCGCCGCCGTCCGTTTCGCGCGGGACCGGGCGCCTGGCGAACGGGTGGGCGCACTCGGCATATCCTTGGGTGGCGCCGCGGCATTGCTGGGGCCGGCGCCGCTGGACGTAGATGTCCTGGTGCTCGAGTCGGTTTACCCCGATATAGACGCCGCGTTGGCCAACCGCCTGAGGGCCGCGCTGGGCGGCATCGTCGGGCCGATTGCTGTGCCGGTGCTGGCGCCGTTGTTCAAGCTGCTGTTGCCGCCGATCCTGGGCGTGCGGCCGGCCGAGCTGCGGCCGGTGGACCGGATCGGCGAGGTGAGGGCGCCCGTTCTCGTGGCGGCCGGAACCGTGGATGACCGCACCACGCTGGCGGAGTCGCAAGACCTGTTCGCCCATGTGCGGGCGCCGGGCAGGTTCTGGCCGGTGCCCGGCGCCGGGCACGAGGATCTGCAACGGTTCGATCCCGCGGGATATGAGCGTGTCGTGCTGGCCTTCCTGGACCTGCACCTGCGGCAGGCGCCGTAGGTCCGCTATCGTTCGGCGGCCTTGGCCTCGGCCCAATGCGCTTCCATTTGGTCCAACGATGCATCGGCCGGCAGCAGCCCGGCGTCGGCCAGCCGATCCTCGACAAAGCGGAACCGGCGGCTGAACTTGGCGCAGGCCGCAGTCAGGCACGCCTCGGGGTCCACGCCCAGCTTGCGCGCCAGGTTGGCGGCGACGAACAGCAGGTCGCCCATCTCGTCGGCAATGCGGGCCGGGTCAGCGCCAAGCAACTCGGCCTGCAGCTCAGCGACTTCCTCGTCCAGCTTGGCCAAGACAGCAGGCGGGTCAGGCCAGTCGAAGCCAACACGAGCCGCGCGGCTGGTCAGCTTCTCGGCTAGGGTGAGGGCCGGCAGGCCGGCAGTCACGCCATCCAGCACGCCGGATTTCTGCCGCGCCGCACGCTCCGCCTGTTTATGCGCCTCGTAATCCCCAGCCGGGGCGCCCGTGCCAAGGGCGAAGATCAGGGGATGGCGACGGATCATCTTGTCAGCGATGCTGCGTGCCACGTCGGCAAACGCAAAGGCGCCGGCTTCCTCGGCTATGCGGGCGTGATAGACGACTTGCAGCAGGAGGTCGCCGAGCTCGTCCGGCAGCGACGCCATGTCGTGCCGGGCGATGGCGTCGGCGACTTCGTAGGCTTCCTCGATCGTGTAGGGTGCGATGGTCTCAAAGGTCTGCACCTGGTCCCAGGGGCAGCCGTCGGCTGGATCGCGGAGCCGGGCCATGACGTCGAGGAGGCGGGTTATCTCAGCCTGCGCCACCGCCGTGTCAGCCACGAAATATTCTCCCAACAACTCGCATCGCAGAATGATGATTATGGAAACTTAGGTGTCCGTAACCTTCGGAATGTAAGGACCGCTTCATTCGGGCACCTCCAGGACCAGGCCGTCATGGGCAGGCTGGACGTGCGGCGGCAACCGGGCGGTCAGCCACGCCCAGTCCACGTCGTAGCCCATGTGCGTCAGCACGACGCGCCGTGGTTGCAGCCGATCCGCCCAGGCCAGCACCTGGTCCAGGTTGGCGTGGGTCTTGTGGGCCTGACGCTGAAAGCAGTCCACGATCCAGGTATCCACGCCTGCCAGCGCCTCGAATGCTGCATCGTCCAGTACTGCCACGTCGGTCGAATAGCCGAAGCCGCCCACGCGCAGGCCGAGCGTCGGTAAGAAGCCGTGGTCCTGCTCAAACAACCGCACGCTCAGTCCGGCCGTCTCGACCGTGTCGCCAGCCGCAACCCGCCGCGGCGCCAGCACGGGCCGGAAGAAGTACGGCGGCGTCCAGGGCTGGAACGCGTAATCGAACCGCTTGTCCAGCTCCTTTAAGGTGCGCTCGGTCGCATAGGCGTCCAATGGACGTCCCGCGATGCGGTTCAGGATGCGGACATCGTCAATGCCTAGTACATGGTCGGCATGGGCATGGGTAAACAGAATTGCATCCACCCTCGGCACGGCGCAGTCCAGCAGTTGCTGGCGCATGTCAGGCGACGTGTCCACCAGCAGCCGCTCGCCGCCGGGACCCTCGATCACGATGCTGGACCGGGTGCGGCGATTGCGCGGCTCGTTGGGATCGCAGGAGCCCCAGTCGCCGCGGCCGTCCGCGCCGCCGAGCTGCGGGACGCCGGCGGACCCGCCGCATCCCAGGATGGTAACGCGCAGCACTCCTAAGCCGTGCGTGCGAACAGGCGGCGGAAGTTCGTGGTCGTCAGCTCGGCCATCGCCTCGGGCGGTATCCCCCGCACCTCGGCCAGCACCGAGGCAGTCCGGGCGACCCAGGCGGGTTCGTTGCGTTTGCCGCGATGCGGGACGGGGGCCAAGTATGGCGCATCGGTCTCGACCAGCAGCCGTTCCGCCGGCACGTCGCGCGCCATGTCCCGCAGATCCGTGGACTTCGGAAAGGTCAGCATCCCGGAGAAGCTGACGTAGCTGCCTAGCCCAAGCGCCACGTCCAGCAGGCCGCGCCCGGAGCTGAAGCAATGCAGCAGCAGCGCATACGGCCCGCCCGAATCCCATTCTTCTTGCAAGATACGGGCGATATCGTCGTCGGCGCTGCGGGCGTGGATCGCCAGCGGCAAGCCGGTCAGGCGCGCGGCGCGGATGTGCTGGCGGAAGCTGGCCTGCTGCGCGTCGCGGGGCGACAGGTCGTAGTGATAGTCCAATCCTGACTCGCCGATGCCGATCACGCGCGGGTCGCCCGCCAGGGCCGCGATGTCCGCCGCCTCTGCCACCGGCCCTTCGCCGGCGTTATGGGGATGTACGCCGACCGTGCACCAAACGCCGGGACGCCGGGTCATGGCGATCAGCTCCGGCGCTTGGGACAGCCGGGTGCTGATCGTCACCACCTCCCCTACCCCGGCGTCCGCCGCCCGGGCCAGCACGGCGTCCAGCTCGTCCCCAAACGTGTCGAGGTGGCAATGCGAGTCGATCAGCATGGGACGCTACATCGCCTCGACATGGCGCGGGAACACGCCCTGCGGCGCAGGCAGCGCGGCCCCGGCCGGCAATGGAACCGCGAGAGACGCCAAGCTGCGTGCGTCGTCCGGCACCGCAAGCTGGTCCAGCATCCGGCCCATGCTGCCCGGCATGAATGGCTGCAGCACTGTCGCCACGGCGCGTATCGCGTCGGCCAGCACGCCCAGCACCGCCGCCATGCGGGCCGGGTCGGTCTTGCGCAGCGCCCAAGGCGCCTGATGGTCAATGTAGGCGTTGGCGGCGCGTATTACCCGCCAGACCTCCTCCAACGCATCGCTGAAGGCGAACCGGGCCATGTGGCCGCGCAGCAGGTCCGGCAGCACCGCAGCAGCGTCCAGCAATGCCTCATCCTCCGGCGTCGGCGCACCGCGCTCGGGCAGCACGCCGCCCAGGTTCTTCGCCACCTGGCTCAACGTGCGCTGCGCCAGGTTGCCCAGGTCGTTCGCCAACTCCACGTTCATGCGGCGCACCAGTGCGGCGTCGCTGTAGTCGCCGTCGTTGCCGAACGGTACCTCCCGCAGCAGGAAGTAGCGGACGGCATCCAGGCCATAGGTCCGCACCAGCGCCGCCACATCTATGGCGTTGCCGAGCGACTTGCTCATCTTCTCGCCGCCAGCCGTCCACCAGCCGTGCCCGAATACCGTGCGCGGCACCGGTAGGCCCGCGGCCATCAGGAAGGCCGGCCAATACACCGCATGGAACCGGATGATGTCCTTGCCCACGAGGTGGACATTCGCCGGCCAGAACGGCCACCGTGGCGCGTCCTCGTCAGGCCAGCCCAGGGCCGATATGTAGTTGGTCAGCGCGTCCAGCCACACATACATGACATGGCTGGGATCGCCCGGCACCGGCACCCCCCAGGTAAAGCTGGTGCGGCTGATCGAAAGGTCGCGCAGGCCGCCCTTGACGAAGCTGGCCACTTCGTTGCGCCGGCTGGAAGGCTGGATGAACTCCGGATGCGACTCATACAACTTCAGTAACCGGTCGCCCCAGGTGGATAGGCGGAAGAAGTAAGAAGGCTCCCGCACCCACTCCACAGGCGCTCCGGTCGGCGCGGCGCGGCTGCCGTCGGGGCGCGTGACAAGCTCGGTCTCGTCGTAGAATGCCTCGTCCCGCACGGCATACCATCCCTCGTAGGCGCCGAGGTAGATGTCGCCCGCGTCCTGCAACCGGCGCCACAGCGCCTGGCACGCGCGCTTGTGGCGCTCCTCCGTCGTGCGGATGAAGTCGTCGTTGGACACGCCCATCAGCGCCGACATCTCCTTGAACTGCTGGGATACGCTGTCCACGAAGGCTTGCGGTTCCATCCCCGCATCTAGCGCCGCCTTCTCGACCTTCTGCCCGTGGTCGTCGGTCCCAGTCAGGAAGAATACCTCGTGCCCGTCCAGCCGGTGCCACCGCGCCAGCACGTCGGCGGCAACCGCGGTGTAGGCGTGGCCGATGTGGGGCGCGCCATTCACATAGTAGATCGGAGTGGTGACGTAAAAGCGGCTCATGTCGTGTTCAGCAGGTCCAGGCCCGATACGATGGCGTGCTGCTTGTCCAGGTTGAACCGCTCGGTCTCGTCTTGCAGGCGGGTGAGCGCTTGCCACAGATCGCCCCATTCGGCCAGGGGGCGCGAGGCGGCGAGGCGCTGCTGCGCCGGGTCGCCCTGCCCCCGCGCTGCTTCGCGCACCGCCCTACTGATCGCGGCCCGCAGCAGGTCCATGAAGGTGGAATAGCCGCCATCGCTGCGCGCCAGCTTGTCTGCCACCTCATAGGCCCGCAGCGCCGTCACCCGCGGCACGTCCCGCAGCACGTCTGCGACCATCCCGGCAATGGCGACCCCACCGTCCTCCGCCAGCGCCACAGCACGGCCCGGCGACCCGGCTGCGAGGGCGGCCAGCCCTGCCCGCTCTTCGGCAGCCATGTCCGGCAGCGCCAGGGCCAGGACCTCGTCCGTTTGGCCCGGGGTCAGCGGCATCAGGCGCAGGTGCCGGCATCGGCTGCGTATCGTCGGCAGAAGCCGGCCCGGCGCGGCACAGGCCAGCAGCAGGACGGCGCGCGGCGGCGGCTCCTCCAGCACTTTCAGCAAGGCATTGGCGGCGTTGCGGTTCAGGTGCTCGGCGCCGTCCACGACGACGACGCGCCATCCGCCCTCCGCGGGCGTCAGCCGCAGGAAGTCTGCGACGGCGCGTACGTCGTCCACCACGATCTCCGCCCGCAGCCGCTTGCGCTTGTCGTCCCAGGCGCGCTCGACCGTCAGCAGGTCGGCGTGCGTTGCGGCGGCGACCCGGCGGAACACCGGCGACTCCGGTGCATTAGGACTCACGCCGGCCGGCGCCAGCAGGTGACGGGCAAAACGGTAGGAGAGCGTCGCCTTGCCGATGCCTTCAGGCCCGGTGATCAGCCAGGCGTGATGCACCCGCCCGGCCCTGATCGCCTCGTCCATTGCCGCCGCAGCATCGGTATGTCCCACCAGGGTCGGGTTGGCGCGCGGCTCCATCAACGCAGCCGGGCGGACACGACGGCCCAAACCGCCGCCTGTACCTCGTCCACGCTGCCATCCGCGTCAACGATCACGCAGCGATCCGGCTCCGCCGCGGCAATGGCCAGGAATCCGGCAGCGGCGCGTGCATGGAACCCGGCGTCCATCGCCTCATAACGGTCCAGCGTCTGGCGGCGCGCGGCCATCCGCGCCGCGGCCACCGCGGGCGAGACCTGCATGACCACCGTCATGTCCGGCCGCACCGGCAGCAGCCGTGTCAGTGCGGCAATAAGCGTAAGGTCCGCGCCGAGGCCATAGCCCTGATAAGCCATCGTGGAATCAGCAAAGCGGTCGCACACCACTACCGCGCCTGCAGCCAGCGCGGGCTGGACCGTCCGGGCCAAGTGCTCGGCGCGGGCGGCAAAGTGCAGGTGTATCTCCGCCGGCGGCGACCAGTCATGCTCGCGGGACAGCAGAAGCCCGCGCAAGATTTCGGCGCCGGGTGCCCCACCGGGTTCGCGGGTCAGCAATGCCGGGCGTCCGGCCGCGTCCAGCGCAGCGGCGAGGCGTTGGGCTTGGGTGCTCTTCCCTGCCCCTTCCCCGCCCTCAAGCGTAATGAACACCTTAACTGTGTGACATCGGGAGTCAGGACCCCAGGATATAGCGGGACATCACCGCCATAGCCCGGCCCGGCACGCCCAGCCGCGGCACGTCGGCGCCGGCAAGCAACGGCACTTCCATCGCCGGCACGCCCTCGCCGGCCACCGTCAGCTTGCCCAGCACGTCCCCACGGTTTACCGGCGCCGGGACGGGATTGGCGTATTCCACGGCGATCTTCGCGCTTTTGCGCCACTGCCGGGGCATCGTCAGCACCAGGTCCTTGCCGCCGACCAGCGGCACCGAGGGACTCGCGCCGAGCCATACCTTCGCGGTCTCAACCGTGTCGCTGGCGGTGAACAGGGTCACGTTCTCGAACTCGCGGAAGCTCCATTCCAGCAGGCGTTCGCTTTCCTCGGCGCGCTGCTTCATGCTGGTCATGCCGTTGGCGACCACGACCACCCGGCGTCCGGCCCGCTGCGCGCTGGCGACCAGGCCGTAGCCGCCGGCCTCGGTATGCCCGGTCTTCAGGCCGTCGGCCAAGCCCTTCTGAACCAACGGGTTGCGGTTCTGTTGCTCTATGTTGTTGTATCTGAACGATTTCTCGTTGTCATACTTATAGTACTCCGGGAAGTCGGTGATCAGCCGGCGGGCCAGGGTGGCGATGTCGCGGCAGGACATCTGCTGGCCGGCATCTGGCCACCCCGTGCAGTTGCGGAAGGTGCTGTTGGTCAGGCCCAGCTCCTTGGCCTTCTGGTTCATCAGCTCGGCAAAGCCTTCCTCCGACCCGGCCACTGCCTCCGCCAGGACGATGCAGGCATCGTTGCCGGACTGGATGATCATGCCGCGGATCAGGTCCTCAACCTTCACGGAGCCGCCCTGGGGCACGAACATCTTGCTGCCCTGCATCCGCCAGGCCTTGTCGCTGACCGGCAACTCCTGGGTCAGGTTGAACCGCCCGGACTTGAGCATCCCATAGACGATGTAGGCCGTCATCAGCTTGGTCATGGAGGACGGCGGCATCGGCGCGTCACCCTCCTTGTCCAGCAGGGTGGCGCCGGTGGTGAAGTCCATGATGAGGGCATACTTGGCTGCGGTGTCTATCGGCCCCAGCGGCGTTTGCGCCGGAGTGCCGGTCGGTGCGGCTTCCTGATGATGGCCGCCGCGGGCGGAGCGGTGCGGCTCGGCGGCCAGGGCAGCGCCAGGCAACATGGCGGGCGCCAGTGCAGCGCCGGCAGCCAGGATGGTTCGGCGATCTAGCATGGCCCCGCTCCTATTCTACGACGATATGGGCATCGGTTAACCCAGCACGCACCGCGCGGTCCAGAGCCATGTCGGCTGCGGCGACGTCCCGATACGGCCCGGCGCGCACGCGGAACACCTGGCCCCTGCCCGCCTGCGCGGTCTCGACCCTCGATAAGCCACCCAGCCGGCCGCTGACCTGGTCGGCGTAGCGGTGCAGGCCGAACTCGCCTGCCCTGATCCAAAGCTGTCCCGGTGCCGCTGCCACCGGGACCACGGTGTCGGGTAGGCGGTCAGGAACGATGTCAGGGTTCAGGGACGGTGCGGCGGCAGGCACGGCGGCGGCTGCACTGCGCCCACGGCTGGACCGGCCGACGCCTGGTGGCGGCTCCAGGGTCTCGCTCGTCACGGCGCCGCGCGGTGCTGCCGCAATACCCCTTGCGCCGCCTTGCAGCGCGTCCCGCAACGCCTGGCTCGGCCCGCTTTCGATCTGGACGCGTACACGCGCCGGGCTATCCGGTGACACGCCAAGCCGCCGTGCCGCGGCACGCGTCAGGCCGATCAGCCGGGCTGGGTTGGCCGGGCCACGGTCGTTCACCCTCACCAACGCTTGCAGGCCGCTTTCCAGGTTGGTCACGCGGACGATGGCCGGCAGTTGCAGCGTCGGATGCGCCGCGGCCATGGCAGCCCCGTCGAAGGCCTCCCCGTCCGCCGTCAGCCCCGTCCGGTCCGGCAGGACGGCAGCAATCCCCGTGGCGTCGAGTTGGAAGTCCTCGGCCGGATAGCGCCACACGCCCCCGGCCTCATACGCCGTCCCGACGGTGTAGTGCGGCGCGGGCGCCGGCGTTGCCTTCCGCGGCCCACATCCCACCAGCAGCAACGGCGCGAGCAGCAGCAGGCGTGCGGCTGTCACACCGCGGCGTCGCCCAGCAGACCCACCGCCAGCGCGTAGAAGTCGGACGGGTTATAGCGCCGGATCGCGCCGAAGTTGGCATAAACCATGTAGCCCTCCCCCGGCGCGATGCCGTCCGGAGTAACCAGCGCGCCCATCGGCTCGGACCGAGCAAACGGACTCCCGTCGTCGCGTGTCACGCCGGCCCGCATCCACTCGCCTAAGCTGCGCTTAGTCTCCCGCCCGCCGAAGGTGCCCGGTGGAACCCGCACGGCTTGGCCCCAAGGCTCCCCCGGTCGCCAGCCGCTTTTCGCCAGGTAGTTGGCAATGGAGCCGAACACGTCAGCCTTGTTGTTCCAGATGTCACGCCGTCCATCGCCGTCGAAGTCCACCGCCAGCTTGAGGTAGGAGCTGGGCATGAATTGCGGCTGCCCCATCGCACCGGCCCAGCCGCCGGTCATCTGCGCCGGGGTCACGTCGCCCGCATCCAGGATACGGAGCGCATTGATCAGCTCGCTGCGGAAATAGGCGGCCCGGCGGCCCTCGAAGGCAAGGGTCGAGAGCGCCTCCACCAGCCGGTAATTGCCCTTGTTGGCGCCGAATGCGCTTTCGATCCCCCAGATGCCCATGACCACGCCGGGGTCCACGCCATAGCGCTGCTGCACTTGGGCCAGCAGGCCGCGCTCCCGGGCATAATTGTCGCGCGCCGCCTGGATGCGGGTGTCGGGCAGCACGCGGGCGCGATACTCCGGCCAGGTCAGGGTGAACTCGGGCTGCTTGCGGTCCAGCTCGATCACCCGCGGGTTCGGCTGCACGCCGGCGAAGGCCGATTGCAGCGTCGCGTCGCGGATGCCGGCCCGCCGCGCCTCCGCCTTCACGCCGGCGACGAACGCGCCGAAGGCGTCCTGCGCCCTGCCGGGCGACGCCACCAGGATTGCAGGCGCGAACAACATCAGGCTGCGGCGGTTCAACATGCTTTCCATGTGCCACAGCCCAGTGATGACCGGCAATCCGCTTGAAGGGCCATGGGGATACGGGGCATTGTCATAAAAAGTCATGGAGGAAGCGTCATGGGCGTCACTGCCGACCTTGCGGCCTTTACCGCCGCCATCCAGCTCGACCGGCTGCCGCCGGAGGTGGTGCAGCGCGCTCGGCTACTCGTGCTGGACCTCGTGGGCAACATCGTGCGGGCACGGCACGACGCAGAAAGCACCCCGTCCCTGCTGTCAGCCGCCCGCGCCCTGGGCTTCGCGGCTGGCAGCAGTACCGTGTTCGGCGACTGCGCGCGATACACCCCGGCCGGGGCTGCCTTCCTGAACGCCGCCCTGGGCCACTCGCTGGACTTCGACGACACCCACGCCGCCGGGTCGCTGCACCCGGGCTGCCCGGTGATCCCCGCGGCGCTGGCGGCCGGCGAGATGACCGGGGCGAGCGGCGCGGACGTGCTGGCCGGCATCATCGCCGGATACGAGGTGACATGCCGGATTGCCCTCGCCCTGCCCGCAGCAGACCACTACGCCCGCGGCTTCCACCCGACCAGCACCTGCGGCGTGTTCGGCGCTGCGGCGGCGGCGTCGCGGGTGCTCGGGCTGGACACGGACGGGGTGGCGTCGGCGCTCGGCATCGCGCTCAGCCAGTCCGCCGGCAGCCTGCAGTTCCTGGCGAACGGCGCCTGGACCAAACGCTTCCAGGTGGGCTGGGCCTGCATGGGTGGCCTGTCGGCGGCGGTGCTGGCACGGGAAGGCTTCAAGGGTGCTGCGGAAGGGGTCGAGGGCACGCACGGCTTCCTACGCGCCTATGCGCCAAATCCCAATCCGGTACGGGCCACGCAGGACCTGGGCGCCCAGTTCGAGCTGATGCAGACCGCAGTGAAGCCCTATCCGTCCTGCCGTTACGGCCATGCCGGCATAGACGCCGCCATGGCGTTGCGGGCGGAGCATGGGATTGACCCGGCATCCATCGAGAGCGTCGTCCTCGGACTTCCCGCGGCGGGAATGCGGCTGATCGGGGAACCGGCGGAGCAGAAATCCAACCCGCAGGCGGTCGTGGACGGGCAGTTCAGCGGCCCCTTCGTCATCGCGACGGCGCTGATGTCGGGCAGCATGAGCTGGGACAGCTATGCCCGCCTGCACGACCCGGCGCTGCGGGCCTTGATGCTCCGTATCCGCTGCGAGCTGGACGAGGAGGTGCAGGCGCATGCCCCAGCCAACATGGCGGGCCGGCTGACGGTGATGGCCGGGGGACAGACGTTCAGCCGCCTGGTCGTGGTGCCGAAAGGCGAGCCGGGCAATTTCCTCAGCGATGCGGAGCTGCGCAGCAAGTTCGCCGGGCTGAGCGCCCCGGTGCTGGGCGAGGAGCGGACGGAGCGGCTGGCGGATGCAGTGCTGGGCCTGGACAGGGCGGCGGGCGTTGGCGCGGCGATGCGCCTGGCATCGCCACTGGGCGGCGCGCGGCTGGCAGGAGACTAACGGAGACTTCTCCCTCTCCCTCCGGGAGAGGGTCGGGGTGAGGGGGTCTTGGCTGCGGAGCGAAGACCATACAGCGCCTATGGCTTAAGATCCTTTTTCAGGCACGGGCAATGCTTGCCCACCCCCTCACGCCGACCCTCTCCCGGAGGGAGAGGGAGAGAAAGAAAGCTGCCGCACCCGGCCTAGCTGAACCGCCCGGACTTCGGGAACCCGTTTGGCGGCGCGCGTCCGGCGTGGCCGCGGGCACCCAGCCACTGCGCCAGATCGGTCTGCGTCCGCGTGCGCTCGCCAGACGGCCAAGTCAGCCCGTCCGCCAGCCGGAACACCTTGGCTTCGGCCAGCGTGCCGCCGGCATACTTCTGCAACTGCACTCCGGAGCCGCGGGACAGCTCCGGAACCGCGTCCAACGCAAACACCAGCAGCTTGCGGTTGGTGCCGATCACCGCGACGTGGTCGCCTACGGCCGGCACGCAGAGCTGAACCGCCTCGCCAGGGCGCAGGTTCAGGACCTGCTTGCCCGTCCGCTTCTCCGCCATCAGGTCGGCCCCTGCCACGACCAGGCCGCGCCCGGCATCACTGGCGATCAAGTAACGCATGCCTGGCTGCAGCACGAACAGCGCCGCCACGTCCTCATCGTTGCCCATCTCAGCCAGCAGCCGGATCGCCTGGCCATCACCGCGCCCGCGCTGCAGGTCGCCGGCCCGGATGATGTGCGCCCGCCCGCCGGTGCCGATCAGGCACAGCCGGTCCGTCGTTTGGCACGGCACCATCAAGCGAAGCTGGTCGCCTTCCTTGAACTTCAGCTCCGCCCCACCCTCCAAGTGGCCGCGGACTGCGCGCATCCAGCCCTTGGCGGACAGGATGGCGGTAACCGGCTCCCGCTCGATCAGCGAGTCCTCGTCCACCAGCACCGCACCCGGCGGCACCCCTATTACCGTGCGCCGGTCGCCGAGTGGCCCGGACCCGAACCGCTCCCGCACTCCCTGCAACTCCGCGGTGATGGCCTTCCACTGCCGGCGCACGTCGCCCAGCAAGACCTCCAGGCCGCCGGCCTCCCGCGTCAGCGACTTGTGCTCCTTGCGTATCTCCATCTCCTCCAGCCGGCGGAGCGAGCGCAGGCGCATGTTCAGGATCGCCTCCGCCTGCAGGTCCGTCAGCGTGAAACGGGCGATCAGCGCCGGCTTCGGCTGGTCCTCCTCGCGGATGATGCGGATTACCTCGTCCAGGTTCAGGAACACCGCGAGGTAGCCATCCAGCACCTCCAGCCGGCGCTGGATGGCGGCCAGGCGGTGGCGGGAGCGGCGGACCAGCACCTCCTGCCGATGGTCCAGCCATGCGCGTAGCACGCCCTTCAGACCCAGCACGACTGGCGTGCGGTCCGCCGTCAGCACGTTCATGTTGAGGGAAAATCGCCCCTCCAGCGCCGTCACCCGGAACAGCGTCTCCATCAGCACCTCCGGCTCGACGCCGCGGGACTTCGGCTCCAGCACCAGGCGGACGAGTTGCGTGCTTTCATCCCGCACGTCGGCCAGGAAGGGCAGCTTCTTGGCCTCTAGCAGCTCGGCGATCTGCTCGATCAGCCGGGTCTTCTGCACCTGGTAGGGGATTTCGGTGACGACGATCTGCCAAACGCCGTGCTTGCCGCGCTCCACCTCCCACTTCGCGCGGGTGCGGAAGCCGCCGCGCCCGGTTTCATAGGCCTGCAGGACGGCAGCCGGGTCCTCGATCAGCGTCCCGCCGGTCGGGAAGTCCGGGCCGGGCATGTGGAGCAGCAGGTCCGCCGTGGTCGCATCGGGGTTGCCGATCATATGGATGGCGGCGGCGCAGACCTCCCCGGCATTGTGCGGCGGGATGCTGGTCGCCATCCCCACCGCGATCCCCGCAGACCCGTTGGCGAGCAGGTTCGGGAAGCCGCCGGGCAAGACGACTGGCTCATGCTCCTCGCCGTCGTAGGTGGCGCGGAAGTCCACGGCGTCGTCGTCAATGCCGGTCAGCAGCGTTTGCGCCACCTCGGTCAGCCGCGCCTCGGTGTAGCGCATGGCCGCGGCGTTATCGCCGTCAATGTTGCCGAAGTTGCCCTGGCCCTCGATCAGCGGGTAGCGGGCGGCGAAATCCTGCGCCAGCCGCACCAGTGCCTCATACACCGCGACATCCCCATGCGGGTGATACTTGCCGATCACGTCACCCACTACCCGGGCGCACTTCTTAAAGCCGCTGGCCGGGTCGAGCTTGAGCTGGTGCATGGCGTAGATCAGCCGGCGATGCACCGGCTTCAGCCCATCACGCACGTCCGGCAAGCTGCGCGACATGATGGTGCTGAGGGCATAGGCGAGATACCGCTCGCTCAATGCCTCGCGCAGGTTGGTGTCCTGGATGGTGCCGGTGAGGTCGTCAGGCATGGAGTCCCCGCTTGATCCGGAACATATAGCGAACGGCTACGGCGCCGCCAAGGCCAGCACCCGGTCATACAGCATGTGCCGGGCCGGCGGCACCGGGCGGTGGTGATGGCCGAAGGCGTTGCGCTCCAGAAAATGCCCGGTCAGCTTCAGGCCGTCCCGCCAGTCCTCTGGACCCGCGCTGTTCGCGCCGGCCAGGAAGCCCGGCAACCGGAGCAAGCGCGAGCGCCAGTCCCCGGCGGCGTCGTCCGAAACGGCTCGTCCCGTCCGCGGCGAGACCCAGGCCAGCCCCGTCACTTCCCCAGTCAGCGCGCAGGCCGACAGGTCCATGCCGTAGCCGAGGTCGGCCAGCAGCGACGCCTCCCAACGCACGAAGTCGGTCAGCGCGTCCTGCCCACGCGCTAGCCCAGCGATCAACTGCACCAGGCCGGTGAACACCCGGGGGTGCGGCTCCCGCTCCGGCAACGCGCCCTCCGCCACGGCGCAGGCCGCAGATAGTATGGCCAGGGTCAGCGGGTCATCCATCGCCAACGCGGCGCCGGGATGCACCAGTTCCGCCGTAAGGCTGCCAAGCTGCTCTTGCAGCCGCGCTACCCATCGCGCCTGCACCAGGTTGCCCGGCAGCCACAGCGACGCCTGCCGCCGCGAACCACCGCCCCGCGCCAGGCCGCGGTGGCTGCCCTGCGTCTCCGTCAGCACCGTTACCACGGCGTCGCCCTCGCTTTGCGGCCGGGCTGCCAAAACAACAGCGGGCGCCTCCCACTCCATAAATCAGCAGCATCCTTCCCCCTCTCCCTCCGGGAGAGGGCCGGGGTGAGGGGGTCTTGGCTGCGGAGCAGAGAGCTGGCAGGGCTGACGGCACAAAGCCCAGTATGGGCCAGGGCTGCGCTCGCAGACCCCCTCACCCCAACCCTCTCCCGGAGGGAGAGGGAGAAAGTTGCCCCTATCCCGGGTCATCAAGGCCGATGGCGCGCAACCGGGCACCCTCCTCGTCCCAGCCAGCCCGCTCCTTGACGTTCAGGAACAAGTGGATCGGACGGTCCAGCAGCCCGGCCAACTCCTTGCGGGCGCGGGCGCCGATCTCCTTGATGCGGGCGCCGGCGGCGCCGATGAGGATCGCCTTATGACCGGCGCGCGCGACGTAGATCGTCGCCTCCACACGTACAGACCCATCCGGCTTCTCCTGCCAGTTCTCTGTCTCCACGGTGCAGCCGTATGGGATTTCTTCTTGGATTTGCAGGAAAACCTGCTCGCGCACGATCTCCGCCGCCAGCAGCCGGTCCGGCAGGTCCGTCAGGTCGTCATCGGGATACAGATGCGGCCCCGCCGGCACCCCTGCGGCCAGCGCGTCCAGCAACCGGTCCAGCCCGTCGCCGTTGGCGGCGCTGACCATGAACGTCTCTTCTGACGTCAGAACCGCGCTCAATGCCGCGGTCAGCGGCAGCAGCGTATGCGGGGCGATCAGGTCTATCTTGTTCAGCACCAGCCAGGTGCGCCGCCTGCGCTCCGCCAATTGCCGCGCAATGCCCAGCACCGACTCGTTGGCCCCGGCCTTGGCGTCCACCAGCAACAGCGTCAGGTCGGCATCATCCGCGCCGGTCCAGGCCGCCTTCACCATCGCCCGGTCCAGCTTGCGCCGGGGACGGAAGATGCCCGGCGTGTCCACCAGCAGGATCTGGCTGTCGCCCCGCATCAGGATGCCCAGCACGCGGAAACGCGTCGTCTGCGCCTTGGGGCTGACGATGGACAGCTTCGCGCCGGTCAGGCGGTTCAGCAGCGTGCTCTTGCCGGCGTTCGGGGCGCCGACGATGGCGGCGAAGCCGCAGCGCGGGCCGGATTGGTCGCCAGCTTGGGGTTCGGTCATTTCGGCAGCTTCTCCAGCAGGTCGGCGGCGGCCAGGCGCTCCGCCAGCCGCTTGCTGCCAGCCGTGCCCGTGCCCGTGTGGCCCTCAGCGGCCACCTCAATGATGAAGCTTGGCCCATGCGAAGGACCGGTGCGCGACACCGTGTTGTATATGGGCAGCGGACGACCGCGCGCCATCAGCCGCTCCTGCAATGCCGTCTTGGGGTCCTTAGGCGGCTTGCGCTGCGACTCGATGGCGGGCAGCCAGGCGCGACGGACGAAGCGCCGGGCCGGGTCCAGGCCGCCGTCCAGATACATCGCGCCGATCAGCGCCTCCGTCGCGTCCGCGAGCACATTGGTCAGGCTTGCCACGCCCGCCCGTGCCTCATTCGGCGCAATGGACAGCGCGGCCGACAGCCCGGCCTCGACCGCAATCTCCCCCAACACGCTGCGGGACACCAGCATGGCATGGCGCGGGCCCAACTCGCCCTCCTGCTCCAACGGGAAGCGCTCGATCAGCCACTCCGCAATCAGCAGGCCCAGCACCCGGTCACCGATGAATTCCAGCCGCTCGTTCGACCCGACCCCGCGCCGGTCGCCGCGGCGCAACGGGCTGGCGCGACCATGCGCGGCGGAGCGGTGGGTCAGCGCCTCATGCAGCAGGTCGGGCTGGGCGAAGCTGTGGCCCAGGATGGCCTCGGCGATGCCCGCGGCGTCAGGCCCCGCCGGAGTGATCACGAGATGCCGTGCAGCAGCCGGCTCCAGCGTATCTCGAACGGCCACTCCCAGATATGCCACCACGGCGCCTCCGCATCCACGGAGAAGAAGATGAATTCGGCCCGTCCCACCAGGTTCTCGATCGGCAGATAGCCGACACCGCGCTCCGACGCCGAGAACCGGCTGTCGGCGGAGTTGTCGCGGTTGTCTCCCATTGCGAACACATAACCGTCCGGCACCTTGAATTCCTCGGTATTGTTCGCCCTGCCGTCGTCGCTGCGCTTGAGCAGCTCATGGCTGCGGCCATTCGGCAGCAACTCGGTGTAAAGGGCGTCCACCTCCGAATGGGTGTATTCGTCCGTTGCAGTGAATGTGCCGAGACGAGTCCGCGGCACCTGCGTCCCATTGATGTAGAGCTGCCCCGCCCGCATCTGGATGCGGTCACCAGGCAAGCCGACGATGCGCTTGATGTAGTCCACCGAAGTATCGCTGGGCAGGCGGAACACCGCCACGTCTCCCCGCTCCGGCGTGTGACCGAAGATGCGCCCGCTGAACAAGTTGGGCGACAACGGCAGCGAATAGCGGGAATAACCGTAGCTGTACTTGGACACGAACAGGTAGTCGCCCACAAGCAAGGTCGGGATCATCGAGCCCGAGGGGATGTTGAACGGCTCGAACGCGACGGTCCGGATGCCAACAGCGATCAGCCCGGCATAGACGATCGTCTTCACGTTCTCGAGCAGGCCGCCCGATGATTTCTTCGCCATGGAGGAGAGGTGATCCGTATGGAAGGTGGCCGCACAAAGCCGCTACGGGCCGGGCCTGTCAAGCAACCGGCCCGCTTAGCGCAGGTGCGGGCTGGTGTCCGGCTCCGCTGAAATTACGACTTGGGCGAAGGCGTAGGGATACTCATCGGTGATGGTCACCGCCATGCACGCGACTAGGCCAGGCGGCGTGATTGCCTGCAGCCGCAGCGCGGCGCCGCCCGTCAGCGCCATCGTCGGCTGCCCCGTCGGCAGGTTCACGACACCCATGTCCGAATGGAACACGCCGTGGCTGAAGCCGGTGCCGAGCGCCTTCGCACAGGCTTCTTTGGCCGCAAACCGCTTGGCATAAGTCCCGGCGTGCAACGACGCCGTCCGGCGTGCCGCCCGTGCCCGCTCGACCGGGGTGAAGACGCGCTTCAAGAAGCGCTCCCCATGCCGTGCCATGACCTGTTCGACCCGGCGGATGTCGCATAGGTCGGACCCGAGCCCGATGATCACGCCTGGGTCACCCCTTCGCCCGCTCAACCTGGGTGACGCCCCCGGCGCCGCGCAGCCCGGCAATCACGTTGGACAAATGCCGCAGGTCGCGCACCTCCACGTCCAGCACGACCTCGAAGAAATCCTGCTGCCGGTTCGTCACCTGGAGGTTGGTCACGGTCCCATCGTGCTTGGCGACGGCGTTGGTCAGGTTGGCCAGGGTGGACGGCTGGTTGACGCCGATGGCGCTGATGCGTCCGGTGTGGCTGGCCCGCGTCCCGTCCAGCGGCGCGTCCCAGCCCACATCTATGAACCGCTCGGGCGTGGCGGCAAAGCTTTCCAGCGTCTGGCAATCCTTGACGTGTATGGTGACGCCCTTGCCGGTCGTGACGATGCCGACGATGCGGTCGCCGGGCACGGGGTGGCAACAGCCGGCATAGTGGACGGCCATCCCCGTCACCAACCCGCTGATCGGCATGGACCCGTCCCGGCCCATCGGCCGACCGGCGCGCGGCGGCAGGCTGGGCATCATGCGCGGCGCACGCGGCGCCTGCCGCAGCTCGGGATAGGCGGCGTATACCACGTCCTTCGGCCCGACGTTGCCGGTGCCGACGGCCACATACAGGTCATCGGTCGTTGCAGCCTTGAACGCCTTCAGCGCCGGTTCCAGGGTCTTTTCCGACCCGTCCACGCCTTCCTGCCGGAACGCCTTGGCCAGCGCGGCCCGGCCGGCATCCAGATGGTTCTGCCGCTGCTGCTGCGCCACCCAGCGCCGGATGCGCGCCCGCGCCTTGCCTGTGACGACGAAACGTTCCCACGACGGGGATGGCGTGCCGTCACGGGCGGTCAGGATCTCCACCTGGTCGCCATTCTGCAGCTCGTGCCGCAGCGGCAGCAGGCGGCCATTGATCTTCGCACCCACGCAGCGGTCGCCGACCTGGCTGTGGACGGCATAGGCGAAGTCTATGCTGGTGGCGCCGCGCGGCAGCTCGATCAACTGCCCCTTCGGAGTGAAGCAGAAGACCTGGTCGTGATACAGCTCAAGCTTCGTGTTCTCCAGGAAGTCGTCAGCCGCCTGGGAGTTCTCCAGGATTTCGAGCAGGTCCTGCACCCAGCGGAACCGCTGCAGCTCGCTGCTCGACGCGTCCTGCTGTTTGTAAACCCAATGCGCCGCCACGCCATTCTCGGCAACGTCGTGCATGTCGGCGGTGCGTATCTGCACCTCGATCTTCTGGTTCCGCGGCTCACGCAACGTCACGCCGGTATGCAAGCTCCGATAGCCGTTGGATTTCGGCGTGCTGATGTAGTCCTTGAACCGGCCGGCGATCACCGGATACGCCGCATGGATCGCACCCAGCGCCATGTAGCAGGCGTCGCGGGTCGGCATCACCACCCGGAACGCCATGATGTCCGACAACTGCTCAAACGCCACGTTACGGCGCTGCATCTTCTCCCAGATCGAGTAGGGGGATTTCTCCCGCCCTGTGACCTCCAACGGTTCGGCGCCATTTTCCGCGCAAACCCGGACCAACTCGCCGCGGATGTCCTCGATAACATCGGCGCCTTGGCCGCGCAGGAAGTTCAGCCGCGCCTGGATGGTGTCGAACGCCTCCGGCTCCAACTGCGCGAAGGACAAGGTCTGCAGCTCGGTCTTGAGCGCATCCATGCCGATGCGTTCGGCAAGAGGCGCATAGATTTCCATCGTCTCGCGCGCGATGCGCTGGCGCCGCTCGGGCTTCAGCACGTAGTGCAGGGTCCGCATGTTGTGCAGGCGGTCCGCAAGTTTCACCAGTAGGACGCGGATGTCCTTGCTCATGGCCAGCACGAGCTTGCGGAAGTTCTCGGCCTGCTTGGTGCGGTCGGACTGCAGCTCCAGCCGGGTCAGCTTGGTGACGCCATCCACCAGGCCGGCGATGGTGGGGCCGAAACGCCGCTCCAGGTTAGGCAGCTTGACTGCCGTGTCCTCGATCACATCGTGCAGCAGCGCCGTCACAATGGTCGCGGTGTCCAGCCGGTAACCCGCAAGGATGTCGGCCACCGCAAGCGGGTGCGTGATGTAGGGGTCGCCGTTATCCCGGGTCTGCTGCGCATGGGCTGCCGCGGCTATGTCGTACGCGGCATCCAACAGGCCGGTATCGGCCTTGGCATCATAGGCACGGACCTTGGACACCAAGCCCTGCTGCTGGCTGGCAGTGCGGGCGGACGCATCGCCCACCCCAAGGCCATCCGGCGCCCGCGGAAGCGGGACGCTACCGGCGACGGCCACCCAACTCCGCCTCGATGGCTGCCTCGATGTCGTCGGGCATCTCCTCGACCGGCAGTGTAGCGGCCTCCTCCTCGGCGGACACGTCCTGTAGGCCGAAGATGTTCTGGTCGGTCGGAATCAGGTCGAGCACCTCCTCGTCTGCCGGCTCCGGCTCCGGAGCGCGGGACAGCGACTTGATGAGATCCTGTTCAAGGAGCGGCAAGCTGACCGTTTCCCCGGCGATCTCCCGCAGGGCGACGACGGGGTTCTTGTCGTCGTCGCGGTCAACCGTCAGCTCCTCGCCGCGGCTCAGGTTCCGGGCGCGCTGCGCGGCCAGTAGCACCAGTTGGAAGCGGTTCGGAACCTTTTGGACGCAGTCTTCAACGGTCACGCGAGCCATGCGTCACGACCTCCAGCAAATTCAATGGAACCCTCTAGTTAGTTGCATCTGCGCTCCCGGACAAGGGCAATGCGCGGATGGCCTGACTGCACACGCCCGGCAGCAGCTCCGCCGCAGTGCGCGCCAGGCGGGGATGCCGCCAGTCCGGCGCCACGTCGCACAGCGGCGCCAGCACAAAAGCACGCTCGGCCGCACGCGGGTGCGGCAGAAATAGCGGGCCGTCCAGCACCAGACCGTCCATCCCGATCAGGTCCAGGTCCAGGGTGCGTGCGGCGTTTGGCACCGTCCGGACGCGGTCCGCCTCAGCCTCGATCCCGTGCAGGGCGGCCAATAGCGCGTGCGGCTCGGCGGTGCCGGACAGCACGGCGACCCCATTGACGAACGGCGGCTGGTCCGAGGCCGGCACCGGCGCAGATTCATACCAGCGCGACACCGCCTCGACGTGCAAACCTGGCAGCGCCGCCAGCCGCCGCACCGCCCATTCGCAGCTTTGCAGCGCAGTGCGGCCGCCTGGACCCGGCAGGTTGGCACCAATGGCCACCAGGATGCGTCGCCAGTTCATGCGTGCTGTCCTATGGTCCCCGGGATGATCGAGCAACCGACGCATGACTGCCCGCTTTGCCCGCGGCTGGTCGAATACCGCCGGGCCAACCAGGCCGCCAACCCCGATTGGTTTAACGCCCCCGTGCCGAGCTGGGGGCCGGCGGATGCGCCGTTCCTGGTCGTGGGCATGGCGCCCGGCGTGCGCGGCGCCAACCGCACCGGGCGCCCCTTCACCGGCGACCATGCCGGAGTGCTGTTATACGAGACGCTGATCCTGCATGGCCTGGCCACTGGGCGGTATGACGCACGGCCGGACGACGGCATGGAACTGGTCCGCACCCGCGTCATCAATGCGGTGCGCTGCGTGCCACCCGCCAACTTGCCGCAGCCCGTGGAGGTCCGGACCTGCAACCAGTTCCTGCAGGCGGAGCTGAACGGCATGCCAAACCTGAGGGTGATACTTACGCTGGGCGTTCTGGCCCATGCGGCGGTGCTGCGCGCCTGCGGGTTGCCGGTCAGCCGGGTCAAGTTCCAGCATGGAGCCTTTACCACCCTGCCCGGCGGCTTGATCCTTGCCGACAGCTACCACGTGTCACGATACAACACGAACACCGGGCTGCTCACGACGGCGATGTTCCAGTCGGTGATCGCCGAGGTCGTCCGGCGGCTAGACGCTTCGCGCTAGCTCCCGGTCTATGGCGGCCTTGACGCTGCCGGCCTCCGGCAAGTCGCCAGAAGCGAAGGTGCCGGCGATCGTACCATCGCGAGCGATGAGCACCTTGGCGAAGTTTCAGCCCGGCTCCCAGCGGCGCTGCGTACGCACCCACTGGTAGAACGGCGCGGCCTGGTTACCGCGGACATGGCTGATGCCGGCCATCGGGAAGTCCACGCCGAAGGTAGCCTCGCAGAATGCCTTTACCTCGCCGTTGCTGCCGCTCTCCTGGCCAAAATCCTGGCTGGGCACGCCGATCAGGCTGAAGCCGCGCGGCGACATGGCGCGCTGCGCCGCCTCAAGCTGCCGGAATTGCGGGGTGAAGCCGCAGAACGAGGCCGTGTTGACCACCAGGAGCACCTTGCCGCGGAAATCGGCCAGGCGAAGCGTGCCCTCGTCTATGGACGGGAACTCGAAATCCCAGGCTGCCTTGGGCCCAGGCGCTGCGGCGATGGTTGCCATAGCGGCTCCGGCTAGCGCGTAGCGTCGTGTGACAGGCATGGCATGTCCCCTTGAGTGCTGTTTCGCATGTGGTCGGATGGAGATCGCAGGCAAGGTTATCTCCCCTCCGGCAAACGTTCGGCTGATGCGGGGTGCGGCGGCGTTGCAAGCCAGCACACCACCACCTGGGCCGCGCATCTTGCAACCCCGGGTTCCCGCCCCGTCCCCGCAATGGCAAAGAACATTTTGAGGCAGCACCAAACTACCTTGTAAATGCCGAATGCGTGCCCCATCTACGGTAGGCTATCCTGAAGCAGGTTGAGGCTTGCGGTTCCTACTGGCTTAAAACGCTGGAAACCGGCGTTGCCTCCCACCCCTCCCAAGATTGGCTGCGCCGTGCATCTGTGTGCCGGCGTTTCTTCCTGTTCCCTTGCGTCCAGGAGGTTTCACACAGCCCATGCCGCGGAACTGCCGCCCTGGGCATTCCATAAGAACAGGTTTCTATGTCACGACTTCAAAACGTTTCCGACCGACCCGACACTCAGGCGCTTCCTACCCTGCTTGCCGCCAGTAGCCGCACCCAGGGCGACGCCCGGCGCGAGCCGCTGACCCTTCCTTTCACCAAAGCCGAACTGCGCCAGATGATCCTGGAGATCATGGGCTAGCCGCTTTACCGGCATCAAGGACGGCCTTGTCGTACAAGGGCGAATGGGCGCGGGCTTGCGTTGGGTGGAGACCTGCATCGCCTTCCTCAACCGGTCCGCGCCTGCCCCTGGCGGATGGCGTTGACGCCGCCCCGCCCTACACCTTGCACGCCGGGTTCGCCGGTAGGAAAGCATCCGCCGCCGCTACCGCGCCCAGCGGCGTCAGTAGGTCCCATGCGCCTCGGCTCTCACCAGGCGTCTTGACCCGATATAGCACGAGGTCGTGCAGCACCCGGCCATCCCCGCGCATCGTGACCTCCTTGCCGAAGTAGCGCACCGGCAGCCCCCGCATCGCCCGTCCGACCGCAACGGCATCGCGCGTCCCCGCCTGTGCCATCGCGCGTAGGAAATGCAGCGTCGCCGCATACACATTGGCCTGGTTGCTGCTCGGCATCGCCCGCCGGTCCGCCATGAAGCGCTGGCCGAAGGCGCGGGTGCCCTCATCCGTGTCCCAGTAGAAGCTGCCGGGGAAGCGGAACCCCTGCGCCACGTCCAACCCCAATGCCTGGATGTCGGTGATATAGACCAGGAACCCGGCCAAGGTCTGCTTGCCGCCGGCCTGCAGGCCGAACTCGGCGGCCTGTTTGATGAGGTTCACCTGGTCGCCGCCGACCGCCGCCAGTCCGATCACGTCGGCGCCGCTGGTCCGCGCCTGCACGATCTGCGCAGAGTAGTCGGTGTTGCCCAGCGGAAACTTGGTGCCGCCCAGCACCCGGCCGCCAGCCGACTCGACCACCCGCGTCGCCTCCGCCTGCAGGGCGGCGCCGAAGCTGAAGTCCACCGCGATGAAGTACCAGCTCTTGCCGCCGCCCTCCGTCACCACGCGGCCGGTGCCTTCCGCCATCGCGTGGGTGTCGTCGGCCCAATGGCTGCTGACCGGGGCGCAGAGCTTGCTGGTGAACTCGGTGACAGCGGCGGCGGTGATCATCACCGTGCGCCCTTTCTCCTTCGCCACCTGCTGCACCGCCGCGGCCACCGGCGTGACCGGCAGGTCGGTGATCGCGTCCACGCCGCCGTCATACCACTCGCGAGCAGTGCTGCCGGCCACGTCCGGCTTGTTCAGGGTGTCAGCGCGCAGCACCTCGACCGGCAGGCCCAGCACCGTGCCGCCGAAGTCCTGCACCGCCATGCGCGCCGCGGCCACCGACCCGGCGCCGCCGCTGCTGGCATACGGCCCACCCTCGTCCGTCAGCACGCCGATCCGGACCGGGGCACCCTGGGCCCAACTCCGCCCGCTGACGGCCAGCGTTGCCGCCCCACCCAGGATGCTGCGCCGTTTGAACCCCGTCATGGCCATTACGACTCCTCCCGAATTCGTTGCGGCCTATACCCTAGCATCCACGTCCGGCACCCGTCAGTGCGAGCCGATTTTGCGGCAGCGCTCACCAGGCCCACGTCGCGGTCCCTGGCGTCCCAGACGGCCGAGACGCAGCATCCGTCGCCCTGACGGCGGGTCAGCCGTTCAGCCTGACAGGAATGCTGGTGAACCCGCGGAAGCGCGCCCGCATCCCGCGCACTGGCGCCCCGTTCATGGCATATCGCGGAAAACGCGCCAGTAAGCGCCCGACCGCCACAGCGCCCTCCAGCCGTGCCAGGCTCATGCCCACGCACTGGTGGATGCCGGCTGCGAATGCGAGATGCCGGTTCGGCGTGCGGCCGATGTCGAAGCGGTCGGGATCTGGAAACGCCGCCGGGTCACGGTTGGCAGCGCCGATGCAGAGGGTAAGGCGCGTTCCGGCTGGACATATCTGCCCGCCGACGTCCGACGGCGCGGTCATGGCGCGGTTGCCGAGCTGGTTGCTGCTTTCATACCGCAACACTTCCTCGATGGCGGGGCGCAGCAACGCGGGGTCGGCCAGCAGCCGCGCCCGTTCCTGGGGATGGTCGTGCAGCAGGACCAAGGCGTTGCCGATCAGGTTCGTCGTCGTCTCGTGCCCGGCGTTCAGCAGGAAGATGCAGTTGTGCAGCAGCTCCGCCTGGGCCAGTCGGTCGCCTTCGGGGCCGTCCTGCATCAGCCGGGTCAGCACGTCTTGCTCGGGATCGCCGGGCCGGGCGCGCCGGTCGGCGGTCAGGTGCTCCAGGTAGGCCAGGAACTCGGTGACAGCCAGGTTGCCGTGGGCGGCAGCATCATGCGTCAGCACCGGCTCCAGCGCGCCCAGGATGGCCAGGGACCAACCGCGCAGCGGGCCGCGCTCCCCCGGTGGGACGCCCAGCAGGTTGCCGATAACCTCGATCGGGATGGCGGCGGCATAGTCGCCGATCAGGTCGGCGGCGCCATCCATCCGGTTCAGCAGGGCGTCCACGGCCCGGATCAGCCCAGGCTCCATGCCGGTGATGGCGCGGGGAGTGAGCGCCCCGGCGATCAGCCGGCGGACGCGGCTGTGGCGCGGCGGGTCGTTGAACACCAGGCTGGTGGTATGGTGGTCATACAGCGGCGTGTCGCCGAACTTGGGGCGGAACTCCTCCGCCTTGCCGCTGCTGAAGGTCGTGCTGTCGCGGTAGATGCGGGACAGGTCGGCGTGCCGGGTCAGGAACAGCGAGCCGTCGGGCATCCGGCGCACCGGGTCCTGCTCACGCAAGGCGCGGTACGTTGGATAAGGGTTCTGCAGGAACCCCGTGGTCAGCCGGGCCAGGTCGAAGCCGGATATGTCCATCGTTCCTCCCCTGCGAGTCCAGCATCCGCCGGGTCCGCGCGGCGGACAAGGCTTGCGCTTGCTCCCCCCGCTTGCAGCGGAGGCTGCGGCCCCCGATATGCGCCGCGCTCGCTTTAAAGGGGGTTCCGATGGTTGCCGCCACTTATGCCTACGCCACCCTGCCCAACACCGCGGCCCGCCTGGCACGCCTGCGCTGGATGGCGCGGCTGATGGACGCGCAGTTCGGCTTGCCCGGCACCCGGTTCCGCTTCGGCGTGGATGCGCTGATCGGCCTGGCGCCAGGCGTGGGCGACGTGGTGACCGGGCTGCTGTCCCTCTATATCGTCTGGGAGGCCCGAAGCCTTGGTGCCCCAAATCCTTTGCTGGCGCGGATGTTGGGCAACGTGGCCATAGAGGTCGCGGGGGGCGCCATCCCGGTGCTGGGCGACCTGTTCGACGCGGTGTTCAAGGCGAACCTCCGCAACGTGGCGCTGCTGGAGGACTGGCTGGCGCGGGGGCGCTGACTCCGGTCGGTATCCAGGGTTCGCTGGGCAGAGGAGCATCACTGCCAGGGTAACCCCCCAGGTGCAGGTTGCTCGTCCAGTTGTCCGCCCTATAAAGCCTGCGCTGCCCCAACACAGGCGGCGCAGGTGCCCTCGACCTCAACGGTCGTATGGGCTGGCGTGAAGCCCTTCGCGGCGGCGGCGTGGTCCAGCGCATCGGCAACGGCATGGTCGTCCACTTCGTCCACCGCGCCGCAGGTCCGGCAGATCAGGAACTGTGCGGCATGGCTGTGCGCCGCTCCCTCGTCGCAGCCGACGAAGGCCTGCAGCCGCTCGACACGGTGGATCAGCCCCTGCTGCTGCAGGAACTCCAGCGCGCGATAAACAGTCGGCGGTGCGGCGGCGGTATGCGTTTTCTTCAGCCGGTCCAGCAGCGCATAGGCCGTCACCGGCCCTGGCGATTGCAGCACCAAGGCCAGCACATGCCGGCGCAGCCCGGTGAAGCGAACCCCCGCCCGGACACAAGCGGAAGCCGCCGCCTCCAGGCGTCGTTCGATGTCGGCGCTGTCCTTCACGCTGTCCCCACCCCGTTACTCCGCAAGATGGGCTCGGCGCCCTGGACGCTCAATGCCGGCCGGGCAGAAGCAGCGAAGCCGGACAAGGCGGCGGAACCGGTTTAGGATCAAGGGATGACGGAAGGCCTGCCTTTCTCCGAGCGCCGTGTCGAGACCGCTGCAGATGGCACGCCGGTCGGCCTGGTCCGGTCCGCCGCCCTGCTGCAGCGGGCCAGGGACGCGGCAAATCCTGAGTGCGCCGGCGTGCTGGATGCAGACAGCGGGCGCTTCATGCTGTGGCCGGCAACAAAGCACCTGACCGCGATCGTGTTCGGCCTGCCCCATGCCGTGGCTGCATGCGCCGATGAGCTTGCCTTCTCGCAGGCGGAGTTGCGGTCGCTAGGCGGCGCGTCGCTGGCGGACACCAGCGCCCCGGCTGGTCCTGCCACACCGCGCTCTCGGAGGACGGAGCGACCCTACTGATCCCAGGCGTCGCGGCGGCCGGCACGGACCGGCTGCTCGGGCGAGCAACAACGGGCGGTGGTCAATCCGGCGCACCGCGGAGGCACAGATGGACTGTAAGCCCAGGCAAACTCGGATCGTGGTATCCGCTGATGCTGGCCAGCTACGCCCTGGTGGCGCTGGTGAACGGGATCAGGGCGCCGTTGCGGGCCGCGCGAACCACGCCGGCACCGTATGCGGCCGGTCCTCCCGGGCCTTGCTGACCTCGTCGGCACGGTTCTGCCGATATAGGCTGCGGTAGGTCGCATAAGGGTCCAGCGCCCCGCGCTTGATGCTGTCCACCTGGTCAATCAGCCGCGTCCGCGTGTCCACGACGCCCACCCCCAGCCGGCTCAGGTCCAGCGCCGTTTTCCCGCCGAACGACGCCCAGGTGAACGGGTCCAGCACCGTCTGCACGCCATAGCCCGTGGCGTCCCGCGGGTTGCTCGGCCCGAGCACCGGCAGGAACAGATACGGCCCGCTATCCACCACCCCCCACAGCGCCAGCGTCTTGCCGAAGTCGTTCTCGTGGTCCGGGTAGCCCAGGTCGGTTGCCACGTCGAACAGCCCGCCGACCCCGGCCGTGCTGTTGATGACGAAGCGCATCATGCTGTCGCCGGCCTTGCGCGGCTTGGCTTGCAGCACGTCGTTGGCGAACTGCGCCGGCGTGCTCAGGTTGACCAGCAGGTTGTGCACGGAGCGCCGGGCACGCTCGGGCACAGTGTCCCGGTAGGCGACCGCAACCGGGCGCAGCACGTAGGTGTCCAGCTTGTCGGTGATCCGGTAGAAGAAGCGGTTGGTCGGCTCCAGGGGGTCGTTCACCTCGCGATACTCCGCCAGTGCGTCCGGGTCGCTGGCCGGCGGCTTGGTCGCGCAGGCGGCACAGGATAGCACCAAGAGGGCAGTGAGGGGACGGAACAAGGGCGACACGCTGCATCCTTTGGCGGCTTCGGCCCAACAATCCCATATCCAGTTATCGCTGCCCAGGTGCGCAGCGGCCACACTCCCGCACCTTGGCGAGGCAGGGCGGGCCGTCCCTGAAGTGAACTCTCCACCCAGACGCGGGCTGACAACCTGGCCTCGTCCCCTTATGCAAGCGGGATGCAGCCTGACAATACGCTTCCCGCCATGGTGGCCTTCATCAAGCGCCGCCTGGTCAAGACCGCCGAAATGGGCGGCCAACGCTTCCCCGCCCTGGCCGAAACCGCCGAGCGCTTCAACGACACCAGCTGGTTCTGGACCGACGACAATGCCAAGGCGGCCGAGCTGCTGGCCGAACCCGGCCTGTATAACGCCGATCCCACCTATGCCGATGCCGCCCTGGACTTCGTGCTGCGGATGTCTGAAGGCGCCGTCATCCAGCGCCGCTGCGGCCCGCCGGAACTGCGGGTGCTGTCCACCGATCCCCGCGCCTTTCGGGTCGAAACGGCGTTCTTCATTCTGGAAGGCGACCTGTCTCAGGGGCTGGTCCGCCACGCCCTGCGCTTCAACGACGGCCGCACCGTCACTGCGGCGCAGCACACCGGCAACACCGTGAGCGTCCGCCAAGGCCGGCGTGACCGGACATTGGATGTCGAGAAGGCCATCACCGACTTTGCCGTGGAAGCCAGCGGGGACCAGGTGGCAGTCTGGCACAGCAGCCGTGTCGCATTTCCCGCTGTGCCATGGCTGCGCCAAGCCGCAAAACCGTTGGGGCGGCTGCGCTACACTTACACCATCCACCAGGACCGCCCCGGCGTGGCGCTGCGGGTCGAGCTGCAGCTCGATCCCGGCATCGCCCTGGACGGCTGCGTGCTGACGACGGCGATGGACCAGCTCAGCATCACGCACGGGGTGGAGTATCGCGGCTTCGCGGTGCGGGCCGGCGGCGTGGACCGTGCGGTGCGCGGCATTGCCGACGACCGCACGACGCTGCACGAGGGGGCGGCGGACTATACGTCCATTGCACAGGAGGGCGCGTCGCCGGGCTTCTCCTATGCGATCCACACGCTGCTGCGGGACGGGGCGCGCCTGGCGACGGTGCAGGCGCGCGGCCAGAAGGCTGGGCTGCTGCATTGGGTGCTGCACCGCTACCGCATGGGCGCCGTCCCGACCGGCGGCTCCGTCGCCATCCAGGAAGAGCGGATGGTCACCGGCGGCGGTTACTACGACGCCTTGACTCACTACGAATCGGTGCTGCGGGACGGCGCGGGCGGCGGCGGCTATGACCCCAGCATGACCTACGACATCGGCGCCGAGCTGAACGCCGTTGCCGCCCACATCCTGTTTGCGCGACGGGGCCGCTACAGCCAGCCGCCGCCCGAGGCCCGGCTGGCGCAGCTTCAAGCGTGGTACGACCGGCATGTCCAACGCTACTTCGACTTCATCCGGCCGGGCGAACCCGATGACCTCACCCGCGTGTTCACCCGCGGCATCGCCTTCGTGGCGCTGTCGCTCGATTGCATGCTGCGCGCGACCGGGGAGGCCCGCTACCGCGCGCAGCTTGACCTCGCTTGCAGCATCATCCTGCGCACGCAGAAGCGGCTGCCCTGCGGACGGGACGAGCACGACGGCACATTCGTGGACATCTGGGCCGGACGGGTGCCGTTCCTGGACAACCATGCGTCCTGCATGCTGGCCCTGGCCCGCGCTGCCTGGCACGGCGACCCCGGCGGCACCCTGTCACAGGCGGTGCGGGAGGGCATCCTGGGCATCAAGCTTTACTCGGGGATCGTGGATCTGGGCGGCGGCCACACGGTCGCGGCCGACAGCCTGGCGACGCTGAACATCATCAGCGACAGGCCCGGCGGATACGACCACGCCGATACCGGGTTCTGGAACTTCAAGCTGGGCATGGTGTTGCGCGCCCTCCGCGCAGCGGCCCACGCCGCGGACGCCGGCAAGCTGGATTTGGACACCGCGGCCCGGCGCCGGTTGACGACACGGCGCGACCTATGTGCGGACCTGCTGTCGCAGTCCATGCGGTGGCACCGGGACGACGGGGCGGAGATGCTGGAGGTGCTGACCTCCCGCATCTCGAGCGAAACCAACTCGGAAACCCAGCCCTGGATCGCGTTGGGGCTGGAGCCGGTCGTGGACGAGGCAATCGTTGCGCTTGCCGTTCCGTAGCCGGCAACGGCTCGTCGTCACCCTGCCACTGGGTCCGGTGGACACGCCGGCGATCCCGGCTGCGGACTTGACGGCACCGCAGGCCGCGGACGCGGCGGCGCAAGTCGCTTTGGCCTATCGCGCCGTGCTGCGGCGGGAGGCCGACCCGGATGGAATGGCACGCTACGCCGCCGCGTTGCAGGGCGGACGCGACATTGTCTGGCTGATTGGGGTGCTGGCGGATTCAGACGAGTTCCGCGCCGCCCTGCCCACCGTGGCGACTCCGCCTGCCCCAGAGTCCCGGCTGTATCCGCTCGACGCCGCGCCACCCATGGCGGTGCAAACCGAGTGCGGCGCGGCTGAGCTGCAAGCCTTGTGGGACCGTGTGGCCGCCGTCTGGTCCGGGTTGGGCGAAGCCGACGCGCACTGGTCCGTGCTGACCGAGGACCGCTTCCGCGCTCCCAGCCTGGACGCCGCTGCCCTGGCTGCCTTCCACGAGACCGGGGAGGGTGAAGCACGCCGCCTCGACGCATGGCTGCGCCGTGCGGGTGTCCCCCTACCGGCGGACGGAGTCTGCGCCGAGTACGGCTGCGGCGTCGGCCGCATCACCTGGGCCCTGGCCCGGCGCTTCCAGCGGGTGCTGGCGTTCGACGTATCCGCCCCGCACCTCCGCGCCGCGGCGGCCGACCTGGCGGCGTCGGAGATCGGCAACGTCGAACTGCTGCAGGTGCGCGGCCCGGCCGACCTGACGGCGCTGGGCGGTATGGACCTGTTCTATTCCGTGATCTCGCTGCAGCACTCGCCACCGCCGGTCATCATGGACGTGCTGCGCCGGGCATTCGCCGGGCTGCGTCCTGGCGGGTGTGCGTTCTTCCAGGTGCCGACCTACGGCGCTGGCTATGCCTGGCCGTCCGAGGCAGCGAAGCAGGTTGGGATGGAAATGCACTTCGTCCCGCAGCGCACGATCCTGGCAGCGGCGCACGAGGCCGGGTTGCGGGTGCTGGAGGTGCAGCCGGACTGGTGCGTTGGGCGCGACGGCGAATGGATCAGCAACACGTTCCTATTAAGGAAGGGCTGACAGGTTCCGCGCCTTCCCCCTCTCCCTTCGGGAGAGGGTTGGGGTGAGGGGGTCTTGGCCGCGACGCCGGGAGCGCGTCAGTAATCGACGACCTAGGGTCCACTACGCCCAGCAGTGGCGCAGCGAGACCCCCTCACCCCGACCCTCTCCCGAAGGGAGAGGGGGCAGAACCGCTATCCCCGCGCAGCCCGCGGCGCCTTGCGGCTGGCATAGCTGCGGCCTGGCCGGGCACCTGAGGTTCGCAAGTCAGACCCGGCGGTAGCTGGCTCGATCCGGGCCTCGCCTTCCCCGGCATGCCGGGTCGCCTGGGCAAAGCAGTCGGCAGCATCCGCCGTAATCTCGAACCGGGTGTCGGTGTCAAAGATGCGTATCGCGCCGATCTCCGCCTTGGTCACGCCGCCCAAACGGCAGATCAGCGGGATCAGCCACTTCGGATCTGCGTTCTGCCGCCGGCCCAGCGTCAGCCGGAACCAGGCCCCGCCCTCGGCGGTCCGCTGCGGCTCCCGCATCTCACGAACTGTCCCGCCGAACCGGCCTGGCACTGCCTCCCGCACTGGCGGCGGCGCGTCGAACTGCTCCTCCGGCGCCGGGTGGCGGTTCCGGTATTGCCGAACCAGCGCTGCTGCGATCCACTCTGCGGGCCGGCCATCCAGCAACAGCTTGCCCAGGGCCAAGTCCTCATCGGACGGAGCCTCCGCAAGGATCGGGTCGGCCAGCAGGCGTTCCTGGTCACGCTCACGGATCAACTCCGCGCTTGGCGGATCGCTCCAGCCCGCGTCCACGCCAGCCGCGCCCAGCAACTGCTCGGCCCGGCGGCGCTTGGGATAGGGCACCAGAAGCACGGAGACGCCCTTGCGCCCTGCTCGTCCCGTACGGCCGCTGCGGTGGAGCATGGTCTCCTTGTTGGTGGGCAGGTCCGCATGGATCACCAGGTCCAAGTCCGGCAGGTCCAGGCCGCGCGCCGCGACGTCGGTCGCCACGCAGACGCGGCTGCGCCCGTCCCGCAGGGACTGCAGGGCGCCAGTGCGCTCGTGCTGGCTCAACTCGCCAGACAAGGCCACGGCATCGAACCCGCGTTCTATCAAGCGGCCATGCAGCCGCCGCACGCCCTCCCGTGTAGCGCAGAACACCAGGCTGGCACGCGACTCGAAGTAACGCAGCACGTTCACTGCGGCACGCTCGGCATCGTGCGGCGCCATCGTCACGGCGCGATACTCGATGTCGCCGTGCGGCTCCCGCCCGCCGCCTGCGTCTATGCGCAGCGCGTCGCGTTGGTAGCGCCGTGCCAGGCTTGCGATTTCCTTGGCGATGGTGGCGCTGAACAGCAGGGTCCGCCGCTCTGCCGGGGTGGCGTCGAGGATGAATTCCAGGTCTTCACGGAAGCCGAGGTCCAGCATCTCGTCGGCCTCGTCCAATACGGCTGTCCGGAGTTGTGTCAGGTCCAGGCGTCCGCGCTCCAGGTGATCGCGCAGACGGCCCGGCGTGCCGACGACGATGTGGCATCCCCCCGCCAGCACCTTCTGCTCCGCCCGGCTGTCCATGCCGCCGACGCAGGTGGCCAGCCGCGCCCCGGTGTCGGCATAGAGCCAGGCCAACTCCTCACGCACCTGCATCGCCAACTCGCGCGTCGGTGCGATCACCAGGGCCAGGGGGGCACCGGGACGGCCGAACCGCTCCTCCTCCCCCAGCAGCGTCGGCGCCATGGCCAAGCCGTAGGCGACGGTTTTGCCGGACCCGGTTTGCGCCGACACCAGCAGGTCGCGCCCAGCGGCGTCGTCCACCAGCACGGCGGATTGCACGGCAGTCGGCTCCGCGTAGTTCCGGGCGGCCAGGGTGCGGTTGAGGGCCGGGTTGACGGTCGGGAAGGGCATTGTTCTACCAGTTCAGCCGCGCGCCGGAGGGCCGCGGGACAGTGGAGCATACGCCATAACCCAAGTGGTGCACGACTGTTGCGTGTGCAGGGCTGTATGGCGGGGATGTCCGTGATGCACTCCCTCCGCCGTGGCACGCGCGTCGAGGAGGGTTGCAAGAGCTTAACTTGTTCCGCTGCGGAGTGCTTCCGTGCTGTCGTAGTTTGAACTATGCTCGGCGCGGTCCCCCATCCCAGCCATTCCGAAGCGAGAGGGAAACGTATCTAAGAACCTGCTTGAGTGGGCACCAAGTCGGCCCAGCGGTGCTTTTCCGCGCCGGGTATATCAGGATCTCACCCCGATGCGACGGCATCGAGGTTGCGGCCCTTCCTGCCCGGCACGAAAAATCCCCTGGTGGACCTCAACCGTTGCCAATTCAAACCGGCTTTAAGCGTCGGCGGGGCTCATGGACTTGATCAGGTCGAACACACGCTTACGCACGGAAGGGTCCACGATCCGGTAGTAGGCGCGCACCAGCTCAAGCGTTTCACGCCGGTTCATCGATTCGTCAGCACCGAACCCATCCTGCTGCTCAGCGAAGCCGCCGGCAGCGCGTGTGGTTTGATGGGTGCCGCGCATGCCAGCCAGCGGCTCGGGCATATCGTCGTAGAAGAAGGCAATCGGCACGTCCAGCACACGCGACAGGTCGAACAACCGCGAGGCCCCGACCCGGTTCACCCCCCGCTCGTATTTCTGGATTTGCTGGAACGTCAATCCCAGTGCCTCACCGAGCCGTTCCTGCGACATCCCCATCAGGGTGCGGCGCAATCGGATGCGGCCACCCACATGCACGTCAACGGGACTAGCCCGGCTTTCCCTCTCTCCGGCTACCGACCCGATCGTATCTGCCATGTTGCTTGCCACCTTGGGTCACTCTGAAAGGCTGAACATAAGGTTAATGTTGCAACCATAGAGTGTCGTGACCGCCAAAGCAATGCAAGCATCATCTCATAATGTGGACCAAACGTGATGTTTATAATGACTGCGCTGGGCCAGTTCGCCTGCCGGCCGCGGCAGCAACGACCAGGAGCAGCGACAACAGGCCGGGCAACACCAGGCCCCAGCGGGAAAACGAGGTTGGCGGTCGGGCACCCGGCAGCGGCAGCACGAGGGTGCCGGCAACACCTACCGTCAAGCGCCCCAACTCCCGCCCACGGCTGTCGAACCCGGCCGAGATGCCAGTGTTCGCGGCGCGCATGATCGGTAATCCTTCCTCCACCGCCCGCAGCCTGACGCCCGCCAAGTGCTGGCGCGGCCCGGTTGAGTTGCCGAACCAGGCGTCGTTGGTGATGTTGACCAGCCACCGCGGCCGGTCGGCCTGATCCACGATTTGGGCCGGATAGATCGCCTCATAGCAGATCAGGGCGCCGAACGGCGGCACGCCGGGGATGCGCAGCGTCTCCGGGCCGCGGCCGAAGGCGAACCGGCCCGGCACGACCTGGATGCTGAACGGAACCCAGCTCGGCGCGAACTCCCCAAACGGCACCAGGTGCCACTTGTCATATATGCCGGTGATGGCGCCTGCCCGGTCCATCGCCACCAGGCTGTTGCGCGGCAGGTTGTCGGGATCAGCGGACGGCGCGCCATTCATGAAGGTAAGGCTGCCGACGATAGCGCCCAAGGCGGGCCGTGCCGCTTCGGCGATATACTCCCGGGCGCCCGGATCGGATTGCAGCAGGAACGCGCTGGCGGTTTCCGGCCAGATCACCACGGCCGGGCGGCCGGCTGCCTCTGCCATACCCTGCCGCGTCAGGTCCAGGTGGCGGCCGAACGCGGCCACGGCGGACGCGCGGTCCCACTTCTGGCCCTGGGCGACGTTGCCCTGAACCAGCACCGCCACGAGGTCCGGAGCCGGCGGCTCCGGCGCCTGCAGCCGCATCAGGCCCAGCCCGCTCCAAAGTACCAGGACTGCCAACGGACCGGCCAGGGCACGGCGGCCCAGCACCGGCGACGCTGCCAGCAGCACAGTCGCCAGCGTCAGGCCGGGGGTGCCGACCCAGGCTGCGGGCTGGATCATCACGTCGCCGATCGGGCCGGGGATGGCCCACACGCTGCCCCAGGGGTTCCAGGGAAAGCCAGTGCCGACGAACTGCCGCGCCAGGTCGGCCAACGTCCAGGTTCCGGCAAGCATCGCCACCCGGCGCCAGCCCGGCGGAGCAAGCCGGGCTACCCCGCAGGGCACAGCAATGAACAGCGCCAGCAGCGCCGAAAGCGCCGGCACCGCGAACGGCACCAGCCACCAGTAGCGGGCGGACTCCAACAGGATCGCCTCGGTGATCCAGTACAGCCCGAATACATGGTGCCCGAAGCCGAACCAGAAGCCGCGCCGCGCCGCGCCCAGCGGTCCCCTAGCCGCGCCGACCAGCGCCAGCAGCCCCGGCGCTGCTAGCAGCAGCACGGGGATGAGGTGGATCGGCGGCAGGGCCGCGGCCGCCAGCGCGCCTAGGAGCGCCGCCGCCACGTCCGCCTGCCAGCCATATAAGCGGCTGACGCGCGTGAACAGAGTCACGGTCGCACCACCCGGCCCGGCGGCACCGGGCGGCCCTGCAGGACTGCGGCAATACATTCCGCCGCCATCACGCCCATCGCCGCCATGCTGTCCGCCGTCACCCCTGCAACGTGCGGCGTCAGGAGCACGCCGGGATGACGGCGGAGTGGGTCGCCGGGCGCAGGCGGCTCCGGCGCCGTGACGTCCAGGCCAGCCGCAGCCACCTGGCCGCTGTCCAATGCTTCGAGCAGCGCGGCCTCATCCACCAGGCCGCCGCGGCTGGTGTTGATTAGGATCGCACCGCGTGGCAGCAGCGCCAACTCGGCCGGACCGATCAGCCCGCGGGTTGCTGGCAGCAGCGGCAGGTGCAGGGACAGCACGTCGCTCGATGAAAGGAGCGTCCGCAGGTCCGGCGCGCGCCGGATGCCGGGCAGGTCGCGGCCGCTTGGCGTATAGGCGGCGACATCCATCCCGAAGCCGGCAGCAAGCTGCGCCACCGCCTGGCCGATCCCGCCGCAGCCGACCAGGCCCAGGCGGAGGCCGTGGATGTCCCGCACCATTGTCGCCGCGCCGCGCCACCCCCCTGCCGCCACCTCGGCGGACAGGCGTGGCAGGTCCTTGGCCAGTGCCAGGATCAGCGCCAGCGTGTGCTCCGCCACCGCGCGGGTGTTCGAGCCGGGGCTGCGGGTGACCAGGATGCCGCGCCGGTCGGCCTCGGCCACGTCCACGTCGTCCACGCCGACCCCGTGGCGGGCGATGATGCGCAGGTTGGGCGCGGCATCCATGGCGGCTGCTTCGACGGGACCCTGACGGGACAGGATGGCGACAGCGTCAATTGCCCCTGCGCGGGCCGCGACGACTGCCGCACCGGGGAACGGGTCCATGTAGTGGATACGGGCACCGGCCGCCTCCAGCAGCGCGACCGCTTGCGGCGCCAGGCGGGGCGCGGTCATCAGGACGTTCATGGGGCGGGGTCCTTGGCTGGGTTGGGCGTGGCGCCGATGAGCCCCCTCACCCCGGCCCTTTCCCGGAGGGAAAGAGAGACGCGGTCAGTTCTGGCGTTCGTAATGCTTCAGGTACTTTTCGGTCACGGTATCGGTCTTCACGATCACGGCCACGTCCGTCGTATTGAATTCCCGGTCCACCACAGCGCCGTCCCCGATGAAGCCGCCCAGCCGCAGATATCCCTTGATGAGCGGCGGCAGCATTTGGTTGGCCCGGCGGGGATCAATCAACTCAACGTCCAAACGCCGCATGTCCACATAGCGGTCCGGCAGCGCGCGGGGCCGCAACGCCGGGGGCGCCAGGTGGTGTTCGTAAAGATAGGTCAGCTCCACCGCCAAGGCCTCGGGGTCGGTGCCGGTCAGGCTGGCGCAGCCGAACATCAGGTCAATGCCGTGATGCGCGACGTAGGTGGCGATGCCGCGCCACAGCAACTGCATGACGGCGCGCCCGCGATACTGCGCGTCCACGCAGGACCGGCCCAACTCCAGCACCCGGCCCGGGAAATGCAGGATCGTGCTGATGTCATACTCGTCCGCCGAGTAAAAGCGTCCGATCCGGTCGGCGGCGTCCTGCTGCATCATGCGATACGTGCCGACGACGCCCTCTGGTCCCGGCCCGATCTCGTGATCTACGACCAGCAGGTGGTCGGCAACGGCGTCGAACTCGTCCCGGTCGCGGCGGGCGGCAGCGGCGGCTGGTTTTGGGATGGCGCCCATCTCGTCGAAGAACACGCGATAGCGCAGTGCTAAGGCCGCATCCACCTCATCCGGAGTCGTGGCGACCCGCACGCCGAGGTTGCCGGCCCGCAGCTCCGGTATGGCCATAACTGCGCCCAACACCTCGCCGTCCGTCATGCCGGGCTACCGCTCAGGACGCTGCCACGGGGGCGGGAGTGGCTGCGCCCGGCCCGGCATCCGGCTCAGTCCGGCGCGGCCGGGCGTCTGCGGCCGGGCGACCGGGCGGTTCGGACAGGGTGCGGGGCCGCGCCTCCGGCTGGGCGATCCGGCGGCCGAACAGCTCCAAGCGGTGGGACACGAGGTCGAATCCGAGGCGGGCAGCGATGGCGCGGATCAGCGCCTCATGCTCGGGGTCGCCGAATTCGATGACACGCCCGGTTTCAACGTCAATCAGGTGATGATGCTGCCCGTGCTCCGTCGGCTCATAGCGCGCACGGCCGCCGCCGAAGTCGCGCCGCTCAAGGATGCCCTTCTCTTCCAGCAGCCGGACGGTGCGATAGACCGTGGCAATGCTGATGCGGCTGTCGAGGGCGGCGGCGCGGCGATACAGCTCCTCGACATCTGGATGATCGGCGGCGTCGGATAGCACCCGGGCAATGACCCGGCGCTGGCCGGTCATCTTCAGTCCCCGTTCGACGCACAAGCGTTCGATGCGCGATTGCATGGGATCCTTTTGGGCAGCGGTCGGCGTCACGGACACAGCCCGGGGTAGCCGATGTGGCCGCCCCATGTCGAATCTTTGGGCCAGGCCGGCGCCGGCGTCAGCGCCCGCGAGGCTTGGTGCCGAGCCCGATCTTCTTGGCGAGGGACGAGCGATGCCGCGCATAGTTCGGCGCCACCATGGGGTAATCCGGCGGCAACTGCCACTTCTCCCGATATTGCTCCGGCGTCATGTTGTAGGACGTCTTGAGATGGCGCTTGAGCATCTTGAGCTTCTTGCCGTCTTCCAGGCAGATGATGTGGTCCGGGAACACCGACTTCTTGATTGGTACTGCCGGCTGCTGCTTGTCGGGGACCACCTGCTCCTTGCCGACGCCGGCTAAGGTCCGGTAAACCTCCTGTATTAGATTCGGCAACGCATCGGGTGCTACGGAGTTGTTTGAGACGTGGGCTGATACAATCTGGGCCGTCAGGCTAAGGACGTCCGACACCTCGGTCGCTTCTGCCATTGGGGCCTCCTTTCACTTTGCGAGTCCTGTGTCATATACATGGAGCGGCTAACGTTTCGCAATGGATGACTTTGCGAATAAGTAGAGGCACAATTATGAGTGAGCAAGTGCTGTCCGATTTGACAGTGTTGACCGGCATTTCCGGTGCGCAGCCAGCAAATCCGGACATGGAGGTGGACATCACCCGCGAGGTCTGCCCGATGACCTTCGTCCGCACACGGTTGGCGCTGGACCGACTGCAACCCGGGCAGACATTGCTGGTGCGTTTGCAGGGCGCGGAGCCGCTGCAGAATGTCCCCCGTACCGCGGCCGGGCTGGGGCATCAGGTCCTGTCAGTCACGCCTCAGCCCGACGGATCGCACCACGTGCTTCTTCGCCGGGGGTAAGGTCGCGGCGCAGCACCATGGCATCGCTGCCGTTGGGATAGTAGCCGCGGCGGCAGCCTACCTGCGTGAAGCCGGCACCGGAATAGAGCGACAAAGCGGGGATGTTGTCCAAGGCGACTTCCAGGAACATTTGCACTGCGCCGCGATCCCGTGCGCAATCCAGGGCTGCGTGCAGCAATCGGCAGCCCAGCCCGCGGCGCTGAAACGCCGGGGATACAGCCAACGTCAGCACTTCGGCCTCGTCAGCCGCAACGCGGAATAAGATGAAGCCCCCGCCTAGGTCTCCCGGCGTGGATGGGACCAAATGGAGGCAAATCAGCCCGCAGACCCCCGGCAGGGATAGTTGCGCCGCAATCTCGTCCGGCCCCCAACATTCCGCCGACGAAAATGCGGCGGCGTGCATAAGCGCCATCGCCGGGGCGTGGGCTGCGACGGCCGCAACCAACGTCATCCCGTTGGCCGCGCCTCCGGAGGGTCCACATACAACGGCTGCGCCGGGCGCGGTGCCAGCCCGGCGGCAGCACGGCGCAGGGCAGCAGCGGCGATCCCAGCAGGTCCTGGCCGGGCCTGACCCAGGCGGACATCGTAACCTGCACCCGCCAACCGTTCCGCCACTGCCGCGCCGGCATCGCCGCCAATGGTCACCGGCCGATCCGGCGCCGGTAAGTCGTCCAACGCAAACGACCGGACGTTGCCGCCGCAGTCCAGGAACACCCGTCCCCGACGCGTGTCCACGGCTGCCCAGTGCAAACGGTCCTCAGCCTGCACATCGAGCGCCTCCCCGACCGTCACACCCGCTACTGGCACCCCGGCTGCAGCGCCGATCCCATGCGCCAGCGACAGAGCGGCTCGCAACCCCGTGAAGCTGCCCGGCCCAACCGTCACCGCCACCATGGACAATGCCGCGGCAGCAACTCCAGCCTCCGCCAATACGGCGGCAGCCATCTCCGGCAATGCCGCAGCATGGCCGCGGGCACCGTCGAAGTGGCGCTCGGCTACCACTTTGCCGTCGCATACAAGGCCAGCCGAGCAGCCAGGCAACGCCGCATCCAGCGTGAGGACAATCACCGCTATGACAGCCGACATACCTTTTCAGACCCGACACACGTGAAGCGCTGGTCTAGCCTGAACGGGTCGCAATGCCCCACATTATACCCTGTTCAGGTCAGAACCCGAAAATCCTTGGGCGAGATGATGCGGAAGTTGTCGGTTACCGCATCGCAATAGGCATTCCACTTTCTGGGCACCTCCTCACGCAGGAACCCCAGGATCGCT
>JAABUQ010002128.1_pt1 | contig 40142 bp, 41 predicted proteins | sample 5560001 | NCBI WGS metagenome assembly JAABUQ01 (sample SAMN10711888, study PRJNA513371) | rock metagenome | isolation source: Antarctica rocks | place: Antarctica: Victoria Land, Finger Mt nord | collected 2015-12-18
CCCGGCAGCAGACCAACTTCGCAAATGCCCGACGATGATGAACACACCCCTCCAGACTCATTCACCCCCCCACACCCCTCAAAAGCTCCAGCCAGATCACGATTAACCGAGTGAGCATTTCCAGCCAGCGCGCCGCTCTATCCTCGATCCCGGCGGTGATCTATATCCGCACTCTACCGCATCATCACCTCTACATGCATATCCCCATTAGAAACGGCTAATTTCCTCGTGCCGCATCATTGCACTGCCTTGCTTGCTTCCTTGACGTAGGATAGCGGTAATAAAGCGTTGGAGGCATGGATGACGGGATTGCGCAGGGTGTTGAAGGGGGGGTTGGAGGGCGGAAAGGTATGGAGAGGTGGTTGTGGAGGGTTGCGAGGTTAGGAGAGGACCTGCCATGGGAGAGATGAGAGGATGTTGCGCCTGTCTGAGATGACGGGGGCGGGGGATATACAGTGTGGGAGCTGCTGTGGTGGCCGATCGAGGGTTTTGCGGATTGTTCGGTATGGGTTTGAAGGAGTGAGATTGCGATCGGTGCAGCGCGGAAGGTGAAGCGATGGAAGGAGTGTGGCGTTTGGTAGTGGGTCGGAGGGAGGAATTGTGTATGCGGTTGAGAATGATGGATGGTAAGGGGGATAGTCCTGATGAGGGAATCCCTGGGTGGGGCATTGCGAGTGCTCTTGCGAGGATGAAGTGGTGAAGGGAGGTGATGTCGCTACAAATGTGATAGGTGCAATAGTGATAAAAAGCATGTGATTATGGACACAGTGGATTGAAAATGGTCCAATAAGGACACCACAACTTCCAGAAGAGAAAAGATCAGGGAGAGAGAAAACACATCACCGCCCCCTTGCAGGCGGCGGCTTGACATCCGCGCCCAAAAGCCCAATTGTGGCACTCATAGCAGAAACCTGGTGGCCCTCCCCGATAATACCATCCGAAGCGCCACTCGTCCAGACCATCCCACAAATATCAGTCGGGCCAGGACAGGCCTTTGCGACCGCCTGCGCCGAAGCCGAGAGGATGCTTTTAACAGTGCTTTTAAGCTGGGGCTGCAATTGCGCTGCCTGGGCCATCCACCTGGCGAGGTAACCCTTAAACCAAGCTTGATCGGTATTGCAGGGGTAATATGTCCCACCCTGCGTTTCGCAATTTGGGTCCCAGAGGATGCCGCTGTCTTTGTAGACGAAGGAGGTCTGCGTGGCGGTGAGGTGGCCCAAGGCTCGTGCTGCCCAGGGACTCCTGCTGGGGGATATGCTGGCCATTGTGGCCACGCCGAGCAAGTAGGTGCCGGCGTTGTAGGACCATAGGTCATGATCGACTTGGGTGCAGTTGAGGTCGGTGCATTGAGATCCGTCGAAGACGTTGAAGTCTTTCGCGCCGTGTCCTTCATTCGGGCCGCCGATCAAATTTATCCTTGTAACCCAGTCGTACGTTTTTTCTGCCCACTCGCTGTATTTGGTGTCCCCGGTGTGTCGTGCAAGACGGGCGGCAAGTTGGAAGAAGAGGCCGTTGGCAATCGCACTCTTTTGATCGTACTGGCCACCCACACCATCCACGTTAAAAGGTTGCCATCGGAGACCTCCGTTGCACAGCGAGGTGTCCCAGCGACCGGAAAGATCATTGAAAACTTTCTTGGCGAGATCGAGCCATTGCGGCTGGCTAGAGGGAGGGTTGGGGAAACCTCTTTCGACCGCGCTCATGGCTGTGAGACCCCACCATGCTTGATCGTCGTTACCCTGGCAACTTCGTCAGCTACCGAATCAACCAGCTTTTGAATCGCGGTCTCTCACGATTGGTTGCGCACTCGACATCCAGAAATCGTTCGTGGGTGACACCTGGGATAATATAGCTTGGGAGACAAGGGCGTTGTGACTGGAATCGCTAGTGTAGGCCCAATAATCGATCATAGCGCCCCATGCTGCTCCTGCCTGGTACCAATAATACGGTGGTGGTAAAAGACCTGGCGAACTCCTTTTACGGAAGGTTGTACTGGATCTCGCTCCGATGGAGGACTTGTAGGGATTCATCAAGCCATCTGCCAGTCTACTGGCTGCACTTTTGACGGAGGCTGTGCATTGCTTTAGTCACAGTACTAGCGAAGAGCGCGCGAGGACGTACCATGATTGTCAGGTTGAAGATCGAGAGCTTTGACACCGAGGGCGACAGCCACAAAGGCATAGGCCAATTGCTTTGCGTGCATACTGAAGATCGTAGCAGATGGATCTCCTGCAGGCAAAAGGCATAACCCGGGTCCTAGCCATGTTAAGAGCCATGTCGACACAAGATAGGGTATCTCGCGTGAGAGATTGGATGTCTGCACCGTCGACGTCGATTGGGTGGTACTTTCTTGGGGGAAGTTGGTAAGGTTGCTTGCGTATATCGCGCGGCTGACTTCAAATAGCTCAACTGGTGGTCCCTCTGAATTATTTAGAGAAGATAAAGTTGAAAGGAGAGATTGCAATGCATGCAATGATAATCCACTCCTGCCCACAAGACCTCGTTGGACGTTGGTGGTTGGCTCTATTTCCACAAGCAGCCCTTTAGCCGCATGGCCTCAGTCTGATTCATAGACGGGGCAGACTTCTCCACATCTCCCTTTTCCAACTCTCAAGATAATTCAAGATTTACGAAAGCAGATTGAAGATGATTTGATTATTGTCTGACCTGTGCGAGAAACAATGGTTCATTGCATTGACGCTTCTCAGCTCCCCTCGTCCCGAGGGTGGACTGGAATTATTTACAAATCAAACCGAATCGAATGCTAGGTAGATGCTCCCCTGTCCCGATATCCATCAAATCTGCGCGAAATTCACCCTAAGACCTCAAAAGTGCTACCTGCTCCCGCTCTATGCCTTGGTATTGATGCCCGAAATCACCGGAACACCCGAAATATGCATGATATCGTCAGCTGAAGACAGATGACAGCATTCAGTCATCGTCAATGACAATGGCGCCATCATTCGAGTCGTCAATAGTCACCAATTCCTCGGCCTGAGAGCCTGCCTTGAATCCCATTTGAACCTTCTTGTGTTTAGGAGTTTGTACTTGCCCGGTAGTATCCTCGAGGCTACGTTTGCGCTTTGCGGAGTCCGGCTCTAGACCATTGGTGTGCCCATTGGTGGCGGTTGGAGCAGCTGCCTTGGGCTTCCGAGCTATCTGGACATTTGAAGAGAGTTGGACGGGTTTAGAGTCTGGTGGGAGAGGCCTGTGATTGTTAATTTCCTGTACTATGGCGCAGCAATACTAGGACTTACTGTTCAGATACGGAGAGTGAGAGATTGACACGCGGGTTTTCGTCGTCATCATCAATGATGGTTAGAAAGCTGTCCGTCTTGACCCCAAGATCGGTGAATGTCTTTGGAAGATTTTCGTCAAGATCTGGGTCGTAAAGTATACCAACGTCATTGTTGACACTGAATTCTTTGCCATAGCCCAGTTGAAGCCTCAGCACATCTTCCACGAGGTCATTGAGAGTGGCGCGAACTGGATCGACGATGAGTCTTGTTTGCGTCACGCTACAAACACTGCAATTTGGATTTGGAGGCCTTAGTGGCTCGCTGTTGATGACACGAGCACCAGAGCGTTCGAGGAAGACCATCTTCGCCTTGCGCAAATCTTCACGCAAAACCTTGAATGCTTGCAAAACACAAAGACCGGCAGTCATAGCATTGGTGGTGGCAATCGCAGGTATAATGTTTCCGGCCATTTCTGAGAATCTGTTAGAGCTTGGAGGTACCACGAAACCCACGAGACATACGCTTGATATCAAACTTGGACTTCGGCTCGATTCCAAAGACCATTGATCGAAGATTGGCACTGGAAGCGACAAAGTTTAGAGTGTCATCGTCGTCTTTGTCAAAGCTCAGGACAGGTGATACTTCGTGAGCTGCCAATGCCGATGCTTGAGCTTGCTGGAGTCGAACACTCAAACGTCGCAGACTGTACAGCATCAGTCAAGGAGCTAGGCCGCTACTAGCCGTTATGCTCACCTATCGCAGAACACAGCAAAATTCTCTACGTCGGTCCATGTTCTCTGATCCTGACGAGCGACTGATGGGAGGCCGTTGGAAGCTGCTTGTGAAAGTGCATCGAAGTCCAGGGCATCCGGACGAAGTCTCGTCTTCCACATATCGTCCATGCTCCGCAACCTATTGATGTCGTCCTTGAAAACTTTGTCAAACACTTTGCGAGGAAATTCATCCGAGCCCATGGATTGCCGGATATCCTTGAGCGCTTGTGACTCTTCTCGAAGGTTCTCGATCTCTCTGGCTACATATCTAGTCAGCAGACTGCTAGCGGCAAGGAAATCGTGGCTCACCATTCTTGCTATCTTCTGAGTGATCGAAGGCTATCGCTTCCTCCTCACTGGTCCCAAACATTTCACTGAGGGCGATTAGTATTCCACCTATGACACTTTTACCAAGGAGCCATACGTGAACAGATAGCTCTTGGCCCATACTATGCAGTGTATGGGCTGGCTGGGTGTGCTCCTGATTGTACAGACTGGGAAAGTCTTTGGAGTCTCTTTCGTATTGCAATCATAGCACTCAGATTTGCCCTACCAAATAAGCCTGTGTTCAACCAAAAAATCATTCCCCCAAACTACCTTGATGATGACCTGAACCTGCCCATTGAAGCCTGTAGTCCCACTTTCGATCAGGGGCACTTCCGCCGCCAGACACATCTTGTTCACATGGCGTCGCGCGTCGAGATTGTCCAGCGCATTAAAAATGAGGTCAAAGGTTCGAAACCATTCGATGTTGAACTGCGGATCTTTGATATCGGCATGGTGAGCTTCGAGTTTGAGGTGAGGGTTGAACTTTGCCGCGCTCTCTTTCGCAACCTTATGAGGAGTCAGATTAACTATCGACATCATACAGAGTAGAGTATAACGCACCAAAGCCTTAGGCTTCTTAATGTGTTCCTTTCGAAAAAGGAATTGACGATTGAGGTTGCTGAGGTCGATGGTGTCCATGTCCACGATGTGGATTTCGCCGAAGCCCGTGAGGACGAGATTCTTGAGGAGTTCACATCCAATTCCTCCAGCACCGACCAACAAGGTACGTGACTATAACGCGAAGCTTCAGTGACATTTCCTGCGACCCTCTACTATGTGGTGTGTGTACCTGTTTGATCTTGGGGTGAAGAGCCCCCAAGGACTGCTTGGAGTAACGGTCTCTTGGCATTGTGGCGAAATATGCTCATGAGATACAAGTAAAGAATTGTGTAGAAGTGGGAGAAAGAGAGGGGAAAGCGAGAAAGACGTATAGGTATGTAAAGGAGAGACGAGAAGAAAGAAGAAGGTGATCAAGTAGGGCCGTCAAGCATGAGTGAGCCTCCACGATGATCTTCGCTGCAGGAGCAAAGACGCGCAAGTGAAAGAAGGCGCGGCAAAACGTCATCCCGGCCGCAATTAACTAGCCCTAAAAGTTGAGCTAGTGTGTAAACGATTTAGCGTATTTTGCTAATCGTCTGAGTGAGACGAGATTTCGTGGAGAGATGGGAGATAGAAAGTGCCATTCCTTTGCGTTCACTCACTTCAGTCCGCTTCTTCCTTTCATGCATTGTTGTTGGGAGGTACCTGGTTGTCCGTTGGCTGCACTTAGACTGTATACCACCCTGTAACAATTTTCCTTGCACAAGAGAAGTCGGCTATCTGCTTCTACAATCCCAGGAGGCCTTTGGTTCTTTTCCTTGAATAAGACGTCACTCTCCTTCCTAGAGCCTAGACTTCACTTCTCGAGCCGAGCATGTCCGATGATGAGGCCGATGAAGAACTTCTCGCTCTACTGCGCAAATCTCTGGGCATCGATCTGGACACCACACCGCAGCCCCCGAAAATAGGAGTACTGGAAGATGCCGAATACATCTACGATAATTCCACCGACGTGGCACTAGATATGCGAGGAACGAAGCTTGCCGCCGCCAGCATCGGAAAATTGATCCAAGAAAAAGGCTATGGAACGACCTCCTGGTCCAAACACGAGCTTCACCCCAAGGCCCGAGACGCAAGCACCGTCAACTTCATCTTCCTCATGGATCTCCTAAACTTCAGCTTCTGGCCCGACGACCCCACAGAGCCATTCACAGTCTCCTACAGCGGCAAAAGCTGGACCGGCTACTGGTCCCTCGTCGCCGCGATCCACCGCGCCCTAGACGAAGGCATCCCCATCACTACCCCCACTTACTGGACCGACCAAACCTCATGCCCCGACTCCACAATTCACCACATCTTCCGCTCCGCAACCACCACCCCAATCCCCCTCCTCGACGAGCGCATCACCTGCATGCGCGAAGCCGGCTCAATCCTGCACTCCCACTTCTCCGGCACACCCACAACCCTAATCCAGCGCGCCTCCTCCTCCGCCGCAGGCCTTGTAAACCTGCTCACAGCCCACTTCCCCACCTTCAACGACACCCACCTCTTCCACTCCCGTCCCGTGCGCTTCCACAAACGCGCCCAAATACTCGTCGCGGACCTCTGGGCCTGTTTCGAAGGGAAAAGCTACGGCCGCTTCACCGACATCGATCAGATCACCATGTTCGCCGACTACCGCATCCCGCAGATCCTGACGAGTTTGAACTGTTTGCGGCTCTCGCCGCCGCTGGCGTCGCAGATCCAGAGCTTGAAGCCGATTGCGAGTGGGCATCCGTTTGAGGTTCAGTTGCGGGGGTGCAGTATTTGGTGCGTTGAGTTAATACGACGGGAGATGGCGAGGACGGGGGGTTGTGGTGGGGAGGGGGGAGGGGTGAATGCGGTGTTGATTGATTTCTTCTTATATGATTTGGTCAAGGAGATGGAAGCGCGGGAGAGTGGAGTGGAAAGGGAGGGAGAAGGGGCTGGGAAGGAGAGGATGGGGGAAGGTGGTTTGCTGCCGCATCATCGGACGAGGAGTATATGGTATTGAGGGTCATCCAACATCACTTCATCTAGAATTAAGGCTGTCGGCAGCTTGAAACTATTGGGTGGATAGACAAGCAGCGTATTTTCGAGTTCAAAGCTCTTCCGCAAGGAATTGGCAAGCTTTAGAGACCAACGTGTGTGAGATGTCAATCCAAAGCCCATGAATCTCAATCTTTCCCCGCGCACTAGGTACGACTGCCTACCCTCGTTCAGGTCCTCTTGATATCACTGTTGGCCCGAACGGCACCGCTCTACGCAAAAGACCCTATTTCCTGGGCGATCAAGCACGCTCCGAGACGAGAGGAGACAAGACAGCCTAGCCTTGTTCGGCTTTCATTGTAGAAAAGTCATGCATCTCGAGCGCGGATTCGCCACCTGTAGGCTTGCACTCGGCTCAACGCTCCGTTCAAGCAGGACCGCGTGGAAATGTCAGGAGGTACGTCCATGAGGCTGTATTGCAGCCGGACTTGCTCATGCGGCGTCTCGGTCCAAAACCTTCGAATATCCCTTACTCCTTGCGTTTGACCATGGAATTTTCCACAGCCTGCCTACCTTCCCCGCCCTCTCCCCCGTCCCCTACCGCCGTCTCTACCCCCTCGTCCTCCACCTCTTCTACCACTGCTGCCGCCTCGGCCTCGACTCCCATTAGCATCCTCAGCCGCGATTTCCGACTCTTTCTTCACTCTCCTCCGGGCCCTCTCTTCTTCACAGGAATCAAAGTGGTTAGGGATTCCTACCAGCTCACAGAAAGCATTGGTCTGCGGGTTCGACCACTCTTTCGGTTGGGCTCGCCCCACGCTTCTGATATCACGTCCGTCGTACACGGGCGCTGTGAGCTCGAAGTTCTCGGGGATCTGTAGTTTCTGCTTTTGTACGACGTTTTCTTCTACCCATGCTCTTTCGGTCTCGATGAGGGGCTTGTACGATGGTTCACCTATGTTTTGGGGACTGGGAAGGTGGGGGTCATGAGGAGCGAAGACCCGGAGGATGGAGAGCCATTCGGGATCGTAGGTCAACTTCAATGGTGCCGGAGGCTCGGACGGGGAGAGAGGGTCGATGGTGAGGAACTGGAGGAATTGGCGGTTTGGGAGGCATTTGTCTAGAGCGAGGAAGTTCGTCGTGATATTGATGATCTTGGGAGGTGGAGGTGACGGCTGAGAAGTTCGGACCTGCGAGGGGAGGGGGCGTGAGAAGGAAGCAGGGAGTTGAGATCGTATGTCTGAAGAGACTCTAGGAAGGGCGGTGGGCGTTGTGTGCACCTTTGGTGTGGGCTTAGGGTTCGAGGTGGTGGCTGCTGGTGCGGGAATTGGAGATTCGTCCTCCAGTTCCAGGTCGATTTCGGCGTCGTTCTTTATGGGACCTGATGAATCAAAGAGATGAGCTTCCGCTTCCTCAACGAATCCCATATCGGTCTCATCCGTGTTTTTCGCCTCATGAACTTCTGTTTTCTCTGCGCCATTTGGCATGGATTCCGATATCGGCTTCTTCCCGCTGTAGTCCACTACAGCAGCGAACTTGCAATGTAGATGGGCAGAGAACCAATAAGGCGGTCTCAGCCTGTCCATCAAATATCTAGCAGCCGAGCTGCCCAACGTCCCAGCTCTTGCGTCTGCCTCGAAAAGATCCTTCTTTCTGAACAACGCCTTGTAGTCTCCCTGCCATTCCACACCCCTCGGCCAGTCATGACTCAGTCCCACGTCAACCTGGCTCCTCAGCAGTAGCAGCTTCCTGACATCGATCTCCCGTAAGTGATAAAGACTCTTTATCTCATCCGCCGTATAAGGCACCCTCTCGAAGTGGGACTTGTTGTAATTGTAGCCCTTCCAGATCCCACTCAATCCAGCTATTCGCAAATCCCCCAAGCGGAGGACATTCGCGGCCCCGAGGTAGTAGATATTAGGTGCGGCCCATCCGCCATAATAAAGCTCCTGCAGATGTGAGCTTGCTTCGTGATTGCCGCCGACGAAGAGCGTAAGGTAGGGAGCCAGCCGAGCCCCGTTGTAGTATTCGTGGAAATCCCCTATGGCACGAAACTTTTGGGGAACGGACATGGAGTTGAGATCGTATGCGTTACGGACTGCCTGAGCTTGTAAGCCTGGAAATGAGGAGGCTGAAGAGGACGTCACGGACCTGGAAGTCCCCTCCAATGATGAGGAGATCAATGCCATCCCATTTATTGATTTGGCAAGATTTCTTGATGGATGCATAGATGGAATGCAGCGTTCCATGGCCCTATAGTTCTGTGAGCTTCATGCTCCCAAATTCTAAAGAAGCAAGACATACGCAGCCTTCTACGGCTATTCGCATCTTGCCAGGTCTGCTGTGTTATCATCGAATATCAGAGCTGGGTGAGCGTGATGTCTGGTCTGGGCCCTGTAGTTCGAGCCGTTGACAAAGTCAAGTATGACGAGGTAAAGAGTTTTCTTTTGGTGGACAAATTGTCTTTACAGAGCAGGAAGAAATGTTGGAGATAATCCATCAGTGCGTTCGACACGGGGACGGGAATCTATCGCTAATGGCTAGTATCTAAGATTGAGTCTACAACATTCTTGCATACTTGATGGATTTGAAGATATTGTATCTATGTGTAAAATGAGTCTAGCATGAATCCCAAAGAGCAATCGGCACTCATTGAGGTGGATGACTCCTAAGTCGTTCAACGGCATGCACGATTTCAAATCGCATGCAACAAAAGGGAGTAATCAGCCAAAGACCTCACTCTGTCGCCTGCCGAGGTTGCAATTCCGAAAAGGCTCCTCTCCAAGACACCTCACTCTGCTTTTCTCTCTCCTGCTCTCGGATCTCATCGACAACCTCGTCGCCCCAGACGCTTCTGGATACTATAGTCCTAGAGGGCGTCAGTGGCGGTCTAGTCTGTGGGAATGCGCTGCTGGTCGGCATCCTGGTGTTTAGAGGCGAGATTGCGAACAATCCTGGAGGCGGTCCCTGAGGAACTTCCAGACTGGGTGGACCCCGTGCTGGCCTTGTCTGAAAAGAAGACTCGGTGGCCATGGATGTGTGGGGTGCCGCCGACAATGCTGTTGGCGTGATCACTGATGCTGCTTGAGACCTTCTCCGAACTCTTTGTGCTGCTGCAGATGCATTGGATCCGGTCAAAAGGGTCTCTGGCGCTCGGGTCGGTCTCACAGGTGCTGTTGGGAAGGTCTGTACCAACTTGGAGGTCTGTTCAATCGCAGATGTGGGGACTGGATAATGTCCGAAAGCATGGTAGTACTGTGCCGAGAACTCCGGGTTGAAGCTTGGCGGCATGCTTTCGAGCGCGGACCCTTGTTGTCTCCCCACTGGGCTTTGATGGGAAGATGTCTCTGTCATATCCGTAACCTGTGCCCAGGATGGTCCCATGGAGGCAGTAGCTGTTGTTGGGCTCTGGTATGAACGATCACCGGGTTCATGCTGAGAGACTGGGCCCCCACGGGGAGGCCCTTGGAGCTCGGACAAGTATGCCGTCGATCTGTCTGTGTATCCCTCAAAGGCAGGAGGATGATATCCCATAGGACGATTTGGGTATCCCTGGTCGTAGCGGCCGCGTCCGAAGGCTTGCATGCCTGATGAAGGTGAAATTTGAGGCTGAGTCGGAGAAACCAGTCGCTCCATTGACATGTATGGATACTTTGTGACGTTGTTTAGGGCGTCGACATAGCTGTTCCGTGATCTGTGTAAGCGATTTTGTTGCATAGCTAGCTATTTGCAGAGGGTGTCAAGCCGGTTGGCGGCGTTAGCAGTGGGACTTACGCAACGAATGGATCATCTTTGTGGACCCAAAACTCATGGAAGCGCCCCTCATCGTCACTGTACTTGAACTCGAGTCTCGAGTTGATTATCAGGGCTCCGTACCGAGGTTTGATGTCCTCAAGCCCGATACGTAACTCCTGTATACTTCCAGATACCGAGATTATGCCATGGCCGTTCTGCTCGGACCAGAACAAGACCTTGCCAGTGCGGAAAGGAATCAGCCCAGCCATGCAGAAGAGTGTAGGTCTTCGGTTGAGCTTTGACTTTCAAGTGGGACGCGGACAACCTTGTACTGCTGCAGGTAGCTTGTGACCCAAGGCAAGTCAGAAATGTCTAAGACAAAATATTTGAACGCTTTCAGCTCTGAAGAGGAACAATTTAGCACTCTAGACTGTGGGGCCACGACTTGTTGGCAAAGAAGAGCTTGCGTATGGGGGGTGATGGTATTTCAGCAGCTGAGGACACGTGATCGGGCGCTTCCTAGGTCCTAAAGTTGTGCTAAACCGGCACATTCAGAGGCCATTCAGAGAGTTCTCTGCCAACGACTTGCTGGAGGAGCAAGCAAAAGAAGGCGAACTGGGGGCAGCGCTTACTTGCAAGCATCTTCATCCACTTACCTGTGGTTCCTGTTTTCTGGGCTGTCTGCAAGGCTGTGTCATACTGAATAGAAGAGAGAAAATGTCTTCCACAAAGAAGGCCATCGTATAGAGCAAAGGGAAAAGCCTATAATTAGGGATGCACCGTCCAATCGACGACATGTATGGCGTTCGGTGAAGATCAGGGAAAACCTCCGTCAGCTGCGGAGAAACCTCTCTCATTGGGTGGTCGAAGCAGAATGCACACGATAGGGTGCACAAGAACGGATTATTGGCATGCCAGAATGCCAAGCCTGAGCTCTTAAATACGCACGCAAGATAACACAACAGGAAGGGTGGTCGATTGGGCGGTCCCTGTATCATCTCCATGATGAGGCTGTGAGGCAAAAGGCCCATAGGCTCTAGAAGGGTATGGTAAGGTCTTCAAACAACCCATTGGCACTCTCGCCATATCCTTGAGGGTAGGCAGAGAGGTCAAGACTAGCCACCTATTGCTCGTTATTCTTTCGGGCTCAATTACCTAGAAGAGGTATTACTATGAGCTAGATCGATGCAGGGTAAGGTAGTGGGGTCTTGCTCATATGTTCGGTCATGCTTCCGAGACGGAGGAATTTAACATGGTGCGGTCAAAACGCGACGAAATTATCACATCACGTGATACGCGGAGCTTTCCGCGACGCGACTTTGGAAAGAGCATTTTCGTGTGACCGTGACGGTATATTCTCTACAACCCGATCATGGATAGGTCAATAGCTGAAGCTCTGAGTAGCCTGATACCCACTCTCTCGGGCTCTTTGCCTCTAGAGCTCCGCGAACTTGCGACATCTTTACTCGCTCAGTCTCGAAGCAAAGCTAGCAGCTTGAAAGCCGACGAACAGATTGCTAGGTCGTATGCTTGTGCGAACATTGCATGTGAAAGGTCCGGAAACGCGGCATCATGGTTGTTCAATTGAGTTCGCTAGGCTGACATCCTTTAGACTGAAGCAAAGCCTTTCACTTCCGAAAATCCAACCTCGCCCACCATGCCCGCCAAAGATTTACCAGAAGCTTTACAGGTTTCTCGATGGTGCTTTGCCTACAGGAGCAAGGCGTAGCGCTCGACCTCCTCGGAAGATTGAGAACGCTTCTCGAGTAGCAGAGACACCGACAAAGCATGCCACACCTGCTAAGGAGGCCTACAGAAGGCCCACGTCATCCAGAACAAAGATAGCTCAGGGTCTTGAGAGGGTGTCTCAGACTCCAGCATGGGTCATGCCAATGATCCGCAAACTTTGCAAGAAGCTCGGCGCTCCCTCAGCCCCTCACCACATCTTCGCGGGTGTTTCGTCTATTCTCGGAGAGCAGGGCGTCGACGGCACACGTAGTGTCAAGACACCGGCATTAACAATTGCACTCCTTTTCATTGTCACCACGCGGCTGGCTGGAGTGCCGACCACTCCTCATGAGTACACACGGCAGAAGGAGCTAGCTTTGGACGTACTTGGGGACCTGTCCGGAGATGTCGATTGGGAAACCGTGACAAGTGAGGATGTCGATTGTTGTATGCGCCAATTCAGAGACGAGCCGTGGAAGGAGATGGACTGGTTCAGGAACATACAACCGGGTTTCGGAACAGCAGACGAAGAAGGCGAAGATCAAGGGGCCTCCTCGAGTGAGGATGCTGCCGCGGAAGGCCAGCTCCTGCCTGTCAAGCGGCACTGGGGGAGCAAATCAGACTCTGCGGATTCAAACTATCTGCAAGCAGGGTTGGGCACCATGATGCACGATGGGGTGGACTACCTGAGTGACGAACGCAGGCGTGACTATCAGATCTGGAAGGCGGATATGCTCCAGCGGACTGCGGAGGTCGGGAGTGAAGAAGGTTGGCAGATAGAGGCCGACGAGATGGACACCGACGGGGGTTGATTGGCATGAAGGATCGGTCAGACCTCAGCCCTCAGCCCTGCTTCATCAAATCCATCAAATCCAAGCCCGATCCAGAGGCTGGACTGGAGGTCCGTCTGGACTTCGCGAGCAAAGCTTGCAATCCGCCCTGCTTCCGAGCCTTTGCTCTCTGTTTGCTGCTAGAATTTGCAGTCTCTAGCCTGGGAGTTTCGATGAGATCCGGTAGTGAAGTTCCAACATTCTTCTGCACTCTCGAGATGGAGGCCTTCGTCACAGAATTACCTCGAGGTTGTGGCTTCATCAAGGATGATTTCGTATAGCGATGGCACGCCAGACATTCAACGGTGACCGACTTCGCACTGGCCGTAATATCTTGACGGTGGATAGACCCCTCGGATCTTCTAGATGAGATTTTCATCCTCTTCTCTTTCTGATCACCAATGGTAGTACTCGATGTCCACCCTGGAACAAGAGTAGTACCGCATGCTTGGCAGATCGGATTGGGTGCGTATTCCTCTGATATCTCATTCGCTGCAGCAAATGCTTTACGCTGTAGCATCAAGTGCGCCGACACTGATGGTGCTGACACCAAGTAAAGGTTTGCCGAGTCTTCCAAAATCTTTATTCTAGCCTTAGAAGACATAATACTCAGCTTTGTATCGTTGTTCGCTAAAAGTCGCCACATTATTGGGTGCGAAACGTAAAGTAACGCTAGACTAATAACTTACTAGTACTGCATTTGGTTCTTCGACTACTGTAATGCCATAATTCACTGTCACCCACCGTTTTCCCGTCGAGTGGGATTTTCAGAAATTCTAAAAATTACTATTTTATTGTTTTATTGTTTTATTATTTTAATTTTTATGATTTGATTAATTTTTATATATTATATAATAATTCAAAAGGTTTAAAAATATAAATTTTTATAGAATTATAGAATTTATTATTATTTAGTAAAAAAAATTTAAATTTCAAATTACGTACTTTTTAAAATTTTTTGAATTTATTATTTAGAGCTTAAAACTTTGAATTTTAACTTTACCAAGGCATTTTGATTGAATTTATTCAAAAAACGTAATAAAAAAAATAACAAAATAATAAATAAAATAGAAGAGATTTTTAAAATTAATTAAAAATTAAAAACTATTTTTTTATATTATTTAAATTCTTATTATATATAAAAGGAATAAAATAATAAAATAATAAAATAATAACATAATAAAATAATAAAATTTGGAATTTTTGAAATTCCATTCCGAGCACTCGACGGAAAAACGGTGGGTGACAGTGAATTATGGCATAACAATAACAGATGTGGTATAAACTTCGGACTTCCGTCCTTCGCTTGAAAGGCGCCGGCAGTACCCGGAACGCGTCAACGCGGAAAAGCATAACAGGAACTTTTCGAACATTTACTCTGCTTGATGGGCAGCCATAATACTCCGCTCCTTACCTTATGGTAGTCTGTATCCATTCGTTCGCGACTAATATCATGGAGGTTCGAAATTCGTGGTCATACTGTCTACATGGCCCGTGCCAAGCGTAATGGGACTCGAATCTCAAATATCAACGAGAAAACACAGAGTGCTCACAGTGCTGATTGGGTGAATTGGCCTGATATTGAGACAAATAATATGCCAGCATTCGACAAAAACATGAATGGCTACGGCTCCCAACCTGTCGTTGAGAATTTCCAGCGTCCTTCCCGTTACAGTAAAGATGAAGAAGCAATGCAACTGGAACTCAAAGATGGAACGCTATACCGGGGTGTCAGCTTCGGCGCAAGTAAGAGCATTGCAGGGGAGCTAGTCTTCCAGACCGGTATGGTGGGGTATACAGAGTCCATTACCGATCCCTCATACCGAGGTCAAATACTCGTCGTCACTTTCCCTCTCGTTGGCAATTATGGTGTCCCATCGAGACAAACCATGGATGCAATTCTGGGTGATCTGCCTGCGCACTTTGAGGCTTCTCAGATCCATGTTTCAGGACTTGTTGTAGCATCTTATTGTGGGGAAGATTACTCTCACTTTCTTGCAACCTCGTCCCTGGGCACTTGGTTGAAGGAACAAGGAGTCCCAGCAATGCATGGTGTGGACACTCGTGCATTGACAAAACGGATACGAGAAGAGGGTAGCATGCTTGGCAAATTACGACTTCAACACAAGCTTCGCAGCAACGTTTTGGTCAACGGTAATGCTGATTATGATCATCGCGAGAGAGAGGATACTTTCGAAAAGATTGATTGGTATGACCCGAATAAGGAGAATCTCGTTGCCGACGGTAAGGATATTCTGCACGCTGATGCAGCTTTTGGGAAAGCTCTGATGAATTCGTGCCAGTCTCTGTCCGAGAACCTCGCGTGTACACACCAAAACCGAAATCTGCACTCTTGCATCCTTCTAGTCGGCCTGTCAGAATCGTTTGCGTCGATGTAGGCCTTAAAATCAACCAACTTAGGTGTCTGGTCTCAAGGGGTGTGGAGGTACTTGTTGTCCCTTGGGATTACGATTTTCCTACGCTTGCCGGCAACGACTACGATGGCCTCTTTATCTCGAACGGGCCGGGTGACCCTGCAATGCTCGAAGAGACCATTCAACACATTTCTGCGGCCGTTGATGATGGCAGAGTGCCTATTTTCGCCATTTGTCTTGGCCACCAGCTTCTGGCACGTGCAGCTGGAGCCAGAACTATCAAAATGAAATTCGGCAATAGAGGTCACAACATACCTTGTACTCATTCTGTTTCAGGGAAATGCTACATCACCTCGCAAAACCACGGCTATGCAGTAGATGCGATGAGCCTGCCTTCTGACTGGGAAGGCCTTTTCATCAACGCAAACGACAATAGTAATGAGGGCATTAGACACAAGAGTCGCCCTTATTTCAGCGTTCAATTTCACCCTGAAAGCACGCCAGGTCCCCGCGATACCGAGTATCTCTTTGATGTATTCATCAATGCCGTTCGGGAAAGCGTTGCGTCTACGGAAGCCCTATTTCGCCCTGTTACTTTCCCAGGAGGAGTTGCAGATGAAAGCAAGAAATTGCACCCCCGAATAATTGCAAAGAAGGTCCTGCTGCTTGGAAGTGGAGGTTTGAGTATTGGCCAAGCTGGAGAATTCGACTACTCCGGCAGCCAGGCAATTAAAGCCATGAAAGAAGAAGGGATATACACCATACTGCTCAATCCGAATATCGCCACTATACAAACCTCCAAGGGTCTTGCTGACAAGGTGTACTTTCTACCCGTGAATGCCGATTCAGTTAGGAAAATCATCAAACATGAGCGGCCGGATGCAATATATGTGACTTTTGGTGGCCAGACTGCACTGCAGGTTGGAATTCAAATGAGAGATGAATTTGCAGACCTAGGAGTACAAGTTCTTGGAACTCCGATAGACACCATAATCACTACCGAAGATCGTGAGCTCTTTGCCCGCAGCATGGAGTCTATTGGTGAGAAATGTGCTCCGTCCGCTTCTGCCAGCTCAATGCAAGAAGCCGTCGAGGCGGTCAAAGACATCGGCTTTCCAGTCATCATTCGTGCAGCCTTTGCACTCGGTGGTTTGGGCAGTGGGTTTGCCGAGAATGAGCAGCAATTGATAGACCAGTGTGCTTTGGCCTTCGCGGCAAGCCCCCAGGTCCTGATCGAGCGGAGTATGAAGGGATGGAAGGAAATCGAATACGAGGTTGTTAGAGATGCGAGAGATAATTGCATCACAGTTTGCAACATGGAAAACTTCGATCCACTGGGGATACACACTGGCGACTCGATCGTTGTTGCACCCTCACAGACCTTGTCTGACGAGGATTACAACATGCTTCGTACCACAGCAGTCAACGTAATCCGTCACCTTGGTGTAGTGGGTGAGTGTAACATCCAATATGCCCTCAACCCGTTCTCAAGGGAATATTGTATCATTGAAGTCAACGCTCGACTTTCGAGGTCATCTGCATTAGCTTCAAAAGCTACCGGGTACCCTTTGGCGTTTATTGCTTCAAAGCTGGGTCTCGGGATACCATTGAACGAGATCAAGAACAGCGTGACAAAGGTCACTTGTGCTTGTTTCGAGCCGTCGCTCGATTACGTCGTTGTCAAGATCCCGCGCTGGGATTTGAAGAAGTTCACGAGAGTCTCTACTCGCCTTAACTCCTCCATGAAGAGTGTTGGGGAAGTGATGAGCATCGGTAGGACATTTGAAGAGGCTATACAGAAAGCCATCCGCTCAATTGACTTTTCTAATCTCGGGTTCAACGATACTGAGGCCTTGATGTCAATCGACAATGAACTTCAAACGCCATCGGATCAGCGGTTGTTTGCAATCGCTAATGCCATGAACAACGGCTACTCGGCCAAAAAGATTTGGGAGATGACCCAGATCGATATGTGGTTCCTGAAGAAGCTCAAAAACTTGAGCGACTTTGGGAAGTTTATGAGCGATTTCACAACTACGACCATTCCTCCAACATTGATACGCAAAGCAAAGGAATTAGGCTTTTCGGATCGACAGCTTGCAAAGTTTTGGGGGTCGACGGAATTGGCTGTCCGCCGGGTTCGATTGGACGCAAAGATCGCACCAGTCGTGAAACAGATCGATACTGTTGCCGCGGAATTCCCAGCATTCACGAACTATCTCTATCTAACGTATAATGGTACCGAACATGATGTGACCTTCGAGGACCATGGCATCATGGTCCTCGGTTCAGGTGTCTACCGCATTGGCTCTTCCGTCGAGTTTGATTGGTGCTCCGTGCGAGCCATCCGTACCTTACGAGACCACAAGTTCAAGACAGTCATGGTAAACTACAATCCCGAGACTGTCAGTACAGATTATGACGAGGCCGATAAACTGTATTTTGAGACCATTAATTTGGAGACCGTACTTGATATCCACGAATTAGAGTCATCGAATGGGGTCATCATCTCCATGGGCGGCCAGACCCCGAACAATATTGCCTTGCCCTTGTATCGCCAAGGGGTGAAAGTCCTAGGAACAACGCCAGAAATGATCGATAGTGCCGAGAATCGCTACAAGTTTTCTCGAATGTTGGACCGCATCTACGTTGACCAACCTGCCTGGAAGGAATTGAGTAGCATTGAAGAGGCAGCGGTATTTTGTGACAAGGTCACATATCCTGTACTGGTACGGCCATCGTACGTCTTGTCTGGAGCAGCAATGAACACAGTTTACTCTAAGGATGATCTTGCGAGCTACTTGGACCAGGCTGTTGCCGTCAATAAAGAACATCCAGTAGTCATCACGAAGTACATTGAGAATGCAAAAGAGATAGAAATGGATGCTGTTGCCCTAAATGGTACTATGGTTGGCCATTTCATCTCTGAGCATGTTGAGAATGCGGGTGTTCATTCTGGTGACGCAACTCTTATACTACCTCCCCAAGATCTCAGCCCAGAGACGGTGAGAAGGATTGAGGATGCTACGAGGAAGATCGGAAACGCACTGAATGTTACTGGTCCCTTCAACATCCAGTTCATTGCGAAGGATAACGAGATCAAAGTGATTGAATGCAATGTTAGAGCTTCGAGGTCGTTCCCCTTTGTGTCCAAAGTCATGGGCGTGGACCTGATCGAGATGGCGACCAAAGCCATAATGAGTCTGCCACTGGTCCCTTATCCATCCGTCGATATTCCCAGTGACTATGTCGGTGTCAAAGTGCCCCAATTCTCGTTCTCTCGACTCTCTGGTGCGGACCCTGTACTAGGTGTAGAGATGGCCTCCACGGGTGAAGTCGCATGCTTTGGCTGTGACAAGTACGAGGCGTATATTAAAGCTTTGATATCGACTGGATTCCGTCTGCCTAAGAAGAATATCCTGCTCTCCATTGGATCATACAAAGAAAAATTGGAAATGTTACCGTCGATTGAAAAATTGCATAAGCTGGGATACAATCTCTTCGCTACCTCCGGCACAGCAGACTATCTCCTAGAAAACAAGGTTCCTGTGAAGTATCTTGAGATTCTAAGCAACGAGTCCGAGAACCAGAAGTCAGAGTATTCTTTGTCACAGCATGTGGCAAACAACTTGATCGACCTCTACATTAACTTACCTTCTAGCAATCGTTTCCGGCGGCCAGCGAATTACATGAGCCCGGGATATAAGACAAGGAGGCTAGCGGTTGATTACCAGACACCCCTTGTCACGAATGTCAAAAATGCAAAGATTCTTATCGAAGCGATCGCAAGGCATTTTGATTTCGAGATCCAGAACCTGGACTACAAGACAGGCCATCGCACCCTTGTCTTGCCTGGCCTGGTAAATGTTGGAGCTTTCATTCCCGGAGTTGCTACTCACGGCAGCCGTGACTTCCATGTGGTAACCAAGGCGTCGATTGCAGCAGGGTTCAGCATGATTCGGGTCATGCCAATGGGCCTCGAGGGCTCTCTCACTGATGCTCAATCTTTGAAACAGGCTCAGCAAAACAGCCGCCATGGGGCACTTTGTGACTACAACTTCTCTGTTGCGGCGACCTCTACAAATACAGAGCAAATCGGCCAGGTCGTTGCTGATGTAGGTTCGCTATTCATCCCTTTTAACCACCCCTCCGCCACCATTATCAAAGTAACTGCTGTCACCTCACATTTCGCGGCCTGGCCAAGTGACAAGACGATCCTTACAGATGCAAAGACGACCGATCTGGCTTCGCTTCTTCTGCTGGCGAGTCTGCATAGCCGCAAGTTGCATATATCCTGCGTGACGACCGCGGACGATATCAACCTGATTGCTTTGAGCAAATCCAAAGGGCTGAAAGTGACATGCGATGTCTCGGTATATTCGCTTTTCCTGACCCAAGACGACTTTCCGGAGTGTGAGCTCCTACCGACACCCAAGGACCAGAAAGCGCTTTGGGACCAGCTTCAAACCATAGACATCTTCTCTATCGGCAGTCTACCTTACCAGGTTGCTAGAAGTGCAGGCCAAATTCCAACTTCGGCTATTGGCATTGCAGATGCCATACCACTACTATTCACCGCCGTTTCAGAAGGCCGTCTCACAGTTGAAGACATAGTTGCAAAGATGCATGAAAACCCAAAGCACATATTCGAACTCCATGACCAACCGGGCACTTCCATAGAAATTGAGGTCGATAGGCCATATGTCATGCAAGATGCACCGACATGGTCTCCCTTTGTCGGTAAGACAATGAAAGGATCCGTGCAGAGAGTGATCTTTCAGGACCAGACTGCATGCTTGGATGGCGAGATGATGCCAAACGCGATTTCCGGAAAAGACATGTCCGCTCACACCCAGGCTTCAACCTCGAACATCTCTTCTCCTTCTATACGCCCTGATACCTCCGCTGATAGACGTCACTCCATTCTATCACCACGACCAATGAATCGACTACATCAGCTTAGTACCCAACCCTTCTCGCCCTCCACCTCAGCGACAACTACTGCTCCCCTAATGCCGTCCGACTTTCCTCAGCTCCCGCAACCTATGCCCTCCTCAACCAATAACAGCAGCAACCTCCTCGCTCTCCTCGCCCTTCCTCCCACCTTGGCGTTCAAACAACGCCATATCCTTTCCGTCTCCCAATTCACCCGACAAGATCTCCACCACCTCTTCACCGTTGCCCAAGAGATCCGGCTAGCAGTATCTCGCAGCAAGCTCGACCTCCTCGAAAACCGATGCCTCTGCACTCTCTTCTACGAGCCCTCCACCCGCACCTCCGCATCCTTCGATGCCGCCATGAAAAAATTAGGCGGCTCCGTAGTCTCAGTCCCAACCTCGCACTCCTCGACCCAGAAAGGGGAGTCCCTGCAAGACACCCTCCGCACACTAGGCTGCTACGCCGACGCCATCGTCCTCCGGCACCCCGACGCCTCCTCCGCGCAGATCGCAAGCAAATACTCCAACGTCCCCGTCATCAACGGCGGCAACGGCAGCGTCGAGCACCCCACGCAAGCCTTCCTCGACCTCTTCACCATCAGAGAAGAACTCGGCACGGTAAACACCCTCACCATCACATTCACAGGCGACCTCAAGTACGGCCGCACGGTGCACTCCCTCTGCAAGCTCCTGCAGCACTACACCGTGCGCATCCAACTCGTCTCCCCCCCCTCCCTCAGCCTCCCTGCAGACGTCCGGCAGGGGTTAATCTCGGCCGGGCAGCTCATACACGAGGGTTGCGAAATTAGCAAAGAGGTCATCGCGCGGAGCGACGTGCTTTACTGCACGCGGCTGCAGAAAGAGAGATTCGAGGAGGAGGGGGAGTATGAGCGGTTGCGGGGGGGGTTGGTGGTTGATAATAGCGTGCTCAAGCATGCGAAGCAGCAGATGGTGGTTATGCATCCGCTGCCGCGGAATGAGGAGGTGGGGGAGGAGGTGGATTTTGATCAGCGGGCTGCGTATTTTCGGCAGGTGAGTCGCGAGTTTTTCGACGGTCGGAGATGTATTGTTTGAATGTGAGGGCTGACTTGTGGTGTTTATAGATGCGGTACGGGCTTTACTGCCGGATGGCTCTCCTGGCTCTGGTCATGGCGCCTTGAAAGAGGAAGTCGGATGGTGATGGCACTGGGAGGTGGGGAGGGGAGGATTGGGTGAATTGAAAAATGGATATACTGTTTGATGCGTACACAAAAAGTTGTGAGGCGATTGTGATTCTTAGATGCAGCACGAGTCTCTCACGAGCGACGTAGATAGTAGAGCAAGCACACAAATAGAATTCATTGGTCTCGTTACTTCTCTCAACCACGCTATGCATGCTCATAGTAATCGTCTCTCAAGAAACTCGTTTCACGATCGAAAGCGTAGGTTTCATCGTCGAATCGCGATCCGCGCTATACCAATGCCATCGCTCCCCTTTAGAGACGTAATTTCCAATCCCCTTCAAATCGCACTCCCCACCATCCCCATTCCATCACCCGCCTTCCCAACCCAATCCTTCTCAGCTCCACCGCAATCACAAGTGTATTTCATTCGGTATTCCACTGGGGCCATATTCTGCAATAGCTTCAAAGCATTGCTGCTGGCTTTGACTTTAGCATTCTTGGTACTGCTCGCCTGGCCCTCCGCCACAATCTCGTCGTGGATCATGACCACAGCAATAGAAGTACTGGGGCTACCGACGGCGATCGCTTCGACCTCGCTGGCCATGAGTCGGTAATTGTGGCAGCCGAAGGAGAGGCTGAGAAGGTTGTGGAGATACGTTGTCGGGTGGTTGTTGGCGAAGGTGTCGTAGATTGACATATCGGCGAAGAACTCACGAATCTGCTGATCAAAGAACCGTTCGACTTCCTTGTAGTTGTACTCTGAATCGACGAAGATGGCGCCGATGTAAGACTCGACGATGTCCGAGAGAGCCTTTGGAGGCTGCTTGGTATTGGTCCAATAATCACGTGCTCCTTTAGCCTGTCGCTCGGCGTCCTGCACTTCTATCGCATACTCGCGGTTCTGGTACTCTATTGCAGCACCATTGGAACGCAGATGTCTGTGGAATCCAAGCTTGACGGACAAAGCTGCGAGAAACTTGTTAGAAACCATGGCCATCTTGTGCTCCGTCAACCATTGTGGATCCTTGTCAGGATGGCGATGGAAGAGGAAGCTAATCGATGCCATATCAAGTAGAGCGTCACCCAAGAATTCAAGCCGCTGATAGCATGGTATCTTCTCTGCCGCGAAGTGATAGGATGGATGGATAAAGGCGGAGCGTAGAAGTCTCGGATATTTGAAGTGATAGTCGTGGACCTTCTCCACCTGAACTGCAAGATCGAGCTGTGAGGCTGATACCTGGGCGAGCTGGTACTTCGGCTTTTCGTAAAGCGGGTAATATTCTGCCCAACTTGACATGTTGTGGTCCTTGCTTTGCACTAGAACCGTCACAGCTTTGACGGCCATGTCCATATCCCCAGTATCTCTGTAGGACAGCAGGGCAGCGCCAATGGTAGCTTCGCAAACGTCTGCAATAGTCTTGTCTCCAAGATAATGCTTCAACACCTCAGCTTCAGCCTTCTTGTGGCCCTTGCCTTCCAGCAGCTTGACTCCTTGAGGATACCAATTGCGCCTAAAGTCAATCAGTGAGCGCCCCGCGTCAGTCTGGGTAAGACGCAACTGACCTGGAAAAGCTCATACTGCGGATATACTCATACAACTTCTTTTTGAGGGCCGTGTCCAGCAAATTCTTATTACAGATCATTACCATGCGGTCAACGTGGAGTTGAAATTCATTGTCTTCTGGACTTTGGGAAAACAAGGAAATAGAGGTCGCCATCTTCAGAAAGCAGTCTCCAATGAATTCAAGTCTCTCGTAATTCTTGCCCATACCTCGTTGTACTTGCACCTGTTCGGCTCTGTGCTCCTCAGTATTATCAGAATCCTTGGTGTAGGCTTCAAGAGCGAGTCCCGGTTTTACAATCAGACCAAGTGAGCTGCACGCTTCCAGTGTGATCAAATACGACTCGAGGCGTGTGATGATAGCTGAGAACAAGTAGCCCATGCTCACGACACTGACAGGAAGCTGCAAGCTGTTAGCTTTGAAAACCAGAAGGACCCCAGCTAGATGCTTACCGTGGAGAATTTAAGAGGCTCCGGAACAAGGTACGCTCTTGTCTTGACGTTTTTCTCTTGGTCCGTGTAATCATCAAGCAAATTCAATCGATGCATTATCTTCTCAGCTCTGATGACAGGTTGGTCATGGCGCCACGTCGCTTTCGCTCTCGATTTCGCAAATAATGAAACGGTGTAATCGATGATATTTGTCATGTATTTGTGGGGGGCAGCGTCACCAGGAACGGGATCCAGGGGTTCTAAGTCTGGCTCAAGGCCAACAGAAAAGAACCGTCGACCTCCATCCCATCGATCTATAAGATATCGACCAACAAGCTGATCATGTGGAGTTGCCATGGTCCACGGTATACCAGAATCCGAGGCCGCGGTGACGCTTTTGACAACATTCCAATCAATAAGCTGATCTGAGCGGTCTTGCCCACCCTGAGACCTCCAGTCCACGAAAACAGGAGCAAGCCAATAGGACATGTTTGGCTCATTAAATTCGAATTTTTTGTTGAATATGTCGCCGTATATCCGCAAGGTGAATTCGTTGACCTCAGCCAGGGTAGAGCTATTAATTTCGAAGCTTTCAGGGATGGAGCTTGATATAACGTTAGAGGTTTTGCCGCTCTGAACATACAGCGGAAAAGGAGGTAAGTCAGGGAGATGGGTTCTTGTCAGAAGGGCCAAAGGCTGGCAAGGCCTTCCCAGCAGTTCGGGAGTCTCCAGTTCAAGCACCGTCACAAAGAGCCTGCCTGGTTGCGACCCTCGGTCCTTTGCCCATAGGGATGGCTTGAACCTCATATCATATGCCTTGCTCTTATTTGTATGCAGAGCCAAATGCGCGTTTCTCATCTTGGGCAGCACTTTGTGGTAGGATGGGATCAAGTTGCTGTCCAGATGACCCGAATTTCGAAGCCTGAAGCATGCCTCGAACGCGGCGGAGCGTTTTGCTGTAGATTTTCTTGAGTACGGAAGCCCTGTTGCAGAATGGAGAGGTGAGTTCTCCGGCAGGATAACCTCACATACGAATTTTCTATTCTCGATCGAGATGTGGAACATCGCCTGAGGAGTCGCATCTGCGTGATGGGGCAAACAGCCCACAAAGTGTGCGAGGACGACTAGGCTGGATGGGTAGGTGAGCTTCGCACCCGTTCCAGGATCTGTAAACACTCTGTGTCCACGCTCTCGAGCAAGTGCACCCTCGACATTACAGTCATTGCCCTGAAGCAAACGATCCTTAGGCAACGCCTCACAGAATTGCCGCATTTTCGCTTCGCCTTGATGAACAAGTTGAATTGACTGTTGGTGGGCTACATTGCCTAGCTCGCACATGTGCAAGTATTTGGATGCAGGGTGACGCGCACGACCCCTACTTTGAATGTACTGAATGAGAGTGTCGTAGAGATCAAAGCGAATGATCAAGTTGCAGTCCGGAATGTCAAGCCCTTCCTCAGCGATTGACGTTGCAATCAAGCAATTCAGCTCTCCTTTTCTAAATCTCTGTAGAGCCAGTACCTGCTCTCGGAAACTGAACTTAATGTCGCCTGGATCACCGTATCGAGTGCCAATTAAAAGGCCGACTCGTAGATGGGATGGCTCAATTTTAGGGAGCAGGGCGCCCAGTAGTCTAGCCGTGTAGCGCTTTTTGACGAAAATGATGCACTTTCCCTTGCCATTACTAGGCATTTCTTCGCCCAGACGGCGATGCAATTCTATGACTTTAGAGCTGAGAGTGTTGATTTTCAAAGTTGGGGCCTCAAACTTCCAGTTCGCAATGACATTCTTCGCTTGGCGTATGCGATCCAGTTGAGCGTCGAGTATCGTCATTTGCTGATTCTCTTTATCTGCATGAAAGGTCCTCTCAGTCTTTGTTTCAAGTTTGTGGGCGTCCTCATCGGCAAGTGCAAACCGCCACAATTGATCCGCACACCATTCGCCAAGCTGCCGAGTAGCTTCACGAGCGTGTACGAAGAGCTTGGGAAAGCCAGTTACGTTGCCGAACTCTTTCCTCAGCTTGGCACAGAGAGGTGTCTCATAGGCATTTCGTAACGGTGCGTATCTTGCGACCTGCTCCGTTGGGCGACTGATGGAATTTCTGAGCAGAGACAGGTCTGAGGCAGTGACTATCTGCGAATGGAGCAAAGCTTCGAGCTGCCTTTAGTCCTTCAGCTCGGTAATGCCTCGGACTAAGAAGGGATTGACTTACTTGGCAGCATCAACAGGATCTTCTCGTGCATCAACGGGTGAAGCAGTCATGGAAAATATTCTTGGTCTCTTGGCCGTTTCTTGGCTGATGTAGCAATCCTTGATGATGCTATGATGGGTTAACTTGCAATCAAGCGGTCATTAGACACGAGACATACCGAGCGTAGGCATGATTTTTCTTTGTGTGGTGTGCCTCGTCGAATATCAGTAGATTGATGTCCGCCATGGATATAAAAGCACGCATAAGGCACTGATACAGTATATCTGCAGTGCAGACTATGACCTTGTTCTCCTTGAAGATATCACTCCATGTGTCTTTGGACCACATCTCGCATCCCATTTCACCGCAGAATCGCTCTACCTTCTGGTCGAGATTGCATTCGAGAACTGCGAACTGCTGGAATACTAATGTCACGCAATTGACCTATATCAAGGTTAATGAATGATCCACGGAAGAGCTTGGGTATTACCAGAAAGAATGCTATCCTTGGTTTCTTCCCACATGCTCGATCTTCGAGCTCCTGGTCGATCATATACTTCAAGAGAAGTACTGCTATCAATGTCTTGCCGGATCCTGAGGAAGCCCCATCAGTCAAGGAGTACTACCGTCATAAAGTAGTGTGCTGACCTGTATCCAGCACCGCAATGATGTTCTCTTTCTTGGCTTTCTCAAAAAGCTCCATCTGGTATTCTCTTGGATCGTCAATAATCTTCATTGACTCTTGTCGTGACATCATTGCACGAATAGATAAGTTCTCGTCTTTGACATGCTCATCAACAAGCTGAATCTCCTTCTTCGTGATATCTACTGCGCGCTTCGAAAGACTGCGTCTCTAGATTAGCCGCACCACCTGACAAGAACTTCATCAAGCATGACTGACTATGCAGAGAATTTGATAGCCTGAGTACGCCGCTTCTCTGATTCTTTTGGCGTCTTTGGGCCTGGATCAGCTTCCTCCTCGGAACTCGAGTCGAGAGTAGAAGCTTCTGCTGAGTCCACTTTGGCAGGCGAAATGGTAATGCCGTTCTTATGGGCAGGCGTCGAACCTCCCCCAGCCTTTAGAAGAGCTGGTGTAGCAGCTCTGCTCGACTCTGTCTCGCCTGGACCAGATGTAGAATCTATAGCATCATGGTCATGCATGAATGGAGGAGCCATACGGGCCACAGATGGCAGCGCCATCATTGCAGTGCTCGTTGGTGGTCAATTACATATCAGGCGTTCATTGTGGGCTTTGACGACTCATCTGCACAGAGTAGATGGGAGTCGCAGCGGAGAAATGTCAATGACAGATTGTACTAGAAAAAAGGGTCGAGACTGGAACAAATGTTGATCTGAGTGTGAGATGTGGAAGAAAGGTCAAGCACGTAAAGAAAAGGCAGTCGAGTAGGCGCAATCAGGCAAACACTCAAGGGGGTATGGATCAAAGCAATTGTTACATTGAGTGTTTGGCAAGTTATGATGTGAATAACAGTCTCTAGTCTGTCACGCGTATTACGCGTGCAAGCAATCTTGAATATGTGTGTTATCCTTGAAGTGAAGAGAAGAAGGAGGATGAAGCGTCTCCGCACGAGGGCCAGTTGATTGGAGGGGCAGCCAAGAGTCGCGTGACTTCAGACAAATGTGAAGACCTCCACCCGTCCTGTCTGCTCTTTTCACCAATTGCCATTCCTAAGAGCTTAGACAATTTTCCTAGGGAGAAACTAATTCAGTATGGATCCAAAATCCGACACCAGCATACGTACACTATTCACCCACGCCAAATCCCAACGAAGAGACCTCGAGTCGGCCCCATCAACAACCAGCTCCGTCTACCAAGAGAACCTCCAAGCAGCCATACACTCCCTCGAAACATGTCGCCAAATAGCAGACCGCCTATCCCTCTTCAGCTCAAACGAGACTGTAGATGATCTGTCCTCTGGGGACCTCCAGTACTAGCTATACTTGAACTGAGATCTGTTCAGCATGGCTAACAGGTCCTCAGATACATTTTAATCGACTACTACCTGGGCGACCTCATGCTCAAAGACAGCGTCTCCGATCGACAAAGCGTGTTGAAGCGGGCACAAGAGGCGTTTGCTAGCTACTTGGATCTCTTGGAGAAATACAACCTCCTTTCGAGGAAGGACAAGCTGCTCCTGGACAGATTCCTCGACAGCCCGGACGAATTTGCTTTGATGTCGAGCAACGACGCCACGGCACGAAGAGACACTAAGATCGCTCGGTTGAAGCAGGAGAAAGAGCTGAGATTCAAGCTTGAGGCACGCATGCCATACTGCTCCACAGCCTGTATCTGACAAATCAACAGTCGCTTGCCCAAGTGCCGCATGCCCTCAAAGCAGACGACGACGCAGTCCGGGAACTCTACCTAGCCGAACTCGAGCTGAATACCCACCATACCTTCCACGCCCTCGACATGATAGCTCAAGAGCTTATTATCCTAGCCCTCATGCCCTTGACCAGCCCCACACCAGAGACACAAGAAGCAGACTACCGCCTGCGCAACGGCCTAGCAAGAGAAGAATACTCCGAACGCTTGGACCCTTCCACATCCCAGCTCCTCAACAAAGGCAAAGCAGGCCCGATCCTGAGCAAGGGAGGAAGACCACTCCAACCCTTTACCCTCCTGGATAGCAGACAGCGATTACGCGATGGTGTATTCAGGCCCGACCACAGCCTCCCCACTATGACAATAGACGAATATCTCGTGGAAGAAAAGCGGCGGGGCGGGATGGTCGAGGGCGGAGGCGAACAATCCGGGCAACCGGCCATGGTTGACGAAGACGACATGAACGGAGCGGACATGGAAACCCTGAAAGCACGCGAGTGGGACGAGTTCACTGAGGCCAACCCCAAGGGGAGCGGCAATACCACAAATAGAGGCTAGCAGGCACAAAACCATTCCACATTTAAGCAAGCCCCATCCCTTTCCCCATGAAAACTCCTCTTCTGATCCCCCAAACGCCCCGCTCAAACCACCCCCCCGAACCCTCCCCACTTAGCCCAAAACCTTCGTCTTCTTCTTCTTCCCCTCCCCCTTCCCCCCCTTCTGCTGAAAATCCCTCCAACTCCCAATCCTCCCCTCCCTCGTCTGCTCCCACGCAGCCTCATGCTCCCTCCTCCTCTTCCTCCCCTCCACCTCCTCATCCACCTTCTTCTGCTCCCTCCCCTCCTCCTGCATCTGCGCCTTCACCTGCTTCCTCCTCCTAGCCTCGCAATCCACCAACACCTCCACCGTCTTTGTCCGCCACGCGGCGCGGAACTCCGTATCCGGCTCTTTCACCTCGGGGGAGTCGACGGTGAGTTTGCGCTCGCGCATGAGGAGCATGCGGGCGTCGGCGATGGATTCGTCGAGGCGAAGGCGCGCTTTTTCGTCCATGAGTTCCGTTTGGGCTTTTTTGAGGCGGTCGAAGGCAGAGGGGGCGGAGGGGTTGGAGGTTTTGTCCGGGTGGATGAGGAGGGATTTTTTGCGGTAGCAGAGTTTGATGTCGGTCTCTGAGACGCCGGGTTGGAGGTCGAGGACTGCGTAGCTGGTTGAAGGGGGTTAGTGGGGGGGTTTTGGTTGGGAGAAGGCAGGGGGAGGATTTCCTTGGGGCCATACGCATCGAGTTTAAAGGCTTTGAGGATGCGGTCGATTTCTGCGTCCTGGAAAGTTGGTGAGTTTGGTAATGGAATTGAGTAGGCGATGTAGAGGGAATACCTTGTTGAATTCGGTGGCTTCTTTCTCTAATGCGTCGAGGGCATCTAATTCGTCCTTTCCGCCGCCTTCTTCCTTCACCTCTTGCTCGAATTCTTCTTTGATCGCCATGACGCCTTTGAAAGCAGACCTGATGTTGACGCAGTGCAGATGAAAGTGGAAATGATATTTTACTGAGCAGATGAGCCGTCACCAGTACTGCGTACTGCTTCTTTGTAGCACGTGTGTCTTATCTTATCTTAGCGTGTGGTGCAGAATCCAAACCCGAACGACGGAAGGGAGAATCGGATTTTTCAGGCCTTGGTGGTGTGTCCTTGTTTATGGCAAGCTACGGGAAGGAGGGGACCCCCTGCCTTGTATATCGGGCAACGGAACCCATGATATGTACCTAATCAAGGGGGATGGGAACAGGCTTGACAGCTAACCTCAATCCCGACGTAGTGCAGCACCCTGCGTTGTGAAATTAGGCCTAGGTACTTCAACTTTGGACACGTCAAGCTCTTCACCCGTAACACTGGGATGGCAATTGTACATGTCCCGGCAATCTCTGACCAAGTCGCTGAGCCGTGTCGGTATCGTTGTCTAAACTTACAATGTCCGTCATCGATATTACACCAAAGCTGCTTCGTTGGCGTGGGAGCGCATTTTCGAAGATCACTTGCGAAAAAAGCCTGTATGGCCCTAGAAGTACATTGACATTACGGAATCGTAGGGTTGACATGAATGACTTACACCCTAAGTTTCTGAGCCGATATGTAAGGTTTTATATAGGTCCACCAAGCAATTAGGGCAATCTCACTAGGCTCTGAGGTAGTTCTGTAAGATTACTAGAAATGTCGAATATCAGGACTAATACCTTGGTATATAACGTATCGTACCAATGATCCTGCTATTCTAGAACATTCCATGCTGTTTGTCGAGAGTTCTGGCAACGCCACTCGTTCAGGGCGCCTACACTTGCTACCAGTCCCTACATATTCCCCCACGACAAGCAGGCAGGATCAGCTATGCCGATCATAAATACTACAGATCCTCCCATATCTACCCGTGGCAATACTCCGAAGCGCCAGACTAATACAGAACCTAGCAGGTACACACTGTAGCGTCGCGCTCGTGGTAGACCGTCACGGGGGGACAAGGCGGCTCAGCAACAATACCTTTCTCCACGCGACGAAAAGGTTCTCCTTGAATATGTCTTGCGTATGGCTGAACGTAGTTATCCTCTCTAGGTTAAATGCTTACCATTTCTTGCCTTCGTGATCGCCCGTCAGCGTTCCTCCGCTTTCCAACTCCCTTCGGCCGACCTTGACATTCGACCACCCGGCAAGAATTGGCCACAAGGCTTCTACAAATGTCATCCTGAGCTGAAAACAAAAAGAGTCAAAGCATTGGATTGGGCACGGTATGATCATAATATATACGACAAGATATTGCATTGGTTCGCCATCATAGGGAGGGAGTTGAGTGACCCTGCAATCACACCAGACAATGTCTACAACATGGATGAGACTGGCATCCTTCTAAATGTCCAAGGCTCTCTCAAGGTTCTGATAAGTGACCAGGATTCCAGGAATTATAGAGGCGCTGGAGTTAAGCGAGAACTGGTGACAGCCATCGAATATATCTCTGCCGACAGGAGATTTCTCAACCCACTGATTATCTGGCCAGCCTCGACCCATCGAAGTCCTTGGACTACCCACGAGACCCCTGGTTGGCACTACGTGTATTCCAAAACTGGATATACTAACACCGAGATTAGCCTGTATTGGATACAACACGTACTTGATCCTTTGACGAAAGCCCGAGCAAATCATAAGCCACGGATCTTGATCAACGATGGGCTTGGGACTCACGAGTCACCTGAGCTGATGAGGCACTGCCTTGAAAACAGAATCGTTCTGTGTGGACTGGGGTCCCACACTTCTCATCTGACCCAGCCTCTTGACGTGGCTCTTTTCAGCCCGTTGAAAACCGCTTACCGTGGGCTGGTAGGACAACGAAACAATGCGGGTATCCATAACATTGGTAAATCGTATTTCACCTTACTCTATGACCAGGCGCGCAAAATAGCGTTCACAACCCGAAACATCCATTCCGGCTGGTCCAAGACTGGACTACATCCATTCAATCCGGCCAGAGTTCTGGACCTCATCCGAAGACCGCAGGTGGAGAATATTATTCCTCAAACTGCTAACAGGACTGCAGACATGCCTACACCTGATGACATGCTGCCCACCCCTGTAACTTATGAAAGCTTGACTTACCTGAGGACTAGAATTGAGCAGAATACTGCTCTTGATTCTCCTGGTACACATGACGTCCAAAAGCTGGCTAATACTGCAGAGAAAGCTTTCGCTGAGCGTACTATTCTCCGCGAAGAGAACAGGAAGCTATATGAGCATAAAGACGAGAAGACAACACGACAGTCGGTGAGATCGACTACGGTAGGGAAGGCAAGAATCATGGCATATGAGGACATTGGGAAAGCAGAGCAGAAGAGAGCTGCTAAAGAAGCAAGTGCACCACGTGCGAAACGAGATGGCCGTGGGCTGCAGAACTCTGGGGTCGACAACAGATCGCGTGCAGAAGAACTGGAAGATGGCCAGCGAGAAATTGAAGCATTTGGCATGGAGGAGTATTTTTCTGTATCTCAGGTCTGATGTTGGATGGTATGTAGAACTGTGTCGGTCTAGAATGAGCATTTGCGGCGTTGGTGAATAACCTGTGCATACGCTGCTCTACCTCATGTCTGCAGATTTGCCAGCAGTGACGCATCTTCAGATGCAGACACTTCACTACCGGAGCGACATAAGCGCCCAGAAGTAGAGTTGGATGTGTAGGACACTTTTGACGAACGCCTCCTCTTCCGCCCTCTTCGCTGATACTCGTCATCATTGTCAGTAACAGACTCGTCATCATGTTGACAATCTCCGTCCCTCGGCATCGCTGGGTTCACCTGACCAATATATCATTTACGCGGACTCGTGCCCCTTGCTCTACTTTGCGCGTAGAACTGGTAGCACTTGTCCCCGTCCATCTCTTCCACAATCCTAATACCATTCTCGCCAATCCTAGAAACCCTCCTACGCCTTCCTGATGAAAGGAAGATCTCCAGATATGGGAACACGGTCCATGCCGATCGCACAAACAAAAATTCCATCTGCGCCCCTTCTAGAAACTGGAGGGGCACGTTGTGATATAGCCGGACTGCTTCTGCTGCGTCCTGTGTAGCATAGAAGATACGCGACACCAGGGTATTGTTCTTCAGTATGATTACAAACCGAGGCTTGCGGTCGAAGAGTTGATGCACGTCCACCTTGAAGCGGATTGTATTCTTTGTCGAGTCATGCTCTCCGTACTGTGACATGCCATTGTCGTTCCACCACGTCACATCGGAAGGATTGGCCGGAACTATGCGCGCTGTCTCCACCCGAAGAGTCGCCCGGGTCAAACTGCAGCGATCTCGGTCTGCATGGAGATGGACTGGGAATGAGGTAGTGGTTGGCGGACATCGCCACGCTGCAGGCAGGCTATCGTGGGGAAAGGACCAGTCGGCGAATATGGATACCAACCCTGCTTGCCACTGCGGCCGACCATCTCGAAGGAGGATCGGTGGGGTTGCACCTTACAAGTCTAGCTACCTGGTGGTGCAATGTGCGATCTCAGCGTGTTCGTTCAACAAGATTGAATGCGATGGAGGCAGCAAGATGACAATACGTTTGAGTGCAATACCTGCAGCGGTAGCAGAGGGACGGGGATGAGACGGTTACCCGGCAGAAATGACTATAGGACTTGCCCAGGGATGAGTTACTGTCCAAAAGGTGCGACGACACAGAGGACAAAGGCTGATACTTGTATTGTGCACAAGAGCAGCGGTCAGAACTCATTGCGCGGGTCAGTACGTAGAAGAGATTATGACTATTATCGTGATCACCGAGGCAGTAAGACGGGAAATGCAAGGCTAATATCGACTTCTTGATTGGAACGGAATGCTGCGACGGCAAGATAGCATTATCCTATGTGCATTTGGAAAGACGCTAAAGATCTAATAGAAGATGTGTTATTTTGCTCCATTGCTTCCTCGAAATTGCATTTGTGCTATGCCTATCTCCGAAGTCGCCACCGCCAACAAGTACAATAGGTATGATTCTCCCATACCGAGTGTACAGCGAGGTCTGACCAGCTGCCCAGGCCTGACGCTGCTTCTGGAACAAGAATAGCCACAGCCGGACGTGTGCTGTTTAGCGCCTGAATCCAAGATCTGACTTTCCTTGCCTACTAAGCTTTTTCTCAGTTCTTGATCATTCTGTATAAGACTTCCTTCTTGTAGTAGTGCGTATAAAGATGGATGCTCATTCGAAGGCGTGGAGGCAGCATGACGGGGTAGGATCAGTTTTCTCGGTCAGGGTTATACAGATCCTCTGCCGTGTGGCCATCCAGTCTCGAGGATTTGTACAGACGGCCGCCTGTAGTACAAGTCCAGAATCTTCCACCAGATACGTTGTTGCGATCAAACCTGCTGGGGTGACCGCAATTGCAGTATGGATTTTCATTATGAACACCCATATTGTCATCCCAAGTAGACCAACCCACGTTCATCTGATCCTCTGGAGCGGCATCATTCTTGCATATCGTGCAAAATTGGTAATATCGCCCAGCATTGCCGTTTGGATTTCGGTCCAGATTCAGCCTGCGTTGTATCGGATTGGTGCATTTGAGGCAGAATGGTGCCCCAGGCAGAGGATATTGTAGAGGATATGGTAGGGTAATGGTCAACAATTTTATCGCTATGATCATACTGCCAATAGTCCAGGCGGAATCATCTCAATCATACGGTATATGGAGCAGAGAAGCGAAGGCCACAAGAACGTGGGGGAAATGAAATAGCATGGAAAGCAGAAGAGCTCAGCGGTATTTTGAGCGGCACACCGCCAATCGCAGCGTACGGTCTTTCGCAATATCACCGGAGGACTTTTGTTTAACGCTCAAGATTATTGAGAAAGATGCGTGCAGTAGTGGTTTCGACGAAGCCCCTGCCACAACTGGGCCACACAAGTCAACGGGAAAGAGCCAATCATGAACAATCACGGCCCAAGTATGGACGAAGAAGAGCTGGAAAAAGGAGTGGACAAACTTTACGCCGATAACGTATATCGACGTATGCTGCTTGTTTTTCTCTAAATGCTTCGGGAACTACGGATATATCAGTCCCTTGCTTAGCAAGCAACTGGTAAGCCGAGGCTCAGAACTCCTATGACCACTCATTCAAGTAAAGGCATTTAAAGGAGGACCGAAAACCCCTTCAACACAACGAACACGATCTTATTCGTCTCTTCTATAGACCGAAGACCCATCTCATTACTCTTCAAGACTCAAAATGGCCCCCAAATACAGCAACAAGCTGACCGGTAAACGCATCCTCGTCATCGGGGGTACATCTGGGATCGGCTTTTGCGTCGCAGAAGCATGCGTCGAATTCGGTGCCATTGTTACAGTCGCTAGCTCGCGTCAAGAGAAGATTGATAATACTATCAAACGTCTGACCACCAGCTACCCCGACGCGAAAGGCCGTATTTCAGGGCACATCGTCGACCTCGCCAGCTCGGACGTCGAGGCCGTTTTAACCACGCTCTTCGACTCCGCGACTGCTGAGGGTGAGCACAAGCTCGATCATATCGTGAACACAGCCGGCGATGCGCTGTCGCTGAAGAAAATCACCGACGTCACGGTGGCGCATGTGCAGCAGTATGGGCACGTCCGCTTCGTTAGCGCGCTGATGATGGCGAAGCTCGCGCCGCGGTATCTCCACCGCAGCAGCGCGTCTAGCATCACGGTCACGGGCGGCATCAGCAGCACGAAGCCCCCACCTGGGTGGAGCGTGCTGGTGGGGTGGGGAGCTGGGAAGGAGGGGATGGTGAGAGGATTGGCGGTCGATTTGGCGCCGTTGAGGGTCAATTTGGTTTCCCCTGGGGCGATTGATACGGAGTATCTCGACCGCGTGGCTGGGGGTGATGCGGGCAGAAAGGAGCAGTTGGTGGCGTTGTATGGGAGTAAGAATTTGCTGGGGAAGTGTGGAAGTCCGGAGGATACGGCCGAGGCGTATTTGTATATTATGCGGGATACGTTTGTCACGGGGCAGGTGGTGAGGACTGAGGGGGGGTATTTGTTGGTCTGAGAGTTTTGGGGCTGAATATGGGCCTTTGAACGAGCTGGTCATGGTTGTGGTGATAGGAAGAGTGGAGATGCGACCAGGAGATCCAAGGCGCCAGTGGGATGGATGAATTCCACCAATGATATGTCACGACTCTAAAGTCTCTCCACGCTGCGTTCCGCATGAAACAGAGCACACACTAAGCTTTTCTTGCGCCATTGGACAGTCATACACCACTGTCATCGGCCGCATTGGAAGACCACGAAGCCGTCATGAAGCTGCTGAGGTTGAAACATTTTTGTACCACGAACCGTAGATACGTATACGGATAGTAGCAGCGTGACTTTTGTCATATATTCCTGCTAGCAAGCATGCTATCAACGCGTTATGTTCCATAGGTCGCCCGCACATATCATTCTTGCTGTCTTGTGAAAGGCAACCCTGGAATTTCCGCAGTTCTTCGCCCAGGACCGTTCACGCTGCGCTCATTCCTTGGGCAGGGCATCACACCCGGCCCACCTGGTATTCTTCGATCGATCGACGAGGCACGATTTGTTCGGGTTGATGGGTCAGTGATTGAGATGTTGTCCTAAAGTATAGAAGGAAGATGCGGCGGTCGGCATCGTGAATGTGGCTGAAAATGGAAGTGGGATGGGGAAAGAACAGGGAGACAGAAATAGAAAGATAGACTAGAATATCGCAGCCAATTTCAACATCAAGAACTTAGGAGGCTTTGCCATGGCTGTGTCACCACAACATAGGTTTGCTGGATTCTGATCGAAAGCAACAGTCCTTTGCTCTTGTGGTCTTTCCACGTGTAGTTATGGAAGAATTTGCACAGTCTATGATCATCATGACCGGTCGATCAGGTGGAATTCAAGTTTACCCGACCAAAGAATACGCAGGTAAGCAGCAGGAAGGTGTAGTCGCCGCAGGCAGAATAGCATGGAAGGCAAAAGAGCTCCACTGTAACACGTGGTGAAACGCCAATACCGCCAAGGTATTTCGGTTGGTATTCGGAATTCCGGATGTTGTACAAAAGTACCTTTTGTATGCCGTCCATTATTATTAGAGTAGCTATATGCATCGTGCAAATCCCTGTGGACGAGTCTTGCATCATTGAGGCAAGATGTATGAGTCTGGTCCTGGAGGAGAGCAGCTTCTGAAACGACATCGATGCATGGACCGAAGTGACTAACCGTGAAAGGAATTACGCTCGTGGTAATCTTGCACGACAATGATAATCATAGCTAGAGGAATGGCCCAAGATCCTGAAGAAATGCACGAATTGTTGGCCAGTGAATTGGGCGAAGAGTGTGAAGCGTCGAAAATCGATGTATCGGTGCCAAGTTTCATTACGTAGGGAATTTCACCATGTGGGGAGGGATGGGGGTTACTGATTCAATTCCGCTATCTTTGGCTCCGGCCTGTATCTTATCTTAGCGCCATCTCGAATTTCTTGAAGTATTTTACACAAATCGAGAAGTGTTTAAGATATTTCCCACCAGTACGCAGAGATGGCATCGCCAAAGCCTGCAAAACCGAAGCCCGCCACTGCTGTTGGCCAGTCCAGGCCGCTGAAGAGGAAAAGAGACCAAGAGAACCTGCAAGCTCTTGACGAAAGTGTCAAAGCAATCGATCCAAAAGGAGATGAATTCGAAACCTTCGCGAATCTGCCTCTTTCGCAGCCTACGGCCTCTGGTCTGGAAGCCTCCCACTTTAAGAACCTCTCGGACGTTCAAAAAGAAGCTATTCCCTACGCACTAAAAGGTTCAGATGTTCTCGGCGCAGCCAAGACCGGCAGTGGGAAAACTCTCGCCTTCCTCGTTCCAGTCCTAGAGAACCTGTATCGAAGGAAATGGACGGAACTAGATGGACTCGGAGCGCTGATTCTCTCTCCAACAAGAGAATTGGCGATACAGATCTTTGAAGTCCTAAGGAAGATAGGGCGCTACCATACCTTCTCTGCGGGATTGGTCATTGGGGGCAAGAGCCTCCATGAAGAACGAGAGAGGTTGGGCCGAATGAATATCCTGGTATGCACACCGGGAAGGATGTTACAGCATATGGACCAGACAGCGGCTTTCGAGATAGATAATCTTCAGATGCTGGTGCTGGACGAAGCAGATAGGATCATGGACATGGGGTTTCAGGACACGGTCGATGCTATCGTGGCACACCTACCAAAGGAGAGGCAGACGCTTTTATTCAGTGCTACTCAGACGAGAAAGGTCTCGGACCTTGCCAGACTGAGCCTGAGAGACCCAGAATATGTTTCTGTTCACCAAGCGGCAAGCAGTGCCACGCCTTCAACATTGCAACAAAATTATATTGTGACACCTTTACCTGATAAAATGGACACACTGTGGAGCTTCATAAGGTCCAATTTGAAGTCTAAGATTCTTGTGTTCCTTTCATCTGGCAAGCAGGTTCGCTTTGTCTACGAGGCTTTTCGACACATGCGGCCCGGCATACCGCTCATGCATCTACATGGCCGACAAAAGCAGAGCGCAAGGCTGGATATCACTACGAACTTTTCAGCAACAAAAAACGCTTGTCTATTTGCTACCGACGTCGTGGCACGGGGCCTTGACTTCCCAGCAGTGGACTGGGTCATTCAATTAGACTGTCCTGAAGATGCTGACACATATATCCATCGGGTTGGCAGAACTGCACGCTACGAGCGTGATGGCCGGGCGGTATTGTTCTTGGAGCCGAGCGAAGAAGAAGGCATGTTGAAGCGACTGGAGCAAAAGAAGGTTGTGGTGGAAAAGATCAACGTTCGACAGAAAAAGCAGCAAAGCATCAAGAATCAACTGCAGAACATGTGCTTCAAGGACCCGGGCCTGAAATACCTCGGCCAAAAGGCGTTCGTGTCTTACGTGAAGTCAATACACATTCAAAAAGACAAGGAAGTATTCAGGCTTAATGAGCTACCTCTGGAAGAATTCTCGGCGGCCATAGGTCTTCCAGGCGCTCCAAGGATAAAGTTTGGGATTGTTGGTAGTGCTAAAAAGCTGAAGAATGCTCCGAGGGGTGGTGCATTATCATCGGACGAGGAAGACGACGGAAACTCTGATGCTGACGAACGAGCCGAAGATAAAAAGGGTGCACCGAAGACCAAATACGATCGCATGTTTGAGCGGACGAATCAGGATGTCTTATCTGCTCACTATTCTAAGCTCATTGGCGTTGGCGATGAGAAAAGAGATGCCCAGAATGGCGACATGGACGCTGGTAACGACTTTCTTAGCGTTCGGAGGCGATTGAGCGATCCGTTCAGTGGGGGAAACGAGGCGGAGGAGGATCCGTATGAAGTGAAATCAAGGATGGGAAAGATGATTCCTGGTCTCGGGAAAGAGCCGGTGGTGATCGACTCGAAACGAAAAGAGAAATTGCTCAAGTCGAAGAAGAAACTCTTGAAGCTCAAAGAAAAGGGCAAAAAACTAGTCTTCGATGAGGACGGAAACTCCCACGAGGTCTATGAACTCGAGGACGAGGATCAGTTCAAGCAACATGGGACAGCGGACGCACAAAAGACCATTTTCTTGAGGGCGGAGCAGGAGAGACTACAGGCTGCGGATGTAGCAGACAAGCAGGCTGCTAAGGTAAAGAAGAGAGAGAAGAGGGAGAAGAGGAAGGCGATGGAAGCGGCTGAAAGGGGGGGTGAGGAACCGGTGCAAGCTGTGTTGGTGCCGTATGAAGGCAATGATGAAGGCCTAGGAGAGGAAGAAGTCTCTGCATCCGAAGCAAGTCCCGAACCTGCCCCGAAGGGAGTGAAGAAGTGGTTTGAGGATGATTCTGAGCACTCGGACAATAACAGGCGGAGAGGGAGAAGGCAAGATGTGCCTGAAGAGGCCGAGGATTTGGATGATTTAGAAGCGATGGCATCTAACCTGCTTGCATAGACTCAAATAACATCTGCTTGCAAATATAAACAGATTGCCAGCGTCATGTAAGTCAACCATATCACAAAGAAATAAGTGCTCCTGAATTCATCCAATCCTTCATCCCATATCTCTCTCCCCATCCCAGCGGAGAAATTCCGTCCGCTCACCGAGTGACATAGAATCTTTCACCCGCTCCACGAACCGCATCCTCACCCACCCAGTCTCGCAATGACAGGGACTGGGCCCACCCAAGCCTCCTCACCTCTCGCCCCCACTCCAACCCCAGCCTCAGCATCCAACAACGACCTCAACGACCCCTCTGCCCCCCTCCGCACCCTCTGCGCAACCCTCCACGCCCGCATCGAAGCCTTCCTCCAAAAAGATCTCTCCTCAGACACGCTCAAAGCAGTCCAAAACCAATGCAGGCACTCCCTCAGCATCCTCGCCACCGCCCTGGACCGCTACCCGTACGGGGGGGGCGGGGGGGGGCGGGGGGGGGGGGGGGGGGGGGGGGGGGGGGGGGGGGGGGGGGGGGGGGCGGGGGGCGC
>JAABUQ010002129.1_pt1 | contig 40139 bp, 47 predicted proteins | sample 5560001 | NCBI WGS metagenome assembly JAABUQ01 (sample SAMN10711888, study PRJNA513371) | rock metagenome | isolation source: Antarctica rocks | place: Antarctica: Victoria Land, Finger Mt nord | collected 2015-12-18
CTGCATCGGCGTAGAACTCGTCGACGGCGAGCCGAAAGTGACCACGCTGCGCGACGACCTTTCGCGCGCCTATCGCCATCGCGTTTGCAACACGAGCACGCCGCCGGCAACGACAGCCACAATTCCGAGCAAAACTGCGACGTCGGCAAAGGCCGCGCCGAACTCGCCTTTGCCAACCTCAAGCATCGTCGCAGTCGTCAACACGCGCGTTTGCCCTTCGATGTTACCGCCTGTCATCTGGGCGGCGCCGACTTCGGCTATCGCGCGCCCGAAGCCGGCCAGCGTTGCGGCGAGAAGTCCGGGGACCGTTTCCCGCGCGAGCAGCCAGAGGCGGGGTCTCGTAGGAACGCCGAGCGCCAGGAGTTGATCGTTCAGCGATGGGTCGACGGCGCGGAGCGCCAAGACCGCGAGCGTCCCAATGAGCGGCGTAATGACGACCGTCTGTGCAGCGATCATCGCCCCGGGAGTATAGAGCAGGTCGAGGGACCCGAGCGGACCGCTGCGCCAAAACGTGAACGCGACGGCCAGCCCAACCGCGACCGGTGGTAGCCCTAAACCGATGTTGAAAACGCCGAGAAGGAACGTGCGCCAGCGCGATCGGCCGTAAGCGATCCAGGTTGCACCAGCAATTGCGAAGCAGGCCGCGATAACCGTAGCGGCCAGAGAGATACCGACCGATCGCGCTGCTGTCTCGAGCAGGACGCGTCAGTTCATTACTATCGTGTGGGTGCGGGCACTGACGCGGCGTCAGTGCTGAAAAGCGGCCGTCCGAAACGCTCTTTGCCGAACGACGCGATGAGCCGTTGGCCTTCGGCGACACGACGTACTTGGCGAACGCCTGGGCGCCGGCGAGGTTTCCCACCCGCCCAGCAATCGGTTTTACGACGATCACGTGATAGACGTTTCGGAGATCCTTGACTTCTTCGACGTCGGGAGTGAGTTCGAGCGTCGAACGTTGCGAGAGATACGTTCCGTCGTCGGTCAGCGTGTATGCTGCTTTCTGCGAGGCAATGTGCAGCGTGTCCGCCATCCCGCTGCCCGACTTGATATACCACGCACCCTCAGGTGTTACGTCGGCGGCTTGCCACAACTCGAGCTCCTTCTTGTTGGTTCCTGAGTCGTCGGCGCGCGAAACGAACGATGCGCAGCCGCAGCGATGCGTTTGAACGCGTCAAGGGCGCTCATCGCGCCCTTGACGTGGGCCGGGTCCGAAGTTGGGCCCACGACGATGAAGCTGTTGTGCATGACGAGCGCGCGATCGAGGCCACGGCCGTCGGCCATATACTTCTCTTCAGCCTTTGGGGCGTGAACGAGCAGCACGTCGGCATCGCCCTTCTCGCCCATCGCTAAAGCGGCTCCCGTACCAACGGCGATGGTTTTTACCTCATAACGCGTTGAACGTTCGAAGGCCGGAACCAGAACGTCAAGCAGCCCGGTGTCTTGCGTGCTCGTCGTCGTCGCAAGAATGACCGCGGGATTTTTGGACGCAGCGACTGGAAGAACCGCTGAGAGCAGTGCGGCTCCCAGCGAAACAAGGAGTTTCATGGGTCTTGCATTTGTCGAAGATGCGCGCCACCCCGGCAAAAAACGTTGTTCTCGAAACAAGAACCTTACCCGCGCGGGTGCGATAAATCGTCGGCAAATACCACGCCGCGCTATAGCCAGCCGGACGTTAAGAGGGATACTGGTTCCAAATAACGGTGAGGTGAGCGCGCACCTTGCGACGGAGCGCGCGTTGAGCCTATTCGAGCCGGTCCGAGAGCAAGATTATGTCGGGTACGCCCGACGAATCGGGACGCGCGGTCTCGATGAGGCGGTTTTGGAGGATTACGAGATCGTCGACGACCAGCCCGCGCCGAGCACGGATGAAGAAGGCGAAGTCTGTCTGCACCAGGACCTTGAGGTAAAGCGAGGACGACCCAAACCTGCGGTACCGTACGGAGTGCGACGAGGAGTTCGTCGGCGCCGCAAGCAGTGGGAGCGTCGGCGAGTAAGGTCGCCGGTGACACGGAGGGCTCCGCGCTGAGCGCGGGCCCTCTTCGCGCGCGTGGAACAAAGGGGGCAGTTACTCCGGCGCGTTCGACAGACCCCGCGCGCGCCCGACCGCGGGACCATCGCCCATGCAGACCTACACGCTCGAACGCTCAGGGCTGAAACACCTTCGCTTCAGCGGCGAACGGCTCGCGGTCGTATCTTCGCGCGAGGCGGAGTCCGTTCGTTGGACTGAACTCGCACCGTATCGCACGACGTCGGGCGCCTACGTTCTTTCGCAGATCGGACGTACGCTGCGCGATGACGAAATCGATCGCCACGCGGTGTTTATTTGCGACACGCCAGTGGCGGTGCTTAAGGCGCTCGAACGACCGCCTCGCGGCAACCTCACGAATCTTGCAAAAGAGTTGCTCGAGGAAGCGGGAACGATCGAGCCGGCCTTTGCGGACGAGCTCATTGAGGAGCTTCGCTAGGTCGCTCGCGCGTTACTAGCTGGCCTTTTTTTGCGCGCCTTTTCTTGCACGCGCGATTGAAAAGACCGGTCTCGCAATAGCGACTTACACTTAACGTCCTTTGGCACGTGCTACGCCCGAGCCGTTCTTTGCCGGTGGTACCGGCGCAGCTGATTCGAGAGGATAGGGGAACGCGTCGAGCGGTGCAATGAGCGGCTTCCGGTCCTCGCGCTTCGCGCTCCGGTCCACGCCTCGGCGCTGACGCGCCGTCATTGCACCGCTCGCCACGTTCCCCTAAACGGACCCCATCAGCAGCCGCCGGCACCACCGGCAAAGGAGGCCCAGATGGGGATAGCACTCTCGGTCGAAGACATCGATTCGCTCGCGAAGGCAATCGCGCGCGAGGTTGTCCGTGAACTCACGGCGCTCGGGAATCTACCCGCAATTATCAAGCCACCCGACAAGCGTAGCGTGTTCCAGGTCGGCCCGATCGCAGTCGATCTGGAACGCCACGAAGCGACCGTGGACGGAGAGCCGATCGACCTAGCGCAGCGGGAGTTCGCGGTCCTTGCGGAACTGGCACGCAATGCCGGAATCGTTCTTTCACGGGAGACGTTGCTCGAAGTCGCATGGCCGTCTGACGCGTCACTGCGTATCGAGAACAATCGCACCGTCGATGTTCACGTGCGCCGTGTGCGTCAGGCGTTAGGGTCGCGGTGCGATCGACTGGAGACAGTCCACGGCGTCGGCTACAAATTGCGCGATCGTTAGCCGCTGAGGCGGGATGCGCCGACAAGCGTGTCCCGCCTCTCTTTCCGTCGCGATGAGAGCCGCGCGATAAGCGCCTCGTTCGGTGCATAGCTCGGGCTGCGAAGCGCCCCGCTGACGCGATAGCCGGCCCGGCCGGCCGCGTCTACGGCTCGCTCGACGAGACCGAGCTCGATAAGCGCCAGCACGTCGGCGTCTTCGGATGGGCTGGGGTTCCGTTCTGAATCACTCATGCGCTCGAGTATCGCCGTGCGTTGTTAACGCCGTGCGAACAGATTATGAAGACGCGGACCGCCGCTTGCTCGACGCGTCGCTACGTCTCGCCCACCGGCTACGGGAAGATTTTCCGATAGGCCGGACCGCTTTTGCGCACGCCGAGAATGACCGTAAGGACGAGTAAGATCGTCGTCGCGACAACGAACGGAAACACCGGCCACGTCGCGATCGTCGCTTGTGCCGACACTACCCACGGAACGTGAATCGCCGCTCGGGGTGGTACGAGCCGTTGCGTTACGTCGAGCGTCCTTTGAGCGACAGCGCCAGAAAATGAACCAAAGGCCAGCAGCAACAAGCCACCGGCGACGGCCGCGACAGAAAGCGGCCAGCGCAAGCGGTCGCGCTTGCGACCGACCGTCGCCGCCGGCACGGTCTTCAGAGCCGACGCAACCTCGGTCCGCACGGTCTTCGTAATCGTTTCCGCGATCTGCGCCTCGAATTCCAGTATCGGCGTCGCGAGGATCAAATACATCCCCCATTCCGGCGAGTCGGCGGGAACGTTCAAACGCAGCCGGATCTCGCGCAACGCGCCTTTTCTTTTGCGGACGCGGCCTCGATCGCCAGGTCAAACGGCGATGAACGCGCCCCGTTAGAAGCCAAGGTACGCCTCCGCGGGCTCTAGCGACGCTTTGGCAGCGGCATACCAAATAGCGAGACGAGAGCGGTCGATTACGCTGAGCCGCCCGTCAAATTTGCCCGCAGCGAACGTTAATTTCGGCGACATTTGCAGCTTGGCGAGGATACCAGGCTTCAGCCGCGGGAACTCGATTTCCGTGCCGCCGGTCAGCAAGAACCGCTTCTTGATCTCGCCATGGTCCCAGATGGCGAAGTCGCTGCGGTCCTCGGCATTTGCCCCGAGATTCACCACGGCGACGTAGTCGGCGCGCTTTCCGAAAAGCTCCATCGCATCGTCCAAATCAAACATCGACTCCTCGAACGGCGTGATACAGGAGATGATCGTAGGTCGCCAGCCGTGTTGAGCAAGGAGGCTCGTCCAGGCGTACTCTTTGTCGATCTTCTTGACGACCGTAAGCGACGTGGCCGGCAGATCGACCAGCACCTTCGCTTCGTCCAGTTCGAGCAGGTTTGCAAGGGCATCGCGATCGCGCTCCGTCCCGTGCAGCGAGAACGCGTGCACCGGATTTTCCGGATTGGCTAAGTTCGAATCAGCATTCTCACGCGGTAGACCAAAGTGCTTGCTGAGCGACGCGGTGGTCCCGTCTCCGTCCACGAGATAGGCACCCGTCCTACGCTCCTCATGCATTTCGGCAAGAAACCGCGCGACGACGGATGCCCCAGTGCCGCCCTTGTCCTTGAGCAGCATCCCGATCCATTTCGTGCCCTGATTCGGCTTCGCCGTCTTTACATTGGCCGTTTTCGTCTGTGTTATCACATCCATCGCGTCACGGTTTCCGACCAGCATTCCGAGAAGCAGCGTGCTCCATCGCTGGCGGCCGTGCCGTTGGAGCCATCGCCTGCGGTTCTTCGACCGGCTTCACTCGGCCCGACATGGCGACTTGCTTCGCTGGCTTCCGCTGGGCCAGCGCTGCGGACTTCATACGCTTCCGTGGTCTCGCCGCCGAAGCCAACGCGACTCGGATCGTTGCCTTCGTCGCACCGACCGTCGGCGCCAGTATCTCGGCGATCTCGCCCCATGTTGCGCCTTTCGCCTTTAGCGCCTCAATGCGCGGTCGTAGCGCCACAATCAGTGCAGACTTGGATGCGCCGGATTGCTTTCGCGTGTACGTCCTTTCCGCTGCAGCTGCGAGTGCCGCCTCTGCCGCCTTGAGCTTCCGTTCGAACGCGTCATCGTTTACTCGTTCGCCGTCTCGCACGGTCATCCGACGCACACATCCACGTCATACCTCATCGCATCTTCTCTTCACGTAAAAACGCTTCTCGTTTGTCGCTTTCGTCTACTCCGCACCTAGCACTTTTCGACACTTTACCACAACGCCTGCACCGATCTCAGCCCTGTGATCGATCTCTTTCTTTCGAATCGCCTCTCACCGTGTTAAGGAAAGTGGAGAAGGGAGGTCTGGCTAGCCAGACGACGGAACGCGGGTGATAAGATGAGCCGCAAGAACGAGCAATTCAATCTGCGCGTAGCGCCCTCCGTCGTGGCTCGAGCGAAGCGCGACGCGGATACCGCCGGCCTCGACTATAGCGAGTATATCGCTTATCTCATCTTACACCAACCAGTGACGACGGTTTGGCAGTCCGCTGCAACAGACCAGCGCGTCGGGGGAGCGATCGCCGACGCAGATGCCGCCCTCGCTCGGGGCGACGTCGAGGCGGCCAAGGATAGACTGCAATTCGCGCGGCGGGTCATCGCCGACGCCTTCGAGCAGCAGGCGCCCATCATCGAAAACGACACCGAGCGGCGCCTTGAACTCGACGGGAGTGAGGACAGCAATTGGAACTCGGTCGACCCTCGCTACCAGCCGTAATCGAACGTGGCCGTCGGTAAATACGCACGCGCGCCCCTGAGAGGTCGCTCAAGCGCGAGGGCCGCGATTAACTACATCCTGGGCGAAGAACTCACCGTCAAGACCACCCATGCGTTTGCGCGCGACAACCCGCTCTCGGGCGAGCAGCGTGGTGAATTGCGTTCGGTCAAAGACGAGGCTCGGATGCGACCGGACCTCGGCGCGAACGAGCCGTGGCGGCCGGTCAACGGGCAGCTCACGGGGCGTCCGAGCATGGTCTGGTCGCGCGGGATCGTGTCGATCGCTACGGCCGCCGAGGAGATGGAGGCGCTGTATCGGACGAACCCCCGGGTCCGAGATCCGGTGCGCCACTGCATCATCGGCATCAGCCCCGACGAGAGCGGACGACTGGGTGACGAGCAGCTCATCGCCTTCGCGAACCGCGTCGTCAACGATGCCGGCTGGGGTGGCCATGCCGCCGTGTTCGCGGTCCATCGGGACGAGCCACATGCTCACGTCCACGTGGCCCTTGCGAGCGTCAGCAGCGAGACGCTACGGCCGTACAACCGCCTCCATGACGATTGGCGGCTCTCCAAAGCCATGCGGGAGACGGAGCTTGAGTTCGCCATGGAGCCCGGGAAGGGGCTGTATATTATCCGCGACCATGGGCTTCCGACGCAGCGCGTCGCGAAGGCTAGCGCGTCGGATTGGGCGCTGCATCGGTCCAAGAAAGCGTACGACCTCTTGCACGCTCAAATGCATAGTCCGCTGGAAGATTCCGAAGGTCTGGAGAGCCCCGAGGACCGGCGCGATCGGCTCATCCATTCCATCCGCACTTATCTCGACACGTGCGATCGCCGAGGCGAGATGCCGCTGCGCGCCGACGCGCATTGCTTGGCTGCAAATCTCGCCACAACGATCGAGCGTACAGCCGATGGCCAGCTCGCCATGCGCGTGATGAAGCGCGCCGAGAAGGGCACCACCGTCGCCGAAGGACGCAACGAGTTTGGCGAGCCGATCACGCACTACGCGCGCTGGTTGCCGACCTCTACGGTCGTGCCGATGCGTTCGGAATGGATTGCGCCAAGCGCAGTCGACGCCGGCGGCAACGGCACCACGGTGGAGCAGCTCAACCACGTCGTCGCGCAGCGGCGGCGTGCGTGGCTCGACGATCTCGGCGACCTCGATCGCTCGGCGGATGAGGCGCGACTGGTAGTCGAGCAAGACCCGGGCCGCATTTCGCGCGACCTTATCGCCAGCGGCCACGCGACGTTTTTCGACGAGGATATCGACCGTTGGGTCCTCGATCGCGTGGGGGACGCCGCATGGTTGGAATTGAGCGACGCGGCGATCCGCGGCAACAAAACGCTGAAAGGGCTTTCATACGACGGCGAGCAGGCACTCTATACGACGCACGAGCAGCTCGGGCTCGAGCGCGACGTCGTCGCCGGCGTCATGCGCCTGGCGCAGCAGCAAGATCCGCAATTCGACCGCGCTGCGCTCGAGCAGGCAATCGCTGACGAGCAGGCGGCACTTGGGCTGATGTTCTCGCGCGAGCAGATCGCCGCGTTCGAGCTGCTCACGCACCGATTCGGCCTGCTGCACGGCAACGCGGGTAGCGCGAAGTCGACCCTTATGGCGGTCGTGCGACGATACGCGGAACTCACGAACCGAGACGTGTGTGGGTTCGCGACCTCTCAATTGGCGGCCGAGTCACTCGGCAATAGTTCAGGCATTAACAGTCTGAACACCGCCCGCGCGCGTGTCATTGAAGCTGCAGGCGGCACCGAAGTGGTCAATCCTGGCGCGATCGTCGTCGTCGACGAGGTGTCGATGGTCTCCCTCGACGCGTTGCAGGCGCTCCAACGACGATGCGAGGAGCGCGGCGCGACGCTGCTCGCAATCGGCGACGAGGCGCAGCTTCCGACGATCGAGGCCGGCAACACCATGCGCGTCCTACGGTCGCCGGCGGAAGAAGCGGGGGCGTACTGCCAAGTTAAGCTGAGCTATCGACAGCGCGAGGGCAGCGAGGTCGAGTGGATGCGATCTGCCGTCCCGCGCGGCGCCGCTGCGATCCGTCGGCAAGACCCGGCCGCGTTCGGCGTCTATGTTCACGAGTTTGTTACGCGCGGGCACGTGCTGTTTCACGAAAGTCGGAAAGCGGAGGTCGAGGCGAAGGCCGCCGACATTATCGACGCATCGAAGCGTGGCGTCCGCGTCCTCGCGCCCGGCTTCTCGCACCAAGACGCGCTCTACACGAACCGCGCGATCCGTGGCGCCCTTGGTCTCGAAGGTCATGGTTTGCGCTTCCGGCTCGAACGAGGCGTGCGCGAACTGGCCGCCGGCGACCGCGTGCAATTTACGAAGAACGCAGACAAGACGCTCGGCGTACTAAACGGCTATCTCGGCGCGGTTCGCAGCGTCGACCCCAAGAGTGTGAGCGTCGAGCTCGACGGTGGGACTGTGGTGAACGTCGACCCGGCCCGCTATCCCTGGCTCGAATATGGTTGGGCGGTGACGACCCACAAAGCGCAGGGCCGCGGCGATCCTATGGTCATCGCGACGCTCGGCAAGAGCGATGATGCTCGAAGCGCCCACGTCGCGCTGACGCGTTGTCAGAACGCGTTGCACGTTCACACGCGGCTGCAGAAGGCAGAGCTGCTCGAGCGGCTGTGTTCGCCGGCATCACTCGAGCCCAAGACGTCGGCACTGCTCTTCGATGAGATGGTTCGTCGGACGGGCGGCCCCGACACGCCCTTCGCCAAGGCCGTGCGCCGCGCTCTGGACGATGCGACGGACCCGCTTCGGCAAATGTGGGTCGCCGAGATGAAGGTGTTGCAGGCCGAGCAGAATCGGGAGGTCAGGGACATCCTGGCGCGCACTGCAGAAGCGACGGCGCGTACGTCGTCGTTGCCGGAGCGGCAGCGCGAGAAAGAAGCCGCGCGCATCCGACGCGAGCAACACGTCGAGGTCGACGCGGCGGTCAGAACGTATCGGCAGCAGCCGTTCCTCGCGTGGGCTGCAGAGCATCGGCGCGAGGTCGAGCGTGAAGCCGAGCGGCGAGAGTTGCGCGAGCGTTACGATCGCGAGGCGGCTCTCCGGCGAGAAGAAGCACTCCGCCGGGAGGCTGCCCGCGAAGCGCCGTCACCAGCGCAGCTCGAGCGACTCGCGACGGCGCTTCGCGGGTGCGAGTCACTCGGGAGCAGCGCCGGCGAGGCATACTTGCGCGGCCGCGGTCTTGAACCACCGTTTGGCGACGTGCGCTTCGCCGCGTCCTGGTACAAGGACGTCTTGCGGGACGACGGACGCCTCTCGCGAGGACTTGGGCCCGCGGTCGTTTTCCCTGTGCGCGACGCCACAGGTAACGTCGTCGCTGCTCAAGGGCGACTGCTCGAGGCGCGGCCGGCACGAAGCGAGGATGAGAAGCCGCTTCGGATGCTCACGGTCGGCGCGGTCGCTGGCGGCGTCTTTGCGACGCCGGGTGCGTTTGCGGCCGATACTTGCGCGATCGTCGAGGCACCGATCGACGCGATAACGTTGCAGCAGTGCGGGCTCGAAGCGATCGCGCTCTGCGGCGCACAGAACCGCCCCGATTGGCTTCGGCAAGCGCTTATCTCAAAAGAGGTCATCATCGCGACGGACGCCGACCTCGCCGGCGAACGGGCGGCGCGCGAGATCACGAAGTGGTTATGCGACGATTCGACTCTTGCGCGGCTTCGGTTGCCGGACGGCATCAAGGATGCAAACGAGCTGCTGCAGCGCGATCGAGATGCGTTGCGCGCGTCCGTCGCGGTCGCGCGCAAAGAGACGACGTTCACACTCCAGCGTGCCTGGCGCCGGGCCTGGCGCGAGTCTTTTGATACTGAGCCGCCGTGTGGTCTCTTTGCGGCGCGGGAGATGGACGCGATCGGTCAGAGCATGCTAGACCGCGCCCTCGAGCTCGAACCGTCGCTTACCGAGTCTGAAGTTGCACGAAGAGTCGAGCAGGATCCCGACATCGAGTCGCCGCGCAAGGGCATCGGAATGCGGTACTGATTTCAGCTCGTCGACGCATCGCGAACGCCGGCTTTCTCTTCTCTAGATCGGCGTTGCCTTTGGAGGGTGCCCGTACGTTTCGCGCGGCATGGGCGCAACGTCTACACCACCAACTCGCGTATACAGGCCGTCGTAGTTGCCTCCGTCTGGCCCCGTTGCCGTCACCTTTAATTTTTGGTCCGGCAGGAGCGTGAAGTGGAGACCAGATCTATCCGGATCGGCGTCCGTTTCAGACGTCACCTTGTACGAGGCGTCGTATCGCGTCTCATCGTGATTGATTCGCCTGTTGTCACTGCATGAAAGCTTGTAAGTCAGAAATCGGCACTCCTTGGTGTACGTGTTGCCCAGACCATCTGCAACCTGCGTTCGCCACGTTCCCGTAAAGTGATTAGCATAATGGCTTTCACAGCCTAGTAGCCCTGCGGCGAAATACACCGAGACAATTCTCTTAGTTAAGGCCGGAATGTGGCGTTGCATCGTTATCTTTACCTAGCGGCCGGAAACGCCGGCGGGTCGGTGCTCGTCGTTGCATCCCACGCCCACCACAGCGGCCCGTAAAGCTCATCGTACAGCGCGTGCTTCTGCGCTGCTCGACCGCGGTAGGCGCCGTCCTCACGACCGAACACCTCAAGGGGAACTGGGCGTTCGCCCACATCGCGCAACTCGAAGTCGGCCAATGCTACGTCCCGGCCGGCATCGAATCGCAGTGGCTTACGAAAGCTACGGTGCTCCTCATAGAGCTTTCGCGCAATCGTCAATTCGTACGTCGAATCGACCGGCGTCCACGTCATCCGTTCGACGCCCATGCAGACACAATCGACGACGGCAAGAAAGTGGTTTCCCTGATGCGTGCGATTGCCCGTGACCTCGGCAACGACGAGAGCCACGGCGCGGCCGCCGTGCCCGACGATCGGTGCGACGCGCGGGAAACGTTGGCGTATGCGCTCGGCGTCAAGTTTGAGAGAAACGCCATACGCGCGTGTCCCGCCGGCAAGATACGGCTCTCCCGCGTCACTGAAGAGCACCTCTCCGACCAGGATGACTCGACGCCGTGCCGTGTGCGCGCCGCCCAGCACCGCGTGGAGCGCGTCGCGGGCGCCAGAAGGCTCCGGGACAAAAAGTGACCCGAACATCGCTGCGAGTTCGGTGCGACCCAGGACGATGCGGTCAACCGCGCCCGCAAGTCTGCCCCGAAGGATCCCGGAGAACCGACCCTTGCCGAATTGCGGCTCCCACACGTTCAAGCGCGCGCGTTCCCACAGCAGATGCAGGAGCCCAAGTGGCGACGCGGAGCGCCGATCTTCACGAGCTGCATCCGCGCTGTCTTTCCTTGACGGCATCGGTGCGGGCGTAACGGCCGACTTGCGCGTCGATAGCGGCAAGCGGAAGCGCAACGCGACCGTTCCGTCGTCGTCGCGCTCGCTGATGACCCCCGCTTCAATTCGCGTGCACCGGTTCGCAGCGGATGGAGCGCACTATGCCGGCACCCGTCAGTATGTTCTTCACCCGTGCCGGAGTAGCGGGCGACCCAGTACTTAACGCCGTTTTCGCGATCGCCACGGCAGATCTTCAGTTTGCGCTGATCAAGGAAGGCCTTGCAAAGACACACAGCGGGTCCCTTGCCATACGCGTCCTTCAGAGCGCCCGCATAATCGACGTCGTCGTTTTCTCGGACCACGCGCCCCGTCGGTAAGCGCACCGCGAAGCCACCTTCTCCGCTGTCTCCTCCCGGCCGATGCGCGGCTTCCACGCTTGATACCGCCATCACCCTACGGCTAGGCTATCCGCGCGTTCGGCGATCCGCGGTAACACGTCCCGTGTGCGCGTCAACTCCACCTCGCACTCCGGCGCAGCTCGCTCGTACCGCGTGCAGTCCACCTCGATGCACACCGGGTCGTACGGTCTCGATTCATTGAACGCGAGGCACTCGTCGCTATGCTCGCCAATTATCGGCGTGCACGCGAGCACCGCGAGTTGGTCGATGTCGGCCAAGACCGGTGTGCACATCACGAGGCTCTCACTATCGTCCAATTTATCTCGAACTCGCGTTGCACTTCGCGCATCGTTGCCTCAGGGTTCTGCGACGAACAGATGCGATCGTGCGCGGCGTTTTCGAGTTCGTCTTTCGCAAAGGATTCGCTCGCGGGCTGCGGCCACAGATTGCGAATGTTGAACGGGTCGCCGCCTACCTCGATCGGCACCAGATGATCAACGCGATACCCTGGCCCGCGCACGCCGTACTCGCGTCGCACTGCTCGCGACATTGCTCGCGCTGCATCATCGTATGGGTGACGCGCGCGCCGCGCGTAGCCAGGCTCGCACACCTGCGCGGCAGTTACCGAAACCACCGCCCCCGGCGTAACCCGAGCGTCAGGGAGCTCGTAGCCGAGCGCGGGAGACGCGACTGCAAGCGCTGTCCCCATGAGAAGAGCGGCTGTCCGAATCATACGTGGATTTTCATGCCAACGTCGCGATGATGTTCCGGCGGTCTCTTCGGTTCAAAGAGACTGACTTGTCGCTCCGACTCGCCACCGATCATATACTCGTAGACCGGGCGGCCAGTCTTGTGCGAATGCTCCTCGAGCATTGAGCGCGCCGCGGCGACGGTCTGCTCTATTGCGCGCGTCTCGCCGACGCCGTGATTGCGGCCGCCGCAAATGCAGTCGCATGGCGCGCTTGTCGCATCGTAGCACTTGGCGTCGCACCTGCCCGAGTCACCGCCGCTGGAATTGTACGAGAGTAGCGTCGCCATCATCTACAGTCGTGAGCGGCGCGGAGATGGAGCGATGTTCGCTCGCGAGCGATCTTCTGGCCAGCCTCAGAACGCTCGACGAGCAGCTCGACGTTTTTACACAGAGCGCACGAGATCGCCACGATCGCACCACGGTGCTCGACGACGTAGAACCGCTCAGCTTCAGCAATCACAGCCGTATCCTTGGCGAGTCCGAAGCCTTGCCGTGTCGTCGATCTTCGGCACAACGGTGAGCGCGGGCCGTTCGGCGATCACGCGTTCGCGAATCGTCTCGAGACGAATCGGAGACGTGCAACAGGGTCCGCAGTTCAGCGCGAGCCGCTTCCTGTTCCGCCGGGTTGTGGTCTGAGAGAGACTCCTGAGCAGCGTAGATCCCCGCGGCGAGCGCAAGCCGGACGGCTTCGATCTCCTCCGCAGTGAGTGTCACCGAATGGTGAGGCACGTTATGCAACCTCCGCGATCGCGACGAGAGCGAGCGCCACGCCGCCGACCCGCGTACCCGCACCACGTCGCAAGCAGAGCCTTGTCACGGCGTGGATACATCGCACGTATGCGGCGTGCGCAGAGAAGCTCGACGGCGGTCGAATCGCTTTTCACCGCACGGCCGGATCAGCCGCTGAGAAACCAAAGCTCGGCAGCTTCTCCGCCAGCATTTTAGAGCGCTTACGGGTGATTTTTAGACGAACGACGCGACGCTTGCGTGGTATTACGGTTGGAGTCGCGGACGGTGGTGTAAGTGTTGGGGCACTCAGAGGCAACGGTATACTAAGAAATACGGCTTCGGCGTAGCGATTGCCGCGATCCGATGGCGCGCTCGAGCCCGTGTTATACGCGCGTAGTGCAGCGACGTCGCGCCGGTATATGTCGCATCCGACCGCAGTGTTCAACGCTGGATCGAGGAGTTGGGTGCCCGTGACACGGTACGCAGCCCAGTTTGAGTTTTCTATCTGCATGAGCCCAACGCTGTGGGCATGACGCGCTGCGTCGAGCCGGACGATAAGCGCCGATGCCGTCGCTACATCCCGCGGCCAGTACGATCGCGACTCGGTATCATCGTGGATTGCCAGCGGATCGCCGCCGCTCTCCTGTCGTACAATCCCGGCAAGGATGCGCGGAGAGACTCCGGTACAATACGACGACGCGAAGAGACTACTTAGCAGCGCCGCGGTCGCGATCACGTCAGGCGCATCCGCATACGAGGCTCGGGCGCAGGTAGCTCGAGCTCCTGCGCGTTCTTGGTTCCTTCGAGCGCTGCGAGCCTCGCCTCGGCTTGGGCGAGTTTACCTTCCGCGATGACGAGCTCGCGGGTTACTTCACGAACGCGCTCGTCGACGAACCAGCGATTTGGGATCTCCGCACCGCCGAGTCGCGCGACCTTTTCATTCGCGTCCTCGAGTTGTCGCTTTAGATTCTCGTTTTCTTCCGTTAGCGTCGTCGCGTAGCCCGCGAGCCACTGCTGCGTGTTCTGACAGAATAGCTCATATTGCGTCATGTGCTGCTCGCACGATCCGCGTTCACACGCGAGGCACGTCGGCGCGCCCACCTACTGTGATCCGTATGGTGCGATCGGGAGAAACGTTGTTAGTTCAAGGCCGACCTGGGCGCCTTCGATGACGTGCAAGGTCGGCGGCGTCTGTGCTCCGCGGTTATACTGTGTCGTCGCAAGCGTTTGAATCTGCGTTCCCAAGCCTTGGGCGATCGACTGACCCACGGACGGCGAGCAGCCGAAGCTCCCGCCGCAATTATTCGCGTTCTGCGGTTGCGCGAGCTGCGCGCCGGCAGCGAGAATCGAGAATGCCACGACGCGCGCAAGTTGGCCGCGCTCGTGGTTGTCGATCTTGCCAGAGAAGCCGACTGTACCCGTGAGATCGACGCCAGGCGAATCTGTTAATGAGATCGTGTGGCCATTGGGCAGTAAAATCGTCGACCAGATCGCGCCGATCCGATCCTGTCCCGGTTGGAGTTGCGAACCGACGAGATGGCCGAGCGTCTTCGAGAAGCGTGGGATGACCACGACGCGCTGATAATAGTCCAGCACGTTGCCGCCGACATAACCCATAACCAGCGCGGGACCGCCGACCGTTGAATCGATCGAGGTCTGTAGGGTGATTGGGACGACGTGGCCGGGCTCAAGGAACGTCCCGCTCGGCGGCGCGCTGTCCGCCTCTTTCACGCGATTCGCTGCGTCCGGCGACACCGGCGCGGGCGCCGGTAACGGTGCCTCAAGTGCTGTGCGATCGGCGGCTTCCCGCTTCGCTGCAGCGACCTGTACGGGCGATTCGGTCGCTGGCGCGGCCGCTGCGATCGGCGGGGCTGCCCCGTATTGCGGCGCGGCGGCCGTCTGAGGCGCCTGTGCGGGCTCGGAAACGTTTTGCTGCACAGGAGGGCCGGGCGCGAGCGTCACGGCCGCTGTAGCGCCCGCAGAGCCCGTTCCAGACGTTCCTGTTAGGTCCGTCTGAGCAACTTGCGAAACGGGTTTCAACGTAGCGCGGACTAACGGCTTCAAGGTCGCGCCGGCGTGCGGCTGCGCGACGATATCGCCCGCAGCGACGCCGGATACTTTGCCCGGTATCGTTCCGGCCTGCGCGCTTCCGTGCACCGTAAGCGGATGCGTGAAATACCACAGTCCGCCGCCGAGCAGAATCACGGCGATCGCCGGTTTATAGCCCATGACGAACGGGCGGATACCGGAGAACCCCTCGGGCTGCTCCGGGCCGCGGAGCGCATCCTCGATCGTTGCCGGCTTCTCGGGAGTCGGCGTCTTGTCGGCCATTACTTTACGCCGCCTTCGCGCTCGAGATTCACGCGAATTTGTCCCGTTGAACTGTCGCTCAAAAGCGCAAGCTTGTCGTAAACGCCGGCTATAACCCATTCCGACAGCTCGGGGCTCCAAACCGTGTTTACGAGCTGATCTTGTTTTCCGCCGCTGTCGATCGAATACGGGATGACCGCAGGCCCGCGGCCCGGGTTCATTATTACAAACGTATGCGTCCCGTCATCGCACACCGACTTCACCGAGATGCGCGGGTCGCCACTCATCTTATATGCGGTCGTGAGCGTCGTCCCCGGCGCCGGATTGGCGCACGACTTGATCGTCGCGAGCTTGGGTGGCGCCGGCGGTGAAGCCGCAATCCGGCGCGAGCCACCGGACTCATAGAACCGCAACGTGTACGCAGACGACTGCGCGGTACCCGACTCCAAGAGCACGTGATACGTGAAGCGGGCGCCCGGAATCGTGAGGAGCTGCTTCGTCGGCAGCACCCCGCTCGGCTTTAAGATGACGTGCGGCACATTTTGGGGGCCCGAGTTGAAGGTCGTCATGTTCCACCGCGGATCAGCCACGATCGCTTGCGACGTGAGCGTATCGCCGTCGACGAGCTGCACGTCGACGCTGCTACCCGTGCGGACGTAGAGCGTCGGGAACCAATGATCCGATACGGGCGCCGCGCGTTGGAATTGCGGGTCGGCAATAGTCGCGAGAGGCGCGACGCCGACCGCGAGAGCGAGAGCGAGTGCGACGCTCGACAGGGTCTTCTTCACTTGCGCCCGCCAATCTGCGCGACGCGCATCGATTGGACGTAAAGGCCGAACGGGTTCATAAGCGGATCGTGGAGATTAGCGCGCTGGTCATCGAAGGCGATCGTGACGTACGCTACGAGCGACCTTGTGAAGTGCGTAGCGTCCGTCGTTACCATTTCGTTCTCGTCGATCTCGTACTCAAACGGCGTACCCTTGACGCTGTGAACACTTAGCACGTCGGGGGACACGGTCGCTCGCGCGTCGGCGACCTGTTGGTTATAGTCCGTCACCTGCTGCTTAACATCACCTGTCCCTGGGATAAGCGCTGCGACTTGGCCCGCACACATCGCGCGCGGATCGTTGCAGCCGAGCCGGAAGGCGCCGAACCAATGCGAGAGGAGCAGCACGTTCCCGGCGTCGTTTGGCGTCGCGTTGGGCGCGAATTCTGTATACGCGCCGTTGTCGTGCTGGACGATGATTTGTGGCGTCTGCTTCGGCAGCGAGCCGAGGTACGCAAAGACCGCGAGGGACCCGAAATTCACCGCGAGGGATAGCATAAGCGCTCGCCCGAGGAGCCGAGCGTTCGCGCGATCCTGCGCGCCGCGATTGAGGTAAGCTTGGTTTCGGCCCTCGCCGAGCAGGGTCGCGTTCATCAAGTATCCTTTGAGCCTTAGCTCGTCTTGCCGGCCGCTTCGATCGCGGCGATAGATGAGGGTCCGGTCTGACCTCCACCGCCTCCGCGAACTACCGACCCCGCGCGACTGAGGTTGGACATCGCCATTGACATCGCACGCATTACAGTCGACCCGCCCGGTAACGGAGCCGTCGCCCATAAAAACGGCAAGCGCCGGTATCGACAAGGCGAATAACGAATAGGCGAGGCCGGTTGCCGTGATTTTTACTTCATCGCTCATGTTAACACCGACGCTCGCTGCCTGACCGATGAGCGCCATTATGCCGTTTCCGACAAGCAGTCCGGTTGCCGCCACCGCGTTTATTGTGACGGTGAGGATTAGAGCTGAAAACATTACGCGAGGCCATACTGCGGCAAACGGGCGCGACCAACGTGTCGCGTAAAGACCGACGGCGACACCGGAGACCGCGACTGCGAATTGAATCCCCACCTTCGCTGCAAGATCTTCGACGGCGACAATTAAGAAGCCGAACGCCAAGCAATCCGCGGTAATCATTTGTGGAATTAAGTTCACCAGGTTCGCCGCGGGATTACCCGACTTTAGCTGGCAAACGGCGTCGCTTAGATTCCAACCTACCCCCATGATGCCGTCCGCCGTTAGTGTATTAGCCGAACCCGCTCCGCTAAAGCTTGACGCGATTTGCGCGATAAACCCCATCACCGCATCGCTAAGCGCAATTTGGTTTTCGAGCAGCCACGCGCCCAAGCCAAAGACGACGAGCCGGGTCACCCAGCCGTCTAGAAGTTCGCCCCAATCGTTGATGAAAACGCCGCGATAAAGAAGGTACAGAAACTCCGCCCCAACGATGGAGTAAAATATCCGACTGGCCCATGTTGCGGCGTTCTGCTGGATCGGAGCTGTCGTGGCCGCGAATGCGTCGCCGACGCTATTAAGGAGACCCGCCGATGCGGGCACCGCGCGCAGCGCAAGCAGCGTTCCCGCTACGACAAAGGCGGCGGCGAGCACAGCGTGGCGACGTCTCACGTCCCCGCCTTAATGCCGCCGTTGCCGTGAAGAACTTTATCAGTCGCTTCATCGTCGATCTGCTTTTGTAACGCGGCCGCGTTTTGCGCTTGCCGCGACTCCTGAAGCTGCGTTGCGATCTCCACGAGTGCCTTCGCTTGGAGTTGGTTCGCCGCGAGGCCGCCTGGGACGCCATTCGCCGCCGACTGGAGCGCTTGAATTTGCGACATTTCGGAGCCGAGCTGCGCGGCTTGCGCGTTCGCGACATTTGCCTGCACTTGGCACGCGCTCGGCAATGCTCGGCCAGCGAGTGCGCCTCGGCACGCGCTGCGCGCCTGTTGCAGAAGGCCGGTCACGCTTGCGATTCGGCCAGTGATATTTGACATGCCGATATTGCTCGGGAGCGTTTGCAGTTCGGTCTTCGCCGATTGAACCAGCGAGAGCGTCTGCTGAACCTGATTTATGAGCTGCGTGATTGCCGTCACGTCGATAACTGGCCAGAACGCGCTTGCCGGCGTGACCGCCGTCGTGGATAATGCCGCAGCGAGTGCGGCCAAGTATGCGCGGTTCATTTGGTCGGGTTCCCGATTCCGCCCCGACCGTGCATTGTGTACTCCATCGACCCATTCGCAGCGTTGGCGCAATCGGCGTCACGATCGGCGAGCGATAACTTGTCGCAGGCCGCGACCCGTTGGTTCGCCTCCTGCGGGTGCTGGAAGTAATACTCCGACGTGTGTTGCGGCGTATTGGGATTGCAGCCTGTCGCAACGGTGAGGCTGAGCACGATCGGACTAAACGAGAGTCTTCTCATACGGAAATCGCCTCCAAGATGGTTTCCGGGTTTAACGTATGTGAGCGGCGCAGCGAACGGAGTCGTGCCGCTTCCTTGCGACACCCATAGGCTTCCAAGTGACGAGCTCGCCAGTCGTCTGGGTGGTTTTCCATGAGCGCTACGGCGGCGCTTACTTCGTCCTTGCCCGTGCACCCGTACACGGCAAGTTCTGCAGCGGAGCGTGGCAGTTGGAAGCCGGCGAACCGCCCGCTCCCGGACAGGAAGATATCGCGCTTCTTCACGCCGTTCTTTATGGCGTCGATCATGGCTTCGTTTAGCTCGAGTTTCTCGAAGAATGCGCGGGACGCACTGCTGCCGGCGTCCGGGTCCGGATAGATGAGACGCGTTTTGCATGCGGTCATAATAATGTCACCGATCGACGACTTCGCGAGTTCAGCGAAGCTATGCGTGAAGAACCCGATGCCAGCGTGACGATACCGCAGCGTGCGCAGCTCCTCGTCGAGCAGCGCGGCCACTGAAACCGTGCGCGCGGCCGCCCACGCCTCGTCGATCGGGATAATCGTGCGGTGGCCCGGCAGCCGATCCTCGAACGAATTCAGAATCCAAATGAGTACAGGTGCGGCGACCTTGTCTTCCCGGTCGGCTTGGCCGCCGAGGAGATGACCGAGCTCGTGCACTTCGTATGAGTTCGTTCCTTGATTGGAGCCGACACCGTCGAGAATGCCGTGGTACACGCCGCCCTCGGCATACTGCGCGAGCGCTCTCGAGAATTTACCCTCGCGATCCATCGCGCTCAGGCTATTGAGAAACGTTGACAGTGAACGATGCGGCGCCGGCAATTGCAACATCATCTTGAGGGTGTTGCCAACGATCGTACGGTGCTCTTCGCCGACGTCGACCTTATTCACGACGCCGAGGTTCACGAGGTACTTCGCAAGGAAGTCCCGTTTATCGAAGTTCTCGATTCCGTCGAAAAGTGAATAGCGCTCGTTCTCGCGATAATCACCGCCCAGAAACTTGCACGTGACGAGTTGCCCACGGTTTTTGTCGATTCCGAACATTGATCGAGCGGCGTACGACGATACTTCGCGGAGAAGCAGTTAAGATCGGTCGTCTTGCCGCTACCTGGGGAACCGATTCCGAGAAAGCTCTGCGAATCTTCATCGTGCGGATCGAAGTAAAAGTCCGAGCCGGCGTTCGTGATCCCGCGCAGCGCGGGCATCGTGTCCGGGCCGCAATGTTTGCAGTTCCATGTCTGGCGGCCGGCCCACCGCGAACTGCTCGGCCACATGCGCGCCGCGTTCTGCGAGTGAACCTGCCCCTCGCGAACATCGTGAAACCCGTCGAACGGACGGCTTCCCAGGTACGCATCGAACGTGTTTGCCGTCTCGGGCTTGACAGTAAACCCGACACTCCGGAGCGCTTCCTCGGCTTTCGTAAGCGCCTCATTCAATGCGTCAAGGTCGGCGTTTTGAAAGATGATCCTCGACGACCAATGCATGTACGAGACGGCGCCCGTTTCGGCCGCCACAATCGCGTCCTCGGTTTTCTCTTCGTTGATCGCAGCCACGCGATTCTCGCGGCCGCCACTGCTCGACATTGCTTTCGAGACAAGGCTCGTTCGCAGCCCGGCCCAGGTTCGCCGCTCCTTTTCAAGCCGCTTGCGCGTCTCTTCGGGCGATTGGAAGATGCAGCGAACGGAGAGGTATTGCCCCACGCCCGGAGCCTTTAGGAATGCTTCCATCATGCCGGGTTTCGTCGTCGTCGGCACACCGTACACCGAAAGCGCACGGAGATGCTTTTCGCCGAGCCGCGGCGTTGTGCCGACCGGCGAGACGTCGTGCGCGGCCAACATGCCGCCGACCTCAAAGGGTTCGAACGGCTCCGGTTGCCGGATCGGCTGCGCGTCGTCGTAAAGCAACTCAAAAAGCACCTCGAGGAACTCGCTTCGCGCGGAGTCACTAGGATGCGTGCCGAGCCGGCGCGTCCGTGACACCGGACGGAGTGACCCTTCTACCGATGCGAGCCCGCGCGCAAACGTCGCAAGCACTTTCTCGTACGTAAACTCGACGGGCGGCTCGCCCTCGAATATGAGCTTCTGTGCGTTCGTGTTTGCCTTGGGCGGCGGCATGTACGCAAGCGCGACAAAGTGCCGCACCGTCCGGCGGTCGCCGGCGCCGTCCGCAACGTGTGATTCCTCGAGAACCCGTTCCGCGTCGCTTGCGATAAATGCCGGCATCCCAAGCGGTGGCGCCGCCGACTTCTTCGCGTACATCTGCCCCATCCAACCACGACCCAGGCGTCGCAGCGCGTCGCTCTTCCATGCCTCGTGCCGGAACGCGTCGTCCTCGCCGATCACCGAGAGATCGTCGAACTCAACTTCGTACAGCGCGCCTACGCCGCCGTACGAAAGCAGCATGACGTCCGGTTCGATCATCTTCTCGTACGGAAGGTAATCGACGAGCCCAAGCTGCGTTTGCCGCGTGCGCCCGAACGCAACGTCCGTCGGTCCGCGCCGGAACTGCTCGGCGATCGACGGGAACGCGAGCGCGGTCGGCACCGCGGCCGCGAGTAGCAGCTCCGGCAATGAATATGGCATCAGCGCAGGAAGCCTTTCAAGCGCAACGCCTGACGTTTGCGCGCGGACGCTGCGGTCGTCGAGTGCGAAGGCATGTACTTCGGATAGGCCAGAAACCGCGGCAGCGTCTTGCTAAGCCACGGATCGACGTGCCACAGGTACGCGAGCAGCGCTGTCCACACGAGCCAGAATGCAATGCCCGAAAGGAAGACGACGAGCTGCAGCGGGCCAGCCACACGAGTCGCGAGGAACATGCACACGAATCCGGTGACGCCAAAGCCGGCGATCCCGAGGTTCCGTTCGCCGGTAAAGAGCTTCGGCGGCGCAATCGACGTTGTTGTGAGCTCCCACCCCTCGCGCTTTATCGAAGCCATGCGCCCGCTGCGGCGTTGATTCCGAGCGACGCAAGGAACGTTCCGGCGGTCACCGCGAGCGCGCAGGCGACGACCACACGCGTCATAGATCCAAGGAATTGGGACATATGATCGTGCGCAAAGACGAGCGTCAGGCAGACGGCGACAAACGCGATCACGGAGATCGCCCCGGCCCAGCCAAGCACGTTCGTTTCGAGGTTATTGAGCGGCACCAAACCGGCCGCCGAGGCGGCGCTATGCACAATTAGCACAAGCGCGGGGACGAGGGCAATGATGGTCTTCTTCATCGGTGGCGGTCCTTTCCGGACGTGGTGAGGTCAGGTGACGGGGTCGAGTTGAAAGCGGCCGTTTTCGAAACCGCACACTTTTTCGAGCGACGCGACAATGCGCGAGCCATCGGGTAAGCGCCGCATAAGGGCGACGTATTGAATCGCATCCGCGATCATCTCGGCGCCGATCGTGTCGCCGCCGTCGCCGAGCCGGCAGAGTTGCCGGACTCGAGTAAGTCCGCCGCGACACGAACCGCCGTGGACGGTCGAGAAACCTGGGTGACCAGTACCAAGCGACATGATCATGTCGATTGCTTCAGGACCACGGACCTCGCCGATCACCAGCACATCGGGACGAGCGCGCATCCCTGTGCGTACGAGATCACGCTGGGACACGTTCTCGCTTGTGTGCAGCGGGAGGTAAGAGCGCGCCGATTCTACCGAAAGCTCTTGCGTGTCTTCGATCGTGACGACCCGCGCGGCAGGCCACAGCTCGATCAGCCGACGCCCATATGCGCCGGCGAACGTGGTCTTTCCTGACGACGTCGAGCCGACGATAAGCAGGCTAAGGCGCTCGTAAATAATCGCGTCGAACGCGTCTCGCACCGCTTGCGACATAACGTAGTCCGCGAATGTCAGCGCCGGCCAACCATCTTCACCTTGCTTCCGATGCTTGCGAATGGAAAGCGCTGGTCCGCCGACCGAAATCGGCTCAGCCATGCCTGTACCCGGGAGCCGTCCAGCGGGAATTCCCCCGACAGTGTCCCGTCGTTCACGGTCTTACGGAGCAACCCGGCGATTGAGTGGATAATGCTTACGATGCGCTCCCGCTCCATTGTTACGGGCTGCTCCTCGAGCGTGCCGAAAAGCATATCGTAAAAGACCCGGCCGCTTGGATCGACAAGCACCTCCGTGACGTCGCGACGGGCAAGGCCATCCGCGATCGGCCCCTCGGTCGCGTAGCGCAAGGCTTCACGCGCGCGCTGCACGCCGGTCGCGTAATCCAGCGGTGGCGCGATCATCGCGTTTCCCCCGTAGCGAAGGAAGCGGCCAGTTTGGCCACCGCGTATATGATGGGCGCCGCGGGCGGAAATAGCAGCGCGACGACGGCGACGTTGTGGCTCGCGAGAGCGATCCATGTAAGCAGTGCGGCAAGAACGCTTAGGATAATTGCGCTGCGAATGTGTCGCGCGCGACGACCCGGCTCGGATGTTATCAAACGAACACCTGGGCCATCTTGAGCACGTCGTCCGCCGACTCGTTGTCGATACTGAGCAGCGCGAGTGCATGGCTCGCCCTTAAGCTGCGAAAGAGCGCGGGGTTCGCGACCGCTTGGAGCTGCGGCGCATGGGTCTCGCCTTTGCTTTTGAACCACGAGCCCGGCTGCCTCGTCTCGCTCGTGCTCTTGCGGTCGAATTCGATTTGGCCGAGCAGGTACAAGACGTCTTCGATCGTGCGCTTATTCTCCGAACGGAACACGATCCGGTTTCGAAGGTTCGCAACCAGCGCCGCGGCCATCTCGTCGCCGAGCTTCGCCGTCAGCGCGCTCATCGATTGCGTCGCCCACACAGAGAACATGCCCGTGTCGCGGCTCTTTGCAAGCGCCGTATGGTCGCTCATCCCCTCGCGAGAGCACGTCGTGATCTCCTGACACTCGTCGATGAAGAGTCCGACGCGGCGCGTGCGATTGACATCCTTACGAATGCGACGCTTCTCCATCGCGGCGTAAAATTGGAGCTTCGCGAACGCCATAATCGCAGCCGCGGATAATCCGTACTCTTGCAGCGGACAGTTAATGACGAACACGTCGCCGTCTTCGTAAAGTGACTCGAAGCGAAACGGTTTGCCGTCCCCTTCATCCGGCAGGAAGAACGCGTTTTCGACTTCGGGCACTACGGTTTTCGATAGGATCATCGAAAGGTGCGTGCGCGTGCCGCTCTGGATATCGTGGGTCTGCTCGTGAAAGTTTGCGACTTCCAGAATGCAGCCCTCGATATAGGTAATCTGCTCTACGATCGCGGCGCGGCGCTCGCCAGTGGCCGATTTGGCTGCTTCCCGCCATTTCGTAAGCAGCTCCGCGATCCGCGCGTCGACTTCTGCGCGCTCGGCTTTTACGAACAGATACCGGTACAAGCCGGGGAAGGAATAGCGGTACGGAAAACACTGCAACAAGCCGAGCACGCCGCGCGTTAAATTGGCGCCCGTTTGGTTCCAGAACATCGCCCCTTTGTCTTGACCGCCGGCGAGCAGCAAGAGGGCCGACATATAAGCCGCGCCCATCTCCGGGCTGATACCGTTATTTAGATTGATCTTCTCGGCGCCCTCGCCGAAGCCGATTACACGCACCTTGCGCCCCGCCCGCCTCGCGAGTTCGAGCGCGGTGCCATCGTAGTCACCCTTCACGTTGAAGACCAGCGCGCCGCAGTCTTGCTGTAACGTCTGCAATAACACACTGTTGATCCAGAGCGTCTTGCCGGCGCCCTTACCACCGAGTGCCAGCGTGTCCTGACTTACGTCTGGGCCGACAAGCCTCACACGTTGGCCCTTGCGGATTCCTGCCGCGTGCCCGAGCTTATTGAGCTCGCCGGTCGCGCGGCCGATCTCGATAACAAGAGGCGGCGGTGCGCCTTCGACCGAACGCAGGGCCGCAAACGAGCGCCCCTTTTTCGTCTGCGCGTTCACCGCGACTTCAACGAGGCGCAGACCAGCGAAGGGAACGAACCCCGCGGCGAATAGCGCTGCGGCCTTAGCGTTGATCGCTAGGATCACCGAGGGATGCGTCGCGCACCGATGCGTTACTGCGCGATGCAGAAGCGTGTGTTGCTGCCACGGCTGAATAACGCAATGCCCGTTCAGCGCTGATAGCCAGCGAATTCCGTCGAGCGGCGAGTACACGTCGCCGAAGATCGGGAGATGGTGAGCTGGGCCAGCGCCGATCGCCGAGGCCGCCGATTCGGTCGCCGCGAGTGCGCCCGCTGTGAGCATGAGCGCGCCCGGCAGTCGGAGTCGTAGGTACGTGCTCACGGTGTAATACTCGACCCGTGCCACACAGGCGTTAGAAAGCCGGTTACCCGTTGCTCGTAAGCAGCACGCTCGACGCCGAACGCCCCAAAGAGTAACAGTACGAGCAGAAAGAGGATCGTAATGTACGGGCGCGGGGGAGTCGGCATTTAGACGCGCATCCCCACGGACTGCTTCTGCTCTTCCTTCTTCTCACGTGTCACTTGCACGCGTTCGAGCAAAACGACATCCTGGTTCTTCCCGACGTGCACTGCTTGACGCTTACGTTCTTCTGCGACGAGCTCGGCAAGTTTCGGATCGCGCGACGTGTCGATATTGACGTTGGCTGCGACCGCATGCTTCACGATTTTCTCTGCATGCTCGTCGCCAACGCGAATGGTAATCGGGTCGCCATTCCAACGGATCTTCGCGTACTCCATGGCGGCGCGAATCTGCCGGTCGCCGGTCCCCGTGACTTGAATCTGTTGCGTGTAGCCTTTGCCGACTTCGCGGAACGCCTCGCGACTCTCACCGGAAAGCTTGAAGGGATCGCGCACGACGTCCAGCGGCAAGGAAAAGACCGTATCCCCGTTCTTCTCGAGCCGCACTTTCAGCTTGCCGTAGATTTCCTCGACCGAGACCTCGGATGCGATCTGTTCGGGCGCTTTCTTCGACGGTGGCGTTGCGGCGCTCGCGGCGCTGATTGTCGCGACCGTTTCGATCAGCTTGTCGAGCTTCTCACTCTGCGTCGCGACGTGCGCCGCGAGTCGCGCCTGCTCTTCGCGAACCGCATCATCGCCGAGCGGCCGCGCGTTCTTGCTCCGAAACGGGGCCGGCTTCTCGGGCCCCGTAGGTGCGCCCGGAACGCTCGGGGCGCCGGGGATCTTGACATCGGTGTCGAGCGCGTCCGGCTGCTGAACCTGTCCGTTTGTTTCGGCCATGGTAAACGTCTTTCTTTGAGCGGCCGCGGCGTCGCGCGGCCCGGCAATGTGGTCAGCTCTCGTTTGGCAATGCGAAACTCGCACGTCGCTAAGCGCGTGAATTTCGGAGAACCTGCGTGGCCGAGCGGGTTACTTGTTGGGTGGTTTAATGCGGAGCCGCTTTGCCTCGCGCTGCACCAATGTCTCGATCAGACTACTTTGCGACGCATAACCGCCTTGCTCACAAATAAGGGGGATGAGTTCCGTCGTTGCCGGCGCAAGCGTATAGCCCACTTTTATACGCCGATCTTCCGGACGTTTTAACCGCCTTGGCACAGCAAGCAAATATCACGTCCCGTACTTCCTCTTCCTGTTATCTAGAGGGATACTACTCGGGGGCAGGGTGCGCGTCAAGCTATAACCGTAAGATTTTATCTAACGCTAAAAATGGACGCGATGACGGGCGTTTTGCAAAGACCCAGTCCTGGGATGGGAGCACGTCTTTATCAAAGTCTACGTGAAGCGACGCTAAATCGCATAGGGACGCTCGCCCCGACAGAGGCGCGCAAGCTTTGTGCTAAAAATGCGAAAACGACGTCGAAAGGACAATCGTACCCGCCAAATCAGCTAAGAACTCGCTTGACCGCTGCCCGACAGTGGGCCGCGAAACTTCAGAAGTCCGATAAGCAGTATTGATGCCCTACTGCCAGCAATGTTAGTCAGATTCTACATAGATTCTTGCATTGGGCCCTCGATCGACGGACAGGTAACCCTTACGGCACGTTGTGGAAAGGATCACGGACCGCGACGGTGGATGCCTAAATAGTGATCCGCAGTAAAGTTCCGCCTGGTCCTTTTGTTCTTGAGCCGATCCGGCAGTATGCCGGAGGATCGTTTAAAAAGGCGCCCTACTATTTACTTCAGTTCGCGCGCCGCTACGGACCGATCTGGTCATTTCGTTTCTTCGAGCGACGCATATACGTCATCGACGATGCGGAGGCGATACGGAAGGTGTTGATCGACCAACAACATCGCTTCGGCAAGAGCCGCATGCGGCGCCTCAAGCCGGTCATGGGTGAAGGATTGCTAACGAGCGAGGGAACCTCCCATGTCCGGCAGCGAAGGCTGATGCAACCGGCCTTTCATCGTTCTCGAGTCGCTAGCTACGCCGACGCGATTGTGGGTGAGACCCTTCGGATGATCGGCAGTTGGCATGACGGAGTTTCCGTCGATCTCCGTTCAGAGATGTTGCGGCTGTCCATCGAAATTGTTGGTGCCACTCTGTTCGGCACAGACGTCACGGACGAGACGCAGAACGTGCGCGCAGCTGCCGAGGAGTTAATTACGGTTTTTCCGCAACAACTTTCCCTTTGGACCGGCCTGATGAATCGACTTCTGCCGTTCCGACGCAACCCGCTTGACTCTATCCGCAAACGCATGGACCAGTCGCTTTCGCGACTCATCACCGATCGAGCAGCGAATGACGGCGGCGACGATCTCCTCGCAATGCTCTTGAATGCTCAAGACGAGCAGGGCAATAAGATGAGTGCCGAGCAAGTGCACGATGAGGCTATAACGCTCTTGTTTGCGGGACACGAGACGACGGCGAACGCGTTGGTCTGGGCGCTGGTGCTCGTTACACTGCACACGCCGGTGCGGCAGCGTCTTGAAGCTGAGATCGAGACGATTGTCGGGGATGGAACTCCACGATTCGAGCACGTTCCCAAGCTCCGCTATACAGCGGCCGTGTTCGAGGAAACGCTGCGTCTATATCCCCCGATATGGGCTTACGGACGCCGCGTGATTGAGGACGTCGAGCTACTCGGCTATCACATTCCTCGGGGTTCAACCGTCATCTTCAGCCCCTACGTAACGCATCGCAACCCGCGTTACTTCAGCGACCCGCTCACGTTCAAGCCGGATCGATGGCTCGCCGACGAGCGGCCACCCAAGCTTGCTTACTTCCCGTTCGGTGGTGGTGCACGTGGCTGCATTGGCGAGCCGTTAGCGCGGCTCGAAGGCGTACTTGTCCTCGCGACGATCATTGCACGCGTGCGGCTGATTCCGAAAACCACGACGCTGCCTGACGTCGCTCCACAGCTCACCTTGCGTCCCGCTCACGCGGTTCCGATGACTCCGTTGCACCGGGAGCGTGCACGAGCGGGAGTCGTTGCTAAGGCGTGAAAGCAAAACATCCCTCCCCTAGCTTGCTGCCGTTATGCTGAACCAACGCGAAGGCTGGAATGACGCTCAGACTTCTAGCTACAGGCAAGCATTAAACGCCTGGAATCGAGGCGACCATGATGCCACGCTACGCATCATCGAACCTCTGCCGACTAACCTTCAATCGTCCGAATCGCTGTTGTTGTGCGCGCGGGCGCTCATTCATAAGGATCGCCTTAGCGATGCGCGCGAGTGGCTAGTCCGGACCGTCAGCAGCCATCGCACTGCCGACATCCAGGCGACACAGCTTATGCTTCAGGCCATGATCGAGGTGCGGGAACGAAATACACCCGGGGCGGAGGCGCTCTTCGCGCGAGCGCTCGAAGTGAAGGCGCATCATACAATACGTTCAGAGATCAACTACGAACGCGCCTTCGCTCAGTACTTAGCTCGGCGTTACGACGACGCTCGCGCGACGTTGCGCAGGATTCGACCCTACTCTGACATTGTCTACGTGCGTGCAATCGCACTCGAAGGATGGATCGATGCGGCTGCAGGCGAGTACCGTTCCGCGTGCGCGGCTTTCGGCGCTGCGCTAATGGAGCTCGACAAGTGCGCACGGGTCGATACGCGGCTTCGTGCGTCGCTTCTGTGCGAGTTCTCGATGTTGTCCGCCGAACTCGATCAAGACCCGGGGCCTCGGCTACTAACCGAATTTGCGCGGATTTCATGGGATCAAGGCCTCGTGCGAGAGCAAGTCCAAACCCTGCGCTACATTGGGCTTGTCCATCGTCGCGCCGGCCGCGCGAATGACGCCATGGGCGTGTTCGGTGACGCCAGCGCCGTTGCGCCGGGTTCGCCGTGGCAGATCCTCGGCGTTGCCGAGTGCGCGTGCCTCTGCGTCGACCGCGACGATCCTGTGGTGCTCGTGGTTATCTAACGCTGGCGCAACGTCTAGTTAGTCAGATAGAATGGGCATCGGTTCTGGGGGAGCAGCGCGTCGCACTTCTTGTCCTCGCCCACGTACTGGCACGTTCAAGTGAGGGGGTTGCTGCACGCTCATTAGCCGAGCGCTTCCAACTGATACCGGAGCCAGAGATCCCGAAATGGGACGCACATGGCGTCGATGCTCGACTATCGACATACACGCAACATACAATGGGTCTGGTTCACGCCGCGTGCGGCGACATCGCAACCGCTTGGCAGGCGCTTTCCGGCGCGCATCGTTCGTGGTCGCGGATCGGATATCGCTGGCGCGCTCTCCAGGCGCTCGATGACATTAAACGTATCGATTCTCGCCGGATGCCTGATGTGGTCCTCGACCGCGCTACCGACGTGCATCGTCAGATGCTCGTTGGAGCAGATCGCGCAATCGCACGAGGTACTAGCCAGATGAGCGGTGCGGCTCTTAGGGAACGCTTTGCGCGACGTTACGATATTACATCGTTGCGGATGGCTGACATTTTGCAGCTAGCGGTCCGAGGACGCAGCAACGAGGAGATAGCCGCGGAAGTTGGCCTCGCGGAACGCACCGTAAAGAACAAGATAATTCAGCTATACGGCATCGTCGGCGTCAAAAACAGGCGGGCAAATAGCAGAGCGGAATTGGTCGCGCGGTGCATGGCTGACATTGCGTCGCCTTGAGTCGCGTTTCGCCGCGCAACATAATCTATGATAGTGCGCGCCTTTGTCGGGCATGCGCCGCGCTAAGTCGGGGGCTTGCCGGCTCTCGCACGAGCGACGCATGTTTCAATTCGTTCGAGCATTCGCGCATATCCGAGATAGCCGCGCCGCCGTATTATTTGCAGTCCCTCGCGCGATTGCGCGACGTTATGTTCTGCAAGACCGCGCGCGACGGCTTCGATACCGCCAACAAGTGGTCCCGTATATCCGTCGACGAGTGCGAGGCACCGACGGGCGCCGACCTCATCACGGAGGATCGTCATGGCTAGGGCCTCATAGACGCGGCAGAGATTTCGCCACGCACTGTGGCCGATACCGAAGAACGTCAGTTTCTGCACTGCGTTCTCAATTTTGCTAATCGTCGCTAACGCTTCTTCGCGTTGACCTGCGGCGGCCGCGAACATTGCCAAAGCGCCCAGGCGGACAAGGTCTTCTTGCGCAGCCAAGTTCGGGGAAGCGATGGCAGCGAGTTTCTGCGCATCACTGAATGAGCCGTCCCATGTGCATCGTATTGCGATATCTTTGGCCCGATAGTTATAAAACTCGCGAGTGAACTCGGGAGACATTGCCTGACTCAGCTCACGTTCGATTTCCGCGATGGCCAGGTCATCGCCAGCAGCCACAGAAACCGCAAGCTGGAAGATTCGAGAGAGCCCCATGGTTTGCATGAAGCCTGAGCGCGATTCATTTCGTGCTCGCTCGCTAGTATACTCGTACAGTGTGGCTATCTCGTCTCCACGAGCCAGCGCGATCATGATGAGATATGAGTCCGTATGTCACAAGCCCGAGTTGTCCAAGATCGGGCGCATCACGTACCGCGGCCTCGCTATACTCTACGGCTTCGTTCCAGTCGCCTAGCAACCAAAACGCAGAGCATGCGTAGAGATAGTACTGGTTAAGTGCAAAGGCGCTTTCGGGAAGGCGCTGCAAACGGTGGATCGTTTCGGATATGACTTGCCGTACCCTCGGATATGATCCAGCAACGGCGAGTTGCAATGCCTGTGCTCCGCTTATCTCGGCCACGGCAAGGGCGTCCGAACCCGCGTCCACTTCTAGTAGCCCGGGGCCGATACGCGGAAGACGCTGGGCTACGATTGATCCGATCGTCAGCCTCGCGAGAATGCGCGCTTTTGTTAAGGGATCGTTGGCATGCCGGACAGCCTCCGCCGCCAGGCGCGTTCCTTCGGTTAGGTTCCCGTTTCTATAAATTTGCGTCGCCTGCACAGCGAGGATGACGGAGTCCGTTTCCGGCTGCTGCGAAGGTCGGCTGCTGATAAATCCGAGGGTCCGGTTAATGAGGTCGGCGTGTAAGCTTGCCCAAATTGAGAAGCCGTAGTTGTGCACGATGGCTCTCGCGCGGATGACGTTGTTGAGCTTTAGCGACAATTCGAGGGCTTCGCTTAATTGTCCACGCTCCTCTAACAACTCACAGATGCGGTTTGCCCATAACAGCCAGGTTTCACTATCAGGCTCGCTCGGAATTTCATCGAAGCGCGCTACGAAAAGATCGTGTAGTCGCAGAGCGGTGCGGTCGCTCCCGTATGGGACAAGGAGTCCGGCCCGGGCAAATCGTTCGCAAAGTTCATTCACGTCGGAGATCCCGGCCGCAAGGAACAATGTGGGATCGATACTACGAAGCTTGGACGCAACCTTGAGAAAGGTGCGTTCGCGAACCTTTAGTGTTTCGGAAAAACGATCGACGAGAACCGCGAACATATCGTCGGCTGTTAGCACCGGCTGCAGCAGTCCGAACCCGAAAGCAGTGGACGCGAGCGCGAGAACGATCGCAGTGGGCCATCCCTCCAAAGCAGACAGCCATTGGTCGATTACGCCGCCTGCAATATCGGCCGACCCCATCGCCATTATGAGATCACGCACCTCGCTGGCGGTGAACGCGAGATCCACGCGGTCAACGGGTAGCTCCATGTCGCCTTGCGCCAGCCACTCGCCCAGAGGAAGTTCTTCTGCGGAGCGCGTTGCGATAAGCCATCTAACGGCGTCTTTCGTCTCGTCAACAAGCACGGCGACAAAGCGCGTCGTGTGTGGATCATCTTTTCCGAATTGCACGTCGTCGATCACAATGAGTGAGCCAGCCCGAAGCTCACGTAGAAACATCGCTACCCACTCGGCGAGCACTCGTCCTGGGTCTCCCGAACGCAGGGCGGAGGCATAAGCTTCGTTGAGCGATGGTAATGCTGCGCGTGAGAGAACCGCGGAGCTCTGGAGGAAACCGCGAGCGAAGCCGATCAATGCCTCGTCGTCGGGACGAGCGCTGAAGACGATGGTCGGACCGCTGCGACTTGCTAAGAATTGCTGTATGGCTGTCGATTTACCATACCCGGCCGGCGCGAGGATTACGGCGATGCGAGCATCAGCGGCAGATGCGATCCGGTCCACGAGCCGGCGGCGCAAAAGCATAGAGGTAGGCGACACGAAAGCCACGTCGCCTTTTTAGTTGTCACAGTCTGTTAGCCCTTATGGCATGCCGTAGTGAGGCAGCCTCTTGTGGTAAACCGCCGACGCATGGCAAGTAGCTACCGGCATTAAGCAGCGCGCGAAAGCGGCAAAAGCTGTACGAAGTGGACGAAGGTCTTGTGATCGAGCGCGCCGACCGCGGCGTGGTACAAGAACAACGCGGCGAGCGCAGCGCAGCTCGCGATCAACCCGACGGGCGGATACCGTAGGCACAGACTAACGGACAGGACCGCAAGCACCGCAACGCCACGCATCACTTGCATCGCGACAAATAGAGCCGCCGTAAGCGCCAAACCGGCGAGATACAAGCCAACCAGAACGATCGAAGCCGCAAACCCAGGGATCATAGCGGCAGGATCAGATCCGCGCGGCCCAGGACGTGATCCGTCGGACCGAAATAGCGGCCATCGAACGATGCACTGCGGTTATCGCCAAGCAGCAGAACCTCGCCGGGACGCAGCCTGAATGTGGCGAGCGGCGTCGCCGGCATGCGTCGACCATGGTACAACGTCAACCGCTGCGAGCCCCGTTCAAAATGGCCATTTACGAACACGCCGCGAGCCGTGATCGCGACCCGATCCCCGCCAAGGGCAACGACGCGCTTCGCGGCCGGCTCCACCCCATCGCAGCGTGCATCGCGCTTGAGGATTCCGGTCGCAAGCGCCCATTGGGCGAAGGATCGCGGAACACAGGCGATTGCGACCTTGCCGCGCTTTGGCACCGTGCCCGGATGAAGGTAGTAGAGGCCACCCCGCATGGACGGCGCGGACACTAAAAATATGTGTTCGTGAAAAAAGGAATAGACACCGAACAACAGAGCGGCGACGACCGCGAAGGTCGCGACAAGCCCGATGCGGGTCCGCATCGAGTGACTCAAGGAGAAAGCCAGTACGAGGCTGTGCCCCTCTTCTGCACAGCAAAACGCATCAACGTTCCGCTTCCATCTTGAGCGACCGATTAGCGTAGCAACGCGTCACGGGACCTCCTCCGTTGGGGTTTCCCGAGTAGTGGCAACGCGTTTGTCTTTTCCACTCGGCCCCGTATTGCCGCCGTTCCCCTTTGAAGTAAGCTTCCGTATGTATTGCGTAAGCGTGCTAGCAGAGCTTTTTAAATGTTCGCTTTGCGCCAGCAGCGTAGCAATCTCAACAACAGTATAACCCTTAGCTAGCGCTTTAGTTATAATTTCATGATTACGCTCAATAACAGCGCGCGTACTGTTGGCTTCTTTTGGTTTCAGTGCTTCAAGGATGCGCGCGATATCGCGATCTCTCTCGTCTCCTGGCACTACCAGTGCTCCTCCGCTTCTGGAACATATAAGTCCGCCTATCATAGCTCGCGCTCCTTCCCAAGTCGCGCCATTTCCGACATCATATCGACGGCGTAAGCTCAGGTCACGCGATTCCCTAACTGGCCTAAATTCATCACTGGTGCTGAAGGGCAGGCGACGGTATGGCTGGCTTCGTGCGGTCAGCGTTCGGGAGCCAGCGGATCCTCATAGGCGTTCTGAGCGATCTTTTCAGGCGCCGTCCTCAAAAGTTCGCGCTTAAGGTCCGCTTCGAGTCGTGCGCGACACATTCCAAGTAGCATTGGGTGATCCAGCGTGCGCTTGAGGTGTAGGAATTTTGGAAGCTCCAGATCGATCAGTATCCGCTCGAGGCGACGTCTATAGATCGTAGGGTGGGTTTGCGCCAGCTCATCCGATCGTGGGAGAGCGGCCGTCGAATCCTTTGTTTCCGCCTCGACTTCGGCGCGGGCGATGGCTACCGCATGTGTTGGAATCCCCCATTCGCGCAACTTGAAATCAGTAAAGATTTGCCCCGAACGGATGGCTTGAAGTAAGCGCTCGTGGAGGCCGGGGGGCAGACCGGTGGGCGTTTCGTACTTGATCGCGTCGCTCACGACTGGGGCGTAGGCAGAGCCCTCGACTCGTGCCAAGAGATAGCGATCCGACCCCGTCTTGTCACCTACGATGCCCCGAATCAACAAGCCGACGGGATTACTGGCACGCGCAAGGCGACGATCCGCGATCGCATGCAGCAGTTTGAAGCGCGCCGCTGCTGTCTGGCCGTTAACCGTTTCCAGAACGACAGTAGCGAGTTGGCGTGCCACCGACCAGGCCCGCTCGTCGGCATATTCTGAATCGACGCGATGTGCGAGGGAGAGGATCGCATCGACCACCTCGCAGGCAACGGCGTCTACTTCGTCCGTTTGGTCAACTGCAGCAACTCCGTTGTTTGCTGCCCATTTTTCTGATATTGAGCCGACGAAGTCGGTATTCAGGGTTTTCTCGCGTAGAGAAGTCTCGTCGTAAGACTTCCGGTCGTTCATCTGCGAGACTTGTTGAAGTTCGGGAATGAGACTCTCTGAAGTCTTGCAGGTAGACTTCAAACGGTCTTGTAGCGAGACTCCCTTGAAGTCTTTCAGCGAGACTTCATGCTCTGGTCTGTCATTTCTGGACTCTAGAACGAGTTGGCCATCTGTGGGTCCCGATTGGTCTCCCATTGGGGCTGACAGCGGCTCGGTGGTCCCGTTGAGACGCTGTCCCGCGCCAACACGCCGGCGAGCCGCCTCGCTTAGTTTTTGCGACCGAACGCGGCGGCGGATAACGAGCACATCTTCTCCGCAGCGCCATTTGCGATACCGATTTGATCGACTCTGCCCTTGTCGCTGGACAACAACCAGGGGGTGTTCATCTGCGCAACGGCCCCACGGACAGGGATGCCTTTTCTCAGAGAGGATACGCAGCCAGCGGATAATCGATGCCTTCGCGCTGGTTCCGCTGATTGCCATGAATTGCCGGTAGTTGACCTCGACCCAATCTCCGGGCGTAACCTTCTTCTTCCGCTCCAACAGCTTCTGTGGGTCTGCAAACTCGAACCACGTTGAAGCTAGAAATCCGTAAAGAACCGCGGCGCCCCGATGCGGCCCCAGTACGCGCGCGACGGCGTGATCGAGTGCGGCGAACTTGGCGCCCTTGCGCTCTTCCTCGACGGGATGAAGATGGCGCGTTTGCGCTTCATCCGGCTGGACTGTAACGCTCGCTAGCGCGCTACGCTTCACCAGCGACATCCGATCGGATAATCCGGCCTGCCCCTGGGTGTCGGATAGACGCCGTCGTTTGTATTGCAAACCGAGTTGCCTTGCACGCGTCGTCGAGCCGGCGCGACCAGATAGCAATCTTCGAGAAGCGAAGTCTCGCGCTACTTACCGCTGCTCCGCGCTTGCACTCTTCCGAAAAGTCAAAGTCGAGACACCGCTGCCGACGCTCTGCTCGCTGAAAAGTCTCGTTTGGAAACAGAACCGCTAATGCCTGAGCAATCGCAATTCGCATCGGGCACACCTTGAAGATGGCTCGTGTAGTTGTTCTATCGCTTCAAAGCCAAACTAGCATTCTTCCCGTGGACTTTCACTGACACTGCGTGGGTCTTCGGCGTCGCGCCGTGGGCCTTCAACGCTCTTCCGTGGGTCATCGCGCACTATTGGAGTGTCGAAGGCACGAAGAGCGCCAAAGCCGCGCCCCCACAATGACTCGCAGCCCGTCGATCGATCGAGAGCTTCTCATTCCACGCCGGGCCAAGGGCACCGACGAGCGGGACGCGGACGGCGAAAACCCACGGCAGGTATGGACGGTGAAAACCCACGGCCGGGACTTAGTCGTCCACGTCTTCCGAACAATGCCAATGCGGCAGCCTCCCGAAGCGATGTTTTTCAGATCCGGCGGCAGCCCACGGCGGCGATAACCCACGGCTAATTGCGAACGAATGAGAACAACGGCCCCTTCCTAGAATATGACCGACGGTGAAAACCCACGCGCAGGACGTCGATAACCCACGCGAAGGACCGGAAAACCCACACATGTGTGGCGTTGCGTGCAGAAGCCATGGCCCGATCCTCCGAAACGCGCAGCGGACGGCGTGGGTTTTTGACGTCCATCTAAGCTGCCGCGCCACAAGCGAGGACGGAACCCGTGGTTTTTCGCCGTCCTCGCGTGGGCTATCATCGTCTTGGCGTGGGTCTTCGCTCGCATTCGGAGGCGCGGGCCTCGGCTTCCAGAAGGCTCAAACCAATGTCGACGGATGCTGCAACAACATCCCTGCGCGCAAACCGGAAACCCCGTCGTGGAGTGACACCAGCCACCATGGGCGATGCGCCCGAGCGTGGTCTGAGCACGCCTCGGAAGTCCGTCGCGCGAAGAAGCGCTACGCAGAAGCCTGTCATTTCCACTGCCCTTCGCTTGCCATTCAGCGAAGTCAATTGGCTTGACGGCCAATACATTGCGCCGATCGCTTTACTGCGGAGCGCCTTGTTCTCTGTGTCACCGAAGGGTGCGCGGCGGCAGCTCAATCGTGAAGCGCTTGCGACGCTGGAGGGATTCGAGCTGCGCTTCTCCGGCGAAATCCTCGATCAGACGGACGAGGACGTGTGGCTCGTAATGCTTCGTCAAGCTCGCGAACATGGCATGGGTCTCAACGTTCACTTTACCCTGCGCAGCCTGCTGAAAGAGCTTAACTGGGATATCTGTGGGAAATCGGCACAGCGTCTGCGCTCGAGCTTCCTTCGGCTTGCCAATTCCTCGATTGAGATGGAAAGCCCCGATCTCCATTACGTCGGTCATCTCATCGAAGAGATCATGTGCGACAAAAAGGACGGAGAGCACTACTACTTTCGATTGAGCCCGCGCATGGCGGCTTTTTTCGGCCGCGATCAGTACGCGTATTTGGGCATCGAGCAGCGTGTTCAAATTAAAGGCGTCGTGGCTAAATGGCTGCACGGGTATATCGAGGCTCATCCTCGTGGCTTCCCGACCACGGTCGATCACCTATGGAAATTGTCGGGTTCTACGACCCCGGTTAGGAAGCGCTTCATCGCAAGTCTGCGATCGGCTCTCGAAGAGCTCAAACAATGTGGGGTCATTGAGTCGTGGCGCATCGCCGATCACATTACTGTCTTTGCGAAGCGCGCTACGGAGCGAGAACGACTTACTACAACGATCATTCCAGCGCGTTAAGTGGTAGCGACAAGACCTCGCTTCCGCAACGTACGCCCGCGAACGGTCGGGGGAAGGAAGGGACGTAGTCCTGCGCCTCTTTACTTTGCGCGATTTCTCACATCGACGAAAACACTGTTCGAAGATCTCTTGACGGTTACGTCGTGGGACCCTCTAGCGCGACAGCTGTTAGGCCGCGATGAGATTGCCGCGCAAGTCTTGTGGGAATGCGAGATCGTGCTGCGCCGCAAATGCCTTAGCGGCGTCGACGTGTGCGGAATCGTCGAACCACAATACTTCTAAACCGACGATTGACCCAGTGTCGTCAAGGTCATAGGCGACCGCGCCACCCTCGACGATGTCGCGTGTGTCGACGGAGGCGGTCTTACGGTACTTTACGTACGCGGCTGGTACTTCAAGGTCCACGCGTACGCTGATGGGTTCTGTCACTGTAGCCTCCGGTCTGCGTTTGCTAGCGTTACGACAACGTTTGCTGAAAAATTTATTGTTACCCTTATGCGCTTTCCGCCGACGGTGTGCCCTCACACGTTATGGCAGCCGCGCTCGGCAACTGCCATTTTACTTGGATTCTTAAGGACCTGTAAGGCATCTTCGCGACTGATGTTGCGTTCGAGGCCTTGGTCATCCGCATGCTCTGTGAATCGGAGCGGGCGCGATTCATCGAAATAGCCAAACGCGGTCAACGGTTGCGCCGGAGACGCCCTCCACGCGCTCGTAAATCGGCCGCGACATCCGCGAGCGGACGATCACCCAGAAACGCGCGCAGTGCGGTCTCGACGACGAAGGCTTCCGAGATCTCGTACTGACCACGGAGCTCGCGGACGCGTTGACGCAGCTGCGCATCGATCGGCGTAGCGATCATCTTAGTAAGCGGCTTTGTGGAGGGTGGCACAGGTGGAGCGGGGGATGGGATGTCAGCCGCGATCGGTGGATCTCGTCGGACCTGCGGGAGCACGGTTCGTTCGAGACTCTCACCGACGTGTTGCGACCGTCCATCTCCCGGCAGATCGTCGAGTGACATCACGGCACCCGGCGAAGGGGAAAGTGGGACGGGCGATGGTGCGACGGTCCTCGCACTGCGGGGCGATATTTCCTGAAGCTCCTTCTTCAATCTCCGATTCCTCTTAAACTGTCTACGGCTTAAGAGGCGACTTCAAGCTTGCGGGCATTCATTGCGGCGATGAGGGTGCGCGCCAAAGCGCGATACCCTTGCGCTACTGGGCTCCGCGGTGCGTATGTCACTACGGACTTCCCACTTAGGCATGACTCAGCCGCTGCGACGCCACTTGGCACGTAAGCCGCGATCTGGACCCCTTCTCTTGCAAGCTTATCGAGTTCGTGGCGGGTCAATCCAAGGCGGCTATTGTGTTTGGTGAGCACGAACAGGAAACTCGGATTAAGCGGGAATCGCGCGCGAAGCTCGTCGTCGGCGCGGAATAGCCGCAAGAGCGCCAAGACGTCGGGATAGCTCCGCTTGATGACCGCCGGCTCCGCCTGCATCGGCACGACGATATAGTCGGCAGCAAGCAGAGCGGCGCGAGTGGCTGGTAGCCCGAGCCCCTGGGCCGTATCGATAATGAGGAGCTGTGTCTCAGCGAGAGCGCGCAGGCGCTCGGCCCAGGCAATGAGCTGGCCGCGGTCGCCAGCGGCGGCGAGTAGATCGGCGGTGCCGGGGATAAGAGGGACATCGTCGATTGTGGCAGCCGAAAGGCTTTCAAGGCTTCCTCTGCCTTCGAGCAAGTCAAGTGCATGCGTTCCGTCAGCGATGAGGCCGGCGTTCTCCGTAAGGGAAGCTCCAGGGTCGAGGTCGAGGAGGAATGGCGCTTCTTCTAACTCGCGGAGGGCAGCGGCGAGTGCATAGGCCGTGGTCGTTTTTGTCACGCCGCCTTTGCCGCTCGCGACGACGATCAGAGCCATAGATCGGTCCTCCTCGTGAAAGCCCCGTTAAGCAGTGTAAAGTGTACCGTATGCTGTCCAAAGTGTAAAGCAGGGGCAGGATTCCTCCATAACGTCCCGTATACAGTAGACTGTCTAGAGTCTTGCGTGTAGAGTCTTTAGTCTAAGGTCTAGAGTGTAATGTTTAGACCACAAAGATGCCGAATTGCCAGTCTAAAAGCGCAAAGTCGCCGACCGAAGCTCGACTACTTCGGCCGGGGCCCCTTGAGCAGTATACTGTCTACGGTTTACGCAGCGCGAGCGTCGGCGCGTGAAGTCCGCGTATCAGGGCTTAAGCAGCTAATGTATACCGCTTATCGTGCTCCCCTCGCACTGTGAACCTGTTAAGACCAGAAACCCGACGATGAGCCGGCGGCCAGATAGCGTCCAAGTTCCCGGCGGAGTGTCCACCAGTAGAAGAAGGAGCCGGCTACCGCTTCCTGTCCAGCGGGACCTCGCAACGCGGCGTCATGGAGCACACGTTGCGCCTCCCGCGGAAGAAGAAGAAGCTGCCGGCGGACCTCCGCCCATTGCGCAGCAATCGATTCCCGCGCCTCGGCGGCGCCGTGCTTGGCCTCGCGGCGTTCGTTATAATGTTCGCGGCACTGCCAACGGACTGCGCACGGCACTCGGGGATCGTCCCAGGCTGCGAGTACTTGGGGCTCTCCACAGATTTCACAGCGCCCTTTGCACAGTTTCGCCCGCTTAAGGTACTGGGCGACATACGCGCGCGCGTTACGGATTAGCCGCTGCTCGTCGGAGAATCGGCGCCCTCGCCCTCGCTCGCGCTCGACGATCTCCATGCCGTGCCGCTCTCGCCAGCGGCGCACGGCTTCGGTAGCGCACGGGCGGCAGTAGCGGCCGCCGGGTCGCGCCGTACCGCGGCAGCGGGGCTTGCCGCACGGCCGCCGCAGCAAGGGCCGCGGCGGCGTAATGTGAGATCTAAAAGAGGCTGCAACTGTTCAAAAGGCGACGCAACCGGTGCGAAGACAGTGCAACTGAGCGGGCGAAGTCTCCGACCAAATGGTCGCGGCTGCTGTCGGTCCTTCGGTCAGTTTAC
>JAABUQ010002130.1_pt1 | contig 40133 bp, 52 predicted proteins | sample 5560001 | NCBI WGS metagenome assembly JAABUQ01 (sample SAMN10711888, study PRJNA513371) | rock metagenome | isolation source: Antarctica rocks | place: Antarctica: Victoria Land, Finger Mt nord | collected 2015-12-18
CCGGCATCGAACGACTGCACGCCAAAGGAGATGCGGTTGAAGCCTGCCCGGCGCAGAACGTCCAGATGGGCCGTGTCCATCGTGCCGGGATTGGCTTCGGTGCTGATTTCGGCATCGGCAGTCACGGGCAAAGTGTCCAGGACGGCCCGCAGCAGATGCGCCTGGCTCTGCGCGGGGATGGCCGTGGGCGTGCCGCCGCCGAAGAAGATTGTGTCGACCGGCCCCTGCTGCGCCCCGTTCGCGCGCCGGATGTCGGTTTCCAGGGCGTCCACGTAGCGGCGGACACTCGCATCCGTATAGCCGGAGTACGAATTGAAGTCACAATACGCGCACTTCTTGACGCAAAACGGAATATGCACATAACAGCCGATACCCATACTTTTGCCCTATAACCCCTTTTTTGCGCCAACAATCATTAGGCAGGCGCAATCAACACGCCGCTTTTGTCCAGGGCAACAACGATGTATGATACCAGAAGCCGAAGCCGATCCCGCTTTTGGCGCAGGGTCAGATTTTCGTCATTCAGCAAAGCGAGCAATTCTTTGCGGCGGGCGGGCGTCAGGGCCGGAGGCGGGGCAGGTACATCTGTGGCCTCAAGCTCAGCTTGGAGTGCGGCCTCTCTGCCGGCAAGGGCAGCGAGGGCCGTGCGCAGTTCCGCCGTCGTCATCAGGTCTTCGGCGTGCTGGGCCTGATAACCAGCGCGCATGCGAGAGACTTTGGCAAGGTCGGCGAGAAGCGCGCCCCGCGCTACGACAGGCCCGCGTGCCGGCAGGGCGCGCACTAGAACAAGGGGCAACGCCGGAGGTCCGCCGGCATCCGGGAAGGGTTCGCCCATATTTGCTCTGCTTAGCTCGGCGCAGAGCAGGCGCAGGATGATGTTTTGGCGGACGGAAAACCCGGCGCAGCACTCCCCGCCGTCGCGACCTTCGGAACGGTAGGTGAGGCGGCGATGATACGAGGCGCAGACATATTTGGAGATATGGCTGTCAGAGTGCCGCCCATTTTTTTGATGCGCGTCAGTTTTCCGATGCGCATCAGTTTTCCGATGCGAGGGGTTGCGCTCGGCCATATGCAGCAGGGCCGCGCCGCACAAAGGGCAGCGCAGCAGCCCGCCGACAAAAAGCCCGCGCTCGGTGGCCTCGGCGCGCCGCCCGGCGCGGCCTGCGAGGATAGCGGCCACCATGTCAAACGTGGCCGCGTCTACCAGCGGCGCATGAGCGGCAGGGTACCAGGTGTCGCCAAAGGAAACCTGCCCTACATAAGCGCGGTTTTGCAAAGCACGCCCGACAGCGCGCGAAGTCCAGCCCATTGTCTTGACGGCTTTTCCGCCCCGCCCCCGGTCGCGGGCGCGGGCGGTGGGAACGCCAAGCGCGTTCAGCTCGCGTGTGATCTCCGCGATGGTGGCCCCGTCCAGGATGCGCTGAAACATGCGCCGCACGACAGCGGCTTCTTTTTCGCGCACGACGAGAGGCGATCCCTGCACGTCTGGGTTTGAGGGCGCGTAGCCGAACGGATGAACGCCCAGCCCCCGGCCCTGAAGAACTGCCTCAAGCTGCCCCTTCTTGATTTCTGTTTTGAGATTGGCGATGTAGAGCGCGTTAAAGCCGCGCGCCAAAGTCTCCATCATCGCATCCATCGGGTGCTCGCCGCCAAAGTAGGGTTCGGTGACAGAGCGGATAATCACGCCCACTTTTTTGAGCTTGTGCTTGACGGCCAGGGAAAAGTATTCATCGCGGGAAAGCCGGTCGCTTTTGTGGATGAGAAGCACGTCAAAGGCGCGGGCATCGGTGGTAGATAGCATGGCCTGAAGGCCGGGCCGGTCTTCGGACGTGCCGGAATAGCCGGGGTCTTCAAACGTGTGTGTCACCAGCCAGCCCTGGCACGCGGCGTGGGCCTGGCACTCGCGGGTTTGGGCCGGGATGGACAAGCCTTTGTCGGCCTGCTCATCAGTGGACACGCGGGCATAAATGCAGCAGCGCAGGAGGGTATCAGGCTTTAGGGAGGTGTCAGGGGCAGTCACGGGTGCAACCTATGGTAAAATGACGCTATGGATAACACAGTCAAGGTTTATGTGGACACGGCGTTCTTGCGAAACCACTTGGATGCAATGCAGGCAGAGGTAAAGAAGAATAGAAGCTCGCGTCGGGTAGCGCAAGCGGCTTTGCTGGTGATGACATCGATTCAGGTGGCTTTATTGCTGCGCCAGGCACTGCCGGTCAAGTCTTTGCCATCGTTGTAATGATATGTTACAATAGGCTATGCCTAGACACCTTGAACACCATTCCAAACTTCGCCGCATTCGTGATGCTCTAGGGTTTTCGGCGCAACAAGTCGCCAACCTTATTGCGCTTCTACTGGGAGAACGCACCCGCACGGGTGCGTCTGTCAGTCAGATAGAGCAGCGCGGCACAAAAGACATCTACGTCATTGCGGCACTGGCTCAGATTTACAAGCGACCCTTTGGCGAGATTGCCTGCCTTGCTAACCCCGAAAGTGCAGCAAACAAAGTGTTAGTAAGAGCTATCCATTCCTTGCATCTGCTTCCTGCCTCCTAGTGCCGGCAGTAGCCACGCCTCCCGGATTATTTCGCGCGAAATGTTTTAGTGCAGCCTGTCGTTCTGCCTGCAATCACCCGATAGCATAACAAATGCGCAAGCAACTATGGGCGCGGTAGTTTTGCTTCAATGCGCCCCAGCCGGGTGTCTAAATCGTCAATCTCGGTGGCGATGCTGCCAAGTTTGGTAACGGCCTGATCCATTTTGAAGGATACGTTAGACAAGTGCCTTTCAATACTGGACATGTGATTGTTCAAGACTTGCAGATTAATCATCCCTATAATCAGAGGCGTGAAAATAACGAACGTGCACGAATAAGCAGTGATGTCTGTCATGAATGAATTCTCTCAGTTTTGCATGGGTACCGCTCTCCTATCCGTCGCCTTCTATGCGGTTGCGGTAGGAATTGCAGCCTTGCGCCGACCCTGATGCCTGTGCGCTCACTTGCCTTCCGGCCAATTGCCATCAGCGGCTTCGGCCATGAGCGCGGTCATTTGGTCGTAGGTAATGTGCCACTTGCGGCAAACCTGCGCATGGTATTTAGTTTCCAGTTCAACCTGCATCTTTGCCGCCGACTGCCCGACGGCAGGCCCAACATCCCGGCGCGCGTGGTCTTCAGCAGCGGCAAGCTGCCCGACAATCTGGTGACGCTGGGCCAGAGTAAAGCGACGATCTACAGCGGCGCGGTCAGACTTGCCTTCCAATTTGTCCCACATCTGCTGCTGGGTCATCTTGGCGGGTTTAGCCTGGTGGGGAGCAGCGGTGCAGGGGAGTGCTAAGAGCGCGAGGGCAATTACTATTGGTGGTTTCATTTGTTATTCAGTCGGTTTAATTTCGCGCTTAGTCCCCTGAGCGTTGCGTAATACAACCATGCCCGTGCCACTACTATTTTCACCAAGCATTGCTTTCACTTTGATGTCGTCTCCGCCGATAGCAACAGTACCAAGACCGCCTTCGTCAACAGTCACAAGAACTCTAGGCTTACCGTTGCGATCGTATAGGAAAATAGTGGGGGCGCTGTTTTTCATGGAAATCTCTACGCCCAAGTGCCCATTTGTATCAGTCAGGTCAAACTCGTGGGCTTTTATGACATTCGGAACAGATAACTTTGCAGCCTGCGCGTTTCCAGTCCGCTGCCCAGAGCCGCCGATAACTATTGCGGCTGCCAGAATAAAAATGCCGCAGTAGTAGTCAATCCTTTTCACAGTTCATGCCCTCCCTGCTTTGCGCTGTTATGTTCTGAAGCACAACCGCTCCAAGCGCTGCGCAACACGGTGGCGAATGTCGTCAGGGTCATCGCCGCCATCATAGTGATACACAGCGCCGCCTATATCATCCATGCGCGCAAGGCACGGCCACTCGTCCGCCAATGCGTCAAAAAGCTTTGGGAAGTCATTGACCGCCATCCACTCGGCTAGCTCATGTGCAAGGTAGTGGCACTGCTGCGCCTTCGACACATTCGGGTTGTATCCACAAAACCACATTCCGCGATCAACGTTGTACCAAAGTCGCGCTGTGTACCCATCTGGGCAGCCCCACATCGGAGCGGTTTGAATACCAAAGGCGGCATGGAAACGCATCCACCCAGCGGATGTTGTGGGTAGCCTGCCGCCATGTTCGGCAGTGAGATACACGTGGAAAGCGCGTGCGGTGCGGACGACGAAGCGACTGCTCAATCTTTTTCTCCGCGCGCTCGGCGGCGCGCATCTACCCAAGCCTGCTCAAAAACCTGACTTGCTATCTCAAACTCGGCACGTTCCTCAGGCGGCAACTCGGACGCAGGGCCATCATACGATTTTTCACGAATGATGTTTGCCTGATCTACCTCTCCTTCAGTTTGTATTCGGCGGGCGAGTAATCCATTCTGCAAAATCTGCGCGGCTATTTGTGGCTCGGCCCAATCTTTCGTGAGTGCTTCCGCTAGGGCCTTGACAACTTTAACAGAGGGTGTTTTTTCACCTTTCTCAATCTTACCAATGTAGGTTGTGTCAATGCCTGCCGCCTCAGCCAGCTTATCCTGTGTTATACGTGTCCGCATTACAGACAAGTAATCTTGCTGAGCTGATAAAAGCCAACGAGAAATGGGTGGTAGTTTTTCGTCTGTGTGACTTCGACGTGGCATATATTTCCTCGGCGCAAGCAGCATACAAACTGACATATTTCGTCCTCCTCTTGCTTAGACACAGTATAAGACTAAAAGTCGCATATTACAATAGAAAAAAAGTCTTGTATTTTACGGACTTTTAGTCTATAATGTGGTATGAACACCCTGGAAAATCCCCCTGCGCCGCGCATCATGCCAGAGGTACGTGTCGCAAAAAATCTTTCCCCTTCGGATGTGGCAGAGGCAATGCGGCTTATTCTGGGCGAAGAAAAGCGGCATTTTACATCTGTCACCAAGATTGAAAAGCACGGCGTCCTCAAGGTAGACACCATCCGAGCATACGCCCAAGCGGTCGGTGTCCCCTTTGAGGAGGCACTGGCGTACTTTGAGTCAAAAGCCCAAGAAAATAATTAGAAAAAAAGTCTAAAACACGCCATATTTTATAGACTAAAAGTCTAAATTCCGGTATACTAACCCTGTAACCAATCAAAACGCAAAGGAGCCGCAGACAATGCTGAAATTGAAGAAGAAGCCGCTTTATATTGCTGGGAGTTTCGCCATGGAAAGGCGTGTAGGGGGCGGCTTGTGGCTGGCTGACCAATACAACAAGGGTTACGGACTCATCGAAACGATTACCGTGGCGGCTTCTATGCCGGTCGAAGTGACGTATATCTTGCGCTGGCGTGGCGGCTGGCTCAGACGCTGGCACTGGACGCGATAGGCAGTACTGCCTGAGACACAAAAAAGCCCCCGCGCTGCTGTCACAGCCGGGGACACGACCTGAAAGGACAATTTCAGATGCTTCAGTTTACCCCAACAGTGGCCGCAAAAGTACGCGAATGGGACAAAGCAATTTCCATTCAGTCGCCCCACGGCAAGCCCCTTTCGGAGCGCGTCGTTTTGAGCGAAGACGACGGCGCGTTCTCGCTGATGTACGAAGCCGACGATGAGGCGGTGTACGGCTACTACAAGCGCAAGGCGGGCGGCGAGCTGCCTCCCGCCCCGAACTACCTGCTGACCGTGCAGGACGGCATGATCGTAAGCTGTGACTGCGAGGACTGCGACGGGCGCAAGCGGCTGTGCAAGCATGGCGTGTGGCTGGCTTTGTTGTCCGACTTTGGCATCCCCTCCCCTTCGCGGCAATTCCTGACGCAGCCTGCCGTGATTGCCACGGCCAAGACCGGGGAAGCCGCAGGCGGTGACATGGTGGCGCGCCGCATTGCTCCGCGCCTCAGCGGATTAGTGGACACGATGAAGCGCCCTGCCGCCCGGCCTCGGCCCGCCATCGTGCCAAGCACAGATTTAGACGTGAGTGATTTTAAGTGAGGGCGCAGCCCTAGAAATGGACGGTTGCGATGCCTCACCTAGAGTTAAACCTGAGCCTTGGCGACGTGCTTGTCGCCCTGCATCTGCTGCGCCTGTCTGCGCGCTATGCCCGCCGCATCGAAGCGAGCCGCGTGCGGCGCTGGGGGGTTAAGTAATGCCGCTTATCGTTCCCGACGACACTGGCCCGATCGAGCTGTTTCCCCTGCGTCCGGGCGGGCCGCTGCGCTTTCGCGAGCTGACGGCGCGCGAGCACTGGCTTTGGCTCCAGAAAAGCAGCATGATCTGCGGCGGCGGGTTTTGGACGGCAGAGATGCAGGCGCAGGCCGAGATGCACTATGACGAGCACACGGACAATGCCCACATGGGCAGAAAGGCGGCGGCATGATGACCAAGGAAATGACTATTGACGAAGCGCGCCAGAAGCTCCCTTGCTTTGTCAAGGCCGCGCATGATGCCTTTGAGATGTTGTGGCAGACTGGCAAGCGTACCCCGGCCCAGTGCCTCGCCGCCGCCCAGCAGCAGGCAAGGGTGGAAGCCGCCGTCATCAGCATCCGTCTGCGCCAGCGCCGCGAACAGCAAGACCGAAAGGAGCACGCCCGTCCATGACCATTATCAATCAGATCACAATTCTCTACGACATGCCCGTCATAATCAGCGGCACGCTGATGGCGGTAAAGCAGGGCGACGTGCTGACGGTCTTTCACCAGAGATCAACTGAGGTAGAGGGCGACCGGTATATTCCTGCCGCGCTTGCCTATGAGCTGCTGCGTTCGCGCCGGGCGACTTGCAAGGAGATCGACCATGAGTATTAAACATTTGGGCGTTAAGCCTTTGGCATCGGCGGCGCGCACCTACCGGCAGTACGCTGCGCCCCGGAACGCCCGCGACCGGGCGCAGATTGAAGCGGACTTGCAGCGGCTGGACGTGGACATTGCCGCGCATGTCACGCAGTCGCTCGCCCAAATTGACCTCACCTGCCCGGTCGCGCCCTATGAGGTCTTTGAATGGCGCCACGCAAGCCACCCGCAGTATGAGCGGTGGCGCGACGACTTGTTTGCGTCTCGCTACTGGGACGCGGCAGACGCGGGGGCGGCGGAAAGCGGGCCGGAAGGCCGCACGTTCCCGCTGCTGGACACACTGACGATCTACCTGGTGGGGATTTTCAGCACGCTGCTTGTGCAGGGCATTTGCCGCATGTTTGCAGCCTGGGGAGGGCACTAGCGATGGATGCACCTATCTACACAAACGAGGCAGGCACCAAGCAAACCAGCATTGCCCACCCTAACGGCAAGGGCGTGTTCTGCGACCATTGCGGCGATGGGTTCCGGTCGCGAGACGAAGTGCGTGAGATGCCCGATGCTGTCCTAAACCCGTACCCGGAAACCTTGTACCTGTGCCAGCCGTGCGCCGAGTGCTTGGCACAGGAGCAGGAAGAAGACCACGAAACAGGCCGGGAGCCCGCCCTTGAGAACGGGTGGAACCACTACGGGGCAGGATGGAGCGTCTAACATGTTTCCCCCGCCCGCCATTGACCATATCACAACTGAGCGCGAGACGCCGACCACGCTGCGCCTGACCTGCTGCCAGTGCGGCGAGACGGAGCGCCTGGAGAAAACCGAGAGGGACGCGAAGGCGTTTCCCGGCTACATCCAATTTTACCGCGAGCATAGCGCTTGCAAGCCTACCAAAGAAACGGAGAATTAACTGATGGCACTAGCGGAACGAGAAATCAACAGTAACGGCACCGCCTTAGTAGTGCGCGAGGGCGGCGACATCACGCCCATGCAGCACGAAGGCTTTCTCACAAACGACAAGATCGACCTGCTCAAGCGCACGATCTGCGAAGGGGCCACCAATGACGAATTGGAACTCTTTGTCGCCCAGTGCCGCCGCACCGGCCTCGACCCGTTCGTGCGCCAAATCCATGCCGTGAAGCGCTGGAATGCACAAGCGAAGCGCGAGGTGATGACGATCCAGGTCGGCATCGACGGCCTGCGCCTGATCGCCGAGCGTACCGGCAACTATGCGCCGGGCCAGGACGCAGAGTTCGCCTATGCCAAAGACAACACCCTTCACAAGGCAACAGCTTTTGTGAAAAAGTGGGTTCATGGCGAATGGCACAGCGTTCCGGCATCCGCTCTATGGACGGAGTACTGCCAGGTGACGCGCGAAGGCAAACCGATGGCGATGTGGGGCAAAATGCCGCACGTCATGCTGGAAAAGGTAGCCGAAGCGCGCGCCCTGCGCAAAGCGTTCCCGCAGGAAACAAGCGGGCTGTATATCCACGAGGAAATGATGCAGGCTGAAAGCGAGCCACAGGCACCCCCCCGCCCTGCCCCAACGCGCGCCCAGATAGAAGCGCCGGCCCCTGAATCATCGCAAGATGCACTAAAACGCAAGCGCGCAGAGAAAGTCGCGGCGACAGTTGATAGGCTCGCTGGACTAGACGCCGAAAAACGCACTGGATGGCTAGACCGTTTCGAGCAGAAGTACGGCATCCGCAACATCAAGATGCTGAGTTTTGAGCAGCTTGACGAATCAGGCTTTGCCGTGCTCAACAACGAGTGGCCGCACGAAGCAGAGTTCCAGGCAGCGCGGCAGGCGGCGGCAGAAGCCGCGCCGGACAAGCCCGAAGATCACGAACCCGACCCATTTGTAGAGACTTTGGTAGACGTGCCGACGGGCGCGAAAGGACATGGTGACAGCTAATGGCAATTGTCGAACACGAACTCACGACCGAACATTCCGCGCGAAATACTGAGGCGCGAGATTTAGAACCCGATACATTTGAATTTCTGCCACTGAAACTCATTCAGCCCTCGCCGCTCAACCCGCGCGATCTATTTGAGGAAACGGCGCTGGGGCAGCTTGCCGCCTCTATTAAAGAGCGCGGCGTGCTGGAGCCGATCCTTGTGCGCCTGCATGTCCAAACAGAGGCGGACGGCGGCACAGGCTATGAGATTATCGCAGGCGAGCGGCGCTTTCGCGCGGCGCAGATGGCTGGGCTAAAGGACATCCCGGCTATTGTCAAGGACGTGCCTAGCGACCGTGACGCGCTAGAGCTGACGCTCATCGAAAACTTGTACCGCGAGGACATCAATGCCCTGGAGAGGGCGCAGGGATTCCATTCACTCTCAAAGCTCGGCTGGAAACAGGAAATCATCGCTGAGAAGTTTCACACGAGCCAGGCCGCGATCAGCAACAGCCTGCGCCTCCTGAAGCTGCCCGATGACATTCAGGATATGGTGAGGGCCGGGCGTTTGTCGCAGTCTCATGCGATGCTGCTGCTGCCTGTGCTGGAGCACATGGCCCCAAACGTCGTCATCGACATGGCCGGAGAAGCCGCCGACCTCGAATGGAGCGTTAAGCGGCTGCAAGAGTTCATCGGCGAGCGCTACCCGGCCCCGCTCAAAGCCGCCGCGCCCACGCTGATGGACGTGCCGGCTCAGGAGGCACGATTCGTGCCTCCTGAGCCTCAGCCACTATCCCCGCAGGGCGACATGACCGATGAGCAGTGGGAGACGAGTGCCAAAGTGCGCGATGCAGAAGGCGCTTTGGCGGCCCTCAACAATGGACGCGACGAAACGGTCGCAGAATGGGAGCAGACAGATGCGGACGCCCAATCTCTACGCACGGATCAACTGGCCAAAGACGTTGCCGCTGAACCAGCGAATACGACCAGAGCTGATGACGTACCACCTGCGGCGGACGCGGGCGATTTGGAGCAAGCGGCAGAAGATGCTGCGCCCTCTACCGATGCCGTTTCCCCTGCTCACGCACCCGTCGCAGCGCAACCAATTCACGACGCCGCTGGCACAAGTGCGAAAGATGTACCCGTGTCGCCGGCACAACGGGATAGCGTACCTGCGCCGCCTGTAGCGACTACGCCTAAGCCGGCGACCGCGCCGGCGGCAAAACCTGCCGAATCCGTTCCTAATCCGGCACCAGCCGCCCCGCCCTCACTTCCTGCCGGGCTGATGCGCGCGGTCGTCAACAAAGAAGCCTATGAGCAGCTTGATGCGCAGGGGCTGTGGCCACTGGAATATGCGGTTGAGGAAATCGCCATCCTGCGCGCAAAAGCGTCCATGCCGATGCACCCGGAGTCCATCAAGGCCGGAGAACTGCTGGAGCAGGACGCGGCAAGCGGCGGGGTGCTGACGCCTCCCGAGACGGAGATTTTGCATCAGCTCTACCCCGACCGCAACATCGTGACATGGGTCATGCTCGCCGGCGCCTTGCTTGTTCGCCGCGCCCAGTCGCTCAACCTGATGCCAGCAGCCGATCTCCTGCCGGTTGCCAGCACTACAGAACACGCCGCCGATCCGCTCGATGCCGCCGTCAACGTCACACCTGGCGGCCCTCAAGCGCTCCCAGAAGAAACTCCAGAGGAAACCGAATAATGGCACTTCGCCGCAAGTTTATCGCCCATCTCAGCTCTGGCCCGGTCACCATCCCGGACCCCGGCCAGGCTTATTCCCCCGACGAAGTCCGCCAGATGGCTGCGGCAGACTATCCCGAACTGACGAGCGCGGCGAGTCGCTTCTATGCCGGGTGCAGAGCGTGGGCAATATCCCGCCCTGCCAGCGCGTGACGTGCAGCCCTACGGAGGCGAGTTTGTATGTGTGACAGAAAGGTTTAATCAATGTTTGCTATCTCTAACATCAACATCCGTAGACCGGGACTTCGCATATGGAGCATGCTGTTTTGCCCTGATAAGTCTGTGATGTGCTCGCGCCGGGTGTATTGGTTCAGACTGAAAAAAATGGTGCGAGCGCAGTACCTCTTTTCCATGTCCGCCTGCACTCTTTGGGAGCCGCGTGATTTGTGGGTCGGTGCTTATTGGGACACGAGTGAATACAAGTCGCTCATCCTGTTCATTTGCCTTATCCCATGCCTGCCACTGCGATTGCATTTCAAGAAGTCGTACGGCACGGGAGGGGTTTCTTGACAGACACCCATGCCTACGGCGCGCAGAACGCCGCCAAGCTCGCCGCCGCCATGCAGCAGGACGTGGATGATGTCCCCGCCTGCGTGCCCGAATTAGTGCTGCAAGCTCCGCCTGATACCAAAGCCGCGAAGCAGCATGTGCGTCGCGAACATGCCGAGCAGGTGACGCTGTTTGACCAAATCCGGGCGGCGGAGCGGCTGGGCAAGCCAGGCGCGGACATGATTTTTGCCGTGCCGAACGGCACGGCGGCAGGGACTAAAGTGGGCGCGCAGATGGTGCGCGAAGGCGTGCGACGCGGCGTGCCCGACATTGTGGTGGCCGTGCCAAGCTCTGGGAAGTGCGGGCTGTTTGTGGAAATGAAACTGCCTGGCGGTGTGCCGAGCGACGTGTCACCGGAACAGCAGGGATGGCTTGCGCGGCTGTCTGCGGCAGGCTACGATACGGAAGTCGCATATGGGTGGCGGCACGCCTGGCGCGTGATTTGTGACTACCTTGGGTGGGGGGATATGTTTTGACAATTCAGTTTCGCAGCCTTGCCGAATGGCCTGCACATCAGCCATCCACACCGTACTACCGGCGCGAGAACGCACGCTTTACGGCCTCTTATCCCGACCGCATTACTCTCTTGGAGCGCGAGCTTGAGCAGATCAGCGCCAAAGACGTGGTGCTGGAAAGCGTGCTGCCCAAATCCAAAGCGAGGCGCGACGGATGGCCCATGTCGGATGCGAAGGGCGGGCCGGGCATCATCGTGTCGTTTGTGCAGGCGGGCGAGCCGCGCGAGATGCTCGCCGACCGCTACCACGACTGGCGGGACAACCTGCACGCGATCGGCAAAGCGCTTGATGCTTTGCGTGCTGTGGACAGGTGGGGCCTGACGAAGAAGGCGGCACAGTATGAAGGCTTCCGCCCTGCCCTGCCGCCGCCCGCCAAAGTTGTTGCTATTACCACGACAAGTCAGGCAGCGGAGTTTGTTGCCAAACAAGCCGGAGTAGGCCGCACCATCGCACCGGAAATCCTCAATGACCCGGAAACGCTGGCTTATTACTATCGCCTGGCCGCAAAGCAGCTCCACCCCGACCAGGGCGGCTCGCACGAGCTATTCGTGCAGCTTCAGACGGCCAAAGAATTGCTTGATAAACACCACAAAGAAAGGGGGTGAGCGAGATACAAAACACTGTTGACGAACTGCGCGCATTGCTCAAGCGATTACAAGATGAGCAGGTAGAGCAGGTGATGGGGCGCGAGAAAGGCCGCGCGCGTTCTTTAGCAATCACAAAGCTGGAAGAAAGCATCATGTGGCTGGAGAAAGCCGGCTAACGTCATGACCAACCCGCTCAAAGACATACTTGACGGCATTGAGGCTCTGCGCCACACGCAGGACGCCATTTTGCGCAACCAGATTGCGCTACATAGAATACAGGAGAAGATATTGGCAACATTACAGGACGGCATCAATGCCGATGCTCGCTATAAAGCAGCGGTAGACGCACGTGACCAGCGCCAAAAGGCGGAGATCGCCACCGACGAAAGTAAGTTGACCGCGCAGGCACAGGCGCTCACTGACTTGCAAAACCATGTTATCCCCGATGACACGGTGGCCGCCGTCAACGCTGAAGCCGCTGCGATTGAAGCGGAGAACGCAGCCGCCTCTGCCAGCGCACAGCAGGCCGGCTAACCACGCATCCAGGGGGCGGCACAATGCAGCATTGTGCCGCCCCCAACTTGTTGAAAGTACAACTATGTCTTGGGCGCGCTTTGACGACCATTTTGACGATGACCCTGACTGCGATGTCGTGGGGGACGGCGGGATCGCCCTGTTTCTCTGCTCGATCACCTGGGCTGCCCGCAACAACACCGACGGGCATATCCCGGCGGCGCGCGCCCGTAAACTGCCGGGCTACTCGCCAGAAACCGTGCGCCTGCTGATCTCGGTCAACTGGTGGGTAGAGGTGACGGACGGCTACCAAATCCGAAGCTACCTTAAATACAATAAAAGCCGCGCCCAAATTGAAGCCGAACACGAGGCAAAGGTCAATGCTGGGCGAAATGGCGGGCAGCGATCCGGCGAAGCGCGGCGCGGCGAACGACCTGTCTTAACCCCGGCAGAAGCAGGTGCTTTACCTTTTGATAAAGGCGCAACTCAACCAACAGATGAAGTAGATAACGAAGCATCTGCCTTAGCAAATGATGAAGCATCTGCTTTAGCACGACCTCAAGCAAAAACGAAGCCCGTATCCCGAGTCCCGAGTCCGGAATCCTATAGCCCGAAACCAACACCCAACCCCCCTCTTACTCCCCCACCAAATGAACCACCACCAGGGGAGGATGTGTGTGTGCTTTTGGAACGCTTCGCTTTTTTGGAGGACGGGCAGCGTGTGGCACGCATGGCGCACATTCACGGGGTGAGCACTGTGTTTTGGCAGGCTAGAGTCGTCGAGCTGCGCATGGCAAGCGTTGACGATCCGCGTGTTCGCTCGCCCATTGACCTTCTCGCAGACCGATTGGAGAAACATCTACCACTCCCCCACCAAGTCAAAGCAGAGCGGGACGCAGAGGCCGAAGCCGAAAAAGCGGCGCAACAAGAACGCGACCAGGCCGAGCATGCTCTTTTGGAGACAATGCGCCGGGAGCGCGCGGCGGCTGTTTCTGCTGCCTGGGGGAGGCTGTCTGACGAAGAAAAGCAGGACGTGCTGCTGGCAGCGACAGAGCGATATGCCCAGCAAAGCCAGTTCAATCGCGACCGGCTGAAGAAAAACCACGGAAACCTCCCTGAGAAAGACTTTGCCGCTATGCGTGGCCCGCTGCTGATCGAGCATGGGCACTTGCAAGAGGCCTCGCCTTGACTATTTCGCGCGAAACGTTGACAGGTAAAGCGATGGGCTGAAAACGCCATAATTAAGAAGAACCTATTCTTGTTTCGGCTATTCAGCCGTCGCTTGTGCCCTCGCCTCGCGACGGCTTTTCTGCGTTTAACTACCCAAACACCCATGAACCTGTACTGCGAGCGATGCGGCAATAAAATCGGTGAACGAAACTCAGGCAAAGACGGTCTGAGCGTGGACACGATCAGCATCAAAATCCGTGGAGCGCGCCGGCGCGTTTATGTTGTCCAGGTTATGCAGAGCATTGACTGTGACTACTGTTGCCACGTCGGCCCACCGTTCCCCTCCGTTCTGTCTGTGGCTGAGATGCGCGCTTTGCGGGGGTACGTCTGATGCCTAGTGCAGAAAAGATAGAACTTCCTGTCCTGACTGGCAAGCAGCGCGCCTTTGTGGACGCTTACTTTGTCTGCAACTTCAACGCGACCAAAGCCGCCATTCGTGCAGGCTACAGCGAAAAGACCGCTTATTCTATTGGCAGCGAGAACCTGAAGAAACCTGAGATCACCCAGCACGTCTCCGCGCGCATGGCGGAAGCGGGCATGGCGGCTAACGAAGTCATCGCCCGTCTGACGCTGATTGGCGGCGTGGACATTGAAGACTTCATCGACATTGACGATGAAGTGGACTATGCCAATGAAAGCGTGATTGACAAAACCCTGCGCGAAGCCAATGAGCGGCTGGCACAGGCTTATCCCAAGCAAATGGGAGAGAAGCCCGGCTGGAAGCTAAATCTCGGCAAGGCGAAGAAGCACGGCAAGACGCACCTGATCAAGTCCATCAAGCAGGGGGAGTTCGGGCCGGAGCTGCTGCTGCATGACAGCCAGACTGCACTGAACACATTGGCCCGGCATCACGGCCTGCTGACCGACCGCGTGGAGCAAACCGGAGCCGCCCTGGACATCCTGCGCGATCTGCTGAGCGCACCACTGACCGAAGAAGAGGCGGAAGAGACTAAGCATGGCGAGTGAGCGCGGGCTTTTGCTAGCAAGGCGGTTGTGGGGCTGGAAGCCGCATTCGGCAGGGCAGCGCGACTTCATGCTGTCTCAAGCACGGGTGAAGGTGGCAGCGTGCGGGCGGCGCTGGGGCAAGAGCGAAAGCACAGCCATTGAGATTGTCGTGGATGCCATTGAAAACCCTGGCCTCATTCAGTGGGTGCTTGCCCCGACTGCCGACCAGACGCAGATCATCATGGATGAGGTTGCCCGGCGCCTCTATGCCATTCCGGGTATGTCGGACAGCTATGCGGAGCGCAAATCCCCTTACCGCGAGTTCGTGTTCTGCGACGGCAAGGGCCTGCGTGAACCCGCCTCTATTCGCTCCCGCACAGTGGGCACCAAGGGCAAGGGGCTGCGCGGACGCAAGGGGCACAAGGTCATCATTGATGAGGCGGCGTTCGTGCCCGATGCCATTCTGGACAACGTCATCACGCCGATCCTCGCTGACTACGACGGGCAGCTTGTGCAGGTCAGCTCGCCCGATGGCGTCGGCACGGGCTTCCACAAGAACTTTGTCTATGGCGACAAGAGCAGCAGCAGCTACAACGCGCGCTATGAAAGCTTCCAGTTCCCGACAGAGAGCAACCCGTACATCCCGCGCGCTTATCTAGACAACGAAGAAGCGACCAAGTCCGAGCAGGTCTTTGCACAGGAGTATCGGGCGCAGTTTCTGGACCGCGAAGGCAGTGTATTCCGCAAGGTTATGGCGTGTGCAAACCTGGTGCCGATCTACCATGACGAAGGGCTGACGCTGTACCAGGAATGCGCATTGGCGCAGCATCAGTACGTCATGGGGCTGGACTGGGCGCGCTCGCGCGACTTCACTGTGGCAAGCGTCTTTGACATCACCAGCCGCCAGATGGTGGCGCAGGACAGGTTCAACAAGATCAAGTTCGAGACGCAGCGCGACCGCATCAAAGTGCTACACAAACTCTTCCCCTGCGATGCCATCATTGCTGAAGAAAACAGCATTGGTCTGCCAAACATTGAAGCGCTGCAGGCAGAGGACTTGCCTGTGCAGCCATTCCTCACCACCAATGCCACCAAAAAGGCGTTGGTGGACACACTCGCCCTGGCCCTGGAGCTGCAAAACCTGTCCCTGCTCAACGAGGGCATATCCACTGGTGAGATGATGGCCTATCAGGGCGTCAAGCTGCCTTCGGGCCTCATGCAATACGGCGCGCCTGTTGGTCAGCACGACGACTGCGTAATGAGCATCATGCTGGCCGTGTGGGGCGCGGACAACGCCGGCGTGGACACTGCGCCTTCGATCTGGTAACCACTATGTCACTTAAAGATACAATCTTGAATGCCTTTCGCGCTTCGGTGCCGGGGCAGATCGTCACCATCTCCGACCTGCTGGTGCAGGACATGAGCGACGCGGAGCGCGCCCGCATCCAGAAGATGAACGATGCCTGGGACGCCTATGCGGGCAAGCTTGAAGCGCCACTCAAGAAGACCAAAAGCGACCCCAACGCCAAAGACAACATTCTGCTTAACCTTTCGGGGCCGGTCGTGGATACCGGCGTGTCGTTTCTCGTGGGCAAGCCCGTGCAGTTTGAGGTAGATGGCGGAACTGAGGTAGACGGCGGAGAAGAAGGCGAAGAGGAAAGCACGGCAGATCAGTGGCTGACCGAGTGCCTCAAGAAAGCGAAGATGCAGTCGAAGCTGCACATGATGGCGCTGAACGGCGGCGTGTGCGGCGACGTGTTCGTCAAGATCGTGCCCGGCAAGCCCTACCCGCGCATCGTTGTTTGGGACAGCACATCGGTGGATGTAGTTTCTGCCCCTGATGACTTCGAGCACGTGATGCAGTACAAGCTGCAATGGAACGGCATCGACCCCGTCACCAAGAAGGCGTGCGCCTACAGGCAGCTTGTCACCGAAGCCGAGAACGGGCAGTCGTGGACTATCGCCGACCAGAAGAGCGATCCGAACATCAAGCACTGGCAGCCGGTCGGCGAGCCTGTCAACTGGCCTTATGCGTGGTCGCCCATATTCCATTGCCAGAACCTGCCGTCACCCTGTTCCTACTACGGCGTCAGCGATCTGGAAGAGCATGTCGTCGAAGTCAACGACGCGATTAACTTTGTCATCAGCAACCTGGCCCGCATCGTGCGCATCCACGCGCACCCAAAGACGTGGGGCAAGGGCTTCAGCGCCAAAGAGCTTGAGATCGGCATTGACGAAACTATCATCATCAAGAGCGCGACCGGCGAGCTGCAAAACCTGGAGATGCTCAGTGATCTGTCTTCTAGCCTGGCCCTCTACGACAAGCTCAAGGCCGTGATGACCGAGATCGTGCGCGTGCCGGAAGTCGCGGCGGGCAAGCTGGACAGCATCGGGCAATTGTCGGGCCTTGCCATCCAGATCATGTTCCAGCCGCTGCTGCAGAAGAACGGCACCAAGCAGCTCTTGTATGGCGAGATGCTTTCCGACCTGTGCGCGCGGCTGCTGGAGCTTGGCGGCCAGGGCGAGGACCACACCGTTGACGTGGAATGGCCTGACCCGCTGCCTTCCGACCCGGTCGCGACGGGCGCAGCGGCGGAAGGGCATCAGCGCATGGGCATTGTGTCCAAAGACACGCTCGCTACCAAGTTTGGCTATGACTATAGCCAGGAGAAGGGCAAGATTGCCAGTGAGGGGCAGGACGCAGGCGATCAGCTACTCACCGCTTTTGATCGGGGCCAAACCAACAGTTCGGGCCAATCGGGGCCAAATGACCAAAGCAAAGGAAAGAAACAATGAGCAGGCAACCAGGAGAAGTTCGCGAGGGCGACGCTGTGGCAATTCGGCTGCTGAACAGCAGCAACACGGAAGAAGAGTTTAGCGGCCAGGTGCAGCAAGTTGTGGAATCGGGTGACGGCAGCAAGTCGTATATCGTTGCGTGTCCATTCCAGGTAGGGCCGGAGCATATCCGCGTCATTGTGCCTGTGGAACAGCTTGCCAAGCCTGCCGCAGACAAGACCACTGACCCGCGCGTGTCCTATGTGGACGGCACTAAGATGACCGACCGACGCTGAGGTAAAGCCATGGACTTACGAAGAAGCCGTTGCCGCTTCGCAGGGCGTCAATCCAAAGGTAGAAATCTTGCCCGAAGTAGAGCAGCCAGCCCACAACACGCAGGGCATTGTGGCCTGGGCGGCGGCGCATGCGCAGGAGATTGAAATGGGCGGCTCGCGCAAAGCCCCGCAAGGGTTCGCCGCGCCCGCCGCCGATGCCCAGCGCCCGGAGTTTGTGAAATCCGTGGCCGGGGCGGTGAGGGCCGGGGCAAAAGAGGGGGCGAGTGGTAGATGACCGACCGGCGCTGAAAACGCGATTGGTTCATCCGGTTGATAAGGCGTTGAGCGTCTTCTGCAACCAAGAATGATTTATAACCACAACCATTCTGCTCGTCCCAACAGGCGTATCGTTTGTTCACCCGGTCGAATACTAACACGTAGCGTTTTGTTCGTCGCTTTCCATACATCATAGCCTGATTTTACCATGCCTGACGACATCTACACCATGGCCGCGCGCTTTCGGCAGGACTTGCTTGCCGGGGAGCGCGCGGCGGCGATGGAGATGGTGCGCGCTTACGGCGCATCGTACCAGCGCATCAAAGAGGCCCTGCTTGCGCTTCTCACGCGCGTAGAGGCCGCCAAAGCGCGCGGAGAGTACTCCGCGTCATGGCTGTACCAAGAGGGGCGCCTGGAAAGCCTCCAGGCGCAGACGCTTTCCGAAATCCACCGCTTTGCCGCGTTTGCCGGGGACACAATTGAAACCCAGCAGCGGCAGGCGGTTTACAATGCGGAGGGAGAGGCGCAGGCGCTCGTGCGGGCCACATTGCCTCCCTCAGCACAGATCAGCTCTGCCGGCGTCGGCGTAACATTCAGCCGCCTCCCGACCAGCACCGTGCAGAGCCTGGTCGGACACTTGCAGGACGGTTCCCCGCTCAAAGAACTCTTGGACACACTCGCGCCCGAAGCGGCGAAGGGTGTGCGGGACGCGCTTGCGAGCGGCGTGGCGCGTGGTGAGGGCAGCCAGGTTATTTCGCGCGAAATACGGCAGGCGATGGGCGGGCCATTATCTAGGACGCTGACCATCAGCCGGACGGAGACGCTGCGCGCGTACCGAGAGGCAACGCGGCAGACGTATCAGGCCAATGGGCGCGTCGTGCAGGCATGGCAGTGGGTGGCGTCGCTGTCGCGCCGGACGTGCGCGATGTGCCTTGCTATGCACATGACCATCCACCCGCTGGATGAGCCGATGGGGTCACACCCGAATTGCCGCTGCGTCATGGTGCCGGTGACGCGGCCCTGGTCGGAACTTGGGTTTGACGGGCTGGATAGCGAAGCGCCTGCCCCGGAAGACGGTGCGGCCTGGCTGGACAGGCAGAGCGAAGAGACGCAATTGGCAATCCTGGGGCCGGGCAAGCTGGCGGCGTACAAGCGCGGCGAGATTACCCTGGCTGACCTCGTGCGCTATCGCGATGACCCTCGGTGGGGACCGACGCGCACGGAGGCGAGCCTTGCCGACGCGCTGAAGAAAGTGAGGGGTAAGTGATTAACGGAGACGCAACGGTTTTAGACCTTTTGCCAACGGTTCAGGAGTGTGTCAGTTGTCGGTGGAAGTCAAAAGAATTAGTCAAGGTGGGTAGATGGTCGTACTGTGCCCAGTGTCTTGCCAATGAATTGCTCCGCCAAGAAGAGATGGTTCGGCATCTCACCGCCTGCCTTGAGCGACACGACAAAAAAGTGAGGGGCGAATGAACGCCTACGAGAAACATGAGCAGGAATACAAGCGCGATACGCGCATCTTGAACGGCTTGCTCAAGTTCGTCTTTCCAATGCTGCTTGTTGTGAGCATTGCTGCGCTTATCTGGGCGATTGTGGTGGTGTTTGAGGTGTTGAAATGACTGATATAATTCCTGCCATGCCGTCTTCCGTGCGCGTGCTTGGCATGGATATGGCCGTCGTTGTCCGCACTGGCGACGATGCCCACATGGATGACAAGTTCGGTTATTGCGACAACCTGCGTATGCGGATTGTGCTGAGCGAGAACAACACTCCGTCGCAGATGAGGGAAACGTGCCTGCATGAAGTGGTACACGCTGTGGAGTGGGCTGTCAAAGCCGACATGGAAGAAGATGAGGTGGGGCGCATGGCACGCGGGCTGTTCGCTGTTCTGCGGGACAACCCCAGCTTTGTGAAGTGGATAATGGAGCAATAAAACTGGCATCACCCTCCCCTGTAGTTTCCCCTCATCCCTGCCTATAATTAAATTGCGCTTCTCATTGGCGTTTTATCCTTCTGCGGGAGTCGATGCTCCTCAGATTAAATCAACCGCTCCTTCTCGGCAACTTGGAGGGAGCGGTTTTTTTTGCGCAAATGTGTCAACCAATGTGCCGTAATTATGCCGGTGTTGTGCCCATCTACTAAAGTTTCCCTTTGCCCCTGCCTATAATAGAACCAACGAATTGAACGCGCTTTGCGCGGCTATCCAGCCACCGACTTCTCTAGGAGAGGTCGGCGGCTTTTTTGGCTTTTGGAGGCTTTTGCATATGTGGCGTTTGCTTGTTTTGGAAATGATGGCCGGTTATCGCACTGCCGACAGCGGTGCGGGCGATGGCGGAGGCGGCGCAGGTGACAATGGGGGCGCGGGCAATGGTGGCGGCTCTGGCGACGCAGGCAAAACCTACACGGCGGCTGAGTATCAAGCCTTGCAGGCGCAGTTTGCCGATGCGACCACCAAGCGCACCGAAGCAATGACCAAGCTGACCGACGCTACCACCAAACTGACCGCGTTGGAGCAGGCCCAGCTTTCTGATGCGGAGAAGCTGACCCTCAAAGCAAAAGAAGCCGAAGAGGGCCTGACGAAGCGCGAAACCGAACTGCGGCAGGAGCGCTTGGAGCGTTCCATTGAGCGCGAGGCGCGCAAGCTGAACGTCGTAGACGAAGACGCGGCCCTGCGGCTGCTGGACGTGTCCAAGATCAAGTATGACGACGCGGACAAGCCTACCAATGTCGCAGAGCTATTAGGGCAGCTTGTCAAGGATAAGCCGTACCTGGTGGCCGTCGCCGGCAGTGGCGGCAGTGCGGCCAATCCGAGCCTCGGGCGCGGCGGAAGCCTGACGGCCACGCAGCAGATCGACAAAGAGTTTTCGCAGCGCGGGGGCAGCACGGGCGGCTTTCGCATCTAGCGACAATCGTAAAATCAACCAGTCTCACCAATCTAAATATAGCGGCTATGCAGCCGGAAGGAAACCATTATGGCAAACAACCTTTCGGCGTTTAACGCACAGGCGTGGAGCAAGCGCCTTATCACCAAACTCGACCCGATCTGCATCATGCTTGGCCTGGTCAACCGGGACTGGGAAGGCGAGCTGCAGAACGTCGGCGACACTGTGCAGGTGCGCACGCCCGGCAACATTCTGATGGGGCCGTATGCCAAGGGCACCACGATCAACTACCAGGATTTGCAGCCGATTAAAGAAGCGATGGTTATCGCCGACGCGGAGTATTTCGCGTTCCAGGTCGATGACCTGGACAAAGCGCAGAACGACCTCAAAGCGATGGACATCTATACTGGTCGTGCCGCCGTTGCCCTGCACAACACCATCGACATCAAGCTGACCAGCTATTTCCCGCAGGCCGCCAACCATATCACTGACGCGGGCGGCGTGCCGCTGGTGCTGACTAAAGATAATGTGTACGGCGTTTTTGTCAAGGCGCGCACCATCCTCGGCAAGAACAACGTGCCTGTGGAAGGCCGCTGGGCTGTTGTTGACCCCGACCTGACCGGCGTGCTGCTTCAGGACACGACCCACTTTATCCGCTCCACCGACATGGGCGACACCATCGTTAAAGAGGGCATGACGCAGAACAACGGGCGGCCTGGCTACATCGGGCGCATCGCGGGCTTTGACGTGTACGAGTCAAATCATGTGCCTGTGGACGCGCAGGGCAACCGCACGCTTGGCTTTGGCGATCCTGCCTTTATTTCTTATGCCGCGCAGCTCAAAGAAATGGAGATGCTGCGCCTTCAGACGACCTTTGCCGACGCGGTGCGCGGCCTGATTCTGCACGACGGCCACGTGTTTGCCGAGTGCGCCAAGCGCGGCGTGTCGCTGTCGGCGGCTCCTGCCTCCTAAGCCGCTACGCCTGCTTCTTAAGCAAAGGTTACTTATGGTCCGTCCAACAATGGCAGCGCTGATTGCCCGGCTTCGGCGAATGATCAGCGACAAGGATGCGCCCCCGGTCTTCAGCGATGATGACCTCGGGGACATCCTGGACGGGCAACAGTTTGTGGAGCGGTACCTGCCCGTTGAGGGCACGGTGACCTACAAGCCGGGCGGCGGGATCGAGTGGCACGACTTTTATGCGCAGGACGGCGACTGGGAAGACGGCGTCGTATTTGTGACCATTGGCTTTGAGCCGGTCGCGCCGACCACGAGCGACCTGCGCGTGGGGCACTGGACGTTTGATGCGCCTCAGCTCCCGACGATCTACCTGACCGGCAAGAATTACGATTTGTACGGCGCGGCGGCAGACGCGCTGGAGCAGTGGGCGGCCATCGTCAAGCGCAAGTACGACGTGCAATCCGCCGACCAAAAGCTCATGCGCTCGCAGCAGAGCAAGGCGATGCTCGACCTTGCCGAAACCTGTCGCGAGAAGCAGCGCCCCCAGCGCATGACGATGGTGCGCAGCGATGTCAATTAACGATTATGCCTATTGACGCTTCCGAACTGGCCGACCTGCGCGGCGACATGCAGGGGGAAATGCTGACGGACACCTGCCAGGTGCAACGCAAAACCTTGACGGACAACGGCGGCGGACGCGGGTCGCAGGCATATGTCAATGCCGGAACCTATCCGGCGCGCATGTGGACAAAGCCGACCTACCGGGACATGACGGAAACGGTGCAGCCGGGCGCGGGCAACGTCAGCGCGCAGGTGCTGTGGACGGTGATTTTGCCGTTTGACGCGGACATTCTCGCTACTGACCGGCTGGTCATCGCGGGGCAGACCTTAGAAGTGTCCGAGCGAGACAAGGGACGGACGGACGCGCTTTTGATGCAGGTGCTATGCAAGCGAATTGGCTGAACCAAACAAAAAGCCGGCAGGAAGAGCGCGAGGCGCGCGGCATGTGGTTTCGCATGCTGCTGTACGCCGGGCCGTCCGACCCGCTGGAATGGCTGTACGCAGCTTTGTGGTGCGGCATGGGGCTGTGGCTCTTGCTGCCCACGCACATGTTTTCTGTCGCGCCCCATGTGTACCGTTTTGTGGCCTTGGTGCCGCAATGGGTCTGGGGACTCGCCTTTCTCTCTTTGGGTTTGTTGCAGGGGCGGGCGTGGCATCTCTGCCTCTGGCGCGCGCGGCACGTCCTCGCGATGGTCGGCACGATGACCTTCTGGATTTGGGGCCTGCTGCTGTTTGTGGGCGATATGCGGGCCTGGACTCTGCTGTTTTACGGCATTCTCGGCGTGTTTCAGGGACTTGCGGCAGTGTGGCTGTACGCGCGTCCGGGGGCGCAGGGATAGAGTGCCATGCAAGAAAAAGAAGTGCTGACAATTGTCGGCAGCATCGTGGGCAGCTCGCCGTTCGCCGCTTGGGTGACATGGAAGCTGGGGCGCAAGGCGCAGGCCCGCAAGGAAGCGCTGGAAGAAGCGCAGGAAAAGATCAAGCAGGCCGAGCAGGCACGGCTCGACGCCCTGGCTGAGCGGGACGGCAAGCGCAAAGATTTTGAGGTCATCATCGGGACACTGGAAAAACGGCTCGGCGCGCAGGAAGCCTCTATTGTGCGCCTGGAATCAAAAACCGAGCGGATGCAGGAGCAAATCGATGTGCTGCGCGAGGAAAAGCATGACCTGCTCGCCCAGATCGCGGCCCTCGAAGCCTTCAAGGCGGCAGAAGCGCGGCGGGCGGATGCGGCGGAAGAGAAGGTAACGCAGTGCAATACCGAGCTGTGCGACTTGCGGCAGGCGGTTGGCAACAAAGACGCGCAGATCAAAAACCTGACGGCGCAGATTAAAGAAGTAGTGAAAGAAACTAAGCCATGAAGATCAACCTCCCTAAAATCAACTTGCCGAAAATCAAGCTATCCAAGTCGCAAAGCGCGGCTTTGGGCATTGTCGGCTACTTCACCGGGCGAGCTGTCCTGGACACCGTTCAGACGGGCAAAATTGCCCCGCGCGACGTGTTTAATGCCGCGCTTGCGGGCGTTCTGACCGGGTGCCGTTCGCTGCTGCCTGACCTCTCCGGAAAAGGAAACACCGATGCTGGAAATACAAATAGCGGGCAGCCTGCTGGGAGCACTGGCACAAATTGAGCCTGCCGTCGCCCTCGCTGTTGCCAAGACCGCGCTGGACGTAGAAGCCGGGGCGAAGATCAACATCCAGACAGGCGACAAGACAGGCATCGTGTACAAGCGCAAGGACGGCGAACACCAGGCAAGTGCGCCGGGGGAGGCCCCGGCAACCGATACGGGCACCCTAGTCAACAGCGGCGAGGTTGTCCCGGTGTCGGCTTTGGAGCAAGACGTGACCTTCAGCGCCGACTATGCCGCCGACCTGGAACTCGGCACCGTGCGCATCGCCCCGCGCCCGTTTCTTGGCCCGGCTGTGGAAGCCGCCACGCCCGACTTTGAAGCCGCTCTTGCACAGGCCGTTACCCGTACCGCGAATAAAACCTAATGTTTGAGCTCCTGGCAATCGAGAAGTGGATTACAGGGGCGCTGCAAGCACAGCCGGAAGCGCAGGCGCTGGGCACGCGCGCTTATGCGGAGATTGTGCCCGAAGGCGCTGCGTTTCCCGCGTTCTTGTTTTCGCGTCAAAGCGCATCTGATACGGTCGGCGGCGGGGCTGTGCGCATCCTGACGCAGCCTGTGTACTACGTGCGGGCCGTAGTGAGCGCCGACTGCTTTGATGCGCTAGGCGGGCTTGCCAATGCGGTGGACCGGGCGATGCAGGCGACGCCGGACACGCCGCCTGTCACTTTGGACGGCGTTGTCGTGCGGGGAGCATACCGCGAGCAGCCGATGATCGGCTCGCAAGCAGATAGCGGTGTCGTCTACACCTACGCGGGCGGCATGTACCGGATATTTGCCTATGCAGGCAGCGAGGGCAATTGACAAGTGGCTGCGCTGCACCCGCGCCGCCAAGAAGTACATCTGCTCGCGCTTTGCGGGCGAGGTGCTGGAAGATGGCGGGTGGCAGCCGCCGCTCTGGTTCGTACATCAATACGTGCCTGAGACGCCGAATGATTTACAGTTCGCTTTGACGGAAAAAGGAAGCAGACAATGACAAATATTCAGATACCAATTGGCGGCGCGCCTGTCAACGTCCCGATGACGACACCTGGAAACGGGCCAGGAGGGACATTTATCAACAGTGGTTTTCAGATGGTCAGTACCACAGGTGCAACCCTTGTTCCTGCCACGCCGTACCCGGCTTCGGGGGCATCTGTTACGATCGCCAACTTAGTGTTTACCAACACAGGGCAGACTGACACAATTGCATCAATCGCTTACCCGCGCCTCTCCGTGCAGGCTTTGGCAGCCGCAACCGCTGCCGTGGGGAACGCGCTGGAAGAAGGACAGGGGACGAACCTCAATGTGTTTGCCCTCTTTGACGTTGTTGCCGCCCCGATCCCGGCCCCCGGCGCGCCCACCGGCCCGGCTGCCACCTACGCCGCAGGCGTTGTGACCATCGCGGCCACGGCCCGCCCTGCCGGCGAGAACGTCACCGCCTACAACTGCTATCGCTCGCAAAACGGCGGGCCGGTGACCAAGATCGGCACGGCGGCCACGCCCGCTTTCACCGACCCGACCCCGCTGACGAATGTGGCCTACACCAACAGCTACTTTATCACCGCCGTCAACGCGACCAGCGAAGGCGCGCCGTCCGCAACGGTCAACGTCGCCATCCCGCGCAATCCGGCGGCCACGGAAACGGCATCGGTGTTTCGCGGCACGCAGCTCATCATGGAAGCCGTTCCCGGCACTACGCCGCAGGGCGCGACCCCCAAGCGCCTGACGCAGTCGCAGCTCATCGTCGTTCCGAAGCCTACCCCGAAGCCATATAAGCCGATGGGTATGAAGGGGATCAGCGTCGTGCAGCAGGGGAGCGAGACGACTGACGCCAAGCTGACCGGCGTGCTGTCCTACACCGAGCTTCCGTACCAACTGGAGTCGGCGCTCAAGAAGTCCGCTGCGCCCGTGCAGGTGGGCGCACTCGCCTATACCCGCGTGTACAACGTGCAGGCCCGCAACCCGGAAGCCATGCCACAAACTTACACGGTGGAAACAGGCAGCACGCAGGGCGCGGATCGGTTCGCCTTCGGGTTCTTCAAGGGGCTTGCCATCAAGACCACCAAAAAGGACGCGACCGTGGACGGCGACATGGTGGGCTGGCCGTTGCAGGACAATGTGACCCTGACGCCGGGCGCGACCGACGTGCCCAAGGTGCCGATTGACCCAAGCACCATCGGCATCTATATCGGCGACGATCCGGCAAATCTGTCGCGCCTGGTGACGCCGCTCGACACCACGCTCAACCTCCTCGCCCACTGGCAGGAGCAGGAGTATCAAAACGACACCAACAACAGCTTTGACGGCGTCGTGGAGATGGCTCCGAACTTCGGCTTCAAGATCACGGTTGTCGCCGGGAGCCAGGCGTTCCTGATGCTGTCGCGGCTGCGCAACGGGCAGAGCATCTATGCCGGCATGCGGGCGCGCGGGCCGGTGATTGAAACGGCGGTGGGCGGGGCGGTTGTGTCGCAGTACGGCTTTGACGCCATCCTGCCCTGCAAGGTGATTAGCACGCCAGGGCGTCAGGACTCGCAAGGAGCCTGGACGCACCAGTATGAGTTTGCCCTGGCTGATGACAGCGTGTTCGGCGCGGGCAAGATCACGATCACTAACACACTCGCGACGCTCTAACAACAATCCGGCTTGCCGGTTTACATAGTAACATTTCGCGCGAAATGTGCCGACAATAGCAAGTATCGCGTGGCTATTCAGCCGCCCTCCCCCATTGGGGGAGGGCGGCTTTTTCTATTTACCCCCAAGGAGTTTCTATGGCTGTTATTGTTTCCAAGCGCAAAGAAGTGACCAAACCTTTTTCCGTCACACTTGACGATGGCGAAGTGGTGGCGGGTACGTACCGGCCCGCCCTGCTGACGTTTGAGTTTGACCGCGAGATGCGGCTGATGTACAAAGAAGACGAGTCCGAGAAGGGCCTTTGCGAAAAGCTTGTGCAGGTTGTGGCCTCGTGGGACGTGGAAGGTGAGCCGGGCGAGCCTCTGCCTCTGACCGTGGACGCGCTGATGGATGTGCCCTCCGACATCATGTTTGCCGTCATCAGGGGGGTTCGCAGTGCGGGCGGCCCCCCGGCCCCGACGCCGCCCGCGACATCTGCGAGCTTCTCATAATAGATGCGCGTGCGGGCGACTTTCCCGATGAGTTTATTCTCATCCGCGCGGCTCGCTACCTCAAATGCGAGCCGTGGGAACTCCAAAAGCAGCCCCGTTCCTGGACAGACTGGGCTTTGGTGTGTCAGTCCGCCGAGACGATGGCCGACAAGCACTTCGCTGCACACCCGTCATAGCCGTTCTAATCATCAACCAATCTCATGGCAAACGTCGTTCTTAGCGCGCGCATTTCTGCCGACATTTCCAGCCTGGAAGCGGGGCTGGTGCGCGCCGACGCCTCTTTGCGCGACTTCTCCAAAACCGCCACGGCGGCAGGCGGGGAAGCCGCGAAAGGCATGAGCCTGCCCGGCGCAGCGGCGGAAAAGACGGCGGCGCAGGTGGCCGTCAGTCAGGCGCGCATGGCCGAGTTGTGGACGCGCTCTGGCGCGGCGCAAACGCGGGCGGCAGAGCTAGGCGCGCAGGCTGGGAGGCTTGCGACTGAAAGCCTTACCCTGGAAGGCAAGGCCGCGCAGATTGCCGCCGAGAAGATCGGCGGGCTGTCGGCAGCGTCTCAGGTGGCGGCGGCGAGCGCCGAGTCATTTGCAGCCCGTGCGGCGCAAACGGCAACGGCCTTGGATGCCACAGCGGCGGCGGGGGCGCGGGCCTCGGCGGGCATGAGCGCTCTGGGAGCCGTGGGCATGGCGGCGGCGGGCCTGACGATCCTGGACGGCCTCGCGGTCAAAGTGGCGATAAGCTTCCAGGCCATGACCCAGACCATCGCCAACAACACGACCATGACCACGGCGGAGCTTGGCAACATGCGCCAGTCCGTGCTGGACCTCTCGCGCGGAACGGGCACGTCGTTTCAGAGCCTGGCCGAAGGCTACATGCACGTCAGTAACTTTGGGTTTGCGGCGGCGGACGCGCAGAAGGTCTTGACGGAAGCCAACAAGTCGGCGGTCGCTACGGGCAGCGACGCGGCGCAGACGGCGGACATCCTCGCCAAAGGGCTGCACGAATACGGCCTGTCGGCGGATTATGCCGGGCGCGTGATGAACGTCTTCCATCTGGCGGCGGCGCAGGGCAATATGACCTTGCAGCAGTTCGATGCCGCCATGGGGCCGACCATCGGCGCGGCGGCAAACCTAGGTGTCTCGCTTGCGGATGTGGCGGCGGCGGAAACCGCGCTGACCCAGCACGGGCAGGATGCTTTTGAGGCGAGCACGCAGCTCAAGAGCATTCTGGAGCATATCGTAAACCCCACGGCGGAAGCCTCCAAAGCCCTGACGGTGCTGGGCAACCTCACCGGCATTGACCTGGTCAAAGATTTCTCGCTCGCGGGCCTGCATGCCAAGGGACTGAACGGCGTCATGGCCGACCTGTCGCGCGCGACGCAGGGGCATTCCGACATCGTGCTGAAGCTGATCCCGGCCATGCGCGGCGGCTACGGGGCAATGATCCTGGCCGGCACGGGCGCGCGCGACTACCGGCACGCCTTGCTGCAAGCCAACGATGCAATGGCCGGCAAGATCGACCCCACCAGCAAAGCCTATAATGAAACGATGCAAACGGCGGCGCAGCGCTTTAAGGCGCTGACGCAGAGCATTCAGGTGGACCTGCTGCCTGCCGGAAACCGGCTGCTGGGGACGCTGCAATCCTTGGAGCCTGCCGCTGCCAATGTCGCCAATGCCGTGACCACTGTTGTGGACGTGTTTTCCCGGTTCCCTGCGCCGGTGCAGGAAGTCATCATCGCGCTGGGTGCGGCCAAAGTAGCCTCGTCGCTATTCGGGTTGTCCCTGCTGGGCGTAGACGGCAAGATGGGCGGCGTGGTCATGCGCATCCCGGCGATGATTAACGGCCTGCGCGGAATTGAAACGGCGGCGGGATCGGCGGCAGTGGCGGAAGGGGCACTCGCAACGGAAGGCATCGCCGCCTTCGCCATTGGAGGCGGCTTTATGATCGCCATCGCCGCTGTCGCCGTGGCCGTACTTGCCATCGCAAACGCTTGGAACAAAGCCAAAGACGCGCAGGCGGGCTACGCCAAGCACAAAGCCGAAGTGGTTGCTTATGTGAATACGGGCGATCAGCGCACCAACGAGCAGCATCAGGCCGAGCTGAACAATCAGCAGGCAGGCAAAGTCCACGCTGCCATTGTCAGCCTGCAAAACCAAGAGAACACCAAGCAACTTGCGCTGAACCCCCTACCTAAAGGCTCCGAAGTCGCACATGGGCTTCAGGGGCAGATCGCCGACCTCGCGCATCAGATTGCCGTCAAGACGGCGCAGGAAACAGCCTTGCGCCGCGATGCTTCTGCTCTGGGCGGCTCCCTGGCAAACACCAGTGACCTGCAAAACACACGCAGCAATATCCAGGGCGAAGTCAAAAAGATAGACGGTACGATTGGCACAACTCAGGCGAGCTTAACTGGCCTTGAAAACAAGCTTTCGGTTCTGAAGGCATCGATTGCCGCGCAGAAAAACAACCAGCTTGCGCAAATCAATCTGGCAAAACAAATTGCTGACGTTCAGGGGCAAATCACAAGCGACGAGTCAGCCCTCGCCGCCCTCAAAAAGAGCCGCCATGAACAGGTGGCAAATTACAACAAATTAGAACCTCTAGCGCGGCAGGAAACAAAGCAGAAGTGGGGCGCAGGAATGGATGCAGGCACGTCCATTATGAACCACATCACCGATGCCATCAATACGCCGCAGGGCAAGGCGAGCTGCGCCTACTTCGCCTCTGAGCTGATGCGGGCGTCAGGTGTCGCTGTGCCCTTGACAGGCGGAGCCAAAGCCCTGAAGGAGTGGGCCGTTGGTGTTGGGGCCGTAGCGCACTCACTGGCAGAAGCAAAGGCCGGAGACCTCATCGCCTGGCACGGCAAACGCTACGGCGCGATGAAGGACAAGAACGGTGAAGGGGATCATGTCGGCATCTATGCGGGCAACGGCATGATTCGTCAGTCTTCTGGCAACGGCCCCGGCCATGACCGCATGATGCACATGTACGACGCGCCCCATGCGCAGTTCTACACCGTTCCCGACAGCGCCATCGGCGGCAAAGTCGCCAAAGCATTGGACGCCGATAAGTTCAACGCCGCGCTCAAGGCCAAAGGCGACGACGCCGCCAAGCAGCATCAGGGCTTTCTTGGCGACACCTTCAGCCTGAACAACACCGAGTTCGCCACCCGCCGCCATGATGCGCAGGAGCGCTTCGACGGGTCGGATAAAGGCATAGCCGCCAAAAAGTGGCTTGCCGCGCAGATGGCCGACATCAACAAAGACGAAGTCAAAGCCGAGCAAGAGCAGAGCAAGAAACTCAAAGCCGAGCACGACAAGCGCGTCAAGGAAGCCCTGGACGCTTCTTCCGCGATTGCCAAGACCAAGCGCAGCCTCTACGACGACATCTACGCTACGACGCCCGGCAAAGGCGGCAAGCTGCCCTCTGAGTTTGACGTGCGCCGCCGCACGGCCCATGAAGACTACGGTGACCATGTGCAGGCGCTGGTCAGCGAAAAGGTCAAGCCCGGCGTGGCGCGGGGCCTCGTGCAGCCATGGCTTGCCGGGCAGATGGGGCAGATCGGGCGCGATGAAAAGGACGCCCGCGCCAAGCAAAGGGAAGTGGATGCGCGGGCACAAAAACCAGGCGTGGAGCTCCTCAGCGACATCAAGAAAATCGGCGCGGAGTCGCAGGCCAAAGAAGTCACCGATCCGGGCGAGGCCGCCTGGCAGAAGTTTGTCGCCGACCATGCGGAAGGTTACGCGCTGATTGCCCAAAAAGCCCCTATTGCGGCACGTGCGCACATGGACTTCCTGAAGGCGTTCGCTGTAAGCAGCGCGAGCGACCAGGCCAAAGAGAACCTGAAGACGCTGGCAAAGTTTCATCTGGAGATGACGGACAAGATGATTGCCGTCCGCTCCAAAGTGACCGACGCCGCCGATCCGGCGCTTGCCGCCTGGCATGAGTATCTGGCGACACATGACGACGTGGTCAAGGCCATCGGCAAAGACGCGGGCGCGGCGGCGCAGGCCTTCGCACAGTTTCGGGCGGAGTTTGTCACCGAGCAAGACGCGCAAACCCTGGAGCAGTACTACCAGCAGATGAGCCGCATCCATCAGCAGATGCTGGAAACGCAGGCGCGCACGCCGGAAGAGAAGATGTTCGCGCAGACGCTGCAATCCGACGGCACGGGCGGACTGAAGCAGGCTTTCTCTAGTGACCAGATCAAGAACATGGCGACCCAGCAAAAGCAGCTTGGCGACATGCAGGCGAAGGTGCAGCAGACGCAGGCGGCATGGCAGTCCATGTCGGGCGTTGTGCAGTCAGGCCTCGACCATTTGATGCAGCGCGGCTTCAATGGCTTCTTTGCCAATGTTGTGCAGGGCTTCCGAGGCATGTTCCGGCAGATCGCCGTGGAGTATTTGCGCAACGAAGCGATGCAGGCGATGCAGCGCGGTTTGTCCGGCATCCTGAATGGCAAGCAGAAGGGCGGCGGGGCAACGGGAGGCGTGGCCGCCGCCGCGCAGGCGGCGCAGGGCGCGCAGCTTGCCGGGGCGGCAACGGCGCTCACAGCGGCAGGCACGGGGCTTGCAGCCACGGCGGGGGTACTTACAGCTTCGGGCGCGGGCCTGACGGGAGCCGGGGCCGGGCTGCTCGGGGCGAGTGCCGGGCTTGTCGGCGGAGGCACGGGCCTGGTGGCGGCGGCGGCGGCGCTGGTGGCGGCGGCGGCGGCTTCAAGTGCGAGCAGCGCGATGTTGGGGATTTCCGGCGCGCGGGCGGATGGCGGCTCGGTCATCGGCGGAAACCGGTACCTTGTGGGCGAGCGCGGGCCGGAGATTGTGACGATGGGCGGCAATGGGTTTGTGACGCCAAACCACCAGATCAGGACGGCGAGCGCAGGGGCCGGAGGCGGCGGCGATAGCCACTTCCATGCCCATGTGACCGTGCAGGGCAACGGGAGCGCCGATGCCAACCGGCGCACCGGGCAGCAGGTGGGGCAAGCGGCAATGGCGGAGATGCAGCGGGCGCAGCGGAGAAACGGCGTTTAATATGTTTCATGAAATTTTACTGCCCGATGAGCTGGCGTATGGGGCGGAGTTTGGGCCGGAATACAAAACCACCAAAGTGCAGACCGGCTCCGGGGGCGAGCAGCGCATCGTGCAGTGGCCGCGCGCGCGGCGACGAGGAACGGTCGGATACAAGATTCGCAGCCGTGATCAGATCAATGCGCTGCGCGCGTTCTACCTCGCGCGATTTGGCGATGCGATTGGCTTTCGGTTTTCAGATAACGCCGACCGCGACGTGGCGAATGAGCCTCTGGTAAACACGGGCGGCACGATGCTGCAACTGCAAAAAGCAGACACCGACGGGGCAGGCTTTGCCTCGGTGCGCACGATCAGGAAGCCGTCGCTCACCGGCCCGTTCACGCTTTACAAAGACGGCGCCGCCATGATGGGCGGCTACGCTTTGGATGTGACGACCGGGATTATCACTCTCGCCTCTGCTGCGCCGGGGAGCGTCTTCACCTGGTCGGGGCGCTTTGACGTGCCGGTGCGCTTTGACGGCGACTGGATGAACGGAAAACGTGACGACTTCGATGTGCATTCCTGGGAAGGCATCGCCATCGTAGAGTTATTGATTTAGCCGTTGCTCATTTAGGGGGATTATTCCGTGCGAAATATGTCGGCGGCGCTGTTCGCGCACTTGCAAGGGGACACGCTCACGACCGCGAACTGCGTGCGGCTCGCGCGCACGGACGGCGTCGTCATGGCCTGGACGGACTGCAATATCCCGCTGACGTTCGACGGAATGACCTACGCGGCGAGCGATGGGGTCGGGCTAAGGAACCTCAAGGCGGCGGCGGGCACGGGCGTGGACAACATGGAAACGGTGCTGCTGCTCATGCCGGGCGGCATCACCGAGGACGGCATCCGGGCCGGACTGTACGACAATGCGCCCGTGACGCTCTCTTTGGTCAACTGGGCGGATTTGTCGCAGGGGAGCCTGACGCTGCTGCGCGGGCGCGTGGGCGAGATCACCCTGACCGATGGGCAGTGCGTGGCGGAAGTGCGCAGCCTGTCGCAGCTTCTGCAGCAGCAGATCGGAGACGTGACCAGCCCGTCGTGCCGCGTGCGCAGGCTCGGAGACGCGCAGTGCAAGGTAGACATGACGCGCTTTCGCTTTGCGCGCATGCTCACGGCATTGGGCGGGTCGGCGAGCGGGCAGCCGGCGCAGGCGCTCACGCAAACAAACTGCGGCGGCGGCGCGGCGGCGCCGTTCGGGGCAGACGCGGGCAGTTCGGGCGGGGGCACGGGGAGCACGGGCAACGCGGTGGCGACTACGGGTGTCACGGGGGCCGCGCCTGCCGATGTGTACCAAACTTCGCGCTATGGGAAAACCTTTTCTTATGCGCTTTCCGGGTACACGCCGGGCCAGGATTACACGCTGCGCCTGCACTTTGCCGAAACGTTCTTCGGGCCGCCCTCGCCCCCTGGTGGGCCAAGCATGACGCATGGCGGGGGGACAGGCTCACGCATCTTTGACGTGGCCGCGAACGGGGCGCGGGTGCTGCAAAGCATTGACATTTATCAAGCGGCAGGGGGAAGCAACCTGGCGACGGTGCAGGAACTGGAAGTCACCGCAGACGCATCGGGAGCGCTGCACATTGTCTTTACGGCGAGTGTGGACAATGCAAGCTGCTGCGGCCTGGAAGTGCTGACCCTGGCCGCGCCCGGCGTGCCTGCCGGGCTGGTGTTCGCAGGCGACGGCGCGGCGAGCGGCTTTTACACGCATGGCGTCATAACGTTCACGAGCGGTGCGAACGCAGGCCTGGCGCGGGAAATCAAGGGGCACGGCCTTGCGGGCGGCGCGGCCATTATCAGCCTGCAAGGGCAGTTTCCGTTTGCCGTGGCCGTGGGCGACGCGGCGATTTTAGAAGCGGGCTGCGCCCGCCGCCTGCCGACGTGCGTGGAAAAGTTCAATAACGCCGCAAACTTTCGGGGCGAGTCGCTCCTGCCCGGCAACGATCAGGTCATGCGCGTAGGCCGGGGGACTGCTGATGGTTAGTGGGCAAGATATTGTGAGAGAGGCGCGCACTTGGATCGGCACGCCCTTCCATCACGCGGCGCGGGTCAAAGGCGTGGGCGTGGACTGCGCCGGGCTGCTGGTGGGCGTGGCGCATGCGCTGGGCCTGCCTGTCCAAGATGACACGCGCTACCACGCGCAGGACAATCTCGCGCGCATGCGGACGGCACTCGCGCGTGAATGCGAGATCGTGCCGGAAGAAGAGGATGTGTTTCCTGGCGACGTACTGCTGCTGATTGGGCGCGGCATGCCGAACCACCTCGCGATCTTCAATGGCAACGGCGGCATGATCCATGCGTGGCGGTCGGCAGGGGGCGTGGTGGAGCACAAGATTGACGAAGCGTGGGTAGACAACGTCGTGGACGTGTACCGGCTGAGGGGACTAAGTTAGATGGCGCGAGGCTTGAATTAAATGGCGACGCTGGCGTTGGGCATTGCAGGGGCGGTGGTGGGATCGGCGTTCGGCAATCCGATGCTGGGCTTCTCCATTGGCACGGCCATCGGAAGCATGATCGATGCGCCGCGTGTGCCCGGCCAGGAAGTCGGCAAGGTCGACGACCTGCACGTGTCCGGGTCGAGCTACGGCACGGCCATTCCGGTTGTCTGGGGCGGCGGGCGGCTCGCGGCGAACCTCATCTGGGCGACGGATTTAGTGCTGCACCAGACGACGCAGCACCATGGCAAGGGCGGCGGGCCGAGCACCAAGACGGACACCTACAGCGTGTCCTGTCAGGCGCTGGTGTGCGCAGCAGGCCGCAATGCCCGCGTGACGCGCGTTTGGGGCGATGACCTCGTGCTGTGGGAAGCCGGGTACAGCGGCAACCTGGTAACGCCGCGCTTTTTGTCAGGCGATGAAAGCCAGAATGCCGACGTGCTGGTCGCGGCCAATCCTGGCAGCGGCTTTGCGGCAGGGCAAACGCCGGCCTGCCGGGGGCAGCTTACGTTTGTGCTGCAAGACCTGCCGCTGCAAAACTTCAGCAACCGTCTGCCGAACCTCAGCGTGGAAGTCGCCACCGACCCGGTTTCACTCGCTGACGTGCTGGGCGACTTGTGCTTGATGGCCGGGCTGACCACAGACGATTTTGATTTCTCCGGCGCGTCGGCGCAAATGGTGACCGGGTACGTTTTGCAGTCGCGGCAATCAGCAGCAGAGGCGATCAAGCCGCTGCTCGCCTCCTACTTTTACGACTTGGTGGAAAGTGACGGCCTACTACGCGCTGTGCCGCGCGGCGGTGCGCCGCTGCTGACGGTTTCTGCCGGCGATCTCGGGGCGAGCACAGGCGGCGCAGGCGAAGTGATGCGCATCAGCGAGAAGCGCACTCAGGAAGCCGAGATGCCCTACCGCGTGGACGTGACGTACTACAACGCCGCTAAAGACTACCAAAAGGCATTGCAGGGAGCGGTCTGCCAGACGGCGACGGGGCAGGACGCGCAGAGCATTTCCCTGCCGCTTGCACTCCTTGACGCGGACGCGCAGGGAGTGGCAATGCGCCTGCTTCAAGACGCGCGGGCGCAGCGCGCACCCCTGACGTTTGCCCTGCCACCTCGCTACTTGCAGGTCACCCCCGCCGACGTGCTCTTGGTGCCACTGACGCATATTGACAATACCGTGTCAATGGCGCGGGTGCGTATCACCAGCGTAGATTTGGCCCTGCCCGGAGAAATCCACTTCGAAGCGGTGACTGACGATGACGGCGTGTTGGTGCAAGCCGGCATCGCCTCTGCCGCGCCGCCGCCCGTGCGCACGTACCTGGCCGCCGTGCCGACGCAGTTTTACGCCTGGTCGGGCAAAGAATTGCAGGATGCTGACCAAGCCGCGCCGGGCTTCTATGTCGCAGCGACCGGGCCGGGCGGCTGGCACGGGGCCGCAGTTTGGTACAGCGCTGACAATGGAAACTCCTACCTGCCGGCAGGCACGGTCAGCCAGCGCAGCGTTTTGGGGACGGCAGGGGTGGCTTTAGCGGACGGAGCGCCGGGCGCGTTTGACAGCGCGAATAGCCTGGCCGTGACGCTTTCGGCAGGCGGGGCGCTTGCCACCACGACCGAAGCGCAGGTCAGCCAGGGCGTCAATGCCGCCCTTGTCGGCGGGGAGCTGCTTGGCTTTGCCACGGCCACGCTGACCGCGCCGGAGGCTTACACGCTCACCGACCTGCTGCGCGGCGGGCGCGGATCGCAGGCGAGCGGACACGCGGCAGGCGAGCCGTTTGTGCTGCTGACGCCTGCCGTCCTGCGCGTGCCCGTGAATGCGACCCTCGCCGGACAGACGGTGCTGGTCAAGTGCGTCTCGGATTATCAGCAGCTTTCGGACGTGGCCGCGCAGCCGGTCGTCATTGCGGCCCGGACGCCGACGGCGGTAGAACAACATGTCACGGCTGTGGAAGCACAAGCGGCGGCGCAAGGAGCGGCGATCAGCGCCTTGCAGGGGCAGGTGAATGCTCTGCCTCGGCCAGTGCCGACACCCTTCTACCGGATCAGTGGGTACCCGAGCAGCCGCCGGGCATCTGGGGATACTTTAGACGACAGTTACTTTGACGGTGGGGCCAATGTGCCAAGCGGGGCACTGCAGACAAAATGGACGCACTACGCCAGTGGGCCGGGCGGGTCGCTCTGGCTAACGGGGTTTGAGGCGTGGGCACTGCGCTGCAAGATGGGCCTCAAAAACACAACAGGCGCGGCCATTAGCGTGCCCATCGCCGCGCCGATTGTGGATGATTATGTCAAACTCACGTGGGCGGGAGCAACAGTGTATGAAACGCAGAGCACCAATGGCGTGCCGACTACGGCAGGCCCAGCGACGCTGACCATTGCGGCAGGGCAGTCGGGGGTGCTGACAATCTACTACTACAACAGGCAGGGCGGTAGCGGCACCGACAGCGGCAACCCAATGGCTCTGCGGGTGCTGCATGACGCACTGATCGCGGCAGGGGTCGCATTTGTGGATGCCGGCCCGTGAGTCGTGGTATAATAACTACAGCATATAATAACTACAGCAGTTCCATACTCATCGGCTATTCAGCCGCCCAAGTCTCTTAAACGGAGACTTGGGCGGCTTTTTGTTTTGCGAAAGGAAACTCTCATGCCCCCTTCCCCCACCCTCAAAGGCGTGGATATTTACCACGGCGACGGCCCGATCCAGTTCCACGACCTCATGGCAGCAGGCGTCGCATTCATCTTTCTCAAGGCCACGCAGGGCCTGCACTACACCGACCCGGCCTTTGCGGACAATTGGGGTCGCGCCAAAGAAGCAGGCCTACTGCGCGGCGCGTACCACTTCTTCGATCCCGGTGCTGACCCCGTTGAGCAGGCGGACCATTTTTGCCACGCCGTGAACTTGGAAAGCGGCGACATCGTGCTTGCCCTGGACGTGGAAACCGAGGGCGTCAATATTGGCAAGAAAGCGTTTTTGTGCGCGAGCCGCATCAAGGAATTAACCGGCTACTGGCCAATCCTCTATGCTTCCGACTCGTTTTATCAGTCGTACCTGGCCGCGCAGTTTCCGCCCATAATGCACACGCTCTGGATCGCCCGCTACGGCCATGCCCCGGTCACCAAGTGCGCCATCTGGCAGTACAGCGACAGCGGGCGCGTGCAAAACGTGCGGCACGCGCTGGACACCGATGTATTCTATGGCAGCCGTGCCGACCTTCTGAAACACACAGTGGCCTGATGAAACTATTGAGCCGATGAAAATGGGGGTGTTTGCCGGGTGCATGGGCGCCCTAATGATTGCCGGGGGCGCGGGATGGCTCGCGCTGTTTCCAGGGCTGGGGATAGAGGCGCCAGGGATCGGGGCTGAGGGGCAGGTGACGCTGGAGACCCCCTGCCCCAAGTTGCCCATTATCAAAATGTCGTCTTGGCATCAAGGAAGCGTGGTTTATGGACATCGAAACCTATCACCAGGCCAAAGCGGTCAGTGGCGGCACGCCCTCCCCGGCCCAGCTTCGCCTCGTGACACGCGAAGCAGCAGAGAGGGACGCGCAAACAAAAACCGCCTGGCTTGAAAACCAGGCGGTGCTAGCGCGTCTCAGCGGCAGGTGGTGCCCGCTCTGCCGCCGCTACTTGGGGATGCTTACCTATGTATCGCATGTCGGCACGCTGCTGATGTGTGCTGAGGGCCACGCGTGGAGCAACAGCCAGACGGCGAAAGACGAGATACAATAGGACTTCAGGGGAAGATTTTGCAGGGGGTTATGGGGCAAAAGTACATAGCCTGTATTGTACCCGGCGGAAAGGCCACGCGCTGCAGAAGGCGCGGTTGTGCCTGCGTTGCCTGCGCTCTTCTTCATTCTATGCCCTGAAGGGCGTGGAATGAAGGGGGTGTCATGCCGCTCCCTCATGGCGTTTTTGCTGACGCAGGCACACTCATCGTGTTCGCTTGCGCCGCCTGGCCCCGCCGGGATGCTTCCCGAAAGGCTTGCGCCATTTCCGTGTTCTCGTCCAAATGCTCGGTGCGAACCTGCCCGCACTTGCGGATCCATTCGGCCTCCGTGTCGTGGTAAGGGTCAAGGGGAGTGACCGGCTTGGCGTTGCAGTATAAGGCCCACAAAGAGCGTCCGCCGCCTGTCCAGCAGACTTTGTAAGTCCAGGACGTGTAGGAAAACTGCTTGTCTTCCAGCGTGCCCAGCAGGCCCGCCAGCACGGCAGGCGTGCCGCCCGGCTCCAGGCAAAACTCGCCCACATAGTAGGGAATGTGCCGCCGGGCACGCTCGGTTTCCAGCGCAGCCACATAGGCCGCGCTGCTTTGGGTTTGGTCAGCCGGGTTTTTGGCCTGGAAGTTGTAATAGTGCGTGCTGTAGGCGACGTTTTGCCAGCCGCACGGAGCGGGGAACGGCATCCACTGCACGCCGGTGTAGCCATCTTCCACGAATACAATGTGCCGCGTGTCGGCGGCGCGGATAGCATTGTACAAACGTCCCTGCACCACGTACAGCGTGTCGGAATTAGGCGTTCCCGTCGGCTCGTTGAGCAGGTCATAGCCCGCCACGGCAGGGCTGCTTTCGTAGCGGCGGGCCAGGCGCGTCCACACGGCGGCTGCGCGGGCGATGTTGGCCGGTTCCTTAAAGAAAGCGTTCAAGTCCGCCTGCCCGGTGTGCCCCTGGTCGCTTTGCCCGCCGGGCGCGCCGTGCATGTCTAAGATGACATACATATTGCGCGCGCTGGCCCAGGCTATGGCTCTGTCCAGCCACTGCACACCGCCGGGTTCGTCCAGCAAACTCGCGAGGAACGGCAGCCGGACACAGTTCAGACCCAGGGCATGGATGCGGTCAAAGTCTGCCTCTGTCACCCAGGCGCTGCGGAATGCCGTGCGCGCCCGCGCCATGCCGTCCGCGCCCAGCCGTTCTTTTACCGTCCCCCATAGCGAAACATGGTCTTTGATTGGGGCGGAGTTTGTGCCGATGGGCGGAGCGGCAACAAACGGCTGCATCCACGGCTCTTCCACCAGCCAGCCGCCCAGGTTGACGCCGCGCAACGTGACCGCTTTGCCTGAGCCGTCCACAATCCCTGGTCCCTGCGCATGCAGCGGGGACGGTGCGGCCCCCCCCGCCCTCACAAGCGCCAGGACGCCAAAGCACAGCGCAAGGACTGAAACGCAGTGCTTTCTAATTCGGCTTGTCATTGGTAGTTGTTGACTGTGGCATTGCTAGTGTTGGAGCGCTTGAATGTGCCGTGAGCGCTTTGCTCTTAAGAAATGAGTATACCGCCTGCGCAATAATCATGGCGCCGTGCGGGTTGGGATGTACCTTGTCGCCGAAGTCGGCTGAATACGGCGCTGTCGCACGGTGAACATCGATGATCGGAGCATGCATGGCCTTCCCAATTCCAACAACATCCAGGACGACTATGTTGTTAACGAT
>JAABUQ010002131.1_pt1 | contig 40129 bp, 37 predicted proteins | sample 5560001 | NCBI WGS metagenome assembly JAABUQ01 (sample SAMN10711888, study PRJNA513371) | rock metagenome | isolation source: Antarctica rocks | place: Antarctica: Victoria Land, Finger Mt nord | collected 2015-12-18
CACAGTGGCAAAACGAATACAATTGCGAGCGGCCTCACAGCAGCCTGGGTTACCGCACGCCTAACGAGTTTGCCGAAGTACTGAAATCCTCAGTTATGACTGGCTGACAAAATCGAGCCACGTCAAATAGTAATTGCTACTTTGCGATCCACCTTTTGCCCTGTGGAACGAGGCGCGAGATTTTCCTTTGCGTTGGCAGCCCCAAATAGGAGGGCACCTCCGACTAGAAGAACTGCTGCACCCTGGCTTCTTCGGCTATACAAAAAGGACTCCCCTATAACTCTGAACCTCTCAGGCTGGCAACCGTTGTCTTGGTATCGAGAGACCAACTTCCTAGCTGGCTCGATCCCGCCATCGCCTCAGAATTTCTTGCTGTTTAGAAATCGCCAACGTGTCCTGGAACGTATAGCCTTTCAGTGAGGCGAAGTACTGTAGGCAATCGAATGCGGTATCTCGAAGGGGCCTCGTTTGCCAGCCTGCGTCGACCGCGTTCTGATCACTGATCTGACCTTTACTCTCGCCGTCCAGAATTTCTCGATCTGAACGGCAATATGGAAAATTTAGAAGCCAATTTGACAGGGTTTGTAGGAAGACGCCTTGCTCCTCCAAAAACGATTCTGGAAGCCAGACCAAATCAGCATTCGAATGAGTAGCACTTTTCAGATCGTCCAGAAAAGAGCGAAACGGCATCCTACGACCGCCAAGATTGAAGGTTCCGTAGATGGAGCGATCAATGGCCATGATGAGAAAATCAGCCACATCCTTTACATCCACGATCGCTACAAGGTGTTTGCCCGTTCCGGGAACAATGACGCCGCGTTGACTTTGAAGACGCCGGAGCCAAATCAGCATGTCCGGAGTGTCATCACGCACTCCTTTGATTCCTCCGGGTCGCACAATAGTAAGCTTTTGCCCGATAATCGCGTGAAGACGCCGTTCGCTCTCGGCTTTGCCGCGGCTATAGGAACCGGCAGGCCCGTCCCACGGAGCAAGTGGACTATCTTCAGCTATAGTTGCTTGGTCAGACGCCTTTTTATCGTAGGCGGAAATCGATGACACATACAGGTAGTGGCTTGTACGGTCCTTCAAGAGCAGGGCCGCCGATTCCGCGAGAGCGGGGTCATTGGGCCATACATCGATCACAACATCCCAATGACGCCTTCCCAGAGCAGATAGGTTTTGATCATCTGCGTTTGCACTACGGAAGCCTCTAAGCTTCTCGACATTCGGGAAGAGGTCGGGATTCGTAACGCCGCGATTGAAAAGTACCACCGCGTGGCCGTTCGCAAGTGCCGCTTCCACGAAGGCTACTCCAAGGAAGTATGTGCCGCCAAGCACCAGGATCCGCTTCGGCGTGGTCTCAGCAAATATAGGCAGGCGCGCCGCAATTCCCAATCCTGTTGATGAATAAAGCGACTTGGCGATGAAGTTTCTACGATTCATGGATCAACTCCATCAAAGAACCTTCCTCAGAAATAGTGCGAATCCAATTGACACCACCAATTTACCCGCAGAGGCCACTTCCGAGAAGCCACGTCGGCTGGGAACGCACTGGGCGGTTCTCAAGCCGTGACCTCCTGGAGTCGGAATGGCATCTTTCTTAACCTCTTCCCCGTCGCGGCAAATACGGCATTAGCCACGCTGGCTGGGGGCAAAGGCATTGCCGCCTCGCCAATGCCTCCAGGTTCACGATTGCTCGGCACAATATAGGTTTCGAGCACGAAAGGCACGTCCGGCATACGAAGCAGTTGGTAACTATCGAAATTTTGCTGCTGGATCTTGCCGTCCTTGATTGTGATCTCTTCCTTTAGGGCGGCGCTAAGCGCCTGAATCGTTCCGCCCTCAATTTGGGCTTTTATTCCATTTGGATTGATCGCTTGCCCGCAGTCCAAAGCGGTCACTACACGGTCCACTCTAATGTTTGTTCCTTCCACCGTCACTTCCGACACTTGCGCCAAATATGTCCCGTGCAGTTGCCAAATGGCGAGCCCGCGACCGCGGTTTGGCCCGATCGGCTTCTTCCATTCCGTTTTCTCCACAACCAAGTCCAATAGAGTTATCAGCGCTTTTGGGTCAGGCAGCGGTGAGTCTGCGCCTGGTCTTGGATCGGTTGCGTCTTTGCCGTGGGGAATGGGAGATACCGCCAAGAGCCGTCTTCGGAACAAATAAGGGTCTTCTTTTGCTGCGTGTGCAAGCTCATCGATGAAGCATTCGACGGCAAATCCGTTGAAAGAAGGTCCAACACTTCTCCATGCTCCGCGCGGCACTCCGCTCTCTACCGGAACATAGGCGCACTTCTGATGCCGGGCTGGGTATGGAATCTCGACGGCTCCGGGCGTCTCAAATAGATATTTGCGGTCTTGAACGATATATGTGTCGGCTAGCTTGTCGGACCACGCGATGAGATTGCCGGCGGCGTCAAGCCCTCCCCGCATTCGCCTTGCTCCGGCGGGCCGGAAGGAATCCTTGGCAAAATCGTCTTCGCGAGTCCATACCAATTGAACCGGCAGCTTCATGCGTTGAGCCACCAATGCGGCTTGCCGCTCGAAATCTCCGCCGAAACGGCGGCCGAATCCGCCACCTACGAACGTCACATTCACGTTTACGTCGCTGACTGGGATGTTGAGCGCTTTCGCTATGTTGCCTTGGGCGATATCGCCTCCTTGCGTCGGCGCCCACACTTCACATTTTCCGTCTTTGATCTGGACGGTCGTGTTCATTGGCTCCATGGTGCAGTGCGCTAAGAATGGAAATTCATAGATGGTCTCGACTCTGACGCTTAAAGGAATCTGATCCGGATCGATAGTTGTGTTGGTCCAATGCCACTGCTCGGGAGCGTCCAAAGAGTTACGAAATTGCGCACTTAGGGCGGCAGTTGATTCGTTTTGATGCTCACCAGCACGCCATTCGATATCGAGAGCCTTACGCCCTTGAATAGCCGCCCACGTTGTACGCGCTACGACAGCGATTTCGCCACCGGTTTTGGGAGCGGTGATTTCAAAAACGTCGATCACATCGGGAGTGGATTTGGCTTTGGAAGCATCAAATCGGACTAAGGAACCGTCGAGAGTGGGGCATTGCGCGACAACTGCGTAGACCATTCCGGGAAGACGAACATCGAGACCGAAACGAGCCTTTCCTTGCACTTTGGCAGGTATGTCCAGGTGGGGTTGACTCTTTCCGATCAATGTGAAGTTCTTTGGATCCTTCAGGCGTACTGTCTTCGAGTCAGGTAACGGGCTGTCACGGAGTCGATGGATTAGCTTTGAATACGCTAGTGAACGGCCAGACGCGGAATGTATGACTTGGCCCTTTCGAGCCGTACACTCCTCCGCCGGGACGTCCCAGGTTTCCGCCGCCGCCATAATCATTGCGGTTCGGACCGTTGCACCGATCTGGCGATAGGGAATATAACTGTGCCTGACACTTCCACTGCCGCCGGTTAGCGTGCCCTTTGTCCCTTGTTTTACCGAGGTTCGGTCCCAATCGACTTCTGCTTCCTCGGCAATCAGCATCGGAAGAGATGTGAACACGCCTTGGCCCATCTCAGACTTGTTGAGGACAATCTCTGTGCTTCCGTCCGGTTGGATGTGTATCCAGGCATCAAATGGATTCTCCGGGGGTACCTGTTCGGCATGAAGCGCTTTGCGGGAGAGAAGACCCCACGCCACGCCACTCCCGCCGATGGTAGCTGACGCCAAGAAGCCGCGACGGCTGATGAGCTTCATGACTGTGGCTCCCGGCTTGCTCGATGGATGGCTTTACGAATCCGGAAATATGTGGCGCACCGGCATAAGTTTCCGGACATTACGCTATTGATGTCCGCGTCGGTCGGATTGGGCTTCTTTGCGAGAAGGGCCGTGGCTCGCATGATTTGTCCCGACTGACAATAACCACACTGGGGAACCTGTTCCTCAATCCAGGCGCGCTGCACACTATTCAAGTTGCCTGCTCGTGCAAGTCCCTCAATGGTTGTGACTTTTTTATCGCCAATTGAGCTAAGCGGCGTTACACAGGCACCCACGGCTTCTCCGTTTAGGTGAACGGTGCAAGCGCCGCATAGGCCCACCCCGCACCCGTATTTTGTTCCGGTCAAGTTGAGCACATCGCGGAGCACCCAAAGAAGAGGAGTTGCCGGCACAACACTTATATCGTGTAATTCTCCGTTAACAACAATGCGTATAGAGGACACAATCGCCCTCCTTTCTCGCCTCACTCTAAGGCCGCCGGCAAGAGGAAAGCGAGAGTTCGGTGACGAATCGTAGTTACGGCAGTCTGAATCGTAGTAGCCCTATCCGGTTTGGCAACGCATTAAAAGCACGTTACATTTATGGATGTGATCGGGGTCCCTCAAGCTGGGAAACGAAACCGTTTGGCTTTCGCAATGGTGTGGCTGCTCGTTAACGCGTTCGCTGCTGTCCAGTGGTACGTATATGACGCCGTTCACAAGCAAGCGGAACATTTCAGCTATTATTTGCTGACCTTGGTGTACCTCAGTGCAATACTTTCTCCCGTGGTCCTCTGGCTAAGTCGCCGCTGGCCCATTGGTGTTCAAACTTGGAAACGTGCCGTAGCTCTTCATGTACTGGCTAGCATCGCTCTCACGCTAGTCGGAGTCTTCTTCGAGGGAGCCGTCGCCTGGTACTCACATGCGGCGCGTTGGTCATTCTTTTCCGCGGAGCGTCATTACTTCACGCAGCACACGCAAATCACTTTAGTGACGTACTGGGCTCTTATAGCGGGAGCCCATCTTTACTGGTCGCATGATCGATACCGTCGCCGCGAGCTCCGGGCATCACAGCTCGAAGCGCAACTTGCTGCTGCTCACCTCAACTCGCTTCGTGCTCAATTGCAACCCCACTTTCTTTTCAATACTCTTCAGGCGGCAACGACTCTTATCTATGCTGACCCAGAAGGTGCGGAAGAAATGCTCTTGTCCTTGAGTGAGCTGTTGCGTACATCTCTTCAAACGCTTGACCAACAGGAGATTCCACTGCGGAGCGAGATTGCTTTCCTGCAACATTACGCGGCTATTCAGCAGCGACGCTTTGGAGATCGTCTTCATTTCGTGTTCGACATCGAAGATGAGGCCCGTTCGTGCGCAGTGCCGAGTCTGCTCTTGCAGCCGCTAGTGGAAAATGCCGTCCAGCACGGTATCGGTGCTCGAAAACAGCCCGATGCGATTTCTATTCGCGCATCAGTGCAACAGCACACGCTCGCCATAGACATCCAGAACCTTTCGAGTTCGATGGATGAGACTTTTGAAACGCTTATATCGCGTGGAGTAGGCCTGTCGAACACACTCGCGCGCCTCAAATCGCTTTACGGCACACAGCAGTCTTTTGAGATGCACAATCTTTATCCCCGAGGAGTTGCCGTTTCAATTTCAATCCCCGCGAGGCAGTTATTGAAGTGGGAACCGGCTTCTAAAGTGCAGGCCCTTCAATGAGTATTTCTGCGTTGATCGCCGACGACGAATCGCTGGCACGAGAAAGCATCCGGCGTTTTCTTCGACGTCACCCGGATATTGAAGTGCTGCAGGAATGTTCCGATGGGCAATCGGCCGCAGTCGCAATCCTCGAACAACAACCCCAACTGGTGTTTCTGGATATTCAGATGCCCGAGTTGGATGGCTTCGAAGTCATCGAGCAAGTGGGTGTGGACAAGATGCCAGCCACCATCTTTGTGACAGCCTATGATCAATACGCTTTAACCGCATTCGACACAAATGCCTTGGACTACCTTCTAAAGCCATTTGGGAGAGATCGTTTCGATCGCGCCTTGGCTCGCGCACGCGAAAGGCTTGCTTCACGGCCTGATCGGGAACTGATGCAGTCGCTCTTACAAAGTATAGTGAAATCAGCGGTTCAACCCAGCTACGTTGACCGGCTGCCTATCAGTCAGAACGGGCGAATCATTTTCGTGAAAGCTGCGGATATTCAATGGATTGAATCGGCTGGGAATGCTGCCGTTTTGCACGTCGCCAGCGGTCACTACGCCATTCGAGATTCGCTATCAGCGCTAGAGCGGAGCCTGAACCCGAAGGAGTTTGTGCGGATTCATCGTTCCACTATCGTGAATCTGCATTATGTAAAAGAGGTTCATCCTTGGTTCCATGGTTATCACGTCGTTCTGCTCGAAAATGGGCGGGAGCTACGCATGAGCCGGTATCAGCGCCAAGTTGCGGAACGTTTCGGCATTCGTAAATTGCGCAGCTGATGTTCGACAATTCGCTGCACTCTACGGATCTCCTGCACGGGTCCGATCACTTACTGCAAGTGGGAGGAGCCTAGCCTCTTTTCCTGTGAAGGTGAGGGTGCCCTATTCGCTGATCGGTGGCACAGCGTCCGGAACGCTTCTTGCGCTCATCTTTCTTCCTTGGGCTATATGCCATCTGGTTCCGCATGAAACCCGTAATTGCATAATTGCAGAGATCAAGCAGTAGCCAAGGATCATATAACGTCGCTAGTAGTCGCCAAGGGTAGATCTACAAATCGCCGTCACACATTCCTGACCTGCGGGCGCGCTCCCTGCGGTCCCAAAGTGCCTGTTTGAAAGCTCGATGTGGCAATGTCCGAGAACCCGTTTCTGGACAGTTTGTCTACTTGCGGGTGGCAGGAACCTCCGACCGACGCTGCTCGGAAGTACGTGGATCAAACTCAGCGGGCGGCGCAACAGCTTTGCGAAAATCGCACCACTTTAGAAGCCGAAGTTGCGAGCCACCTGCGCAACGGACATGTCCGTGGTGACCAGCCGTTCGGGCGCACGGCTTAGTTAGACGCGCAGACTCAAGGAGATTCGTGGGCGTTGGCCTGAGTGCCTCAGGTAAAAACGTGCAGCGAGGCAAAGCGGCTCATGCAGCGAGTCGCGCTCGTGTCTCTACCGTAAATCGCTCTGCGGAGGTTCGAGCCTGGCTTGTAACGCTCGGCCAGCCCCGGATCGATCAACGCCGTCCTCCAGGGGATCGCTGGTTCGCTGCGGTCAATCTTCAGGCGCAGGAGCAAGACAAGACACTGCTCAAGAGTGCCTCGGTGAGTGCTCCGTGCCTACTGCGGGCCGAGAGGATTCTCAAGGTCAACGGTATGCGTCAGACCAACGCACCTGTATTCTGATCTGAATCGGTGATGAAGTGGGAGCATGAGCGAAGAGCATGCGTCTGTAGCGCGGAGACGGAGCCGGGCGGAGGCCGAAGAGCTTGTCGCCGAGTACGCGGCGAGTGGACTAAGCCGGAAGGAGTTCTGCCGCAGGCGTGGACTGGCAGTAGGGACACTGGATAAGTACCGCAAGCAGCAGGGCCGGCAAGCCGAGTCGGGTGGGGAGGGCCGTTTGGTGGCGGTGGAGTTATGCGGTGTGAATCAGGCCAGCGAAAGCGGAGCGAGTAGTGGGCTAGCAGTGCTGTTAGCGCGCGGACGGCGGATTGAAGTCCGGGGTGGATTCGACACGCAGGTGCTGGAGCAGTTGGTACGAGTGCTGGAGCAAGTCTGAGCGTGTTTGGGGTGGGGCCTGCGACACGCCTCTACTTGGCGGCAGGAGTGACGGACATGCGCAAGGGCTTCGAAGGTCTGTATGGTCTGGTGCGGGACCGGTTGTTGTGCGATCCGCTAAGCGGGCATATTTTTCTTTTCTGTAACGGGCAGAGGAATCGTTTGAAACTGCTGTTCTGGGATGGCAGTGGATTATGGGTATGCGCGAAGCGTCTGGAGAAGGGCCGTTTTCGGTGGCCGGAGGCCGCAGGCGAGCAGAAGGTGCTGCTCAGCCAGGAGGAGCTGGCGCTGCTGCTGGGCGGCATCGATCTATCCCAGACGCGACGGAGACGGTGGCATCGGGTAGCCGCTCCGGCTGAGAAGAAATCCGCATGAAAATATTTTGTAAGTGGAGTTAGTAACTGGCGTATAACTAGCGAAGCCGGTTATATTAGTTATTACTCGATTGTGAGCGTCCCTCCCGTCATTTCGCCGCTTTCCGAATCTGAGCAGATTGAGCAGCTCAAGAAACAACTACAGTGGGCGGAGCTGAAAATCCAAGTTCTCGAAGAGCGCCTGCGGTTGCAGCTGATCGCCAAGTATGGACCTGCCAGCGAGAAGCTCAACGACGCGCAACTGGAACTGCTGGAACGGGAGCCTGGAGTAAGCAGCGTCGAAGTCCAGGGGGAGAGCGAACGCGAGCCGCTGCCCACAGCGGCGAACCGGAAAAGGCGCCCGCATCCGGGGCGGCAGACCTTGCCTCCCGAGCTGCCGCGCGTGGAGCGAGTGATTGGCTGTGCGCCGGAACAAGGCGCGTGTCAAGCTTGTGGCCAGGCGATGGCGGTCATCGGCTATGAGCAAAGCGAGCAACTGGATGTGGAGCCGGCCAGGTACTTCGTGGTGGTGACCAAGCGCGAGAAGCGCGCCTGCCCATCTTGTGGGGACGGCGGTGTGGCCGGGGCGCCTCTTCCCGCGCGGATCATTGACAAGAGCCTGGTCAGCGATCGGGTGGTGATCGACACGGTGGTGGCGAAGTATAGCGACCACCTGCCGTTGTATCGTCAAAGCGCGATCCTGGAGCGGGAGGCCGGCATCGAGATCAGCCGCGCAACGCTGGATGGATGGGTGATGAAGGTAGGTGAGTTACTCGCTCCGATTGCTGCCGTGATGGGTCGTGAGTTAATCGCCGGCTCTTACATTCAGGCCGATGAAACACCGGTGGACGTGCAGATGCACGACGGGCGAGGAAAGAACCAGCAAGCTTGGCTTTGGCAATACGGCAAACCGGGAAGCAGCGTGGTGTTCGACTTCCGACTGGGGCGCGGGCGCGAAGGGCCGAAGCGGTTCCTGGGGCAATTCGAAGGCATCCTACAGAGCGACGGCTATGCTGCCTACGAACAGGTGGGTGGGCCGAAGATGGTACACGCTGGGTGTTGGGCGCATTCGCGACGAAATTTCTTTGAAGCGCTGAAACTTCACCCCGGCGACCGCGTCGCCACGCGCATCGTGGCGCGCATCGATGAACTATTCGCAATCGACGCCCAGGCGCGCACCGAAAATTTGGATCAGGCCAGGCGCCAAGCTCTGCGCCTTGATCAAGCCCGGCCCTTATTGGATCTTCTCAAGCAGGAGATCGAAGCGGCCCGTGTCGACGCCTTACCTTCCAGCGCCCTGGGCAAGGCTGCCCACTACACGCTCGCGCTCTGGCGGAAACTCACGCGCTTCCTGGAGTATCCCGAACTGGAACTGAGCAACAATCTGGCCGAGAACTCAATGCGTCCGCTGGTGCTGGGTCGCAAGAACTGGATCCACATCGGCAGTCAGCAAGCCGGTCCGAAAGTGGCGGCCATTCTGTCCCTTGTCGAAAGCTGCCGCCGCCTGAAAATTTCCGCTCGTGACTACCTGGCCGCCGTGCTGCCTGGTCTGGCCGACTTGCCGCTGCACCGCCTCAAAGAACGCACGCCCTCCGCCTGGGCTGCATCCCACTCGTAACCACTTCATCCTTCCTCGGTTTCGCTCAACTCTGCGGTTGCTCTAACGGATACGGTCAACGCGCACAACTGCGATGGGATCGTCTGTTCTCTGTCTTGAACCAGTGGAGTCCCGCAACCCCACACTCTAGATCCCCTATCCTAATGCACGCTTCGCGGCGGCCACTCATTTAAAGTGAGATGCGTATACGTAAATGTGCCCGTACGCAGTCTGGGCACGGGCGATGAGGAAGTCCGTCCAAATGAACGTGCCGGGTCGTTAATTCGTACTATAGGTAGCTGTTTCATTCGACGAAACCGGGGCGCTACGCCTGAGCGAAAGAGCGGCGAGACTTCCTTTTCGAAGACAAGAGACTGAAGTGCGGGAATAAGTGAGGTGATGACGCTGTCTTAGGCAGCCTCAGACATTCCCGCGCCGCATTTCACCAGCCAGATAGTCGGTAGCGCGCCAAGCGAGAGCGAGGATAGTCAGTGTAGGATTCTTTTCCGAAGCCGTCGTAAACGCAGATCCATCCACCACAAAGACATTCTTGACATCGTGCATTTGACAGAAGCCGTTCAGCGCAGCGCGCTTCGGGTCTGAGCCCATCCGGCAGGTGCCGTGTTCGTGGATGGCGCTGCCGTTTGGCTCGAGGCGGCCGGCTTCAAACGGCACTATCTCCGCCTTTGCCGCGTGAAGAATTTCGAGCATCGTGTTGTACATGTCCTTCGCCATACGGCGCTCGTTTTCGCCCACGGTGTAGGCGATGCGGGAAATAGGGATGCCGTACTGGTCAAGCGGCGAGCCTCTTACTGTGATGCGATTTTCCGCTTTGGGCAGCGCTTCGCCGAAGGGATGGAGCGACAGAAGAGCTGGGTAGCGCTGCTTCACCGCTTTTTTGAAGTCAAGGCCAAAACCGGGAATGCTCTTGGCATAGGAAAGGTCGGTTTGCGCCCCCGTATACCAGAATTGGCAGCCGAACCCTCGGAGATAATCACGTTTCCGGCCGTCGCGGTGGTTAAATCGCGGCATGTACATGTGGGCGCCACCGATGCCGTCGTCGTTGTAGACTTTACCCCCGATCAACTCGGGCGCAAAGCCGCGCATGGTGAAGCGGATTTGTTCGGAGAGATAGCGGCCGATCACGTCGGACGAATTCCCTATGCCATTCGGGAACAGATGCGAACTCGAATTGAGGAGGACACGGGTAGAATCGACGCAAGAAGCCGCGACGATGACGCGCTTGCCGAGAATGCGGTGCTCTTCTTTGGTGTAGCGATCGAAGTATTGAACACCGTTTGCGAGGCCGTTTTCATCGACGAGAATGCGAGCGGCAACGGCATCGTTGACTATGTTGAGACGTCCGGTTTGCAACGCGGGCTCTATGAGATAGTCCGACGAGTTGAAGAAGGCGCCCACATCGCAACCGGTGCCGCAGGCGCCGCAGTAATGACACTTGGTGTGGCCGTTGTGACCGCGCGTGAGAACGGCGCGGCGTATGCGAACAATACCAATTCCCAGGCTGCTGGCGGCTTTCTTGATGATGTGTTCGCCGCAGCGAAGGGGCGGAGGAGGAAGGAAATAGCGGCTGCCCGGCAAGGAATCCTGGTCGTCATCCCCGCCGCAGACTCCAATTAGCTGATCCACCTGGTCGTAGTAGGGCGCGATGTCCTTGTAGCGGATGGGCCATGGAATTTCCCAGCCGTCCCGTTCTGGTCCGGCGAAATCAAGATCGGAGTAGCGCAGGCTGACACGACCCCAGATGTTCGTTTTACCGCCTCGGCCCCACACGCGGGTGAGGGAAAAGTTCTGTCCCAGAGGAGTGATGTAGGGCTGCTCGAGCGGATCGAGAACAATTGGCGGAGGCTTTTTGCCGGCGTCGAGCCGCTCCTGCCATTCCCACGGCTTCACATGCGTCCAGAATTCACTGCGACTGAACTTTCGACCGGCATCGAGCATGGTGACATTCACGCCTTGGCGGGTGAGATTCCAGGCGGCCATTCCGCCGGCCGCTCCGCTGCCAATGATGAGGACGTCGTGGACTTGAGGACTCGATTGGATTTGCATGACTAGCTGTGGTGCCCTGGATGATCACAGCCGGGGAAGTTCGGAAGATAGGTGTTGCCGTGCCAGCCGAGCTCAGTTTTCAACCCGGCCTCGGTTTTGTAGTAAGCGTCAATGGTCATGTTCTTGACCAAGGCAAAGAATTTGCCGAGTGAGGAGTCGGTTTCGAGACTGAGCGGAGTCAGGATGGTGATCTGCTGTTCCTCCGTAAGCGACGTGAACGCTTTCCCGTAGCTATCGCTAGCAATCGCGTTTAGATCAGCTAGGCCGGCGCGGTAGGGAAGCACCAGCGAAGGGTCAGCGACGATCGCTTTGTCGATCAGGAGAGCGACGCCGGCGTCCTTGGCTCCCGGGGTATCGGAGCGAGGGATGATCCGCTCACTTAGGGCTTCAACAAGCTGGAACTCCGCAGGTTGAAAGAATGTCGGCTGGGAGGGCACCGGAACTTGAATGGCCGACCCGGAGTGTAGGTGTCCCGGCTGGTCCCCGACCTCTTTTGTTTCCTGGGCGGACGTAATTGCGGGGAGGACGGCGGACGTGACCGCGAGAATTCGGAGGGCGTCTCTGCGGGTGTTCATGGCAGACTCTACGTCAATATACTCTCGTACAATCCGGGCAGCGCGAGAATGCCGGCCAACTCCTCCCGTTGCCTTTTATTTAGTGCTGTGGAAGAAGACGCGCGGCTGCACATCCGCCAGCTCGATGCCGGGGCCTGCCCAGCGCAGCGCAAACGCATCTTCTCCCGCTGTATCGGTCATAGAAACCCGGATGGGATGCTTGCCTTTTTTGAGACCCAGGCTGCCCTTCGCTTCCTGCACCATGTTGCCCACCGAACCGCACACCTGGGCGACAGGCGGAGGGCTGATCGCCACCACCTCAGAGTCAAGTTCTAACTTTCCGCCGTCTTTGGACAACAGCGTGAATGTGTACCCGCCATCCCTGGGCACATCAAGGTAACCATCGAACACCAAACCGTAGTTATCGGGCCGCTTGCGAACCGAAACGTCCAAACCTGCGGCGGTTCCCGCGCTTGTCGGTGTGAGTTTGCTGAAGTCCGGAAGTCCATTCCAGGATCCTTCGTAATAGCGGTAATTCAAACCTGGCGCGGCCTCTGCCGTTTTGTGCGATCGCAGCAGCGACTTAGTCACTACAACCGGGTGGTACGTCCAATCCATGTTTCCACTGCCGTCAGCTACTTTGAGCAGGACGCGAAACCGGCCCGAGTTGTCCAACAACGTGCCCAAGGAATCGTGGAACACGTGCCGCACGCGGACCCCGCTCGCGGTACCACCATCCCCGAACAGCCATTCGTAAGAAAGGGCCTTTCCTGCCGGGGCAACCGAGGCCGACGCGTTAAACGTAATTTTCTTGCCCGGGGACACCACTGCGGGCGCAAAGGTGAAGGACGCGCGAGGCGCATCTTTGCCGGGCAAATACTTTGGAGATGTTGCGCCTCCTTCGACGCTCAAGGGAATGTCTACGTTAGCTGCGGCCAACTTATTCCCGAGCTTTACTGTTTCGAAGCTCACTCCGGCCACATCTCCGGAAAGTGCCGAAGGTATCAGCGAAGCGCCATCCAGTGCCCAAATGTTCCGGAAGGCAATGTCGCGAACCTCCGGATTCGCCTGGCGTAGCTGAACAAGCGAATACCAATGTTCCAGCCGGATGTTATCGAATCGATATCCTGAGTGACGCCCCTTTCCTCCCGGATCGTCCCAGATCTCGAGTAGCGCAAAGGGAACGCGGCAGCCGCCCGATCCCATGTGGATTATGTCGCTGTTGCGCATCGAGAAACCAGCACTGTTGAAAATCTTTTGCGGCCAGCTCACACGTACAACGTTCGAGATGCTGGTGGAGAGTACCGAGTCTTCTACCGTGATGTTTCTTACGTCATGACCCGGCGTCTTCAGGTCTTGGTCGCTGTACCCCAGCCAGTTGCCGTAGAGCGCAAAGATATCATCGGAAGCTCGAATGAAGCAGTCACGCACAATTGTGTCGCCTCCGCCGAGCCAGTCCATTCCGTCCTGGTTCGCGTTCGCGGGGTTTCCGCCGATCACTTTGACGTTTTCGAACAGGATTCCTCCGGAGTCGAGCATCTGGATCATCCAGGTGCGGCTTCGAACCACACAGGTGATGCCGCTGATCTGAATGTTGTGGGCGTTGTCCATCACGATTGCGTGCCAGTTCGGCCGATGCATCCAGCCGGTATCGCTGTTGGGATCTTGCGGCCCGTCATAAACGACGATGCCCCGGCCCAAGATCTTCGCATTCTGAGCCCCCCAAATATTCAGGCTTCCAAAGACTACTGCGCCGGCAGCCAGATACACCGTCTCGTCACTCTTCACGTCGATATTCTCGTGATAGACGCCCGGGCCGTAGTAACGAATGCCTTTGTCATTCGGCTTAGGAGGATGCACCTCTGGGGCGTTCGCAAAAAGAAACAGCATCTCAGCGCGAGCAGAATAATCGCCTGGGCGGCTAACAGATAGCTTCAGTGGCTTTGAAATAGAAAACGTTATCGTTTTGCCTTGTAAAACCGGGCGAATACCATGACGCCACGGTTCTACTTCCACACCTTTTGCCCAGTAATCTTCAGTGGAGGCCGTGATCGAGATCTCGGTGGTTCCATCCAGGTCGAAATTCACGAAGTAATAGCCGGTGGCTGCGTGCGACACTGATGCGGGCTGACCATTTATGGTGACGTTGAAATGATCGGATCGAATGTCTTCAGGCAGGGAGTAGACGTTTACTTTGGCCTGCGCCACTGCCGATGTCAGGATCATTGCACATGTAATACGCAGGGAGGTGGCCATTCAGTATTGAACTCCGAATGGTGATAGTATCTCCTTGCTATTCGACGGAAGAAGCAAATCCGTCGCGGGAGTGGGTCATGGGACTTAAATTGTTTGGTGCTTTGATGCTTGGGCTGCTGGCCACCGCGCCCGCCTGGTCGCAAAGCGAGGCAGTGAGCGCTCAACTGAGCGGCACTGTACAGGATGAGAACGGCGCAACCGTTCCCGGCGCTAAGGTGACTCTTTCGAATCGGGACGTCAATTTCAGCCGGGAGGCTACAACTGGTGAGAATGGTCTCTACACGCTGACGCTAATTCCGCCCGGCAAGTACGAATTCAAAGTGGAGAAGACGGGCTTCAACGCTTTCCTGCAATCGAACGTTGTCCTGGCTGTCGGACAGGCTTCCACACTGAACGCTCAGTTACAGGTGGGCAACGTTAACCAGGTGGTGGAGGTAACGGCTTCGGCGCCGGTGCTGAACACCGGAAGCGCTGATCTCGGATCCGAGGTCAGCAGCAAACAAGCCGTGGAATTGCCGCTCAATATCCGGAACGTTTACGGCTTGGTGGCGCTCGATTCGAGCGTGAACAACAGCCAGCAAACGCAGGCCCTCAATCCTCCGGGCTCGCAAGGCAATGCTGACCAGGACATCGCCTTCTTCAACTTTGGCGGCGGCCGGTTTGGCACCACTGCATTTCTCTTGGATGGCGCTTGGGACGGGGCAGGCGATTGGGATGGCGTCATCTACGTTCCTTCGGTCGATGAGTTGCAGGAGTTCCGTATTCAGACGAACACTTTCTCCCCGCAGTACGGACTCAGCATGGGGAATGTGGTGAACGCGGTGACTAAGTCGGGCACTCGCAGCTTCCACGGAGATGCCTTCGAGTTTCTGCGCAACAACAATCTCGACGCCAACAACTTCTTCAACAATCTAAATGGTCTTCCTCGTCCTCAGTTCAAGCGCAACCAGTTCGGATTTACCGCGGGCGGTCCGGTATACATACCGCACTTCTACAAACAACGCGAAAAGACTTTTATCTTCGGGACCTACGAAGGGCTTCGGCAACAGACCCCGACGACCCTTGTGGCGACCGTGCCAACGGCGCTGCAGCGCGCGGGCGATTTCTCGCAGACCTTTAACCAAGACGGTTCACTGGGGACAATTTACGACCCATTTAGCACCACATCTGTTAATGGTCAGTTTGTGCGTACGCCGTTCCTCGGGAACAAAATTCCGGCCCAGAGCCTCAATCCCGTCTCGTTGAATCTGATGAAGTTTTATCCGGCCCCGAACCGTGCAGGCAATGCTCTGACCGGGGCCAACAATTTTGTCGGAACCGCGGGGCTGCCAACCAACAGTGACCAATACACCATCAAGGTGGACCAGAACATCAATGAAAGACAGAACTTCTTTGCCCGCTGGTCACAGAAGCGACAGTTCAAGCAATTGCAAGGCGAGTTCTTCGGTCCGGGTAATCCAGGGGGCAACGGCACTCTTGCACCAGACAACCGCCTTGAAGGCGGAATAGGCTACACCTATGTGTTCTCACCCACCTTCGTTATGTCACTCAACGCAGGCTGGGGTCGTTGGGTAGAAGGCCGCAGACCGCAAGGCGTTCCGTTCGATGTTACAACGGTAGGTCTGCCAGCTTCACTCAACACATACAACGGACCGGGGGCTTTTCCCACGGTTAAATTACCGGCTACCAAAATTTGGGATCAGGCGGCCTAAACGCGACGCCCCGCGAGGCGCGCACCTACGCGGCGGATTTTACGAAGAATCTGGGTGCGCACAACCTTTCGATGGGCTTTCAGGGCATAGTGTTTATGCTGAACACGTTCAACTCGGCGCAGGCGACTTTCAATTTTTCGCCCGATTTCACGCAGGGACCGCTCCCAACGGCGGCTAACACCGAGTACTGCAGGCCGCGTATGTCGGCAATCATGGCGTCAAGCTGCTGTTCGGATCCACTTTCGAATTAAATCAGCTAAGTCCTGCGTATCTCGCGCTCGGCAACCAGTTGTTGCAGCCCGTAGCAAATCCGTTCCGGGGCATCATTACAAGCGGAGCGCTTTCCGGTCCCACGATTCCCTATGGGCAGCTCTTACGGCCGTTCCCGGAGTACACGGGAGTCGAGAATGTGCAGCCCCCTTCCGCATCGAGTAGCTACAACGCACTCTCGCTTTCCGCCAATCATCGCTTCTCGAATGGGCTGCAATTTCTGATCTCCTACACTTGGTCGAAATACCTGACCAACAACGAAGGGCCCGAGGGTTGGACGAATGGGCAGGCCCAGTCCGTCAGGAACTGGTACAACACGTCACTCGAGAAATCATTGATGATCAACGATATCCCGCGCAGTCTGGTGGCCAGCTAAGTTTACGAGTTGCCGGTTGGGAAAGGGCGAGCTTATGCCCCCTCGATCAACATTGTGAACCAGGTCATCGGAGGTTGGCAGATCGCCGGCGTATTCAGCTTCAAAGACGGCTTTCCGCTATCAGTGACGGATTCGACGAACAATACAAATTCGTTCGGGGGAAACCAACAGCCGAACATAAGCTCTAATCCGTCGCTAAATAATCCCACCATTTACAGATGGTTCAATACAACCGCCTTTAGCCAGCCTGCTCCCTTTACCTTTGGGGATGCGCCGCGGACGATGGGCTATCTTCGCGCCCAGGGGACGGTCAACGCAGATATGACGCTAGAGAAATACTGGGGGCTTTGGAATGAAGCTTCGAAACTGCAGCTTCGTGCCGAATTCTACAACTTGTTTAATCGGACGCAGTTCTTTGCACCGGGCACAACGTTCGGAACTTCGACTTTCGGCGTCGTACCGGGGGCGCTGCCCGCGCGCTCCATTCAGTTCGGCATGAAGATCTATTGGTGAAGATGGCTGTGCCTGTTGCACAGCCATACTGATATCGGTGCGTTGCGTATTCTTAGCTCTTTTAATCGCCGGCGCGACCCTCCGTCTTTACCCGCAGAGCGCCCTCGCAGATCAGATTCGCTCAGCGCAGTCATCGGGCAATTATGCAGAAGCGGCAAAGCTGTACTCACAACTGATTGTGGGTGGGACAGATACTCCGGAGATTCGTAGTAACTGTGGAGTGATGCTGCATCTCGCGGGCAAGAATCGCGAAGCGATGGAGCAATTTCGTGTTGCTCTTCGGCAGAATTCCGATCTGGTGGGCGCGAATCTTTTCGCAGGTTTGACGGAACTCGACCTGGGCGACCCTGCCCTCTCACTGACTTACTTGAAGCGAGCACAGCAAGCTGATCCAAGGCGGCCGGCGCCGCTGCTGGGGATCGCTAAGGCTTACGTCGCGTTGCGCCAGTACGAGTTGGCCAACGAGAGTTATTCGAAGGCCGCGGCTCTCGATGCCGGCTTGGCGGAGGCATGGTACGGAGTGGGCGTGACCGACCGCAGTTTAGCGGAACAATTGCTGAACCGGGCTGCACGGAGCGCCGACAAGAATGGATCAAGTAAGAAAAAAGCGCAAGAACTGCTGGACAATGCACTAAAAGCACTGGGCCGAGCAATCGAACTCGATCCTGACTCCGCGCGTACTCACCTCATCATGGCCGAATCTCTATCCGACGCCGGAAAGCTGCCGGAAGCGGTTGCGGAGTACGAAACCGCGATCAAATTGGATCCGCATCTGGACGCAGCTTATCTGGGGCTCGCGTCGCAGCATTGGAAGCAGAGGGAATTCGAGCAGGCGCTGCCTCTCTTGAAGCAGGTTCTGCTGAAGTCGCCAAAAGATGCGGAAGCGAATGGCATGATGACGGACATTCTTCAACACAGCGGGGACGATGCCAACGCCAAACGGTACGCCGAGATCCCACTCGCAGGAAATCCGAACCTGATTGAGACGCGTGTGGTTCTGGCTCGAGTTTACGTGGCCAGGCAGGAACCGAAGCAGGCCATAGCTGAACTTCAGAAAGTCATTTCAGCCGATCCGGATGGGAGTTACCATTTTCTGCTTTACCGGGCCTGCCGCCAAGCGGGGGACGAGCAGGCCGCCAAAACCGCCATGGCACAGTTCCAGCAGCTTCGAAACGGCAACAAACACTGAGAGCTATGTTTCACTGCGCGGCGTGCAAGCGCTGCTCGCGCTTCAAGTGAAATTCCCGGATTTCTTTCGACTTTTTGAGCGCGGAATCCGCTTCCTGCGTGCGGCCTAGTTTTCGCAGAGCAATTGACAATTGATAGTGTATGTCGCCTCTCTCGTCAGAGTCGGTCGCCTTCGTCAGCTCCGCAACTGCGTTATCATACTGTCCCAGGTGGGCGTAGGCGCGCCCGAGATCTGCGTGTGCAGCCAGCGCGTCCGGCTGCGTTGTCAGGTATCGATTAAGGAGTGGGATAGCCTCCGCCTCCTGGTGGCGGCGCACGGCAATGTTTGCTAATTCAAAGATCGCCTGCTGCGATTGAGGATTGAGCTGGAGCGCTTCGCGAAGGCAAGATGTTGCGCGTTCGAAATCACCCATCTCCCAGTAAACGGTGCCCAAACCGAGGAGAGGTGCTTGATCATGCGGCTGTTCTCCGGCGGCTTTGTTGTAGTGAGCAAGAGCGGACACGAAATCCCCATGTTGGCGGTCGACATCGCCGAGGAACACGGCCGCCTGCCACGAATCCGGCGCCAGATTTACAAACCGCTCGAAGGCGTTGCGGGAATTGTCCGCCAGATTGCGAGCTCGTTGGTACTGCCGCTCAGCCTCCGGCGAAGAAGTGGAGGTGTACACCTGCGCTTCTCCGAAAGCCTCTGCGGCGAGTTTCGTATCCCCGGCGCTCTGGAAATATTCGGCGAGAAGCCGCTTTGAATATCCGGATCCGCCCGGTATCTGAGATAGCTTCTTGGAAGCTTCCTCGGCCATTCGTTCGTAGCAGATCGCAACACCATACCAGGCGTTCGAGTCTGAGGGCGTAAGTGCGATCTCACGCTCATAGATTTTGATCTTTCGGCAGGTCATTCAGAGCGAACCTCGCGCTCGCAAGCGCCAGCAGGGCGTCCCTGTTTGCCCCATCCAATGAGAGCAGCCGCTCTAAGGGAGCGATCGCCTCTGTCGGCCGGTTACATTGCACGGCCGCCATGCCGGCGATGAGCGCTGAGGACCTCAGCTCTTCATGGCTCTCCCAAACCTTAGACGCCGTTTGGAATGCCTCGGAATAGTTACGCACCTGGTAATACAGCACGGCCAGGTTGTTGAGAGCTTCCGGAGCGCCTGGACGGATGGCGAGTGCCGCTTTGTAGTTGAGGATCGCCTGCTCGTAGGCGCCGTGTTGGGTATTGGCCGCAGCCTGCCTAAATAGGTCTGCATACTCGCCGCCACAAAAGGCCGCACACGGGAGCACAAGAGAGCACAAGATAAGCGCAGCTCGTAGACCGCTTCTGGAGTAACGATTTCGTCGCGGCTGGAGATGTGTGTTCATGAATGGAGGAACTCAGCACACTCGAAGGGGTACTCCATACCCTCCAGAATGTCGTTTATAGCGTACTACGACATCACGCTGCAGGCGCCGCGGAACTGGAGCGGATTATGAATTGAAACACGTGATTTTGAAGGCCGTCGCGCGCAGTTCTCCTCGATCGCGAGACCCTGGAGAAAGCCAGTGTTCGGCTCATTGGAGCAGGTCCAGCGGTCCAGAGACGGGCTTCTGGGAAATAGGTCCTGCCTTGTCGCCATGTGGCGAGTAATCCGGCTTGGTGTCGTGGCGCACGTGGTCAAGACATTAGCAAACATTACGCCGTAAGGGCGGATCTATCTGGTTCCTTTATCCGTTCAACTATCTATTCGGTGCGGAGCGCCTGTATCGGGTCGAGGCGCGAAGCGCGCCAGGCAGGCACTAGACATGCCAGCGTCGCTACTCCCGCCAGCGTCGCAGCTACTGCCCCAAATACCAGTGGGTCAAGCGGCTTAGCTCCATAGAGCATGGACTGACTAACTCGAGTAGCAGCAGCGCTCGCAAAGATGCCGAATCCAAGCCCAAACAATGCGGGCCGCAGACCATCGAACAGCATGAGCCGAAGCACTTGCTCCCGTTGCGCGCCAAGGGCAATGCGAATGCCAAGCTCCATGGTTCGCTGTGTCATCAGATACGAGAGAACTCCATACAGACCTACGGACGCCAGCAGGAGCGACAGCACTGCAAACGCCAATACTAGGGTGGCGCTGAGAGCGATGTTTCCGATGGATTGTCCGATAATCTGGTCCATTGTAAGTACATCGGAAACGGGTAGTTCGGAATCGAGAGCAGCTATCTGCTTCTGCACTGGAACGAAAAATGCGAGTGGGTTGTAAGCCGTGCGCACGACCAAAGCCACTCCCGTAAAATTACCCGAAAGAGCCGGAAGATAGATCGTAGCCTGGCTTGGCTTGTTCACCCGATACAGGGTGTCGCCCACGACGCCCACGATTTCGTATCTCGTGTCACCCCACAAAGGAATCTCAAGATGCTTCTGTAGCGGGTCTTCTCCACGAAAGTATTCGTTGGCAAATTGTCGACTGATGATGACCTTGTTCGCGTGGCCAAGGCTATCGCCTCTTGTGAACGAGCGGCCTCTCAGCAAAGGGATCTGCAAAGCGCGGAAATATCCCGGATCCGCCCGCCGAATGCGAGCATCAGGTAGTTCCTTGGCGGTCGCAAGTTGCGGATGTTCGGGAATCGCGAAGATATCGTCTTCTCCTTCGGCCGCTCCAGGCACTGTTTCGCCCACTCCTACACCGAGCACACCAGGCATAACGGCCAGTCTGTCGGCTAAGTCCTGATGGAAGGCAACTACTTTAGCTGGGGTGTTGTATTTCTGCTGGGGAAGGCTATAGTGCAGCGTAAGAACATTGTTCATTGCGCATCCGGGATTGATTGAGCGCAAGCGGACAAAGCTCTTTAGGAGCAGGCCGGCACCGATCAGGAGAACAACGGTGACCGCGATCTCCACTGTAAGCAGCACGCCGCGTAATGCCGTGCGCGAGACACTGCCTCCGGTGGAGCGTGATGATGACGCTTGCAGCGCCGCCGAGACGGCCTTGCCGGTGGACGAAATAGCAGGCAGCACTCCGGCTACCAGTGCCGCAATAAAGACCAATGAGCAGGCGAATGCCAACACGGCACCATCCAGATGGATGGCCTGGACGCTAGGAAGCCCTTTCCATTCGCGCGTCATCCATTTCGTCGCCGTCAATGAAAGCAGTACCCCACTTATCCCGCCGGAAAAACAGATCAGTAGACTCTCTGTCAATTGTTCGCGGATGAGCGTGAGCCGTCCTGCGCCAAGAGCGCCGCGGATGGCCACTTCTCTCTGGCGCGCGGCTCCGCGAGCCACGAGTAGATTCGCCACGTTCAAACAACCGATAAGCAACATGCACATCACTGCGCACATCAACAAAATCAATGGATTTTTGACATCCTGCGCCAGGTCTTCGTTCAGCGTTCGTGGCGTTACCCCTTCGCATACCGCCTGTTGTGGATGCTGCCTTCTCAGTCGGTATTGGAGAGCGCCCACCGGACTTATCGCGTTCGCCAGACTAATTCCCGGTCTCAGCCGAGCGATCACGTGACTCTGGTGGTAAGCATGATGACTTAGGAATTCACGCGGTGTCACCGACTGGTACGCAACCCACAACTGAACCTTGGCATCGGGATAAGCGAACCATGATGGTAGAACCCCTATCACCGTGTATGGCTTGGCGCTGAGATGAATTTGCTTGCCAATGATATTTGGATCACCGGCAAACCTGCGCTCGAAAAGAGGCCAGGTAAGCATGACGGTGTCGCCGCCTGAACTGTCTTCGCCCTCGGTAAAGTTGCGGCCGAGGGCGGGCTGTACGCCAAGCAATGGAAACAGGTTCCAAGTCGCCGCTCCAGCGGCAATCGCTTCGGGAAGTACATCTGGTTGGCCGCCCAAGTTGAAATTCCATGATTGCCAAGCAGCCATATCCTCGAAGCCGTGAGTCTGCCCGCGCCAATCATAATAGTCACCGGGCGACACCTCGTTGTAATCGATTGCGCCATTAAGCCGGTAACGTTCATAAATCATCACCAGCTGCGAAGGGTCATGAAAAGGAGGCGACTTCAGAAGAGTGGAGCGAACAATGGTAAAAAGCGATGTGGAAGCGCCAATACACAATGCCATTACACATACGGCAATGAGCAGAAATCCAGGTGTGCGCCTTAGCGTTCTCGCGCCGTATCGTATATCGCGCCAGCACGATTCCAGCCAGTTCCAACTCCATGTGGCGCACGCTTCGTCGCGCAATACGCCTGGATTTCCAAAGACGCGGACGGCCTCATAACGGGCTTCTTCGGCGCTCATGCCTCCGGTGATATTTTCTTCGATTTGCCGCTCGAGATGGTAGCGCAGTTCATCATCTAGCCGCTTTCTCAACTCCCTGCGATGAATCAACATCTCAAGCCGCATCCGTAATCGCGTAAACCACCGCATGGTTTCCTCCTTCTCCTCGAAGACCGGCAACGCTTACTCTCACACCTCACTCACGACCAGGTTGATGGCTCCCGATAGTCGGTTCCAGTTGGCCGTTTCGGCTTCCAGTTGTTTCCGGCCCACGGCAGTAAGGGAATAAAACTTGGCGTCGCGACCAGTCTCGCTCTGGGCCCACTTGGCCTGGATCCAGCCATGCTGTTCAAGCCGGTGGAGTGCTGGATAGAGTGAGCCTTGCTGCACTTGCAGCACTTCTCCCGAAACCTGTTGAATGCGTTTAGCGATGGCCCAGCCGTGTTTCGGCCCGAGAGAGACGGTTTTCAGAATTAGGAGGTCCAGTGTTCCCTGTACAAGATCACTAGGCTTTCCCATACAATGATTATCTACATAACCTCATGTAGATAGTCAAGGTCTCTCATCGATTATTAAGAATGGGTAGTCGCCAAGGGTCGAGTAATCCGCGTGAAGAGGTCTGCCCGTGTGAGCACGATCACTCGGCCGCCGTCATAGCCCTGGGTAGGGTTTCTGGAATCGTGACGCTCGGCACTTGGGTGGGGTGGGCTGACAGGTGTGCTTTGGGTCAGCAGAGATCTCCGCTGAGAAAGCGTGGGGGCCCTCTGTTTCGTGTAACTCACTGCGGCGCCGTAGTGTCTAGAATTCGGATTTGTCACGCGCCGCGCAGAATCGCGCCCTGCTTAGCATATGGAGGAAATATCAGGCATGCACGGTTTACCGGCCCGAGCCTTGGGACCAATTCTCTTGGCATCCGCCCTGCTCAGCGGAAAGCTGACTGCAGACCCCGTCCCCGTTCAGCACCCGCAGGGCTCGTCCCACGGGTTTCTAGCCCTGAAAACCGTCGATGGTAGCCGCATTGCCACTGGCGACGCAACTCAGATCGTGCACGGTGATCGCGTCACGTCGCGCCTCATCTTCCGCTTCCGCGACGGCTCAATCGACGACGACATCACTGTCTTCTCCCAACACGGCGTCTTCCGTCTGATCAGCGATCACCACATTCAACGCGGCCCCTCGTTCCCGAAACCCATCGACGTCCTCATCAACGCTTCCACCGGGCAGATTACGTCTCGTATGGGAGACGGAAAAGTGAGACAAGATCATCTCGATCTTTCACCCGACGTCTCAAATGGCCTCCCGCCCAATCTCCTGATGAGCGTCCTTCCTTCGACGCCTGAAACAAAATTATCCTTTGTTGCTCCAACCGAGAAGCCCCGGCTCATCCATATCTCAATCAAGCCTGCCGGCGAGGTTCCCTTCACGATTGGTGGAACCAAGCGAAAGGCGGTCGACTTCTTGCTCCATGTTGAACTCGGCGGCATAACCGGAGTAGTTGCTCCTATGATTGGCAAGCAGCCCCCCGACTATCACATCTGGATTCTTCCGGGTACCTCACCGGCATTCATTCGCGAAGAGGGTCCGCTCTATGAAGGCGGCCCCATCTGGCGGATCGAACAAATCAGCCCCGAATTTGCGCGTTAGCTCCGTCTCCCCTATTCGCTTCATGCTCGCCGCTTTCTGATGCAGTGTGGCATTCGGGAGGTTAGTCGTTTCGTCGAACACACCCCCGCCGTGTTAGAGTCGGCGTTCGGGTCGCGGATGATTTCCTGGCAATATCGCCCGCCGTTCTTCTCCTACTTCTGCTGCTTAAACTGTTCGCCAGTACCGGATCTGAGTTGCGTAACACGCTTCTCGATTCCTTTCAGCAGATCCTGCCGCAGGAAGTTTTTAGCACTCATCGCGAAAACAACCAGTGAACTGAACTCAAGAGCCGCCGGTGGGAGTTGGTGCTTTCTCGGCAGCGATAGGTGCAGCGTGGGCAACGCCAAACGGAACGTGGGCCATGATCGCCAGCCTTAACAGAGCTTACGAGATCAAAGAGAATCGCCGGCGGTGGAGGATCGTGATCAGTGCTTTCGGACTGACGATTTCGTTGGAAGTCATCGGCCTGATCACGCGCTGGGTGCAATGCTGTATGCCAGCTTGGCGGGGACCATTATGCGTGAGCATCTTGGGCTGCACGCTCAGTCGCCGCTTCTCTGGCGTATGATCCAGTGGCCGCTCATCGTACTGCTCCTCTTCTCGTTCGCTTCGCTTTATCGCTTTGGGCCTAACTTATAAAGATCGAAGATGGCGATGGAGTGTACCCGGAGCCGTTGTAGCAACCACGCTGTGGGTCAGTTCTACGCTGTTGCTTCGAGTCTATGACGAGCGGTTCAGCTCTTACCAGAGAGTCTATGGGCCGCCGAAGCCCGCGGTTGTCCTTCTGCTGTGGTTGTATTTCACAGGCGCAGCTATCCTCATCGGAGGCGAGGCTAATTCTGAGATTGAGAAGGCAGCAGCGTAGGCGGGTCACGCCGATGTAAGGAGACCTGAAGAGCGACGCAGCGGCGGGACTGCTTCGCAGGCCTATACCAGGTGAAGCCAAATGTGCACCTTGGCCGCATGAACTCGGCCCAGTAGTGACACAGAGAGGCTCTACGAACCGCTCGCAGGCTGCCGCCGATTCGAGCCGGGTGTCCTGCGGCAGGTGCAGACGTCCGAGGCCGCTAATTTGCGGGCCTAAAGCATGACACGGTTCAGACCATGCCTACGTTCTGAGAATGCGCTACGGAAGGTTGACGGTACCGGTGCTTGAGGCCAGCTCACGTAATGGCTTGTTTCTTCCTGCGCTTTTCGGTATCAATCCGCCCTTGTCCCAAAGGGTTTAGGAACCCAGATCAAGGCGCTCCGTGGGTTGAGACTGAGATACCGGGTTTGCGGACAGTAGGTTAGAGATGCTCAGCGGTAGCGGGTGAAGGAGCCTGCTGCTCATGAGAAGAGCAAAACCGAAGTGCGCTCCGAAGCGAGTACTTCGCCTTCCAGATCTGGATAATGCAAAACTGTCGGTTCTGAATACACTAGGTTCGGTCCAGTCACAACGTGCCTATCGCTTTGCCATTGATGATTTCATCACTTGGTACTGTTCGGAACCACGAATTGCGTTCAACAGAACCGTCGTTCTTCGCTATCGCATTCAGTTGGAAACGAAGCATCTGGCTCCGGCCACCATCAACTTACGCTTGGCAGCCGTTCGAAGGCTGGCCTACGAGGCGGCCGATGTGGGATTGCTGAGTCCAGAGCTGGCAGCGAGCATCCGGCGAGTCAAAGGGGCCAAGCGATTAGGCTTGCGCCTGGGAAACTGGCTTAGCGCGGAACAGGCTAAGGATCTGATTCGTTGTCCGAACAGAGAATCGATGGGTGGTAAACGAGACCACGCCATTCTTGCCATCCTGCTTGGTTGCGGACTGAGGCGTTCGGAAGCCGCTGCTCTCACGGTGAACCATTTGCAACGGCGAGATGACCATTGGGCGATCGTCGACCTATTTGGAAAGGGCGGTCACATTCGATCCGTACCCGTGCCCGACTGGGTCAAGAGAGCGATTGATGTTTGGACCGAGGCTGCTCAAATCGAAAACGGTCACCTATTCCGATGCGTCACGAAGCTTGGCACTGTTTGGGGCGAAAGCATCACAGAAAAGGTGGTTTGGCACGTTGTCAGGAAGTACGCCCTGCAAGCCAATCTCGGCACAATCGCGCCTCATGACCTGAGGCGCACCTGCGCTCGCCTTTGTCACGTCGCCGGAGGGGAGCTGGATCAGATTCAGTTCTTGCTCGGTCATAGAAGCGTCCAAACTACCGAGCAGTATCTTGGGTGCAAACAACGCTTCCGGTCCGCTGTCAACCACCGCATCGGCATCGAACCGGATGACCACGGTTGACCAGCCCCCTCTCAATCGACGACAACCCGACTTTTATGGCACAGCGTCAGAAACGCATCTGCGCGTAGTTGCTACGACTGCTACTTTCAGGAACCGAGACTGTAGTGTACCCGCCTGGTGCTTATATCGGCTAAGCAGGAAGTCATTCTGTTCGCAGGGCCTTCATGGGATCAATCTGCGTTGCCCGTCGTGCCGGCAGAAACGAAGCGAGAGTAGCGATTCCCAGCAACAAGACAGCCGCAAACACGAAGATCGGGGGACTTATCGGGCTGATCTGGAAGAGGAGACTTGCCAGGAATCTGCTCAATGCAAGTGCTCCGATCAGCCCAATTGCAACACCGGCCAGCGTCATGCGAAAGCCAAGTCCCAAGACCATTCGCAGGACTTGCGCGCGTTGCGCTCCCAACGCCATTCGCACACCAATTTCCTGAGTGCGCTGAGCGATCGCATAAGCGATCACGCCGTAGATTCCAATACACGCCAGTACGACGGCGAGCACTGCGAAGCCTGAGATCAGTCCTGAACTGGCGCGGCGCACGGCCAGCGTCTGGGCAGCCAGAACATCCATCGGGATTGCCTTGAAAAAAGGCAGCTCGGGATCAACGCTCCATAGCGCCTGCTCCGCCGGTTTCAACATCAGTATAGGATCGGTTTCCGTGCGTAAGATAGGATCGGTTTCCGTGCGTAAGGTGAATGCCACAAGCGAAGACGGCCGCTGAGTGAATGGCCGATAGATGTCCGCATGCGTGGACTGATCCTGGCCAAAGGCTTTCACGTCGCCAGTCACGCCGACAATTCGGCACCAGTCTGGTTTTGCTGCATTGCCCAAATTCAATTCTTCGCCGATCGGGTCCTTGGCTGGAAAATAGTGGTTCGCCAAGGTTTCGTTTATCATCGCCACGTGCGCGCTACCGGAGCGATCTGCGTCAGTAAAGCTATGTCCGCGTAGTAGCGGAATCCTCATTGCACGCAGGTAATCGGGAGTGATCACGCGGTTGTCAGCTTCGGGAGCCTGTCCTTCATTTGGTTGAGGCTGCCCATGCAACAGAAAGTTGCTGGTTCCCCAGAAACCGATCAGCGGCAGATAATTGGTGGCCGCAGCGGACCTTATGCCGGGCAGGTTGCGCATTTTCCTCAGGACCTCTTCTACGAAAACGCGGATTTTGTCCCCATCATTACGGGAGTAACGGTTAGGCGGAAGGAAAATCTGCAGCGCAAGAACGTGGTCGGGTTGAAAACCTAGGCTTGCGTTGACCACATTTTCGAAACTGGCGACCAACAGCCCCGCGCCGGTTAGCAGCATCAGCGACAACGCTACCTCGGTGACTACAATTGCGCTGCGAAAGCGGTTCGACCACCGGTTCGCGGAGCTGCCACGCGCCGACCCCCTCATGGCGCCGCTAGTCTCGGCAGTCATAGCTTTTAGCACCGAAGATATTCCGAAGAGCAGCGCTGTCAACAGTGTGGTCACGAACGCAAACAGGAGGACCCCGCGATCCACTGGAATCTGTGTCACCTTCGGGATGTTCAGATTCGCGACATCATTGGGGAAAAGCGCCAACAGCAGATGGGTTCCTGCGAGAGATAGCAGTACCCCCGCTGCTCCACCGATCGCTGCCAGAAGGAGGCTTTCGACAGCAAATTGCCGCAGCAATCGTAGCCGCGTTGCACCGAGAGCCAGTCTTACCAAGGTCTCTCTTTGCCGCTCCGCGTTGCGCGCCAGCGTGAGCCCGGCGGTGTTTGCACAGGCAATCAGCAGGACGAGACCTGCGGCACCCGCTAGAAATAGCAAGGGTTTCCGGATGTCACCGTCCAGTTGCTCGCGAAGAGGGACAAGAACGACGCGGTTGCCGGCGTCGGTATCTGGATGAGCGGCGGCCACTTCGGCTTCTAACGCATTGACGACGCGCTGCGCTCTGGCGAGGGTTACTCCCGGTTTAAGTCGCCCGAGAACGCGAATATATGTGTGGTTAAAGTCATCGAATGCCGCGGGCGCCATCGCTGCCGGAGTCCAGACCTCCACGCCAGTCGGGTAGTTGAAGCCGCCCGGCATCACTGCGAGCACAGTGTACGGGTTTCCATCGAGCGTGATCGCTCTGCCGATGATGTTGGAATCAGCGTGGAATGTCGTGCGCCAGAGATGGTCACTCAGGAGGGCTACCTTGGGGCTCCCCGGTCGGTCTTCCTTGTCCGTATAAAGCCGTCCGAACTGCGGTTCCACACCAAGGATGTGGAGATAGTTCGCAGACACGGCATATCCGATGAGGAACTGCGGTGCACCCTTCCCTGTCAGCGTCTTCTCGTCGTCATAGGACGGAGCCAGATCCTCGAAGACCCCACTCCTTTGCTTCCAACTCGCGAAGTCACCAGGCGTGCTCGGTAACGGCTGATCGCCACGTCCTGGGTTCGCTGTCCAAACCGCCACAATACGGCTGGGCTCTCTATACGGGAGGGGGGCGAGTAATACTGCTTTAACGACCGAGAAAATTGCAGTATTTGCGCCGATTCCGAGCGCAAGGGTCGATACCGCTACGGTAGTGAATCCGGGATTTTTGCGTAGCATGCGCAATCCAAAGCGGATGTCCTGGATTGTGTTCTCGATCCAGGCGCTCCCGCGCGCGTCGCGGCATTCTTCCTTGAGCTGTTCTATGCTGCCCACATCTCTGAGCGCGGCAAAGCGTGCCTCCTGAGCTGAGAGACCACTTGAAAGGTGTCGTTCTGTCTGGTGCTCGACGTAATCCTGTAGCTCGTCATGCAAATCTACTTCATTCTCTGAACGTCTAAATAACCAAGTAACCCGTAACCGCCAGCTTCGTAAGATTCTCATTTCGCAGTCCTGTTAACTTTCGAAAACGATAGAAGAGATCGCACCGGATAACCGCTTCCAGTCAGCGGCTTCCTGCTGAAGCCGCTTGCGCCCTTCCTTAGTGATGGAGTAAAACTTTACTCGACGCTTGGCTCCATTGACGGACCACTCGGCTTGAATCCAGCCCGCCTGCTCGAGTTTGTGTAATGCAGGATAAAGCGAACCAGGACCCACTTGCAAAATATCTTTGGACATCTGTGTCATGCGCTCGCCGATAGCCCATCCGTGCATCGGCTGCAACGCCAGAATTTTGAGAATTAGGAGATCAAGGGTACCTTGAACCAAGTCGGTAGGCCTGCTCATGCAAAAATGGTAACCGATATCGGTTACCATAAGCAAGAGTTAGCTGAGTGGTGCAGGTTTCTCGGAAAGTTTGGCCCGAGATACCGGGTTATCGGAAAATAGCCCTCTTACTTGGCTGACGGCGCGATTACTGTCTCCAAACCGCCTAAGTTAATGCTTATTTGGCTCCGCCTCTGGCCGGATTGCCTTTCCAAACCCAAGCAAGTAAGAATTGCAACAAAGTTCTGTGTCCCCGAGAGTCTCCGTCGTTCCCTTTTAGTGGTGACTGTCGCCGACATGAACGCTTCTCGTGAGACATGGCGACAATCGAATAAAACATTCGGCAAGACCACAGCATCAGTCCGGGAACAAGTCGCTGCGATGGGCTCCGATTTGTTTGAAGTTGGGCTATACAACCCAAATGCCCGGACCGGCGAATCGGTCATGATTCCCCGCATTTGGGATGCGGGGGCATTGCTTAAATGCGTGCCTTGGTTGCGCCACCAGAATAGCGGAGGACGGAACATCTACATCCGTCCCAGAGGTGAGCACGATCTGAGCATGGTCGATGATCTGACCACAGCTGCAGTTTCCGCGATGAAAAAAGCAGGCTTCAATCCGGCAGTCATCGTAGAAACATCTCCGGGCAATTTCCAAGCCTGGCTAAAGCACCCCGAACGGCTCAGCAAAGATTTGAGCACGGCAGCGGCGCGAGCGTTGGCGGGAAAGTTCGGGGGTGATTCTGGCGCCGCCGACTGGAGGCACTTTGGACGCCTGAGCGGATTTACGAATCGAAAGGCGAAATATCTTAACGCCAGCACTGGGCTGTCTCCCTACGTGCGTTTGACCGAGGCAAGTGGCGCCACATATCCAGAGGCGGAGCGATTCTTGGAAGGAGTAAAAAGTGAGCTTGAACGGCAGCATGCCGAGCGGGAATGCCTAATGAGGAGACCATGTGCCCAGCGGGGCGTGATCCTCCCACAGGATCTGAAGAGTATTGATGTGTTCCGGCGGGATGGTCGCTACGGCGGAGATGGAACGCGGGTCGATTTTGCGTACGCCGTTTATGCTCTAGCGCGCGGTTCCAATGCCGAACAAGTGAAGGCCGCGATACGCTCGCGCGACCTTTCGCATAAAGGAAACGAGCGCCGACAGGATGATTATGTGGAGCGGACCATCAAGAAGGCGCTAGCGACAGTCGAGCGTGGGCGTTAGTGCTCGGAGGCACGAGCTGGCGCAGGCTTTACTAGTGCATCAACGTCCCAAGCCAAAAGCCGCCGCCGAACAGCACCACCCCAGCCACTAGTCCGAGCGCGGACCAACGAATCAGCGCCGGGCGGCGGTGCGCCTCGTTCACCAGATGTACAATTTCGCGCGCTTTCAGGCCAGCGACGTGGATATCGCTGTGCAAACCCTGCTGCATCTGGAACGCCGATTCCTTCACCGTTTGGGCCAACATACTTCCCGCGCGCTTCTCTGCTTTCTGAATAGATGCTTGAAATTCCGCGATCGTTACGCTGACCTGCTTATGTACAGACTCGATGGCGGCGTCAAGAATGAGCTGGTTCATCGTGACCAAGGCGATTGCCGGATCGCTCGGTTTAAGAAACAGATTGTGGCGCGCCGCGACTTCCGCGATAAGCCGCTGTATGTCGATCGAACCGCTTCCGCTGGGCATTGGGGTCACACAATCGCCAGCTTGTCGAGTTGCTCAAAAATCTCCCTCCGAACAATCGCCAGTCGTTGTTTGGAGACCAGGGAGAAGTCAGCGTTTTGGATCGCCTCGTCGAACGTCAACCGCCGTTCCAGCATTTGGCGTACATCGTCGCCGTACGTGTGCGGATTTCTCTCGCGGATCAGTACCGTACCGATGAGCTTGGGCGCGTATTCCTCGGCAACTTTGAACTCTTCGAAGGTCTTTCCATCGTTCGTAACCTCGCCGAAGTATTCATTCAGCCACACGATCACGTTCTTCTCAGACGTGGTTTGCGCCAGCCTTTCCAGACCGTTCAGCGTGTCACTCATCGCCTGCCCGCCAGTCACCACCGAGTGGACGAACACGTTGCGACCGTGGGCTCGGAAGAAGGCGAGGATCTCATTCTCCAGAATGTAGTTCCAGAGCGGCACGAAGGTTGTCGCGCCAGTGTCCACGATGAATACACCGTCACCGCGGCAGACTTTCTCGACAAGGCCATCGAACTGCTTCTCGTTGACCGTTCCGCGCCGGAGGACCTTCAGGTGTTCAGCTTCAAGCACCCGGTACTGCGCGAACGTCGCATTGACTGGATCCGTATCCAGGCAATGCACCGGCGCTAATTTGGTTCGAAAGTATTGCGCCAGGATTGCCGAGACGAAGCTCTTCCCGACGCCGCCCTTCCCCTGCAACACTACGTGTACGGATGTTTGAGTTCCGTTCGTGCTTATCTCCTGCTTTATCACAATGCACCTCTTAATCGATCAGGCCCTTGTTAACCGAGAACGGGTCGTATTCGAATCCAGACTGCTTCTTTTTTTCCCGTAGCTCCCGCAAATTCTTGAACGGATCGGACGGTGATGATGCTGGCGTGTCGGTAGCGTCATTCGCGAGTGGTGGCAGCGTTTGCGGCTGACTCTCCGCTGATCGTTGACGGCGACGCCGGAGCCGGAGCCGGGAGATGTAGACGCGAAATTGCGAATATGACATCACCATTCCATCGCGGGTTGCCGCTTCCCAGACCTCCTTGAGCTTCATTCCTGCAGTCAGGCCGGCCTCAATCTCTGCCCAAGCCCAGGCCACTTGTCCGATCTTGGTCGCGGGCTGGGTCGAAGGGAGGGAGCGCAAGTGGACCAGGTCCGATCTTGATTTTTTTCGGGGCGGCTGCGGAGTTGTGTCCATCGACGTTGCCTGAATTGCTCCCTCACCTACAGAGGGAACAGTTGGCACCGGTCGGGACACCGAATCGCACTTTCTTTGCTGTGCGAAACGGTTTGCGAACAGATTGTGAACAGTCTGCAACGCTTTTGGTGGCCCCCATCGGCGTGCAACCGTTTGTGAACAGTCTGCAACAGATTGCAACACCGACCCCAACAAAGACCACTCGCAAACAGCCAAAAACCCGGTAGTGGAACATAAGGGTTGGGATGCGCCGTTGGGTTTTTTGTTTGTCTTTTGGTTGCTGCGATTGTGTTTCGGGTGGGATGCATTTCGGTGAGCACGTATCCCGTTTGGGATGCGCCTTCAATTTTTGCGATTACCTCCGTCCCAAACCGCCTTCGCCAGTTCCCTACAAATGAGAGGCGCTCCCGTATGGCCCAGCGAGCAATCCGATTTTCTGAGACGACGGACAAGGGGATCCAAGAAGCAACACAGAAGCGCGGCTTCTCATCACCGACCGTGTTTATCCGCCATTCGGTGGAACAGGAACTGTTGGGGCGAAGCGAGGAACTCGTCGGGGCCGAAGAACGACTCGCGGCCAGCATCGAGCAACTCAAGCGGGAGGTCTTCCGACTCGGACGAACCCAGCAAGCCTTGTTTGCATTCTTGGACAGCCTGTCCAAGGTATTGCTGACGTGCGTTCCCGAGCCGGGCGGGGAGGCGATGGAAGCCGCTGTCGCAAGGGCACGAGGCCGGCACGCCCGCTTGCTGAAGACCGCGGGCCAAGCGATGGTCGGCGGCTCGCAGTTGGCGATACAAGACTTGGTGACCCGTGGCGAAGGATGACGAACGCGAGTTTCGCCTTCGACCGCGGAAGCCGCCTGCCCGGAATGAACGCGCGGTCTGGGCGTCAGCCTACAAAATCCTAATGCATCACGCCCGCATGACCGGGAATCGGAAGAGCCGGTCGGTTGGACTCGGCACAGGCAGAAGACGCACTCGACCTTACAACCAACGGTGTGCTGTGCGGGTCATGTACGCGAAGAACACCGTTGCCGGACAGTGGCGAGCCCATGGGCGCTACGTCGCCCGTGAGAGCGCCACTCAGGAGGGCGATCCCAAGGCTGTTGGGTTCGATGGTCGCGGAGAATCCATCGACATGGCGAAGCGGCTCGAAAGCTGGCAGAAAGCCGGGGATGAGCGCCTTTGGAAGTTGATCGTGTCCCCTGAGTTTGGCGACAGAGCCGACCTGAAACGGCTGACCTGTGATCTCGTCTCGCGGATGGAGAGGGACCTCGGCACGCCGCTTGAATGGGTAGCGGTAGCCCACTACAACACGGAGTATCCGCATGTGCATATGGCGCTCCGGGGAGTCGGCGCGGACGGTCGCCCGCTGCATGTCAGCCGGGACTACATCAAACTGGGCCTCCGCCAAATCGCTGAAGACCTCTGCACCCGCCAGCTTGGGCATCGCACGGAGTTGGATGCCGCCGTGTCTCAGCGTCGGGAGGTGCATCAGCACCGCTTCACTTCTCTCGATCGCATCATCAAGCGCCACGCCGAACAGGCTGAGGAGGCAGACTCCCCGAACTTCACGGTGGTGATGCACCCCAAGCGAGCCGGACTCGATCGAAGTGCGCCGCTGATGGAACAGCACACCGCGGAACGACTAAAGGTCCTCGAATCGATAGGGTTGGCCGAGGCCGCCGGTCCAAACACGTGGCGCGTGCGGCAGGACTTTGAGAACATCCTACGAGCCATGCAACGAAGCGCCGACCGTCAGAAAACGCTGGCGGCGCATGGAGTCCTGATGTCCGATGAACGGCTTCCGCTGACGGTGCTCGACTTTCGCCGTCTCACCACATTGGAAGGCCGGATCTTGGTGCATGGGGAGGAGGACACTGGACGCCAAGCCGGACGCGCTTACTTTATGCTCGAAGGAACGGACGGACAGGTTCACTACGTCTACTACACGCCGGAACTAGAAGCCACACGCAGTCAGGGAGGTTTACGGACCAATTCGTTTGTGCGGCTTCGAAAGGTTTTTGCTGAGGGCCATCCGGTTATGAAAATCGACGAGTTGGGAGAGTCGGAATCGATCTTGCGCAACCCTCGCTACCTCAGAGAGACCGCGCACCGGCTCGTCCGGCGCGGGATTATCCCTCAAGAAGACGGCTGGAATGGGTGGCTCGGTCGCTACCAGAAGGCACTTTGCGACGCCGCGATGACTCTCGATGGCCAATATCGTACGGAGGAAGCAAAGCGGGATAGAAGACGGGATCATGGCCGGTAACGCGGCAGCGATGATGTAGCATGAGAGCCTATTAGGAACCGGCTGAAGCTAGAGGGTTCTCTAAAGTCCGAGACCAAGCGTACATAAAAAATCTGAATTGATAAGGCGCACTTCCCAAAAGATCCATGCGCTTAACCACGCGCGCAAGCGTCTTCGCGTATTCCAGGGTCACCGGCAGGGAGTCGTACAAAGCATCGTTGTTCCAGTCCATCTTCGAAAGCGCGAGAATAGCAAACGCCGTTTCATCCCACGGTCCGTGACCGGCGTGCCGGACCAAGCGCAAAGGACGAGGAGTACTGCGTCCTCCTTGAAAGTAATGGCGCGGGCCGATGTTCCGCACGCTGCCGTGTGTCCACAAAAGCGCTTCACCGGGTGCGATGCCCACGAGAGTGCCGCGGGAGAGGGGGAACGCTGTTGGTTCGCCTTTCCTGGCGTCGCGAGTACCCTGTATTTGCACACCGCGCCATCCAACCTCCTCAACGATCTGCATGAGATCAACGGCCTCGCATAGATGCAGCGCTTCCATGCATCCATCAATCTCCTCGGATTTGAATTCAGTTGTCTTGTGGACCATGACCCTTCGAGGCGAGCGGCCCGCGTGCCGTCTCCGATACAGGTCCATTGACCGGGTCATTACCCGGAACATTTCCGCGCGCGAAAGAAACGGGTTGTCGCGCTGGACATCCACCTGTGGGCGTCGTAAGCGACAAACTCCAGACCTGCACCGTCAGCATCAAAAACCTGACTGCAACACGTTACAAACCGGGGCCGGTTCGATTCTACCGGGCGAAGAGCATAAGAGATACCGATATAGGCTGTCTCCGGATCTGTTTCGGCCCAGCTTCCATGGCACACTACCGGCTTTTGCATACAGGGCGAGCCCAAGGCGCCACATGACACTCGCGCGATCCGCATAAGCAAGGGCCTTGTCCTCGCGCACGAGTTGCAATGGTAATCGACGGGCAGCAGTCATCGCTTTGAAGTGGCCGTGGAGATCAAAGTCGTCGTCGGGTCCACCTACATAACCCGGTTCCCACCTTTGAGGTATGTAGATAAATAGCACGTCGAATTCTGCACGCCGGGCGTCTAGGCTTTGGATCGCGCGGACCAGCCTGTCAGCGAGTACGACATGAGGCGACGATGACCCACGAAACTCGTTCTCAAATGAGGCTTCAAGTTCGAGATGGCAGCTCCGGCCAGCCGCCCTCATATGCAGACCAAATATGCGGTGGAAACCTGGCCATTCCGACAGGTAGTCGATCCGTTCCGTGGGCTTGGCTGTTGAATTGAGCTCTTTCATGAACCCAAAAAGCCGGGAGCTATCACCAGAGGGCGTGATCGTGGCGACGCGTATCGGGTCAGGAACAAGCGGTCGGGATACCGGCTGACGCCGACGCCCCGGCTCCTAACAGCCACATCAGGTTCCTGGCGCGCAATGAGAAACGCCGCACAAAGTCATCGGCTCCGATTTCAGGCAGATTTAATTCAACGTGCATTCGACGGTCTGTGCCTCATGAATTTATCGCCGACGCGCTCAAAACGCCCGTTAAAACAGAAAAGGTAAAGATTGGTTCAGAATCATTTTACTCTCGTTCTGTTTCTGCAGCGATTATCGTTGACGCATTGTTGTAGGGAGAACCGTTACGATGCCTTTTGGCGGGATTTATCGGGCGCTTCGGCCAGTTCGGTAAACCTGACGAACATCAGCGACCGGTGGAAGCATCTGAAACCGCAGCCCCCGCGGGTGGTCGAAAGGGTTTAGTTACGAGTCCACCCCGACCCGCTACTTGGTCTTATCATGCCTTCCGTCGTAGAAGTGAGATGCCTGGTATTCGCCCCAATCCTGCTCCGGGAAACATCCCTTGCTCTGAGGCTGCATTCGCGAGGGCCGCTCTCGCAGCGTCCATCAACGGTCAGGTGAACATCGCCGTTAAATGCATCCGCGCTTTGTTCTGGTTTTCCTCCCCGGAACGTTAGTCCAAATGTCATCTTGTTCGATCTCGACCGTTGTCGATCGACGCACGTCCCTGATGAAAGCGCAGAGATAGTCGCTCGCCAATCTGTATATCGCGGCCAAGAGAAGCCGGCGCTACTACGAAAAAGCTGTTAGCGGCGGTCGCCACCGCAACATATTCTTCATGTTTGGCCACAGCCCTGCCCGCAACTGAACCCGTTTGCGGCGGGCGTGCGCTCGGCGATGGGCATTTCTCGAATAGCGGTTCCCGACGTGCGCATGTATGCTTCGGCCATTTTCGCAACCTCATCGCGGCCTCGTGATGCTGCGGGTGCGGTCCTGAACATCACGACCTTGCGGCAAAGCACCATCGGGAGGCGGCGAAGCATCATGAGACCGGGAATCACGAGAAGGCCGCTCACCATTCTGAAATCGCCGCAGGGCATGGACATCACGCGGTAGCTCATACAGAGGAAGCGACCAAACATCATGCTGACGAGCACACCGGGAAAGGAACCACGGCGTAGCATCGTACTCATCGATTGTGCCGGCGAGAGGATTCCAGCGGGGTTTCGCTATGAGGAGCGAAGAGTCTTGTAGACGCTTGTCTGCCAGGATGCGGCGCCGCCGGGATAAACGGGCACACTCCATATTCTGCTAGCTTAAATCCAGACATCTTTCGCGGTGTTCGAGGAGAGCGTGTCGAATGCCGAAATCATCGGCACGTCAGAGCAATAGAGGGACACTTCAAGAAACGGAAATTTAGTGCGTTAAGGACTTTAGAAAGGGCAGATTGCAGACAAAACAGTTACCAAAGGCACCACCATGGTCGATGTGTTCTTCAAAGCGTTGCGGCGGCGACCGGCTCGCCACCTGCTGGTCTGCAGGTAGGTCCCTCTAAAATGTTGCCGCGTATTCGGACTAGCAACGGTTTACAAGGACTTTGATGGTCGAGGAATTGACTTCTAGCTATAGCTAGTGCTCCTGCCATTTTGAATTGCGTTCAGCAGCCGAGCTAACTCCGGAGGCTTCCCACCGGGTATGAAATTTCTAACATCCGATGCAAGAGCAGCCATTTCGGCTGGCGCATGCCGTGCGTGCGCCGCGAAATAGAGTTCACCACGCGCGGAGGACAGAAGTTTCGCCCAATACCTGACTGAAAACCATAGCGGTGCCTGACAGAAAATGAACTTCAACGCCCACGGAGCGGAATCCACCTCTCTTCGGTCAAGCTCCAACCATCCTCCACGAACTGCGAGTATGAAGCGACGAACAGCCCCGTGATCCTTCGCCAGTTGCGTTGGGCTGCAGTCCTTCTCGTAAAGGGCCCCCGCTATAGAGGTGATGAATACCGCGTGGCGCTTTAGCCAGGCATCCATGTCGCGCACCCGGTCTACAAGGAAGCCGGCACCTCGGAACAAATCCACGACCTCAGCAGCACTCGCTTCGACAACCGTGTGCTGCTGGAAGACGTCGATGTAACCGACGGCATCCTCCTGGTACGTACCGGCAATCCCTGGAAACGCAAGGACGGTTCGCGGCCTGCCCAGTGCCTCGAAAATATCTTCCGATCCGTTCGCGTGGTTCACAAGAAAGACAAAGCGCTCGATCTCAGTTGCACGGGTCACGCTGATGAGGGCGTTATCCAATTGCTCGCGACGGACTCTCACCAAACAAAGATCGGCTTTGCAATCCGGTGGAAGTTCTTCGCATATGGCAACGTCCGCGCTGATCGCCTCGGATGTTTCAGCATTTCGAATCGTTGCGCCGAAACGCCGCAGTTCCACGGCACGGCGAGGGGTGGCGACTAGCGTGACCTCATGACCAGCCCGAGCGAGCCGCACTCCATAAACTGTTCCCTGCACCCCGGCGCCGAAGATGATCACTTTCACGTTTTCTCTCCGTTGAGACCATAACCTACCAGCGTTTCCTCCACTAGCATGATGAATCGAAAAAGCAGAACATCTGAACATCTCGAGCGCGGAAGCCGCAATATGGAACGAACATCATCCTGCCAGTCGCGAGCCAAGCAGCTAGTGATCAAAGAAGCTGCTACTATCGCGCCGAAGCGACATGGTGAAAAGCATTCAAGTCCGATGATCTCAGCTGGGGCCACGCACTGAAGACCGCGATCAGAAAACAACGGCATCAGGAATTTCGACGAATTGGCCGAGAAATGCCTGGTTTCTGACGACCCGACGCTGGAACTCATCGTCAATATAAGACGTTTGCCGGGGGAATCACGACTGCGGAGCCGCTTGTCCGGTCATCGAGGATTGCTTCCAGAGCCTGATTGATTTGTTCCAGATGAAAGGTCTGGACCGATGGCTCCAAATGGATCTCTTCCGCGACTTTCAGAAAGTCGCGACCATCCTGCCGGGTCATGTTGGCAACGCTTCTGAGCTGACGTTCCCCCCAGAGCAGCTTGTCGTAATCGAATTGCGGCATGCGATCCAGGTGGATGGCGTTGATGGCGACTATGCCGCCCTTGGCAACCGAGCCGAGTGCTGCCAAGACCACATCGCCCGAGGGCGCAAAAGTAACAGCCGAGTCGAGTTCGACAGGCGGGTGATCGGTCTCCGCCCCGACCCAATCGGCCCCGAGTTTACGAGCCAGCGCCTGGTGCGAAGCATCTCTCGTGCTCACATACACGCGACAATCCCACGATTGAAGGACTTTGATCATGAGCGAAGCAGAAGATCCGAAGCCGAACAGCCCGACCTGCTGGCCATGCTGCACTTCGGCCACTCGCAGGCTGCGGAATCCGATGATTCCAGCGCAGAGCAGTGGGGCGGCTGCCACATTCGAGAGACCCTGTGGTAGTGGCAGCAGAAAATCCGCTCTTGCGGTTGTGTACTCTGCATAGCCGCCATTCTGGGTGTATCCGGTGTAGGCCGGATCGTCGCATAAGTTTTCGCGGCCGTTCTGGCAATATCGGCAAGTTCCGTCCGTTCCACCGATCCAGGAAACTCCAACTCGCATTCCGGGAAGAAAATCCGCGGAAGGCGAGTCAATCACCTCGGCAACAATCTGATGCCCAGGAATCAACACCTTCTTTCGCTGAGCAAGCTCTCCTTCGACGATGTGAAGATCTGTACGGCAAACTCCGCAGGCAAGCACCTTGAGGAGAGCCTCGCCTTTCCGAGGAACAGGCATGGGGACCTCTTCGATAGAAAGCGGCGAGGCGTTCTCGCGCAAGGAGGCGGGTTTTCTCAGAACGGCGGCGCGCATCGACATATGCCCATGACGTGGCTCGATTTTGTCAGCCAGTCATAACTGAGGATTTCAGTACTTCGGCAAACTCGTTAGGCGTGCGGTAACCCAGGCTGCTGTGAGGCCGCTCGCAATTGTATTCGTTTTGCCACTGTGTG
>JAABUQ010002132.1_pt1 | contig 40102 bp, 34 predicted proteins | sample 5560001 | NCBI WGS metagenome assembly JAABUQ01 (sample SAMN10711888, study PRJNA513371) | rock metagenome | isolation source: Antarctica rocks | place: Antarctica: Victoria Land, Finger Mt nord | collected 2015-12-18
TGCTGCAGCGGCGTGTACGTTGCGTTCGTCTTCGCATCGTGGAAGACGAGGTGCCGGTGGGAGAACGTGCCGCGCAGCGTATCTTGGCCGGTTAGGCGGACGGGCGTTCCCTCCGCCAGCAGCGACGCGACGGCGAGTTCCTCGCCGAGGCCCCAATCGAACTCACCGTCGCTTGCAAAGGCCGCTTTGCGCCGTTCCAGTTGGCGTAATAGTTTAGGATGCACCGCAAAGCCCGCCGGGACGCGCACGAACTCATCGTTCCAGGCCAGCAGTGCGGCACGGTCGATCTTCGTCTCCAGCTCCGCCAGTTTGCCTTCGCTCTTGGACGGCAACGGACCGACGCGCCCGGTCCACGCCGCGCTCTTGACGGACTCGTGGGCTTGCGTGATGCGCGCCGTAGCTTCGGCCTGCAGCGCGCTCGCTTCGTCGGCACTGATCGTACCGGATGCGATCAGCTTCTGCGCATACAGTTCGCGCACCGTCGGATGCGCTTTGATGCGCTCGTACATGTCGGGCTGCGTGTACGCCGGCTCATCGGTCTCGTTGTGGCCGAAGCGACGGTAGCCGATCAAGTCGATGATGACGTCGTGGCCGAAGCGACGGCGAAAATCGACGGCGAGGTGAACGGCCGCGATGCACGCCTCGACGTCGTCGGCGTTGACGTGGACGATCGGCACGTCGAAGCCCTTGGCGAGATCGGAAGCGTAGCGCGTCGAGCGCCCATCGCGCGGATCGGTCGTGAAGCCGATCTGATTGTTGGAGATGATGTGCAGGGTACCGCCCGTCGCATACCCTTCGAGCGCTTGCAAATTGAGGACTTCGGCCACGACGCCTTGCGCCGAGAAAGCGGCGTCGCCGTGAATGAGGATCGGTGCCGCGCGCCCGGTGTGTAAGCTCGGCAGCGGCGCGTCCCGATCGGTCTGGAGCGCGCGCGTGCGGCCTTCCACCACGCCGTCGACGGCCTCGAGATGCGAAGGATTGTTTGCGAGCGCGACGGTAACCGCGCCGGCCGCCGTCTCGTACGTGCCGCTTGCGCCGTGGTGGTACTTCACGTCCCCCGTGACGTCGCTTGCGCTCTCATCATCGCCGCGCAGTTCGGCGGCTTCGAATTCAGCCAGCACTTCTTCGTACGGGCGGTTGACCACGTGGGTGATCGTGGCGAGGCGGCCGCGATGCGCCATGCCCAGCACGGCCGTCTTCACCCCGTCTTGCGCGAGCAACGTGATCGTCTCTTCCAGCATCGGGACCATCATGTCGAGGCCTTCGATCGAGAAGGTCTTGTGCCCGATGTACGTTTTTCGCAGGTAGCGCTCGAAGGTTTCCACGCGCGTGAGCCGCTCCAGCACCTGACGCGCTTGCTGCGGCGTCAGTTGGACGACGTGCGAACCGGACTCGATATAGTCGCGCAGCCATTCACGTTGCTGGATGTTGGCGATGTGTTCGACTTCGTAGGCAATCGTCGAGCCGTACGTTTTCCGCAGCTCGCCGACCAGTTCGGTCAAAGTCTTGGCGGGCAGCTTCGTCCGCAAGATGGAAGCCGGAATGGCCGACATGATCGCGGGCGTCAGCGCGTAGTTGTGCCAGTCGAGGGCCGGATCGCCGACCGGCTGCGTGCCGAGCGGGTCCAACGTCGCCGCGAGATGTCCGTGACGCCGGTACGAAGACAAGATCGACATGCCGGCCGCCACCGCGCGCAGCAGTTCATCGGAGTGCGCTTGCGCGGGATGCGACGGCGCGATCTGCTGCGCCATGCTGGTGGCAACGGCGCCCGTGGTCGCGACCCCGTCGCTTGCGGTCGCAAAGCCGAAGCCGGCGAACACGGCGTCGTAGAATCCGTCTTGGCCCTGCAACAACTCGTCGACGCGTTTGAGGAACTCGCCCGACTGCGCGCCTTGGATGACGCGGTGGTCGTAGGTGCTCGTCAAGGTGAGCGTCTTCTCGACGCCCAGTTGCTTCAGTGCTTGATCGTTTGCGTGGGCCAGTCCCGGCGGATAGGCGATCGCTCCGGCCGCGATGATCGTGCCTTGCCCCGCCATCAGCCGCGGCACCGAGGCGCTCGTTCCGATGCCGCCCGGATTGGTCAACGTGAACGTCGCGCCGGTCAGATCGTCGGCCGCCAATTTGCCGTCTCTCGCGCGCCCGATCAAATCTTCATACGTGCTGCGAAAAGCGACGAAATCGAGCGACGCCGCGTGTTTGATCACCGGCACCATGAGGAAGCGCGAGCCGTCCTTGCGCTCGGTGTCAACCGCGATCCCGAGCGCAACGCCACTCTCGACGCGCGCCGAGCTTGCACCCTCGCGCCGGAAACTCGTGACGATTGCCTGATCTTGCGACGCGGCGCGCACGAGCGCGAACGCGATCAAGTGCGTGAAGGAGACCTTTTCGTTTCGTCCCGCACCGCGCAATGCCGCATTCAGTTCGGCGCGCTTGGCTTCGAGCGCACCGACGCCGAGCGTTCGAAAACTCGTCGCCGTCGGGATGGTCAGCGACTGCTCCATCGCACCGACGAGGGCGCCGGCCGGCCCCTTGAGCGGCGTCGTTTTGGCGTCCGCCGCAAGCGGCGGCTGGGCAACCGGCGAGGCAGGCTTGGGTGCAGCGCCCGTGCCGTTCGGCCGGGCCGGCTCGGTCGCTTCGGCGCGGAGAACGTCCTCGATGAGGATCATTCCGCCGGGGCCCGTTCCTGCGACGTCGTGGAGGTCGACGTGCGCACGTTCCGCGAGCCGCTGCGCACGATGCGAGGCCACGCCGCTTTGTGCGCCGTTACGGCTCTTCGTCGGCGGTGCTCCGGCTGAAGCGGCACTCCCGGCCGCGCCGTAAGAGGCTGGTGTCGGAGGCTCGGGCGTCGCGGCGTTGCCGGTTTTGGGTGCCGCACAGGCGGCAGGCTTGGCGGCCGGTGCGCTGACCGCCGCCGCGCCATCGGCAGGGGGCGCAGCCGCGGTGTCGATCTCAGCCAGTAAACCACCGACGTCGACCGACGCGCCTTCATCGGCCGCGAGCGTCGTAACGATGCCCGACGCCGGAGCCGGAATCTCGACGTCGACCTTGTCGGTCGTCACGTCGACGAGGGTCGCGTCCTTCTCGATCCACTGGCCCGGCTTGACGCGCCACTCGACGATCGAACCTTCGGTGACCGATTCGCCCATCTCGGGAAGCGTCACTTTGACGAGCGTTTCAGGCACCGCGTCGCTCCGGCATCATCCGTTCATTTTACCATCGGCGCCCGAAGCCGCCTGCACGGTTCGTCGTCAAGCCGTGCCGCGCTGCAGCGTTGCCCAATGGGCGCGACCTAGCCGGTACAGCACGTGGCGCCGCAGCCGGTGCCCCGCCTCGAGTCGCGGGTTATCGAAATCATCGCGGACGTCGTGCTGCAGGCCCAACCGCTGCATCACGCGCTGCGAGCGATGATTCGGCAGCGCGGTCATCGCGACGACCTGCTCACGGCCGAGCACGTCGAAGGCGAAGGTGAGCGCCGCGCGCGCACCTTCCGTCGCATATCCCTGGCCCCAGTACGCATGCGCGAAGCGCCAACCGATCTCGAACGCGGGCGTGAACGGGGCGTCAAAGGGCACCTCTGAGAGCGCCACGACACCCGCGAACGCTGCGCCGCCGAGCACCTCGACGGCCCACCATCCGTAACCGTCGCGCACCAGCGCTTGGCGCATTGCCGCAGCGGTGCGTTCACTGCGCGCGCGATCGTACGTGCTCGGAAAGAACTCCATCACGCGCGGATCGGCGTTGAGAGCGGCCCAGGCATCGACGTCCGCATCCACCCACGGCCGCAAGAGCAGACGCGCCGTTTTCAGGACGGGGGCGCCGCTCATCGGCGGTGCGCGGGCGGTGACGGTGACGGTGACGGCGATGGAAAAAAGTTGGACAAGTCGGCCGGATACGTGTAGTCCGAACCGTGCAGCATCGCGGTTCCGTGCACGTGAACGAAGAGCGCATAACCGCCCAGGTCGAACGCTTCGTCACGGATGACGTAGTATGGCCCGATTCGATCGAACACGCCGGAGCCCGAGACGTTTCCGCTTGCGACGACGTAATGCACGGCGGCGCCCCCACTGGCTTCCCGCACGAGAAACGTATTTGCGTCGACCAGCATTCCGGTCAAAGGATGATCGTTTGGATCGCGATAGGCTTGCAGCGCGAGACGATAGACGGGATGGTTTTCGAACGTTTCGCGGTCGACCAGCGTGATGCGATAGTAGCGCGCAGCTTCGATACGCACGGCGCCGATCAACGGCGGTGCGCCCGCCGGCATCGGCGCGGGCGATGTCGATGTGCTCGGCGATGGGCTCGGTGCTCCCAACGCGACGATCTCATCGCCGCTGGGAATCAGCAATGTCCCGTTGCAGCGCTTATGGGTTTGTTCGTCCTCCGAAACCGCGTGGCCGTCCTTCGAGCGAAACCAAACGTGATACGACGCGGTGAAGTCGCCGTGTTTGAGGTTCAGTCCCGTGTTTTCACTGCAGGTGGGCTGCAAGTTGCGCGCCGTCACCTGCAAGCGGAACTCGACGTATGGCGGCACGGCCTCCGCGCGCATGGCGTGCACCGCCTCGAGGTAGATTTGTTCGCCCGTTAGTGAACCAGCGTTTGACGGAGGCCGAGGGGACGCGGCACCAAGCCATGCTAGCGTGCCTGCCAGCGCGAACGTCCCTAAGAACAGAAACTCTCTCAGAACGCCCGCGCCCTCATGTCTTTGCGTAGCGATGTCATGCCCAGGAAGGGACTCGAACCCCCACCCCCTTGCGAGGACTGGTACCTGAAACCAGCGCGTCTACCAATTCCGCCACCAGGGCCGGCGGCGGCGCTTACGCGCCGCCTACCACCTCCGCTTCGCTACGGTGGGGAGGTGATGTTGGAGTGGCTTCGCTTAGCGGGCGTTAACTCCTCAGCGGGCGGTTCCGCGCTTCGCGCGGGTCACCGCTGCCCGGTGAGGTTTAAAACAATCAGCGCACGTACGACGCGCCGTTGACGTCGATCGTCGTGCCCGTCGCATAGTCAGCGTCGCCCGATGCGAGAAAGGTCACGATGCCCGCAACCTCTTCGGGCGTGCCGATGCGACCGCCGGGAATCTCGCCGCGGATATGGTCGCCTTCGGCGGCGATCGCTTCGGCTGCCATATCGGTTGCGATGTAACCCGGCGCAACGTCGAAAGCGACGATCCCATCGCGCGCGCACGAGCGTGCAATCGACTTGACGAGATTGCGGAGCGCCGCTTTGCTCGCAGCGTAGTCGGCAAACGACAACTCGCCGCGATGCGCCGAACGCGATGTGACGTTGACGATCCGTCCGCGCGTTCCACGCCGGTCCGGAGGGTTCTCGCGCATCGCGCGCATCGCGAGAAACGCGAGGTCGGCTGCGCCGAAAAGGTTGACGGCGAAGGTGCGCTGCCAATTCGTGCGCCACGCTTCATACGAATCGGCATCGAAGGCATTTTCCGCGTAGATGCCGGCGTTGTTGATCAAAACGTCGAGCCGGCCGAAGCGCGTCAGACACGCATCGACCAATGCCGGTAACATTTTCCCGTCGGCGACGTCGCACGGCGCGCACACGGCGCGTTCGGCGCCCAGCCGGCGCTGCACGCGCCGCGCCGCGTCCGCCTCGCGCGCGTAGGTAAAATAGACCGCGTCCCCGGCAGCATGCAAGGCCTCGACGATCGCAGCGCCGATGCCGCGCGAGCCACCCGTAACGAGCGCGACTTTCATGCCGGCACCCCCGCGCGCACGCCGGCGACTGTGCCGATCATCACAAAGCGGAGGCGGCCTGCATCGCGCCAGAGTTTGTTCCCGAAGGCGTGCGCCCTTCCGGCCGTACGGCAAACGGCGCGGCCGTAGCTCCGGTGTGAGCAGGCGCATTGAGCGGCGCGCTCGCTTCTGCTTTCATTCGTAAAAGCCGAACACCACCGTACATGAACGTCCTCATCATCGGAGCGACGGGGTACGTCGGAACCGCGATCGACGAAGCGCTCGCCGCCCATGGTCACCATACGATCGGGACCGCTCGCAGTGAAACGGCGCATCAGCGTCTCGCGGCGCGCGGAACCGCCATCGTCCTGGCCGACGCCGCGAAGCCTGCGACGCTCGGTTCTGCAGTTCGCACCGCTGATGCCGTCGTGTACGCCGTTTCGATCACGGACGACGATCCCTGGACGGTTGAGAAACGTGCCCTACGCGCCATTGCGAAATCATTGGCGGGCACCGAAAAGACGTTCGTCTACGTAAGCGGCGCCTGGGTATACGGCGAGACGGGTTCCGTTCCCGCCACCGAAGAGTCGCCGCTCAACCCGCCGCGCTCCGTCATGCGTCGCGCGGAACTCGAGCGCGAGTCGCTCGCCATGACGCGCATCGGAGTTCGCGCGCTCAACGTCCGGCCGGGCATCGTCTACGGCCGCGGGGCCGGCATGCCCGCGATGTTCGTGCAATCGGCTCGCGAACGAGGCGCGGCTACGGTCGTCGGCGATGGGCACAATCGCTGGGCGACGATCGACGCCAGAGATCTCGGCGAATTCGTTGCGCTGGCCATCGAACGCGGCCGTCCCGGACGGGCCTACAATGCCGTCAACGACGATCATTACACGATGCGCGCGATCGCCGAAGCTGCCAGCCGCGGCGCCGGCGCCAACGGCGCGGTTTCGCTCGTGCCGCCCGAATTGATGGGGCATTACGGCGAGTGTCTGTCGCTCGATCAATGCGTCTCTTCGCAGCGCGCACAGGAGCATCTCAATTGGCGCCCGTCGCGCCCGTCGATCATCGAGGAACTCGAGCGCGGCTCCTACGCCGACGCGCTGATCGCTTAACAGGATCAGCTACGCTGGATCCGTGCACGATTCGGCTACGCCGAATCATGCACAAGGGAGGAGGGGTCGCGTGCTCGGCTCCAGCATTCGCTAAAACCGATGCGAGAACGATACTTCGAGGATTGGTTCGTCGGCGAGCGCGTCGAGACGGGCAGCATCACGGTGACGCGCGACAAGGTCGTTGCCTTCGCACACGAATACGATCCGCAACCATTCCACTTCGATGACGCGGCTGCGGCGCAATCGTTTTTCGGACGAATCGCCGCGAGCGGCTGGCAAACGGCCAGTTATGCGATGCGGCTCGTCGTCGAAAGCGGCGTCTTCGGCACAGACGGTGGAATCGGCGTCGGCGTCGACGAGTTGCGCTGGCACAAGCCGGTGTATCCCGGTGATACCTTGCGCGTCGTGTGCGAGTGCGCGAGCAAACGCGCACAAGCCGAGAAGCCCAGCGGCCTCGTCCATTTTCGCAACGTCACGTACAATGGCGCAGGTGATGCCGTAATGTCGCACGTCGCCATCGCCCTCGTGACCAAGCGCGCGGCGGTGCGCGCATGATCGCGACCAAAGCAGGAGCTGAACTGGGACCCGCGCTGCCGCCCGCGCCGCCGCGCGCCGCCGTGTTGATCACCGGAGCGTCGAGCGGCATCGGCTATGCGACCGCTCTGCGGCTGATGCGTAGCGGTTTCATCGTGTTCGCCGGCGTGCGTCGCGAGTTTGATGCGCAGACGCTCGTGCGTGAAGGCGGCCCCGACATCGCGCCGCTCGTGCTCGACGTCGCCGATGCCGCCTCCATCGCGCACGCCGCTGCAACGATCGCGGCGCGGAGCGACGCGAAACTGCTCGGACTCGTCAACAACGCGGGCATCGCGCTGGCAGGTCCTCTCGAATTGCTCTCTCTCGACGACCTGCGCCGGCAATTCGAGGTCAACTTCTTCGGAGCGCTGGGACTCGTGCAAGCCTTGGCGCCGACCTTGCGCTCGACGCGTGGGCGTATCGTCAACGTGAGTTCAATCGGCGGGAAACTTGCATCACCGTTCCTGGGCGGCTATGCGGCCTCGAAGTTCGCCCTCGAAGCGGCGAGCGACGCCCTACGCGTGGAACTTGGCGCCTTCGGCGTCCATGTCGCCGTCGTGGAACCGAGCGCCGTGCGAACGCCGCTGTGGGAGCGTGGCGCCGGCTTGAGTCTGCGCTCGCTCGAAGACGTCGATCCCGCACGCCGCGCCGCCTACGATGAAACGATCCGCAAGATCGTCCGCATCTCGCAGCGCGCGGCGAACCGCGGCATGCCGCCCGAGCGCGTGGCGGAGGCGATCGAACATGCGCTGCTTTCGCCGAAGCCGCAGGCACGGTACCTGCTCGGTGGCGGCGTGCGGTTGCAGTTGGCGATTGCGCGCATGCCCGAGGCCATTCGAGACCGGCTGACGACGGCAGCTCTGGGAGCGAAAACGGAAGTCCCCAAGCGGCGCAGCAAACGCCTCATTCGCTCGCATACGCGCGTCAGCACGTAATCGACGCCCGTGTTGGGCACGCTGCTTCCCATCCTGGGGATCACGTTCATCGACATCCTCGGCTTCAGCATCCTGCTGCCGATCCTGCCGTACTACGTCAAGCATTTCGGGGCGTCGACCGTCGCAGTGGGCGCTCTGTTTTCCACCTTTGCACTCTGTCAGTTCATGGCGGGACCCGTGTGGGGAGCCGTCAGCGACCGCATCGGACGTAAGACGGTCCTGATCGTTTCGCAAATCGGCGCGACGCTGGGATGGGTAGGGCTCGCCTTCGCGCCGTCGTTGCCGTGGGTGTTTGCGGCCCGCATCGTCGAAGGACTCTCCGGCGGCAACATCAGCGTGACGCAAGCGTACGTTGCCGATCGAGTCGAGCCCGAACAACGCTCGCGCGCCTTTGCGTACGTCGGCGCGGCGTTCTCGGCCGGAATCGTGCTCGGGCCCCTTGCGGGCGGCATCCTGCTCGCGCACATGGGCTACGCAGCGCCGTTCTTGCTAGCGGCGGGACTCCAAGTCGTGACGTTGCTCGCGACCATCTTTTTCTTGCCGGAGAAAGTCGCCCAGCACGGAGAAGCCGAACGGGCGGCGACGCTGCGTGACATCGGGCGTTTCCTCGGCGACGCGCGCGTCTCACCGGTTCTGGTGCAGAAATTCGCGTATTCGCTCGGGCTCTACGCCTGGTTCGCCGTCTATGCGCTCGTGCTCGGAGCGGTGGCCGGTTTCGGACCCACGCAGGTCAGTTTTTTCTTCGCCGGTTTCGGCTTGATGAGCATCGCGTTTCAACTCGCGGTCGTCGGACGGCTGGTCGATCGCTTCGGCGTGCGCGCTTCATCCAATGCCGGCTTTGCCGCCGCCGTGCTGTTCTTCTTGCTCGTTCCGTTCCTGCACGTGCCGCTCGCACTCTTCGCGTCGCAGGCGTTGTTCGCGTTTGCGCTGGCCGTGACCAATGCGACGCTTGCGGCTTTGCTGACCGATGCGTCGCCCGAACGCGTGCGCGGCACGATTTTGGGCGTCGGATCGTCGCTCGACTCCGCTTCGGGCATCATCATGCCGACGATTTCGACCGCAGTGCTCGCTACGTTCGGACCGCCCTGGACCGGCGGCATCTCGGCGTTCTTCTGCTTCGTCGCGCTTGCGCTGGGCGTCGCGAAAGCGCGGCGCGGCGCCTTCGTACCGCCGGGTTGAGTGCCGATGGTGCCGTGTCGCGCCGGCGTCAGCCGGCACGCCGTTGCGCCGCATCATTGAACGGCGTGTCGTCGAGGCTGAAATGCCGCATGGTTCCGGCGCCCAGATCGTACAGTAAAACACCCTGAGCGAAGCGGGCGCGCGGCGAGATCGCGGCGACGAGACGCAGTACGTCGAGTCCATCGCGCGGCGTGGCGAAACGGATCGCGAAAAGCCGTCCGACTGGTGAACGCACGACGAGATCGAACGCATCGTCGGAAGCTGCCGCGACCGCAGCTGCCGGCAGCGCGTTCAAGCGGGACGCCAAGCGGGAGCGCTCGAAGCCGCCGGCGGCTGCGACGATCGCGGACCGCGCCGCGACGCGATTGGCCGCCGAAAGCGTCAGCGTTTCCGTCAGCCGATCGAACCGGCTCAGGGCCGGATGGCGTGGCGGCGTCCGGGTTAGCCCGTGCGACTCGCGCGATAGCACGCGCTCGCGCAAGCCGCTGCGCAAGGCGCGTTCGATGCAATGTGGCAGCGAGCCAAGGGTAGCCAGTCTTTCCATCGCGAGGTCATCGGGTGACACGGCATCAGAATACGACCGGCGTGTGCCACCCGTGCGGCACTCACATTGGCGCAGGCGAATCCCGTAGTGTGCCACACTGGTGGCATTGTCTGCGCCCATACTCGTGCACCACCGCCGAGGAGCCGAGCGTGACCACGAACCCTACCGCCGCCTTTCCCGTCGCCCTCATCGTCCTTGGCTTGGGGGCCTGGGCGCTCGGCTGGATCGTTGCCTCCGGGGCCCGACAACGCGAGCGCCGCGCGCTCGAAGAGCGCTGGCACGACGTGCGCGAGCAATTGACGTCCGCACGCATCGCCTGCGCCGCTGCGCAAACCGAAGTCACGTCGTCCGCACGGTCGCTCGACGACTTGCGCGCCGTGCTGACCGCACGCGAGGGATCCATTGCAGCTCTACGCGCAAACGAACTGCAACTCGAAGCGGCACTCGCGACCGAACGCCAACGCCTGGCATCCCAGAAGGCGAGCGAGCAAGATGTCGAAGCGCGCTTGCAGCGCGTCGCCAAGCAGTACGTCGACGAAGCACGCGAAGTGCTCGTCGCTAGCGCGGCCGACCGTTTGGGCTCGGAGGCGACCGCTTTTCGCGAGCGGATCGCGACGACCGTGGCGCCGCTGGACGAACGGCTGACGCAACTCGGCGCGTCGCTTGCAACGCTGGGCTCTGAACGTACGAAGGATCAGGCCCAGGTCGCAACCTTGCTCGAAGCCTTGAGCGGGAAGATGTCGGGGATCGACGATGCGACGCGGCGCGTCGAACGGGTCCTGGGCAGTTCGCAGGCGCGCGGTTCATGGGGCGAATTCGAGTTGAAGCGGCTGCTCGAGATGACCGGAATGACCGAGCACGTCAGCTTCGACGTGCAGAAGAGCGGCTACGGCAGCGACGGCGCCGGCCGGCCCGATGTGGTTTTACGCATTCCCGGCGACCTGCACGTGCCGATCGACGCGAAGTGTCCCTTCGCCGCGTACCAGAACGCGGTCAACGCAGCGACCGATTCGGAACGTGAGCCACTGCTCGGAGCGGCCGTGGCTGCCGTCCGCGCGCACGTCAAGGCGCTCGAAGCGCGCCGCTACCATCAAACGGAGCGCTGCGTTGGCTGGACCGTCATGTTCGTGCCGATCGAAGCCATGCTGTCGACGCTGTTCGCACGCGATCCAAGTCTGTTCGATGCGGCTCGCAGCTCTCGCGTCCTCATCGCGAGTCCGCTGACGTTGCTGTTGTACCTCGAAGCCTTCGCGCGCGGTTGGGCGGCGCAAAAGCAGAGCGACAACGCCGAAGTGATCCTGCACGAAGCGCGCAAACTCGTCGACCGGCTGCGGCACTTCACCGACAAGTTTAGCCTCGTCGGCAAGCGCCTCGAAAGCGTGCTCGACGCCTACAACGTCTCGGTCGCCACCTATGAGGCGCGCCTCGGCCCGCAGGCGCGCCGCCTTGGCGAACTGCGCGGCGACGTTACGGAGGCGCGGCCGCTCGAGCAGCGGCGCAGCAACGTGCGACGGCTCGATGCAAGCCGCTTACCCGGCGCGGCGGGCGGATCCGAAGCGGTCGCTTTCCTGCCGCTGCATCCGACAGCCCCGGACGATGCCGATCGGGACGCCGGATAGTCACTGACACCGATCGTAAGCGCCGAGCAAGCGCGGCACGACGCTCGCGCCCGCGGGAATGATGAGGGAGGACCATCGTCCATCCACTTCATGTCACGTGAGGCAGTATGACGCAGACGTACACTCCAACATCATCCCAGATCCCGACGGTCGGAAACGACGCCATTGAGATTCTGATCAACGATCATCAGCGTATCAAGGCATTGCTCAAGGAGCTTACCGAAGGCGGCGAGGGCCAGCGCAGCAGCACGCTCGAAGCGCTCAAGGAAATTCTAACGGTCCACAACTCGACCGAAGAAAATCTCGTCTATCCCGCCATCCAAGAGATTGCCGGCCGCAAGATGCACGCCAAGGACTTGTACCACGAGACGGCGGAAGCCGACGTGGCTTTGTGGCAGCTCTCGATGATGTCGCCGCAAGACAACACCTTCAAGGCCACGGCAACCAAAGTGCGCGATGCGATCGAGAAGCACATCAGCTCTGAAGAGGAGTCCGAGTTTCCGAAGCTGCGTGAGTCGGCCGATGCCGCGCAACATCAAAAGCTGACTGCGGAAGTAAAGAAGTTTCGTAATCGGTTCCATTAGGACCAACAGTATCGGGATACGAAGCTCAGTGCCCCAGGCCGCTGCGCAGCGACGTGTCGCAGCGGCCTGGCGTTGCTTGCCGCGTAACAATCGCCGCTGCTCCCTCGTTAGCGTGGTATGAGAAGCGCTTTTCTTGCCGTTGCGCTGGTGGTGGCTTCGGGTGCCCTCATGCACAGCGTCATCAGCGCACAGACCACCGGGCCTGCGGCCAACGAATTGCGCGAAGCGGGGCTTATCGTCGACGGGAGCGGTACGATCGAGCGGGCGCCCGACGAAGCACGGGTGAGCGTGACGATCCTCAACAACGCCGACGTCGCTGCGCAGTCGGCCGGTAACAACACGACAACGTATAATACACTTCTCGCGAGCCTGGCAAAACTCGGAATAGCGCGCGACGCGGTTCGCACGACGTTCTACAACGTGCAGTTCGTGCCACGTCCGCCGGCAGGTTTACCGCCTGAGCAACGGCAACCGCGCTACGGTTATATTACGACGCGCAATCTCTCCATCACGGTCACGCCGCTTGAAAACGTGGGCAAAGTTATCGATGCCGCGACCGCTGCCGGCGTCGATCAAGTCGGCGACGTCTCGTTCGACCTGCGGGACCGCCAAGGCGCTTACACCGCAGCACTGGTGGCAGCGATGAACGACGCCAAACGTACGGCTTCAACGCTCGCCGCAGCTGCCGGCCTTCACCTCGTGCGGATCCGGACGATCAGCGCCGGTTCGCAAGCCGCCCCAATCCGGCCTATGCCTTTCGACATCGCCATGCGCTCTGCGGTCGCGGCCGCGCCCGCACCACCAACCGACATCCAACCGAATGGACCCATCAGCGTGACCGCGCAGGTCCGCGTGACCTACGAAATTCGCTAAAGGACGTTCTCTAAGCCGCGGATTTTTTACGGCGGGTTTGCTTCTTGGGCTTTTCTTCGGCCGGCTCTCGCGTGGCGGTGCTCGGCTTCGCGTTGCGCGACGTCGCCTGGGTGCCATCGCCCGCACGCGATTGACGTGACTGCTCGAGGCTTTTTTGCAAAACGTCCATCAGGTTGACGACGTTGTCGCGACGGGGTGCGGCGACTTCGGGTGACGGCATCTCTTTGCCGGCGGCGCGGGCTTCGATCATCGCGAGTAGTTCCTCGCGATAGGTATCGCGAAACTGCGTGGGATCGAAGGACTGCGTCATCGTGTCGATCAGCATCTGGGCAACCTTCATCTCGTTTTCGGCCGGTTTTTCGCTCGCGGGAAGCTCGAGGTGCGCTGCGTCGACGATCTCGTCGGCAAAGTGCATCAGCTCCAGCACCAGCGCGTCGCCGTTCGGCTTGAGGGCCGCGATGTGCTCGCGCGAACGGATCACGACCTTGGCAATGCCGACTTTCCCGGACGTCCGCAGCGCCTCGCGCAGCAACGCGTACGCATGGCGCCCGCGCTTTTCGGGTTCGAGATAGTACGGTTTGTCGAAATACATCGGATCGATCTCGTCCAGCTCGACGAACTGCACGATGTCGACCGACTGGGTCGCCTCGGGATTGACACGCTTGAAATCCTCATCGTCGAGGATCACGTATTGACCCTTCTCATACTCGTAGCCGCGCACGATCTCATCGTACGAGACATCTTGGTCGTCCTTGGAGCAGCGGCGCACGTTGTTGATGCGGCCTTCGTCGGTCTTGTGCAGGAAGTTGAACCGGAGATCGTTCGTGCGGATCGCCGTCTGCAACCGAACGGGAATCGTCACGAGGCCGAAATTGATCGCTCCGGTCCAGATCGCGTGCGCCATCGACTACCTTTCCGCCGCGTTGGAAGCGGCCCCAAATGCGGTCCGAGCCAGCTCTAGCGCCGGCTCAAGACGTTGGCCGTCCCGCCCCGCTTCGCTCCAAAGATCGCCCCGTTTCGCCAGGAGCGGGGGCACATTCTTCACGCTGAACCGGCCGAATTCACCCTCGGTGCCCGGGGCGCGTTTACGCCCCATGGCCTCGACCTCGCTCCAATCCAGCGGCATCGACACCGGCGCCCCGTCACGCGCGCGGACGCTGTAGGGCGCCACCATCGTTTTCCCGCGGCCGACCTGCACGTAATCGAGGTATACGGTCCCGAGCGGCCGCCGCGCCGGCATGCGCTGTAAGGTGGTACGGTCGGGCAGCCTCGTGTGAAGCGCCCGCGCCACAAGTTCGGCAAAGTTTTTGCAGAAATCGTAGTCGTACTCCGGAGCGAGCGGGACCATCACGTGGAGACCGCTTCCGCCCGAAGACTTGACGAGTGCGCGCAACCCAATCTCAGTGAGTGCATCGCGCAACGCGAGCGCGACCTTCGCCAACGTGGCAAGCGTGCAACCATCGTGTGGATCGAGATCGAAGAAGAGAAATTCGGGGACGTCGAGCGACCCGTCGCGTGACGTCCAGACGTGCAGAACGATCGCGGCCAAATTGGCGACGTAGATTAGCGTCGCTTCGTCGTTGCAGAGGATGAAGCGGACCGTGTCGTGGCGGCCGAACTCACTTGTGACGGTTACCGTCGGAACCCACGACGGCAAAAAGCGGGGCGCGTTCTTTTCGAAGAACGACTGGCCGCCGATGCCGTCGGGATAGCGCTGTAACGTGAGTGGCCGCGCGACGAGATGCGGGAGAATGAACGCCGCGACGTTGCGGTAGTACGCGACCAGATCGCCCTTGGTGTAACCGTCCCTCGGCCACAGCACCTTGTCGCGGTTCGAGAGCGTGAGCGTATGGCCGTTCACGTCGACGGTTTGCGCCGCGGCGCGGCTCATGCGCTCATGCGATCTTGGAGGTCGGTTGCGGGCGTTCGCGCGTGATCTCCCGCGGGTCTTTGTCCGAGCGCAGTGCCACGAAGACGGGGTGACGCAACATGCCCTCGCGCGTCCACTCCGTGAAGGTCACCTCGGCGACGAGCGCCGGCGACGTCCAGTGGGCCGGGCTGTCGGTCTTTGGTTTCGCCTTGAAGGGAGCGGTCTTCCGTTCCAGCGGCCGCAGTTTGCCCGCTACGGCGGCGAGCTTTTTGTCGTCGAATCCCGTCCCGACCGAACCCGCGTAGAGCAGGTCATCGCCGTCGTACACGCCGACGAGCAGAGCGCCGAAGTGCTTGCGGCTGCCGCGCGCTTCGGTCCATCCGCCGATGACGAACTCTTGCCGCGCAAGGAGTTTCATCTTAAGCCAATCACGCGAACGGCGCTCTTGGTACGTTGACGTCCGTTTCTTGGCGACGATGCCCTCGAGGCCGCCCTCGCGCGCCAGCGCAAACAGTTCCGTCCCGCTGCCGACCACATGCTTGCCCAGCATGACGGGACCGCGGCCGGTCAGTATCCCTTCGAGCGCGGCCTTGCGCGCTTCGAGCGGTTCGTTGCGAAGATCGCGACCGTTCCCGTACAGCAGATCGAAGACGACGTAGGTGACCGGCGTTTTGGGGCCGCTACGGCCGAACCGATCGAGCCGTTCCTGCAAGGCCGCAAACGATGGACGGCCCTGATCGTCGAGCACGCAGATCTCGCCGTCGACGACGACCGGGCGTTCGTCGAAGGCCTCGGCGATTGCGCTCAGCTCAGGAAACCTTTGCGTGAAATCGTTGCCGTTGCGCGAGACGATCGCGACCGTGCCGTCGCGCTCGACCTGCGCGATTGCGCGATAGCCGTCCCACTTCAGCTCGAAGAACCACTGCGGGTCGTCGAACGGCGCATCGACCGCGGTGGCCAGCATCGGGGAGGCGATCGTGGGAAGCGGTGCGAGTGCGGCGCGTCGCTCGTTGCGCGCCTGGGTGCGCGCCGAAGGCGTTGCCTTGTCCTTCGATTGCCAGTGCGGAGCACGCGGGTCGCCCGCGATGTCGGCCAGCGTCTTGCCGCTGCTCACCGACTGCGCGTGGTCTTCGATGCGCCAGTTCGGGTCGACGGCCTCATCGCGTTCCTTGATCAAGAGCCACGCGTTCTCTTCGCCGCCGCGACCTTTTATATGCACCAGCGCAAATGCGCCGTGCAGTTTTTCACCGAACATCTCGAACTTCAGCGAGCCTTTGGCGATCGCTTCGGTCGTATTGGAACCTTCGAGCAACCGGTATGTGCCGCGATCCCAGACGATCACTTCGCCGGCACCGTAGTTACCCTCGGGGATGATGCCCTCGAAGTCGCGGTAGTCGAGCGGATGGTCCTCAACCATCATCGCCAGCCGTTTCTCACGCGTATCGAACGACGGGCCCTTGGGGATGGCCCACGACTTCAGCACGCCGTCCGCTTCCAGGCGAAAATCATAATGTAGCCGCGTCGCGCGGTGCATCTGCACGACGAAGCGCGCTTCCGTGCGAGCCTTCGGGGCGGACGGCGTGGCACCCGACGGCTCCGGAGTCCGCGTGAAGTCACGCTTTTTTGCGTAGGTTTCGAGCGTCGCTAGGGGCTTCGGCCTCACGCGTTTCTCATGCCTGCGAGCACGAAGAAGGGAACCGCGCGGTCCGCGCGATTCGCTTCTTCTGCCGGCGAAAGCGGAGGCTTACTGGCCTCCCGAGCCTCCCGATCCACCGGAGCCGCCCGACGTCGTCCCGCCGCTTCCCGAGCCTCCGCTCGTTCCGCCGCCGGTCGTGCCGGCGCCGTTCCCGGCGCCATTGCCACCGGGGGTGATGACGTTGGTCGTATTATGCGTTCCTGAATTGGCATTCCATGGCTGCCAGAAGAAGAGCACGGCGGCAACGATGACGACGATCGCGACGATCGCAAAAATCGCAGTGTTGCTGCTATTACCCTCTCGGACGACGACTGGGCGATCTTCCATACGTTTGTTTCTCCCAAAAAGCAAAGCTTTACGATGAATCGGCCAAAAATGGCCGGCGGACCAGCGAGTCGCTATGATTCGGCCGCTGGCGAGGTGCGCCCGCTGCCTATGCTCCCTGCGGCTTGCCCGGAACGGACGACCGGTAAACGTGCAAGCGAGCCTTGGTTGCCGGCGGCGGTTCAGTGGCGTACAAACGTTCGCCAAAACCATACGCCCCACGCTCCGACGGCGATCGAATAGAAGCACACAGCGCCCGCCGCGACGCCGAGGCCGCGACGCGCTGCCAGCAGCATGAGGACGAACAGGAAGGGCTCGAAATCGAGCGCGTGCCGCATGCCGAACTGTGCGAAACCGTTGACGTAGTAGATGAAGTTTGGCGCCGCGCACAACAGCGTAGCGGCCCACAGCGCGACCACCAACGGCACCGGGCGCCGCGCGAACAGAGCGAGCAGCAAGCCGGGTGACGTCCAACTCAACGCCACCCCGCCGAACCCGGGGACGAGGTACGGGAAGCTGGGCCCCAATACCGGTGCCTGCACGAAGAACGACTGCAACTGATAACCAAAATAACGGAGTGCGAACGGCGAACCGGTCGGAGAACCGGCGGAGTCCTGATGGAACCACGTCGTGTAGCCGAGATCGTAGGGCACGCCCCAGCGGGCTTGATTGTATGCGACCCAAAGGGCGGCGACCGGAACGAGAACCAACGCATAGCCGCCGACCGCACGCAAGCGGGCATTCCGGCAGCCAGGCGCCGCATCGCGTCTTCCGATGGCGAACGCGAGCATGACCGCATAAACCGGCACGGCCAACAGCATCGTAAAGCGCGACTCAACCGCGCACGCGGCAAACAGCGCGACGAGCCACGCGCGTCGCGCCCCAAGCAGTTCCAGCAACGCGAGCAACGTGAACGCGACCGCGGACACATGTGCGATGAACCACACGTCGCCGAAGGTTGCGCACCAGAACAGATCCGTCCCGAACAGCAGAAAAGCGCACAGCACGCTGCGCGCGGCGACCGGCACCCTCAAAGCACGACCAATGTGCCAAGCCGCGAAGGTGGCGACTCCGGCGAGCACGGCCGCAAACACCGATTGATTCGTCGCGGTGCCGAACAGCGTGACGGCAGGCAGCATGAGCAGCGCCGGCAGCGGAGCCTCGATCACGTAGTAATGCCCGTTGTAGCGCAAGGCATCGATGTAGGCGCCCGGCCAATCGATCCAGACGCGACCGTGACGCAGCGCATCGGCAAGCAACACGTAGTTGTCGTATGGCGTCGCTCGAAAGCCGGCGGCGACAAGAACCGCCGCGGTCGCGATGCAGCCGGCAGCGATTCCGCCGTATCGCTTCATTGCAGGCGAGCGTCCCCGGCACTCGGGATTCGACTTCGTCGAATCTGTTGCGTTCGGCCTACGGCCGATCCGCGCGTCGTCCCGTGTCGGACAAAGTCCGACACGCTCCTTGCGAGGTGGTACTCGTAGTAGTAGCCGGTTCCGAGCGGCGTCAGCACGAAGCCTGGAATCGCGAGCGCCTTGTTGAACGAGACGATGTACACCGGACGCATGCGCAGCCAGCGGCGGTAGAGCGCAACGAATTGCGTCGGCGATGCCGACACGACGACGCGCTGGCCCATGATATGTTGCACGTACGCCGCGTACGCCAGCGGCGTCGCATAGGCCCATTCGGCCACGACGATCGCGTTGGAGGGGGTCGTCGCGATAACGTCGCCGACGTAGCGCGGCGCATTGCGATTGTCGCGCTGCGCAAACAGCGACGCGCGGTCGGGCGACGCGCCGACGAACGAGCCGACCAGCACGCCGGCGATCGCGAAGCGCCCGATGCTGCGCGGTACGAGCCCCATCAAGTCGGCAACGAACTCGAAAGCCGCGCCGATCGCAATCGCCGAACACCACAAGGTGAGCAGATAGTAGCGCGACGGATCTTGCAGTTCATTGTACGACTCGGTGTACGGAACCGGCAGAAGCGCAGCGACGACCAGCGCCAGTCCCGCGGCGCGCTGCCGTGCGATCAACAGCGCCGCGCCGATTCCCGCCAGGGCGCATCCGACGAAGCCGTACGCTTCAACCAGCCGCTTGACGAGCGCCGCAGCGAAGCGCGGGTACGACGACAGCTGCGCGAACCCGGCGAACCCGCTGTGTACGTCGAAATCTGCACCGGTGACGACGCGCACGAAGTTATGCCAGGTTTGCGGGTCGTCGTAATTCCAAAACGGCATGCCGACCGGCAGACCGAGCGCCACGGTCGGATCGAGGTGTGCCCGCGCGATCGCCGCACTCCGAAGCGGCAGATAGGCATACGGCAATAAGCCGAGCACGAAGCCGCCGGTGAGCAAGGCCAACCCACGTGCATCACGCCTATGCGTGCGGCGTGCGAACAGCGGGATGAGGGCAGGCACCAGCAACACGGCGATGCCGTGCGTCGCGACCGCGAGCCCGAAGCAGGCGCCGATAAAAAACAGGTCGCGTCGGCGCCCCGATATCGACCAGCGCAAGGCGAAGAAAAGCGCCGCAACGCGAAAGAGCAGCGCGACATCCTGAACTTCGGCACGCGTCGCGTCCTGCCACGGCACGCTCGCGCCGGCAAAGCCGAGCGTACAGACGGCGGCGATGATCGGCGGTACGGAAAGACGCCGCATCGTCACGTAGAGGAGACCGACCGCGACCGAGACCGCAAGCGCGCACGTAAAGTTTACGCGCCAGGCATCATCGCCCAGCGGCAGGACGTGCACGAACAGCCATCCGAGCAGAACGAATGCGGGCGCTGCCGGCGGATGCGCGATGCCCAGAATCGAGGCCACGGTTTGCAGTTCACCGGTATCCCAGAACGCGAACGTCGGCGGCAACGAAGCGACGTACAGGTCGAGCGCACAGGTGCCTACGACGAGCGGTGCGAGCGCCTGCTTCACGGCATCCGGACCGCTCGCCGGCCCGCGAACGGCCAGTGAGCATACCGCGCGGCCCACACAGCGTACACGACAACGCCGGCGAGCAGGCTCACGCCGCCAAAGAGGATGGCTGCAGAACCGGCCGCCGCAAAGATGTACAGCCATCCGGCGAGCGCAACGATTGCGGGCAGCGGGAACAGCTGCATGCGGAACGGCGCGCGGACCTTGCGGGCACGAACCATGCACAGCGCCGCGATCTGCGCCGTCGAGCCGACGAGCACGATGCCCGTCGTCAACGCGTTGATCACTTGGTCGAGTGGAAAAAGACACGCCGGCAACGCGATCAGCCCCATCACGACGAGCGACACGTCGGGAAAGCGGCCACTGGGATGCACGTGCGCGAATGGACGCAGGAAAACGCCGTCGGCCGCCGCGGCATACGGTACGCGCGAGTAGCCCAACAGATTGCCATAGACCGAAGCAAACGCGGTAACCAGGATGAGGCCGGTCACCGCGACTGCCGCGCCTACGCCGAAGGAACGTTCCACCACGGCGGCGGCGACGTGCTGGCCGAGCGGCGGCAATGAGCCGTCTGAAAGCGGCACGAGCAACTGCCAACGGATCGCGCCGAGCACACCGAATTGCATTGCGACGTACAGGCATGCAACGACAACGATCGAGATGACGATCGAGCGGGGAATCGTACGGGCCGGATCGCGTACCTCACCCCCGATGCAGCTCGACTGATTGTAGCCCAAATAGTCGTACATCGCGATGATGAGCGCTTGGCCGAATCCGCCGCCGAAGCCGCTCCAGAACGAATCGTGATGCGGCAATGCAACCGCCGCAGCCGGCGAGAAGTGTGCGTAGGCGCCGGCAATGACGCAGAAGAGCGTGAGCAGGGCGGCCACTGCCATCAAGACGCCGACCCGCGCAACCGTCGTGATGCCGCGGTACAGGGCGAGCAGCGTGATGACGCCGACGCCGACCGCGACGGCTTTGATTGCAACGGCCGATTGTAGCTGCGGGAACAGGTACCCGGCGTAATTGGCAAACCCGATGTAGCCCGTCGCTTGATTGAGCGGCGCGACGAAGATCGTCTGCCACACGAAGAGAAAAGCCAGTAGCCGGCCGAGCCGTTCGCGTCCGAACACTTCGAGCAGATAGCCGTACGTGCCGCCCGAACCCGGATACAGCGATCCCAGTTCCGCCCACACGAGACCGTCGCACAGTGCGAGTACCGCCCCTGCGCCCCAGCCAACAAGCGACAGGGGGCCATGCAATGCGCCCAGCACGAGCGGAATCGTAATCAGCGGCCCGATTCCAATCATCGAGATCACGTTGAGTGCGATCGCGCCGGGAAGACCGACGCCGCGCACGAGCGGCGCGTCTTTAGCGGCCGCTATGGAACCGTCCCTCTGCGCCGATCACGGCTACAACGACGCACTCGCCGGCGGCACGGTGCTGCGCGGCAGCACGAACGTTGAGGGCGGGAGAGAGGACGGAAACTGGTAACCACTCCATGCGATGCGTTCGTGTGCGCGCGCGCCGTTCGTCAAATGCGCCGTGATTTGCGCCATCCGGACGACCCAATACCGGTCTGCCCGCGCGTAGTGTAACTCGCCGCTGCCGCGTGCACCGTTTCCCGCGATGCGAAAGCGCACGACGGCCGGCAAGTACGTTCCGGCGTCGAGTTCGACCGCGGTGACGGTGAACGGACCTGCTGCGTGCGCCAGGGTCTTGAACACGTAGGCGTGATGCCGCAAACCGACGAACGTGAACGCGTATGCGGGCAGACGCGGTGCGACGGCCAGGATATCGTAGCGGTCCATACGGTTCTCGATAATGCGAATCGACGGAATCGGCAGTGGTTGTCCGTCCGCGGCAAGCGTTTCATCACGCTCGCGCAAGCCGCTCCGGTACACGCGGTGCGTCTGCTCGAGGTTGCGCAGACCCAGTTGTTCGACGCTATACTGAAACGAGACGCTTTTCGGTCGCCGCAACGTCGCAAGCGCGTGGCCGTAGCGCGCCAATACGGCGCCGGGCGCCAGCGCAGGTGCGCCCGCCGGCTGCCGGGCGCGCGCCGCAAGTACGGCAACCGACGTCGCCAGCAGCAACAGCCGCAAGCGCTTCACTCCGCCAGCGCAGCCCGGATCGCGTCGAGTGCTGCCGCAGCGCCGGCCGGATTCTTGCCGCCGCCTTGCGCGTGCGCGGCTTGCCCTCCACCGCGGCCGTCGACGAGCGGCGCGGCCCTTTTCAGCAACGTGCCCGCGTGCACGCCCGCTGCGACCACGTCCGCGGTGGCGGCAACGAGCAGCGCAACATTCTGACCATCGGTCCCGGCGAGCGCGACGATTCCGCTGCCGAGCCGTTGCCGGATGCCGTCAGCCAACTCTTTCAGAGCTGTAGCATCGGCCTCCGGCACGATTGCCGCGACGATGCGCTTGCCGCCGATCGTTTCCGCCCGCCCGACGTAGGTTGCGGCGTCGGCGGAAGCCAGCCGCGCCTTGATTCCCGTCAGCGCATGTTGCAGTTCCCGCACGTCGCTTTGCAGCCGTTCGACGCGCTGCATCACTTCGCCGGGCCGCGCCGAGAGGCTTTGGGCTAACGTGCCGACCAGCTCTTGCTGTTCGAGCACGTAGTTTTCCGCCGCTTTGGAGACGGCCGCCTCGATGCGCCGTATGCCGCTCCCGATCGATGCCTCGGACAGAATGAGGAAGAGTCCGAGTTCGCCCGTCGTGTGGGCGTGCGTTCCTCCGCAAAACTCCAGCGACGGGCCGAACCGGATGACCCGCACGGCGTCGCCGTAGTGCTCGCCGGCCATCGAGATCGCGCCGCTCGCAGCCGCGTCGGCTGCCGTCATCACCTGCGTGTGCGCATGGTGATCGTCGCGGATCATCCCGTTCACGCGCGCCACGACGTCGCGGCGCTGCTCGGGCGTGAGTGCGCCGCTCGGAGAGCGGAAATCGAAACGCATGCGGTCGATTCCGACCCACGAACCGGCTTGCACGACCTCGTCGCCGAGCACGTCTTTGAGGGCGCGCTGGAGGAGATGCGCGCTCGTGTGGTGCCGTCTGATTTCTTCGCGCCAGCCCGGATCGACGGCGGCGTGCACCGCGTCGCCGACCGACAGTGCACCGTCGCGCATGACGCCGCGATGCGCGACCGCTTCGCCGGCATACTGAGTGTCCGTCACGATGAACGTGGCGATCCGTCCGTCGCGATCGACGTATTCGAGAACGCCGTGATCGCCGATTTGGCCGCCCTTCTCGGCGTAGAACGACGTGCTGTCGAGCACGACCTGCGCCTCGTCGCCGCCCGTGATCGAGTCGACCGCTTGGCCGTCGCGCAACAGCGAGATCACGCGACCATCGGCTTCGAGTCCTTCGTAGCCGGTAAACTGTGAAACGGTTGCCGGTAGCTCGGCGACGCTGACGACCGCGCGCTTCTTGTGCGCGTCGGCGCGCGCTCGTTCGCGCTGCCGTTCCATCTCCGCTTCGAAACCAGGCAAATCGACGGGCACGTCCGCTTCGGCGGCGATCTCACGCGTCAACTCGGCTGGAAATCCGTACGTGTCGTGCAGGACGAAGACGTCACGGCCCGCGAGTTGCGTGCCGCGTTCGTGCGCCGAGCGCAACAGCTCCGTCAACATTGCGTTGCCGCGTTCGAGCGTCCGGTTGAAGATCAGTTCTTCGGCTCCGAGCGCGTTTTCGATCTTGGTCCGCGCGCCTTCGAGTTCGGGGTAGCCCGCGACGAGCGACGCAATGACCGTCGGCACGAGTTTGGTCAGGAAGCCGCTCGGGTATCCGAGCAGCTTGCCGTTACGAATTGCGCGGCGCACGAGAAACCGCAAGACGTAGCCGCGGTCCGTGTTGGACGGGTGGATGCCGTCGGCCACAAGGAACGTAGCGGCGCGCGCATGATCGGCGATGATGCGCCGGCGCACCAACTGCTCGCTTACGGCGAGCGGCGTGCGCCCCATGGCAGGTTGTGCGGCAATGAGATCGGTGAAAAGATCCGTCTCGTACATCGAGGCAGCGCCGCTCGCGATCGCGAGCAGCCGCTCGAAGCCGGCGCCGGTATCGATGTTCTTCGTGCGCAGTTCGTCGAGCGTTCCGTCGGCTGCGCGATTGTACTGTTGGAACACGAGGTTCCAAATCTCGACGAAGCGGTTCCCGAGATTGGGACCGACGTCGCTCGGAGAACCGGCGTGTTCGGCTCCCGTATCGTAAAAAATCTCGCTCGACGGACCACACGGCCCGGTCGGTCCCATCGTCCAAAAATTCTCATCGCCGAAACGCGAGATGCGCGCAGTTTCCACACCGACTTCGCGCTGCCACAAGTGGGCCGCTTCATCATCGTCATCGTGGACCGTCACGTACAGCTTCGCGGGCTCGAGACCGATGACGCGGGTCACGTACTCCCACGCCCAGACGATTGCGTCGCGCTTATAGTAGTCGCCGAACGAAAAGTTGCCGAGCATCTCGAGAAACGTTCCGTGCCGGCCGGTTCGCCCGACGTTTTCGATGTCCGATTTCGCGCCCGCCACCCGCAGGCAGCGCTGCACGGTCACGACGCGCGGCGCCGGCGGCGGCACCTCACCGAGAAACGCCGGCACGAACTGCTCCATGCCGGCGATCGTGAACAGCGTGCTCGACATCGCGTCGGGCACGAGCGATGCCGCCGGCGCCTGCACGTGGCCCTTAGAAACGAAAAAATCGACGAACGAGCGCCGTAACGCTTGACTGGAGAACCGCATGCGCGCTTCCAATTTTCCGGCCGCAGCCGACCAGGACCTCGCCGGCTTGGGCTGCGCCGGATGGGCGCTACTGCCGGCGGCGGGCGGCTAAGTCCCGGTTGATCCTTCTTTGCTCTTGGAATCCGCCCCAATACAAGAACGCACTGAACACGGCTGCAAAGGCGCCCATCAACAGTCCCGCCACTTGGGGAGTCACGTTCTCACCTCACTTCTCCAACAAAACCTCGCGTAGTTTCTCGAGGGCCTTCTGCTGCAACCGCGAGACGTGCATCTGGGACACGTTGAGCCGCTTCGCAATCTCGGTTTGCGAGACCGATTCGTAGAAGCGCAGAAAAAGAATGATGCGTTCGCGCCGGGAGAGTACCTCGAAGGCACGTTCGAGGTTCGTTCGGTCTTCCAGGTTCGCAAGCGACGGGTCGATCTTGCCGATGTAGGCGGCCAGCGTCTGCGCGTTCTTGTCGCCTTCGCCGGTAACTTCCGTATCGAGCGAGAGCAGGTTGTACGCTTGTCCGAGTTCCTGCGCCTCGAGAATCTCTTCCTCGGAGGCGCTGAGGTGCCGCGCAAGTTCCTTGACGGTCGGCGAATGACCGAGATTGACGGTCAACTTTTCGATTGCGCGATTGACCGCCAGATTCAGCTCCTGTAAGCGCCGAGGGACTTTGACCGCCCACCCTTTGTCGCGGAAATAGCGCTTGATCTCACCGACGATCGTCGGGGTGGCATACGTCGTGAACTCGACCCCTCGCTCGAGATCGAAGCGGTCGATGGCCTTGATCAATCCGACGGTTCCAACTTGAATGAGGTCGTCGAGAGCTTCGCCGCGATTGGCAAATTTGACCGCGAGATAGCGAACGAGGTTGAGATGCGCGACGACGAGCGCGTCGCGCAGGCGTTCGGCTTCGACGGCGTTACGATCCCGCGCCGCGGCCAAACGGCCGAATGCATCACGCGTGCGCGCGCGGTCCCAACGCTCTTCATAGGAGTCGTTCGCGATCACGTACCGACGCGCTTGACCATGACCAGCTCGGTACCCAGCTGCGGATCGATGCTGTACTCGAGTTCATCCATCAGCGCTTGAATGAGAAAGATGCCGAGGCCCTCGACGGCCGGCGCCGCGCCGCCGGTCGCCGGCGCCGGGCTCGCCGCGCGCAACCGGTAGCGGTGATCGCGGATGACGATGCGCAGGTGGCTGCTCAGCGTCTCACACGTCATATCGATCGTCTCGCCGCCTGCACCGTGTTGGATGCAGATCGTGCACGCTTCCGCAATCGCGAGCTTGAGATCTTCGATTTCTTCGACCGAAAAAGGCAGACGATTTGCAATCGCCGCCACTGCCAATCGTGCCACTGCCACCCATTCGGGTTTGCTGGGAATGCGCAGCTCGACCGTGCCGAGATGCTCGGCGCTCGCCTCAGCAGCGTTCACGCAAAGGCCTTCTGGGCGCCCGTTTCATCATCATAGATGCCGAAGATCTTCACGAGGCCCGTAATATCGAAGATCTTCTTGATCTGAGGATTCGTACACACGAGATTGACCGTTCCGCCGTGTTCTCGAACGCGCTTGAGCCCCCCGATCAGCACGCCGAGACCGGTCGAGTCGATGTACCGAACCTTTTCGAGATTGATCACCAGATTATAATGACCCTGATCGATCAGTTCGGTGATGGCATCCTTGACCTTCGGTGAGGTATAGACGTCGATCTCGCCGCCTAATTCGACGACGTAAGCGTCCTCGTCGGACTCGCGCACGTGCACTTTGATATCCAAGATGTCTCCTATGGAGGGACGAACTATCGCGTTATTCGGTCGATCGGGTTCTTTTCACGAGCGCGCTCGTCCGCTTTGGCACGTAGCAGCTCACGCATGTCGGGCGTTGCCGTCGGCGTCAGCGCCATCGCAACACAAGCGCCGATCAGTGCTCCGGTCAACCAACCCGTCACGTAGGTGCTATCGCGGCGTTTCAGGATACGACCTCGTGTGCAGTACCGGCGTCGTGGCATCATCCGGCTTGGAGCGCCGCAACCCGCTGACGACATTGTTGACCGCCGTACCAATTTGAGCCGCGATGTTCGTCGCCTTGGCCGCCACCGACTCGAGTTGCGCCACGGCCACTCCCGCGCGCGCTAGGGTTGAGTCCGCCGTGTTCGCAATGCCGCCGACGTGCGTCAAGGTCGTCGCCACGGGCACGCCGAGCGTCGCGATCTGGCGATCGACTTCATCGAGCGTCTTGCCCAGGCGCGAGAGAACGTTCATCAGCGCGATGCACACGAGCAGGATGGCAACACCGATGAGCACCGACCCTATGCCGATGCCGACCGACCACCATTGAGTCGTTGAACTCAAGAATGTACCTCCGAGTGGCCCGCACCCGAGCCGGGATGGAATGTACCCAGATCGTCACCCGCAACACGAGCCGCGGCGACGACGTCTTCAACCATCCGCGCCAATCGCTCCACGTCCTGCTCGCTGGTCATCCTACCGAAGGAAAAGCGCAGCGTACCATACTTCACCCAGGCCGGGGCATCCAGCGCCGCCAGCACGTGACTCGGCTCGTCGGCACCCGAGGCACACGCACTGCCGGCAGACACCGCGCCGCCCGCGAGGTCGAGCGCGATCAGCAACGCCGTTGCCGAGACGCGACAAAACGCGATACTGGAGACGTTGGGCAAGCGCGGCGCATGGCGTGCATTGACGCGGCAGTCCGCGACTCGCGCGAGCACCGTCGCTTCGAAGCGATCGCGCAACGCGGCGAGCCGCGCGCTCTCAAATCGACGCTCGGCGACGGCGAGTTCGAACGCTGCCGCCAAACCGACGGCACCCGCGACGTTCTCGGTCCCAGGACGCAACCCGTTTTCTTGGCCGCCGCCGAGCGCGAGCGGCGCCAGCAACGTGCCGGGCCGCACGTACAGCACACCGACTCCTTGCGGTCCGTAAAACTTGTGGGCCGACAGCGACAGTAGATCAACGCCAAGCTCGTCGACGTCGAGCGGCACCCGTCCCGCAGCCGCCACGGCGTCGGTGTGAAAGGTCACGCCCCGGGCGCGAGCAATGCGCGCCAGCTCCGCGATGGGCTGCAACGTCCCGAGTTCGTGGTTGGCAAGCATGACGGAGGCGAGCACCGTGCCGGGCCGCAGCGCTGCCTCCAACGACTCGGCGCCCAGGCAGCCGTCGGGCTCGGGCGGCAGCACGCTGACGGAGAACCCCTCGAGCGCCAGCCCTTCGCACGCCCGCAGCACGGCGGAATGTTCGGTTGCCGCGGTGACGACGTGCGCGCCGGGCGCCTTGCGGGCTCGCGCCGCGCCCATGACGGCAAGGTTATCCGCTTCGGTACCGCCGCCCGTAAAAACCACCTGCCGGGGGGCGGCCCCGAGCAGCCGCGCGACGGTCGCCCGCGCATCGTCCAGCGCGGCGCGCGCGTGCCGGCCTTCGGCGTGCAACGAGCTTGCATTTCCCGGAGCGTCGCCGAGATACGGCAGCATGGCTGCCCGCGCCTCGGAACGCAGCGGCGTCGTCGCAGCGTGGTCTGCGTAGATGCGCACCTGGATTCGACTTCGTCGAATCTGTAGCGTTCGGCCTTCGGCCGATCCGCCGGTTTGGCAGCCTACATGCGGCCATCCCCCGCGCCGATAACCCCACAGACGCATGTCCAGGCCCGTACCGTGAAGTTACGCTCGCACTCGCGCCCCCTGCTCGGCTTACGACTGGGGGCGATTGCCTGCATCCTTGCGGTCCCGGTCGCCGCCCTGGCGCTCAATGAGAACCTCAAGATCGACCGCGAAATCGTGCAGTTCAAGCGCGAAAAGGCAGCGGTCCACTGGATCGCGTTGGCCGATAATCTCGTCAACGACATTGAAACGGCGGAGACCGGCTCGGGCCCGGGACTGTCGTCGGCAGCTCGGGCACGTATCGACGGCAAACTACGGTATCTGGGGCGCTTCAGTGACGATGTTGCCGCAACCATTCCAAGCACTCCCCAGGCCTTTGCTCAGATCGACCGCGCTTGGAGGGCCGAAGCGACCGCACCGAGCGGCGTGGCACTCGCCCAGCTGGCAACGGAAGGCGGATCGGCGCTCGACTCGGTTTCCGACAGCTCCCAACTCTCGTTCGAGTCGCACGTGTTCATCGCGGATCTCGGGGATGCGCTCGACAACAGTTATTACCGGGTGTTTTCACCGCTCGGCGCCGCCGCCGAAACGATGCAAGCGGGTTCGCTGTCATTCGGTGAGCGCATTCAGATCGCCGGCGGGGTTGCGCTGGCTCGGCAGTTCAAACACGAGCTTTTCAACGATATTCAGCCGGCCATCGACACGGCGCCAAGCAAGACCGCTACGCTTGCGCTGCGTTGGCATGCAGCGGTCGATGCGGCAAGCTCGCTCGAGGGTGACCTCTCTGCAGCGATCCAAAAACCTGATGGCCGCCTTGCGCCGCCGTTGCTGCGCAGCGAGCGGCTCCGGCTCGCCGCACGAACCTCCGCTTTCATAACGACGCTGGAAGCCGACGCCGACTCCGAGTTTGCGGAGTTGCAGCGCCAAGACCGCGACGGGAAGCGAACCATCCTCGTGGTAGCCCTGCTCGGTATCGCAATGATCGTCGCGCTCGGCACGGTGGCCTTGCGACTGATCGCCCGTCGCGACCGGCGCGAACTCGAGCGAGCGCGCAAAGATGCCAACGCCCTCCAAGCCGAACTCGGCAGGCAGCATGCCGAACGCGCGCGGATGCTGACCGAAGCCCAATTCGACGCCGTCTTCGACCGCTCGCAGATGGGCATCGCGCTGCTCGACGGCGACGGCACGGTCGTCGAGTGTAATCCGGCGCTGCGCACGATGCTCGGCAGCGCAAGTCCCGTGCTGGTTACGCCGAACGATCCGCATTTCGAAGCCCTTGCTGCAGGGCGGTCAGCGACGTACCAGCATGAGACCGCGCTCGAACGCAGTGACGGCACGCCACGCTGGTCGCAGATCACGATCTCCTCGGTCGACGTACGTTCGGAATCGGTGTCGGCGATCGCGATGGTTCAGGACATCAGCGAACGTAAAGCCATTGAAGAGCGTTTGCGTTACGCAGCCTCTCACGATGATTTGACGTCGCTGCTCAACCGTACGCAATTCCTGGCGCGCCTCGGCGCCGTTCTGGCCGACCACGCCATTGCGTCCACGTACTCGGTGCTCTTCGTCGATCTCGACCATTTCAAGCTCGTCAACGATACGCTCGGACATTCCGCCGGCGATCGGGCAATCATGATCACGGGTGAACGCCTGCTCGCAACGACGCGACCGGATGACGTCCTCGCGCGGTTGCACGGCGACGAGTTCGCCTTGCTTCTGTCGAACACCGACGGTCCTGGTGCGCGCGCAGCCGCGGACCGCATCAAGGAGCACCTGCTCGCGCCAATCCACTTCGGTGAGACGTCGTTCGGCCTGACCGCCAGCATCGGCATCGTTACCGAACTCGAACGGTACGTTTCGGCCGAATACGTCATGCGCGACGCCGACGTAGCGATGTACCACGCCAAGAGTTTGGGCCGCGCCAACGCGGTCGTGTTCGACGGCGAAATGCAGGAGCGCGTCAGCGAGCAGATGCGCATCCTCACCGACTTGCGCACGGCGCTTCCGCGCAACGAAATCTACGTCGCGTATCAGCCCATCGTCTCGGTGCGCACCTCCGAAGTCTTAGGCTTCGAATCGCTCCTGCGTTGGCGCAGCCCGACCCTCGGCGACGTACCGCCGTCCGCGTTCATTCCCGTGGCCGAAGACTCGGACGCGATCCATGAACTCGGGCGTTTCGCACTGACGGAGACGTGCGCGATGGTGAGGCGGCTCGACATGGCCGGTGCGCCGCCGTTACGCGCCAGCATCAACCTGTCGGTCGCGCAGTTGGTCAAAGGCGACATTGCGGCGGAGGTGCGCACCGCCGTAGCAGACGCGGGCATCGATGCAGAGCGTTTAACCTTGGAGATCACGGAAAGCGGGCTGCTCGAAAACAAAGCGCGCGCGCACGAAGTGCTCGATGAATTGCACCGGATCGGCGTCAAGTTGTGCATTGACGATTTCGGGACCGGATATTCGTCGCTACGCTATCTGCACGAATTTCCGATCGACGTTTTGAAGATTGATCGGTCGTTTGTCAATGGAGCCGATGGCGAGCTGGCCAATCCGGCCATCGTCGACATGCTGCTGAGCCTTTCGCGCCATCTCGACGTCGTTGCGATCGCCGAAGGGATCGAGACCGAAGGGCAGCGCCGCGCGCTGCTCGAGGCCGGCTGCGAGGCGGCGCAAGGTTATCTGTTCGCTCGACCGCTGCCCGAAGCGCACTTCATCACGTGGTTACGTGCGGGCGAAGAACTGCGTGAAGCGGCTGCCGCAGTGAGAGCCAGTTAGGTTCTCAACTGTCCTCGTACAGTTCGCTGCCGGCGCGGCGCGCTGCGAGCCAATCCCGCAACTTTGCTTCTTCGCCTTGCTCGCCGGGCGCAAAGTAGGCGCGTTCGGCGAGGCTTGACGGCAGGTACGCCTCAAGCCGCTCGGGAGGCGGCAGATCGCCGGCCGCACCGGCCGCCGCGTAGTCTTCGTGCGCGTAGCGATAGTCCGCGCCGTAACCGAGTCCACGCATCAGCGCGGTCGGCGCGTTGCGAAGAGCCAGCGGCACGGGTTCGTTGCGCGTCGTGTGCACGTCCGCCAGCGCCGCGCCGTACGCGCGTCCGATGCTGTTCGATTTCGGCGCCGTCGCCAAATAGAGCGTCGCGTGCGCGAGCGGATAGAAGCCCTCGGGCATGCCGACGAAGTGCACGGCCTGCTGCGCGGCCACCGCGACGGACAGGCCGCGCGAGTCGGCCAGTCCGACGTCTTCGGAAGCCAAGATGACGATGCGCCGCGCGATGAAGAGCAAATCTTCGCCGGCGTCGAGCATGCGCGCCAGCCAGTAGACGGCAGCATCGGGATCGCTGCCGCGGATCGACTTGATAAACGCACTAATGACGTCGTAGTGGTTTTCACCCTTTTTATCGTAAGCGATGACGCGGCGCTGCAGCGCATCGGCGACGAGTGCGGCGTCGATGCGACCCGTCCCGTCCGAGCCGAGTGGAGCGGCGTTGGCCGCAAACTCGAGCGTCCCGAGCGCGACTCGGGCATCGCCGCTCGAGAGCCGTACCAGCGCGTCCAACGCCTCGTCTTCCAAGGCGATTCGCTGCTTCCCGAGCCCGCGGTCTGCGTCGGCGAGCGCGCGGCGCACGAGCGTGGCGACGTCGTCGTCGGCCAGCGCGTACAGTACATAGACGCGCGCGCGGGAGAGCAGCGCCGAATTGACTTCGAACGACGGGTTCTCGGTCGTCGCTCCGATCAACGTGATCGTTCCGTCCTCGACGTATGGCAAGACGGCGTCCTGCTGCGCCTTGTTGAAGCGGTGGATTTCGTCGATGAAGAGGACCGTTTGTTTGCCGAGGGTGCGCGCGCGTTTGGCCTCGGCGACAACCGCGCGCAGGTCGGCGACGCCCGCGCTGACCGCAGACAGTCCCACGAAATTTGAATCGGTCGTGCGCGCGATCACTTCGGCGAGCGTCGTCTTGCCGGTTCCGGGCGGCCCCCACAGAATCAGCGAGGGAATCGCGTCGGTCTCGATCGCCCGGCGCAACGCACGATCGGGACCAACGATGTGCTGCTGCCCGACGAACTCATCGAGCGTACGCGGCCGCATGCGGGCGGCCAGCGGCGCGGGCGCATCGCGCTCGAAGAGCCCGACGCGTTCGCCTCGCATTAAGAAGTCGGGCTTCGCCCGACCACCGCCTCGTGCATGATTCGGCATAGCCGAATCGTGTACGGATTCAGCGTAGCTGAATCCATTTAATGCTTAGTTTTCTTCTTTGGCGCTCGGGTGGCGGCGACGCCCGGGAGCGGCGTTTCGACGGGCGCGGTGATCGTCACGTTGCCGTTGCCGACGAGTTGGCCCGTCACGGTATCGTAGTCGAGTACGTCGGAATCGATGGTCTGCTCGCCGTTGCGAACGTGAACGTGACCTTCCATGTGGAGATGGTGATTGGCATCGTCGAGCACGGCCATATCGGAAGTCGCTTCATGACCGCCTTCCTGCGTAAAATGCATGTTGCCGCGAGCCGTATACGTGCGGCGGTTTCCGTCGACGTCGAGCGTATTGCAGGTGAGCGTCGAGGGCCGTTGCGTCAGGTCGGCCGCTTTGCCGCTGCTGACGGGCGCATTTTGGTGAACCACGACGTGGCCCGCGGCGTGCATCTGCTTGCGCTGCGAGTTGCCAGTCGCGCGGTCGGCGGTGATATTCGTGCCCGAGCGAGTCGCATCGAAGGGTCCGGGCAGCGAGAAATCGCCGTTGTTGAGATTATACGTGAAGTGCTCGGTGCGGATGTCGAAACCGGCAAGATGGTTGAGAGCACTTTCGGCGCCGGCGCTCGTCTCGGGCGCCCCCGCGGCGAACGACGTCGACACGATCGTAAAGCCGACACAAGCGCAGAGCAACTGCATAGCGCGCATCGTCTTCACGCCGGGTCGACCCGTTCACCGCTCGAACGAACGATCTGACCCAGTTCCCGCTCCAGCATTGCTCTGCTGATTGCTCCTTCGCGCACCAGGCGCACGTCCTCCATCGACACGTCGACGATCGTCGATTCGACCCCGACGGGCGTCGGCCCGTCATCTACTGCGAGATCGGCCTCCGGCAGCGGTTCCTTAACCGTTCCCGCGAAGGCCGGCCGCCCGCTGAAGTTGGCGCTCGTCGCCGCCAGCGGACCGCAGCGTTGTAGTATCGCGGCGCACAGCGCGTGTTTCGGAACACGCAAACCGATCGTGTCCAGTTCCGCAGTCACGTAACGTCCAACGGAGGCCGGCCGCGGTACGATGACGGTCAGTGGCCCCGGCAGAAACACCCGCGCAATCCGTCTGGCCGCTTCATTGTGGCCGGCGTACGCGAGCATCTCTTCGACGGTTGCCAGATGAAGCGACAACGGCTTGTGCGCGGGGCGCCCCTTGAGCGCAAACACGCGAGCGACGGCTGATGGGGACGTCGGATCGCACCCGATGCCGTACACCGTGTCGGTCGGAAAGATGACCGTCCCGCCGCGCCGGATGACCGCTGCTACGGCGTCGGCCACGGCGCCCGGCCTCGCCCGCGTCGCGCGCAGCGTCCTCACGCCCCGAACTCTACAAACGGACGCGCAGGCCGGTTCCGATCGCGACGCACGATAGCGGATCGTCCGCCACGATGACCGGGATGCCGGTCACTTCGCCCAGCAACGTATCGAGGCCGCGCAGCAGCGCGCCGCCCCCGGTGAGGATGATGCCGCGGTCGATGATGTCGGCAGCTAATTCGGGCGGCGTCTTCTCGAGCACCGCCTTGACCGCTTCGACGATCGCCTGCAGCGGCTCCGAGAGCGCCTCGCGCACTTCTTCGCTCGTGATCTTGACCGTTTTCGGCAGGCCGTTGATCAGGTCGCGGCCGCGGATATCCATCACGAGCTCGGGGTCCAACCGGTAGGCGCTGCCGATGCGAATCTTGATTTCCTCCGCCGTGCGTTCGCCGATCATCAAGTTGTAGATGCGGCGAATGTGACGAATGAGCGCTTCGTCCTGTTTGTTGCCCGCCACGCGCAACGACTGCGAAACGACGATGCCGCCGAGCGAGATGACGGCGACGTCGGTCGTGCCGCCGCCGATGTCGACGACCATGTTGCCGGTGGGCCCGTCGATCGGCAAGCCGGCGCCGATGGCCGCCGCCATCGGCTCCTCGATGATGTCGACGCCGCGCGCGCCCGCAAGTTTGGCGGCGTCACGCACCGCGCGCTCTTCGACCGACGTGATCTCGGCGGGCACGCAGATGATGACCATGGGTTTCGGGCGTAGGATGCTCGCGAGAAACGAGCGGCTGCGCGTAACTTTTTTAATAAAGTAGTTGAGCATCGCTTCGGTTACTTCGAAATCGGCGATCACCCCGTCGCGCAGCGGCCGGATCGCTTGAATGTTGCTCGGCGTCCGTCCGAGCATCTGACGCGCCTCTTCCCCGACCGCCAGCGTCCTGTTGGTGCGCACGTCCTTCGCGACGACGCTCGGCTCGCGCAGCACGATGCCCTTGCCCTTGACGTACACGAGCACGTTTGCCGTGCCGAGATCGATCCCGATATCCACGCTGAGCTTTCACGAAAAGCGCACCGCCCTTTTTCGTTCGGAGAGCGGCACCATGAAGTAAAGGCTCGCTGCAACGTGCGGCGGCCAACCGGGAAGTTACCGCGTGAAGGACGGACTACCTCCGGCCCAAGCGGCTGCTACGTGGTCGTGCTGCGCGCGGCGAGCGAGGGATAGGCGGTGGTTTCGAACGTGCCCAAGGGTTCCACGACGGGCGAGATTCCGCTCGAGCGTTGCACTTGGCCGCCGAGTGCCGACAGCGTCTCTTCCAACCGCTCGTAGCCGCGATCGACGTACTCGAGCCCGATGATCTCCGTTTCGCCTTGGGCGGCGAGCCCGGCGACGACGAGCGCCGCGCCGGCGCGAATGTCCGGCGCTTCGACCGGCGCGCCCGAAAGCGGTGCGCCGCCTTTGATCAGCGCGGTATTGTTCTCGATCGCGACGCGCACGTCGGCCCCCATGCGCGCAAGTTCGTTGACGTACGAAAAGCGGGCGTTGAAGATCGTTTCCTCGACCGTACTGATGCCGGGGCACGTGCAGAGAAAGCTCAACATGGGCGGTTGCAGGTCGGTCGGAAAGCCGGGATGCGGCGCGGTGAGGATGTCGGTTCCGCCGGTGACGCGCTGCGCTTCGGCGCGGATCCAGTCGGTACCGGACGTTACCTTGACGCCGCACTCGCTGAGTTTCGCGATCGCGAGTGCGAGGTGATCGGGAACGCAACGCTCCACCGTAACGTCGCCGCGCGTCGCGCATCCCGCGAGTAGCAAGGTGCCGGTCACGATGCGGTCGGCGATGATCTCGTACTCGACGCCGTGGAGTTCGCGCACGCCGTCGACGACGATCGTATCACCGCCTTGCCCGCGAATCCGCGCGCCCATCGCGACCAGAAAGTTCGCGAGGTCGACCACTTCGGGCTCCATCGCGACGTTGCGCAAGATCGTCGTTCCGTCGGCCACCACCGCGGCGAGCAACGCGTTCTTGGTCGCGCCCACGCTGGGCTGCCGAAAGGCAACGTCGCCACCGCTCAGCCGGCGTGAGGCCGACTTCGCAATCAGGTAGCCGTGAGCGTTGGAAACTTCGGCGCCGAGCGCGCGAAAGGCATGCTCGTGCAAATCAGTTGCGCGCGTTCCGAGCACGCAGCCTCCCGGCAGCGGAACCTCGGCCTGCCCGAAGACGCCGAGCAGCGGACCCACCAAATCGAAGGACGCTGCGAGCTTGCGCACGAGCGTATAGGGCGCCCGATAACTCGAGAGGTTCGACGGATCGATCGTCAACGTGCCCGGCCCTTCGGAACGCAAACGGGCACCGAGCGCTTCGAGCAGCTGCCGCATCACCGAGACGTCGGTGATATCCGGAATGCGATGCAACGTAACGGGTGACTTCGCCAGCAGCGCCGCCGCCATGATCGGCAGCGCGGCATTCTTGGCGCCGTGCGTTTCGACGGATCCCGTAAGCCGGTGGCCGCCGCGTACGCGTAACGTCGTTTCCAGGCGGTCCAGCACGTTCATACTCGTGCCCGACGTTCGCAGCGGCGCCTATTTCTTCCGCCAGTGGGAACGAGTGGGCGTGAGCGATCGGGACGTCGCCCTCGTCGGCATTGACCTCGGGACGAGTTCTGCCAAAGTGGTGGCGTGCAGCCTACGCGGCGTGCTCCTCGCGTCGGCGCTTTGTCCGTATGCGTTACGCGTGCCGAGTCCGGGCTTTGTCGAACTGGACCCGGATGAGGTGCTCCTTGGTGCCGACGCCGCACTGCGCGAGGTGCTCGCGGCTCTGGGCGCGCAGCACATCGAAGTCGCCGCACTCGGTCTATCGGGCGCGATGCACGGGATCGTCCCGGTCGACGCACGGGGCGCGGCGCTCGGCCGTTGCTTGACGTGGCTCGACCGTCGCAGTGCCGCGATCGCGGCAGCCTGGCAGCGCGACGGAACGGCGGCGCTGCTCTACGCCGGCACCGGCGCTCCGGTTCATCCGATGCTGCCGTCATGCAAGTTGCGGTGGTTGGCGGAGAACGATACCAAACTCATCGCGCGAGCCGCAAAGTTCGTTTCGCTCAAAGAGCTGCTTGTTTTTCGGTTGTGCGCGCGCTGGGTCGTCGACTGGGGGATCGCCTCGGCGACCGGCCTTTTCGACGTTCGCTCGCGCGGCTGGAACGAATGCGCACTCGACGCGGCGCGCATCGGCGCCCAGCAACTGTCGGCGCCGGCCGCGCCCTCAACGGTGCTGGCGCTGCATCCCGCGGTTGCGCGCGATCTTCGGCTGCCGCCCGAGGTGCCCGTCGTACTGGCCTCGAGCGACGGCGCCCTCGCAAATCTTGGCGTCGGCGCGACGACCCCAGGAGACGTGGCGCTCACGTTGGGCACGAGCGGAGCCGTACGCGTGGTCGTCACTGCGCCCACGCTCGATCCGCATGGACGAACCTTCTGTTATGCATATGACGATCGCAGCTACATCGTCGGCGGAGCGACGAGTTCCGCGGGGGCCGTCATCGCGAAGTTCGAGGATTGGTTGCTGCCTGATACGGCGCAGAGCGAGCGCCCGGCGCAGGCGGTGGCGCTCGCCGCTACGGCTCCGCTCGGTGCGCGCGGCCTCACGTTGGCGCCGTTCCTCTCCGGCGAGCGGGCGCCGTACTGGCGGGTCGACCTGCACGGCACCTTGGCGGGACTCGACCTCGCGCACGAGCGCGGCGACATTCTACGGGCTGTTTTCGAGAGCGTCGTCTTCGCGTTGCGCAGCGTCTATGATGTGCTGCTCGAGCGGCTCCCGGCAGCGCCGCATCTGCGGCTTTCCGGCGGGCTCGCGCGCCCAGCCTTCATGCAGCAACTGATCGCCGACGTCTTCGATCGCGAAACGCTGCTGGCGGAGCGCGCCGAGGCATCGGCCTACGGCGCGGCGCTGATGGCGGGTCTCGTGAGCGGCCTCATCCCAGACACTCCAGTGCCGACCACGCTGCGCCGGTGCGCTCCCAATCCGTCTGCCGTCGAAAGCTACGCGGCGATCTACGACCGTTATCAACGCGTCGTGGCCGCCACGCTTGCGCTATGAATGCCGCGCCGCTTCGATCTCCGAGACGATGCGGTCGGCATGATACACCTTCGAGAGCCCTTCGAGCAAGGCGCGGCTGTCGACCGAGACGGCGCGATTGCGCGTGCCGTCGTAGCCGAACTCGCCGCCGAGCGAGTAGATGTTTCCGTCGAAGATGAGTCCGACGATCTCGCCGTTCTTGTCGATCAGCGGGCTGCCGGAATTACCGCCGATGATGTCGTTTGTCGTAACGAGATTCATCGGCGTCGCCAGATCGAGCGATGGCTTCGCTGCGAGCCAGCTTTCCGGAAGGGCATACGGGAACGCGCCGGTTGCGCGCTGGTAGAGGCCCGCGATCATGGTGTAGGGCGTGACCGGCGTGCCGTTCGCGTCGAAACCTTTTACGGCTCCGTAACTCAGGCGCAACGTGAACGTCGCGTCGGGGTCGACGCTGGTTCCGTAGATTGCGAAGCGCGCTTTTGCGATCCGTTCTGCAGCTGCACGCGACGGTGCGGTGATACGAGCTTCGTAGTCCTTGCGGATCGCGCGGATATCGGAATCGAGCGAGCGCGCATACACGATCATGGGATCCTCGGAAGCGGTGATCGCCGCCTCTCCCCCGGTGAACAGCGCCTTGCGAACGGCCGGATCGGCAAGTTTGGTGCCCGACACCAAGCGATGCGCGAGATCGTCGGGCGCTTCGGTACCCAGCATTTTCTTGACGAGCGAATCGTCGGTTCCGAGCACTTCGCGCGTTTTCGTGAACGCAAAGCCGAGGGTCGTCTCCTCGAGATCGGGATAGACGGGGATCGGCGCCATCAGTTGCTGCTCGAGACCAATCAAGGCTTGGTCGGTGTATTCGGGCAGACGTTGCGCATTGGGTTTGGTGCGCTCCTCGGCAGACTCGACGAGCGTGAGGGCATCCCCGAGCAGACCGTTCTCAAAGGTGAAGCCCGTTACGGCGTTATAGCGCGGCGCGAGGTGTTGACGTAAGGTTTGCACTTTCGCGATCTGGTCCCAGGCGGAACCGTCAGTCTTTTGCAGCCGCGCATTCGCAGCGACGGCGGCGCGGAGTTTACGTTCCTGCGCAGCCTTCTGTGCCATGAACGCCGAATCGTTGAGCGCACGCTGCCGGCCCAGTAATGCCTTGAAATCGTTTTCTACATAGAAGCGAACCTCGTGCGCTTCACGCAATTGCTCCGGTCCGCGCTTCTCGAACTCTTCAAGAATGCCACGGTATTCCGCCAGCGCCGGCAACTCTTGCGGATACGTGATGTCACGGGTGTACTCCAGCTGCGACATCGTCAATTCGCGGGACGTGCCGCCCGGATTCCCGGCGACGAACACGAGTTCGCCGGCTTTGGAGCCCTCGGAACTCCACTTCAAATAGTCCGGCGTGGCGGCCGGCTTGCCGTTTTCATACGCGCGCACGACGCCGATGTCGAAATCGTAGCGCGGGAAGTTGAAGTTGTCCGGATCGCCGCCGAACTGCGCGACGTTGTATTCCGGTGCGAAGACCAGCCGCACGTCGGTGTAGCGCTTATAGCGGTACAGGTCGTAGACGCCGCCGTGATAGAGGGGGACGACGTCGCAGCGCAGGGTCTTGTCCGTGCCGCAGGTTGCCTGCTGGATTTGCGCCTCGGCGGCGTTCTGCGCTTTGTTGGCGGCGTCACCCGTTTTGCCGGCGGTCGCGCTTTGGATCTTCGCGGTGACGTTGGTGATCTGGGTCAACTGATCGAGTTCGAAATCCGGGCACGCCCGTTCTTCCTCGGACGTCTTCGCGTAAAAGCCGCTTGGGACGAAGTCGTGCTGCGCGGTCGACAGCTGCCCGACACACCCGACGACGCAGTGATGATTCGTCATCACGAGGCCGCTCGGCGATATGAAGGAGGCCGAACAACCGCCCGCATCACGAACCGCCGACTTGCGGACGTGATCGAGGAACGCCGCCGACGGCTTGAAGCCGTAGGCCGCTTGAACTTTGGCGGACGGAAAGTTGTTGAACGTCCACATGCCTTCATCCGCGAGGGCTGCGGACGACAGCGCGAACAAAGACACGAAGAGAAGCGCGCAAAAGCGAAGCATACTCTCTCCCTTTCTACGGCGGTTCCAAAAGTATTTTTCGGAGGCGATTTACGATGGACAACGATGCAGACCGCACCGGCGAGCATACGAGCGAAGAGCCGGACGACCCCGGCATCATCGGTTCAACGGTCGAACCCGGCGACGTCCGGCTCGACGACCCTACCGCCGATGAAGAGGGCCCGACGGCTCGTTAGA
>JAABUQ010002133.1_pt1 | contig 40094 bp, 44 predicted proteins | sample 5560001 | NCBI WGS metagenome assembly JAABUQ01 (sample SAMN10711888, study PRJNA513371) | rock metagenome | isolation source: Antarctica rocks | place: Antarctica: Victoria Land, Finger Mt nord | collected 2015-12-18
GTACTGCTTCCTCTTTGAATTCTTTCGTGTAGACTTTTTGCATCTTGCCCATTGTTGATCCCTTTCCCAAGCTTGATTGAGTATATCTCAGCTTTAGGGACTCTTTCAAATCGGGGCAAGATCAAGTACTCCCTTTTGAAGAGATGACGATGGCTCGTTGTTACGAATTCCAGCATCGATAAGTGCTTGCGAGAAGAGCTCTTCGATGCCCATTCTTTTTGCTTGTTGATCAAGATATGCAAGATCCAAGGTGAGTGCTTGCACCTTGAGAATGCCAAGGATATCGTTCCATCGGTCATCCGGGTTGGTTCCTTGTGTTTGGTACTGGAGCAGATTGAGTATCGTCATATCTTCGGCTGATGCAATCAAGAGTGGTGCTCTTCCTTCGATGAGCACGTGTGCCTGCCGTCGTTCCAACAGTGTTTTTTCAAAGACCGTGAAGGGGAGGAAGACATCGATTTTGATCAGTCGAGAGAGATGCAGTAAGCTGAGGGAGGTGTAGTGTTGCTGTGCCAACGTGATAGGGGGAGGGTCGAAAACATAGGTGTGAGCAAGCTGTTCAAAGAGGAAGACAAGATGGTCACTATGGAAATTGGCTACGATATCCACATCTTGTGCTGATCGAGGGAATCCGTAGGTCGAACCGGCAACAGAGCCGATGAGAAGAGCAGGAACGTCGAGCCGTTCAGCGACGTCGAGAAGAGGAAGCAAAGCCTCCTGTATGTCTGGTGGTTGAAGTCTCCACTCTGGTTGCTTTTCAAGAGCATTGCAAAAGAGGCGCGCAAAGCGATCTCCATACTCGCGGGCAACGAAGGCGACCGCCCGATCACGTTTCTGTCTCTCGTTGGAAGAATCAGATGCGAAGTGGAGATTGGCGGAGGTGATCGATTGTGTCCAACTGCGCACGGATGTAAACTTTTTAGCGGCAGAAAATGTACGGATACGCGCAATCTGTATCCGCTCAAATTCCGGCGAGGTATCAATGGATTGTGTTCTCATACCATCTGCTCCACAGCATTCCTTTCTTTGAAGGATACCGAATCCTGGGGAGTGTGTCAAGCATCATTTTTTCGATGAAGAAGAAAGGTTGTGTTGCAAGAAATTGAAAGAGGGCAAAATGAGCTTGACTCGCTTTCGTGGCTCTTCCGCACTTCCCGTGCTCATCCATTGACAGAATTCGACGAAAAGCATGTGTAGGACGGCTTCGAGCGAGTTTTCCCTTTGAGAAAGTCTTTCCTGAATGTACAACCTTTCCGATCAGCCTCTGATGCTTGTTTCTTTCCCTGCCGCCCTATTGCTGAGCACGGGAAGTGCGGAAGAACCGCTTTCGTGGAGTGCTCAAACTTGGGAGTTGAGCAATAAAAATACGTGGAAACATCTTCTGATGATGTTTATAAGAGGTAGGAAACGAGAAAACGTAACGTTTTCTCTTTACATATCTATATATGATTATAGACGTAACGTATACGTTTGTCAAGTTACTTCGTTACGTTTTCTCTTTTCATTTCCTCGTATCTGCTAGGACTTACATATCCTAATGACGAGTGTCTCCTTTTTCGATTATAGAATACCTCAATATACTCAAAAATATCATTCCTTGCTTCTGCCCTTGTCTGATATCTTTGACGTTCTACACACTCTTCTTTCATGGTTCCAAAGAACGACTTCATCAGCGCGTTATCGTAACAATCACCTTTTCCACTCATGCTTACGTGTATCTCAGCCTTTTTAAGCAGCGTGCGGTAGCCCTGGCTGGTATATTGACTTCCCCGATCCGAGTGATGCAGCAATCCAGCTGACGGTCGTCGCTGCGCGAGTGCCATCGCAACCGCTTTTATGACGAGCTGCTCGTCTCGTTGCTTGCTCATCGCCCAGCCCACCACCATCCGCAAATAGATGTCCACAACCACGGCCAGGTACAGCCAGCCTTGCGCTGTTTCTATCCCTGTGATGTCGGCCACCCATTTGGTATTTGGTGCAGTAGCCGTAAAATCGCGGTTGAGCACATTGGGTGCGATTGGATGATCATGCTTGCTGTCCGTCGTTTTCATCTTGCGGCGCTTTGGTTTCGCACTGATCCCGTACTCACGCATGAGCCTGGCTACCCGTTTTCTTCCAAAATGCATGCCTTGTTCTTGAAGCTCCACATGCACACGTGGACTTCCGTACACCTGGCGGTTCTCTTTATAGATCTCTTCGAGAGATGCAACCAGTTCTTGGTCACGTCGTTTCTGTTGGCTCAATGGACGTTTTCTCCAGGCATAGTAACCACTTTCGCTCACACCTAGCACTTGGCACATGCGTGTGATCGGAAATTCGTGCTGATGAGAGACCAGAAAGTGATATTTTACTTCGGGTTCTGCGAGAAGATGGATATCGCTTTTTTTAAAATATCACGTTCTTGTCGCGTTATTTCCAGTTCTCGCTTTAAACGCCGAATCTCTTCTTCCTGTCCCGTTTGATGGCCACTCCCAGGGAATGATTGCTCTCCTTGTTGCGTGTATTGTTTACTCCAATGATGCAATGTGCTATCTGCAACACCAAGATCCCGCGCAATCTGAGACATGCTCTTCTCGCTCGTTTCGACAAGTCGAACGGCCTCTTGCTTGAATTCCTTCGTAAAGGTCCGCTGTTCTTTTGGCATGCTACCTGAGTTCAGTATATTCCAAGTTCCCTGACTCCATCAAACTGGTTCTTCCGCACTTCCCGTGCTCAGCAATAGGGCGGCAGGGAAAGAAACAAGCATCAGAGGCTGATCGGAAAGGTTGTACATTCAGGAAAGACTTTCTCAAAGGGAAAACTCGCTCGAAGCCGTCCTACACATGCTTTTCGCCGAATTCTGTCAATGGATGAGCACGGGAAGTGCGGAAGAACCGGTTTGATGGAGTCAGGAAACTTGGAATATACTGAACTCGATCAAGGAGGGGAGCAGACCGACTTACGACATCCTTTACGCATGCTTACAGCTTTCATTGCAATAAAACTGGCGGAATCTCAGATGAAAGCGAGCTTGGAGAGCCACCGAAAGCTCCCACTAAGGGTGTTTTTATTGCAACGATTCGTAACAACATGAGTAAAGGATGTCGTGGGTCGGTTTCGAGGGGAGTATGCCAAAAGAACAGCGGGCCTTTACAAAGGAATTTAAGCAAGAAGCCGTTCGGCTCCTGGAAACGAGCGACAAGAGCATGTCGCAAATTGCACGAGATCTTGGAATTGCAGATAGTACCTTGCACCATTGGAGCAAACAATATGGAGAAAAAGGAGAGCAAGCATTTCCAGGAAGTGGTCATCAAACGGAACAAGAAGAAGAGATCCGTCGTTTAAAGCGGGAATTGGAAGTCACGCGACAAGAGCGAGATATTTTAAAAAAACTCATATAGGATTTCTCCCTGATGAGTTACTCTGAAACGAGCTGAATCTCCCCGCATGACTTTTCCCTTGATTTCGATGGCTGATATTGCCCCATTCTATGCTTTCGATGAAGCGCTGCATCATAGCGTTGCGGGGCTGGCGGTGTGGCTCCAGAGGCCAGATGAGCAAGCATTTCCTGGTCCTTTTTGAGGAGGACGAAGATGACCGATGTCAGTTGTCCTGCCAGCCGCCCAATCACCTTCTCCCGACCAACCAGCCGCCGGGTTCGCTCATCGACATGACACTTGCGCGCAACCAGGCGCTCGTACACCTCTTTCCAGTCCGCATCCTATTGAATCGCTCGCCACACAATCAAATACATGGTTTGTCGCATGGAACGGACCCCACGTGGAGTGAGGCGGCTCCAGTCCAAAGTCGATCCTGATTGGGCTATTTTGGGGACCCAGCCAAAGTACGATTTCAATTGAGCTGGGCGTTCAAAATTGGCAATCGTGCCGATGGTCGCAATGAGGGAGGCGGCTGCCTGTGACCCGATCCCAGGAATCGAGGTGAGAATCTGACCTTCTCGGCTGTGCTCAACAATCTGGACAATGTATTGCTCCAATTGAGAAAGGTGTTCACCCAGCAGACGCAATTCTGCAATCAGCTGCTTCTGCTCGAACACCAACGCATTGACGCGAGTTGGATCTTTGATCCCGATACTTTGCGCGGCCAGACGTTGAAGCGCTCGGAGCTTCGCATCGGATACACTACAGGTTGGGGGTAATGTAGTAATCGACCCGGAACGTACGATAAGGTCTTGATTGAGTATGTTTGAGCTACATATACTCCTAGCAACGGCAAAAAATGCGGCTAATTACGTATTGATATCGGAGCAAAAATACATTTTACGACACCATCTCGATAGCTGTGTAACTACTGGAAGATGCTCAAATTTTGTGAACAACGAAGTCTCCTGCACTCATATGGCACAACAGCCCTCTCACTCGCACAGCTTCTACGAGAAATGCATCAGATGCAAGGAGTGACTGATTTTCTCGAAGACGTTCTGCAAAACATTTGCTCAGCGGGATATGCTGACCTGTATCAGCAAGGTACAACATTGCTGAAAACGCTCTCTATAGAAGCGAAGGAGTAGAAGAAGCATCATGAGTGCCATTGGAAAAGGTCAGGTGGAGATTTAACGACGATATCGCGAAGGAGAGACGCCCATCAAGTGCTTAAAGGTATCCGAGAATGCAAACGCGCTTTTATACCCAACGGAGTGAGCAACCATGCTAATCGTCCACTCGGTGGTTCGCAACAAATAGCTCGCACGCTGCATTCGTAAATAGCACACCTGTTGCATTGGGCTACGTCCAAGAGAACGATGACACCAGATGCGTAACGATTCGCTACTCATACAGGCTAGTTGCGCTAACTCTGAGAGTCTCCACGAACGCACAAGATCAGCGTCAACTGCCTCCCACAAGTGCTCAAGACGATACTTCTCGTCTCCATTCGAGGTCAAGTGTTCAACATGCAAATGAAGCAGCGAACTCCAGTGATGGATCGCGTTGGCATCCCTGTCTCCAATACACTCACGATATAACCCATGAATGATGTTTTGCAGTGGCTCTGGGTCCAGCGGTACCAGCGTGGGAGTTGAAAGAGCAATGATCGGTTTCTGTTCTTCGGGCTGGTCGAAGGTGACCCAGCAGAGGTGCCAGTGCTCCTCTTTGCATGCCCAATATCCGTGTAGTACGTGTGGTGGAGCGATATAGGCCGTTCCCGGCTCGCACACGATCCATTTTCCCCCTTGCCAGACATGCCCGCGTCCCGCCAAGCAGATGAGGACGATGCTCATAGGATGGTTACGACGTACCCAATGAAACTCGTCGTCTACCGCTTCCGTAAAACCGAGATAGCCAATGGCGTACCGTGTCAGGAGCGGACAGGACTCCGCAGTCACTAAACGCTCCCGGGTTCGAGAACCGATATTGTGGATTTCACGAAGGTCTTCTTGGATTTTACGCATCATTTTTCCTCCGTCTCAGTATATCATAGGAGAGGACGCTTTTTCAATTTCTGTCTACAAAGGAGACAATGACAATGCAGAGTAGTGTCACCGACGAACAGATTCAGCAATTTCGTCAAGCAGGATTTGTTGTCCTTCAAGGATTTTTGGACGCGCAGGAACTGGAGACGTGGCGCAGTGTCACAGAGGACGCTGTGAACCAGCGATTACGTGAGCGCAACGGCTTGCAGAATCAAAGCGACCCGACCTCTTTTTACTCTCAGGTCTTTACGCAATGCTTACGCTTGGCGGATACCCATCAGGGAATAGCAGAGTTGGTGCGCGATCCACGCTTAGGAGAATTGGCGGCGACATTGGCAGGCGTTGATGGAGCACGCATATGGCATGATCAAGCTCTGATTAAAGAGCCTTACGGAAACCAGACAGCCTGGCATCTTGATGATCCCTATTGGGCGTTTTACACGCGCCATTCAGTCAATATGTGGTTCGCACTTGATGATGCGACACTCGCGAACGGGTGTCTCTGGTATCTGCCCGGAACGCATCTCAAGGCCGGCTTTGAATTAGTGCGTATTGGCTCGAATATGCGTGATCTTTTTGGTCCCTATCCAGAGTGGCGCACTATCGAGGCGATACCGGCTCCCTGTCCCGCAGGCTCAGTGGTTGTGCATAATGGCTTGGTAGCTCACGCGGCTGGTGCCAACATGACAGCCCACCGTCGGCGTGCGATGACAAGCGTCTATTTTCCAGACGGCGAGGTCTACAACGGTCAGCCTGATACGTTGCCAGCAGCGTACTACCAAACATTACGCAAGGGCGATGTGCTCAATGATGACCGCTACCTCCCGTTGGTCTGGCATCGGTAAGAACACATCCATCTGTCCCGCTCTCTCTCCTTCCTCACGTGGGTTGGACTATTCAACTTCTCATACCTGATTGAACGTCATTCGACTCTACAAAGGAGGTGCAATCTATTTTTCTCGTCATTGGAGGCCATTTCTGGAGTGCGCCATGCTGAGAGGGTGTGGGAGAAGTTCGGCGCGTCCTCTGGCTGTCCCTTGAGCCGTGCTCTTCTCGTGCTCTCATCTTGTAGGGTTGTTTTCGTACAGCTGAGTAAGAATGTCACACACCGTTCTTATTTCTTCAAAGGAGGCATCAAACGATGCAGTTTCTCTCCTCCTTCCCGTGGATGCGCCGCTTCACGTCCGGCTTCGCCCTGGTCAGCATTGCTCTGCTGATCATGGTTCCCCTTGCCGCCTGTGGTGGCGGCTCTAATCCAGGGACTGTTCCTGCCGCCAGTGGTCCAGTGAATTTGACCTACTGGGCCTGGTGTGGGTGCGCTAAGATGGTCGCCCTCTGGAATAGTACGCACCCCAACATCCATGTCAAGTTAAGCAATGTCGGGGGAGGCGTGGCTGAATACAACAAGTTATTTACCGCCATCAAGGCGAATAATGAGCCTGATATTGCTATGCTTGAGTATCAGACGATGCCTACCTTTGAGACGACCAACTCGCTCATTGACATGACTCCATACGGAGTGAACTCGATAAAGGCTCAGTTTCCATCTTGGGTCTGGAACCAGGTGACCCTGGGCAACGCCGTCTACGCCACTCCACAGGATATTGGTCCCATGGGTCTGTACTACCGAGCTGATCTCTTCACGAAGTATCATCTGCCGGTGCCTACCACCTGGGCCCAGTATGCTGATGATGCTGCCAAATTGCATGCCGCTAATCCCAACGCATATATCTCTACCTTCGCGGCGAACAACCCAGGATGGTTTGCTGGGCAGGTGTGGCAGGCTGGTGGACAATTGTTTAGCATCAATGGGCAATCCTGGAAAGTGTCCATTAATAATCCACAAGCCCAACAGGTCGCCTCCTTATGGCAAGGGTTGATCAGCAAAAAGTTGGTAAAGACCGAACCGGACTTCTCGGATGCCTGGTACCACGACCTGCAGAGTGGTGCGGTGGCTACCTGGTTCACCGCCGCCTGGGGTGGTGGGGTCATTCAGGCCAATGCTCCCAAAACGTCCGGTCTCTGGCGCGTCGCTCCGAGTCCGCAGTGGCAGACGGGTCAAGTCGTCAATGGCAACTGGGGCGGAGCCACCAACGCAGTGTTCAAAACGTCGAAGCATCCTAAGGAGGCCACCGAGTTCGCGATGTGGCTCGATACCAATCAAGGGAGCCTGGAGAGTCTGATTAAGGATGCTGGGGCGTATCCAGCCTCTCAGACGGCGGCAACCTCGCCCCAGCTCAACGGCCCCCAAGCGTTCTTTGGCAACCAGGAGAGTTGGGTGCTGTTCAAGCAGGCGAGCACACAGGTGAATACCAATTTCCAGTGGGGACCGACCATTGAACAGGTGTACAACGACATGAGTAATGATTTCGCGCCCGCGCTGAGTGGTCAAGGTACCCTGAATGATGCCCTCGATAAGGTACAACAGAGCACCATCACCTTCATGAAAGCGCAGGGCTTCAGTGTCAGCACCTAACCGACTAGCGTCTCTCTGACATGCGCTATCAGAACCCTCTCTCGCCAGACCATCCATCGTCTGACTGATGAAACACGGGAGCGAGCACCTCTTTCTTGAGGAGGGAAGTGTTCGCACACCAGAGGGGCAGGTCTTCCAGGCCAGTCCCTCTGATTCCTTCATGTCTCCCCCTTCAAGACCTGGGAGAGTGTCATTCTCCCAAGAGGAGTATAGACCTATGGCTAGTAAATCTGCCTCTTCACTCCCTCCATGCACGCGTGCTCGGCGTCGTCGGGTGTTGACGCCCTATCTCTTTTTCGTGCCCTTCGGAGTCCTGTTCCTGCTGTTTTTTCTCGTGCCCATTCTCTATGCAGTCGATCAAAGCGTGTTTCGCTCCCAGCGCAGTGGTCTGGGCTTGGGTCCAGCCACCGTGAGCTTCAATGGGTTGGGCAACTATAGCGATGTCTTGCGTGATCCCAACTTCTATAGTGGCGTGGGACGCGTCCTGCTCTATGGCATCGTACAAGTCCCGATTATGCTGGGCTTAGCCCTCATTCTGGCCCTGCTCCTGGACTCGACGGCGGTACGCTTCAAAGCCTTCTTCCGTCTAGCCTTCTTTGTGCCCTATGCCGTTCCAGGCATCATCGCAGCGTTGTTGTGGGGCTTTCTCTACGATCCGTCACTCAGTCCCTTTGTAAAGGGTGCGAGCGCACTAGGGCTGGGGTCGCCCGATTTCCTGGGGGCAGGCAGTGTCCTGTGGTCAATCGCGAACATCGCCACCTGGGCCTGGACGGGCTACAACATGCTCATCATCTTCGCGGCCCTACAAGCTATCCCGACCGAAATCTACGAGTCGGCACGTATTGACGGCAGTTCGGGTTGGCACATCGCCTGGCACATCAAGATTCCCCTGGTGGCTCCTGCCCTGGTGCTGACCGGCATCTTCGCCATTATCGGCACCTTCCAGCTCTTCAATGAGCCCCAGGTGCTCAGGGTCATCTCAAACAACATTCCCACGTCCTTCACGCCCAACCTGTACGCTTACTACATCGCCTTTGCGAATAACGACTACTACCATGCCGCCACGATCTCCGTGTTGCTGGCCCTGGTAACGTGCGTGCTCTCCTTCGGCTTCTTACGCGTCACCCAACGACAAGCAGGAGTATAAATTGTATGAGTCAAGCTGCGTCCGTGCCGATCCCAACCACTCAGGAACTGGTGACCACGAGGCATCGGGTCCCGCGCCAGTTCAACCTCCAGAGCGTGGGGGCCATGACTTTTCTCTTCTTCTTCGTGATCTACTTTCTGATTCCGTTTTTCTGGTTGATCGTCTCGGCCACCAAGAGCACGGGTGACCTGTTCGGGACCTTCGGGCTCTGGTTCGCACCGAACTTCAACCTGGGTTCCAACCTAGCGCAACTGTTCAGCTACAATGATGGCATTTATGTGCGCTGGCTCGGAAACACACTGCTCTATGCGGGCGTGGGGTCATTGCTCGGTACCTTTTTCTCAGCGATGGCAGGCTACGCGCTGGCAAAATATGTCTTTCCGGGGCGCAACCTGCTCTTCTCACTGGTTTTAGGAGCCATTCTGGTGCCAGGGACCGCCCTGGCACTACCGCTGTATTTGCTCATGAGTAGTGTGAACCTCACCAACACGTACTGGGCCGTGCTCTTGCCCAGTATTGTCAGCCCTTTTGGCGTCTATCTCTCGCGTATTTACGCAACAGCATCGGTACCCGATGAACTCCTGGAGGCGGCACGTATCGATGGTGCCAGTGAGTTCCGGGCCTTTACCATTGCTCTCTATTTGATGCGGCCAGCACTGGTGACGATTGCGCTGTTCCAATTCGTGGCGATCTGGAACAACTACTTTCTGCCGCTGGTCATGCTCAGTGACGAGAAACTCTTTCCGATCACTGTGGGCTTACAGACTTGGAACGTGACGACGGGAGGTGCCAATCAGTTTCTCTACACCCTCATTGTCACTGGGGCACTGATCTCCTCAATTCCTCTGCTCATCGGCTGTGGCATCCTGCAACGCTTCTGGCGTGGTGGATTGGGCACAGGCAGTGTGAAGGGGTGATCAGTAGCCTCCATCATTGGAAACCCACCAGTAGGATACTAGGAAGGAGCCGAATAGCATGGCAACCATGAAAGGGGTCATTTTACCTGGAAACCGTAGGCTCGACCTGCAAGAGTTTCCCATTCCAGAGCCGGGATACGGTCAGGTGTTGATTCGCATGAAGGCGTCATCGCTCTGCGGTAGCGACCTGCGTGCGATCTACAGGCCAGTCGATCAGGGGACGGGTCCAGAGGCATACCGAGGGGTCATTGCCGGCCATGAGCCATGTGGCATCATCGAACGAGCTGGACCTGGTGTACACCGTTTCAAAGAGGGCGACAGGGCCATTGTCTATCACATCGCTGGTTGTGGTCTGTGCAGCGATTGTCGTAGTGGCTGGATGATCAGTTGCCGTCAACCCGAACGTGCTGCTTATGGGTGGCAGCGCCCAGGTGGACATGCTAACTTCCTGCTGGCTGATGAGCGCACCCTCATCTCGCTCCCTGATGAGTTAAGTTACCTGGATGGAGCGATGGTAGCCTGTGGGATGGGCACTGCCTATGCAGCATGCTGCCGTGCGAATGTATCGGGGCGGGATGCCGTACTGATTACTGGCTTGGGGCCTGTTGGCATTGGGGCGGCACTTGTATGCCGAGCGTTAGGTGCGCGGGTGGTGGGGGTTGAATTCGTGCCGGAACGTCAGGCTCTCGCACAGGGGCTTGGCTTCACTGATGTTGTAGCACCGGGAGATGAACGTGATGTGTTCGCCATGCTGAGCGAAAAGACGGCAGGCCACGGCTTCGAGGTGGCCATTGACTGCTCGGGAAATGCTGAGGCCCGCCATCTGTGCCTGAACATGGCACGCGAGTGGGGCCGAGTCGTGTTTGTCGGAGAGGGCGGAATGGTCGCGTTTGAACCAAGTCCCCTGCTGATACACAAGCAACTGACGCTGTACGGGTCGTGGGTGTGCAGTTTGCCGCAAATGGAGGAACTTGTCGAACATCTCGTGCGTTGGAAGCTTCATCCCGAAGTGATGGTGACGCATACCTTTCCACTCGACCAGGCACGACAAGCCTATGAACTCTTCGACAGCGACCATACAGGTAAGGTGGCAATTGTGTGGGAGTGAGGTATCCTGTGTCAGGAATCTTCTGCTGCACGATGAAAATGCAGTGATATGAAAGGAGTGCTCATGCAAACAAAACAACTTGGAACAACTGACATGTCCCTTACACGTATTGGGTTTGGAAGTTGGGCCGTTGGTGGTGGAAAATGGATTGCGGGCTGGGGAGCGCAAGACGATACCCAGTCCATCGCCGCCATCCACAAGGCACTTGATCTCGGTATCAATTGGATCGATACTGCCGCCGTGTATGGATTGGGACACTCAGAAGAGGTCGTTGCGCGTGCTCTCAAAGGAAGAGCACATAAACCATACGTCTTTACGAAGTGTTCTACTGTTTGGAATGATCAGCGTGAACTCAGTCAAAATTTGAAAGCGGAGTCACTTCGTAGAGAGGTTGAGAACAGTTTACGACGATTACAGACGGATGTCATCGACCTCTATCAGATTCACTGGCCGTCCCCTGATCCGGATATCGAAGAGGGATGGAGTACGCTGGCAAAGTTCAAGGAAGAGGGCAAGGTACGCTACATAGGTGTCTCAAACTTCAGTGTAGAGCAGATGGAGCGTGCGATGAAGGTTGCGCCGATTAGTTCACTTCAACCCCCATACTCGCTTATTAGGCACCGAATCGAGCAAGAGATACTGCCCTTCTGTCAGAAGCAGAGCATCGGGGTAATTGTGTACTCGCCAATGCAGTCTGGCCTGTTGACTGGCGCAATAACACCTGAACGGGTGAAAAAATTTCCAGAAGATGACTGGCGCAAACGCGACCAGGAGTTCCAAGAACCGCGCTTATCGCGTACCCTTCAACTTGTTGATCTCCTCCGTGAGATTGGCAAGGAGTATGGTACATCCCCCGGTGAGGTTGCTATTGCATGGACGCTGCATCATCCAGCAGTGACAGCCGCCATCGTTGGTGCTCGCAGTCCTGATCAGGTTGAGAGAAACATGGGAGCCGTCGATCTCCAACTCAGCCAGGAAGAGATTGAAAGGATCGAGACATTCGTTCGCGACAATCCCTGAGTGGTGGATATGTCCTCCTTTCTACAGAAGCGAGCGAGAAGGCATATCATACAACAATACAGCGGAAAATGCGAGGGACTGACTGCGTGAGTCCCGGAGTGCGCCAGCTGGTAGCTGTATGCAAGTGGACACAACACGACGCTCTGGCCGGGCTTTCCCTTTGAGTTCTGGTATCGGACACGTCGCTTCGACCCGCAGCACTAGAGAGCCATTCCTCAGAGAATGGCTGCACACCATGAGACAACGGCACGAGCATAATGTGAAGAGAGAAGAAGAAGAGAGGTATGTATGCAAGAGGAAAGTGGAGCAATGCATCCCCGTCCCCAACTGACACGCCCACATTGGCAGGACCTGAGCGGAAGCTGGGGCTTTGCGTATGACGATACAGGGTATGGTTTGAGCCAGCGTTGGTCAGAGCGCGAGGAGGTGTATACCCAGACGATCCAGGTGCCTTTTCCCCCGGAGTCGCCCGCCAGTGGTATTGGTGATACCGGCTTTCATCCCATCGTCTGGTATCGGCGAGTCTTCCAGGTACCAGAAGAGGCACACGAGAAGCAGCTAGTGCTCCATTGTGGTGCGGTAGACTATCGAGCGCATGTCTGGGTCAACGGTCAACTGGTTGCCACACATGAAGGAGGACATACCCCCTTCTCTGCCAATATCACAGCGGTTCTGCACGCGGAAGGTGAGCAGGTGGTGGTGATTCGTGCCGAGGATATCCCCTCTGATCTCGCTCAACCCCGTGGCAAGCAGGACTGGGTGGAGAAGCCACATGGTATCTGGTATCACCGGACAACAGGCATCTGGCAGCCTGTCTGGCTGGAGCCTGTTGCTCCCACGCATATCACGCAGATACGCTGGACACCGGACCTAGATCGGGGTCTGCTTGGTTTGATGGTTACCTTGCAGCGCCACGATGAGAGAGTACTACACCTCCATCTCCAACTTCGCCTGCACGATGTTCTGCTGCTTGAGGATAGCTATTTGGTCCAGGGAAGCGAACTGCAACGACAACTCGTCCCGGACCTGAGTCGTTTTATGGGCATAGAGCAGGTGCTCTGGTCACCTGAACATCCTCATCTCCTCGACGCAACACTGAGCATCCATGCCAACGACGAAGTGATTGATGAGGTACAGAGCTACGTCGGTTTGCGTAGCGTTGGCACCGGGAACGGGTATGTGCTCCTCAATGGGCGTCCCTATTACTTGCGTTTTGCGCTTGAACAGGGATACTGGCCGCAGTCCCACCTCGCTGCTCCCAGTAGCGAGGCATTACGCCGCGAAGTCGAACTGGCGAAAGAGCTTGGTTTTAATGGGGTGCGTCTTCACCAGAAGGTGGAAGACCCACGCTTCCTCTACTGGTGCGACCGTCTGGGTCTGCTTGTCTGGGGCGAAATGGCGAATGCCTATGCCTTCACACCGACCGCGATGAAGCGGCTGACGCGCGAGTGGATCGAGGTGCTCGAACGCGATTATAATCATCCCTGTCTGATTGCTTGGGTTCCCATCAATGAAAGTTGGGGAGTCCCCAATCTCGCTGGGAATCAGGCACAGCGGGACTACGTCCAAGGACTCTATCATCTGACCAAAGCATTGGATCCCACACGCCTCGTGATAGGGAATGACGGCTGGGAATACATCGTCGGCGACCTGCATAGCATCCACGACTATGCTTTTGATGGGGCGACACTACGCGAGCGATATGGAAGTTTCGAGGCGGTCGAGCGCACTGTGCGCAGGATTCAACCGTACTACCGTTCGCTTGTCCTCTCCAGCCAGCACCGGAACAACGAGCCGGTTGTGCTGACCGAGTTCGGTGGCATCAGCTATCAGCCAACCACGGGAGAAGCCTGGTTTGGGTATGGGACGGTCGTCGATCAAGACACCTTCCTTGCCAAATACCGGGAACTCCTGGATGCGATCCTCGAGAGCCCTGCGCTGGTCGGTTTTTGCTATACGCAACTCACTGATACAGGACAGGAAACAAATGGCTTATTGACAGCAGAACGTGAACCCAAACTGGATCCGGCTGTTGTGCGTACCATCACGCAGCGTCTCTCTGCGGCGATACCAGGGGATGTCATTGTGCAGATGCACAACACGGAGAAGCGTATCGGCTTGAGTCATCCCCATGTGACAGCCACATCCAAAAGAGAGTGAGACCGAAAGGGAGCGACCAATGAGAGAGAGAGACGCAAAGGCAAGGAATGAAAGTGCGTCTCTCTAGGGATCAAAGAGCGTGCGGCTGCACCGATGGAAGCTGGAAAGGATGGCTTGATGATCAAGACAGCACGTATCGCAGGAAGCATCGGGAATTCTGGCATGCGGCCCACGCCATTCTCCTTCCCTCCTTTGCTCCCCCAGAACACACAGGTATGGATGAGACCGTAAGAGGAGTGATACGATGTGTGAACACAGACACGTGCAGCCGCAAGGTGGTGAGGGTGGGCAGCCCGCTCTCTTGTTTCCAACAGGGCGTCAGTTCGTGATTCGCTCTGGGGAGACGCAGGTCACCATTACGGAAGTCGGAGCGACGCTGCGGAGGTTTTCTGTCGGCAGACAAGAGTTTCTTGATGGATTTGCTGAGGACGAGCACTCCACAGACGCACGCGGCCAAGTGCTTCTCCCCTTTCCCAACCGTATTGATCATGGACAGTATCGCTTTCAGGGAAGACTCTGCCAGCTTCCTCTGGATGAACCGAACCGTCTCAACGCTCTTCACGGCTTAACGCGCTGGGTGAACTGGCAGGTCATTCGTCAGGAGGAACACCGTCTCGTGATGTCCCTGGTTCTACACGCGCAGGAAGGCTATCCGTTTGTGCTCTCACTGCAAATAGCCTATATGGTCACAGAGAACCAGCTTGAGATCCAGACAACAGCCTCCAATAGTGGCTCTACTTCCCTTCCCGGTAGTGGCACAACTGAGAAGGATGTGGTAAACTACGAAGACCAAGAGAAATGTAAAAGAGGAGTCTTCACTGGTGACAATTCCCCTTCATTGCCCTCACTGTCAAAGCGATGCACTGGTACGTGATGGCCATGCTCCCAATGGAAAACAGAAGTATCGCTGTTATGCATGTGGGCGTCGCAGCCGCGAGAACCCACCTCCCAACATCTACTCAGAAGCTCGCCGTGAAGAGTTCTTGCATGCGTATCAAGAACGCAGCAGTCTGCGCGGCCTCACGCGCACGTTTGGCGTCTCTCGCACCACGGTGTCGAGTTGGATCACAAAAAAGTAGCTCACCTTTCGCCCTTCCATACCACCCTCCTCGCACCGGACCCGTTGGATCCCACGTCCACGACGCTGGAATTGGACGAATTGTGGTCGTTTGTGCTCAAAAAGGCCCATACTTCCTGGGTTTGGATTGCTCTGTGTCGTCAAACGCGCCAAGTGGTGGCCTATGCGGTTGGGGATCGGAGTAAAAAGACGTGTCAACGGTTGTGGGAGGCCATTCCCGATTTCTATCGTACTTGGCCATTGCTTCACAGACTTCTGGGCAGCGTCTCAGGCGGTGATCCCACAGGAACAGCATACCGCTGTGGGAAAAGAGACGGGAGAAACCGCCCATGTCGAGCGGTGGAATACCACCTTGCGGCAGCGTCTCGCTCGTTTTGTGCGCATGACGCTCTCCTTTTCCAAATCGGTGATCATGCATGAGGCTTGCCTCCTGCTCTTTCTTCATCGCTATAATCTCGACCGGGCTATCCTTCTCACATGAGCCACTACCTGATTGTGAACCATTCTGTTCACGTTCAAATCTTCAACACAAATTACACCAAAGCAGTTTACAATCTGCCTACTTCGCTGATGGGTGAAATTATCACGCTTAAACTTGACTCGTTCATGAACGCGAGCTACGACCTTACGATGCTTCCGACGTTCAGGCGTCCCTTTGGGGAGTTTAGAATGCTTGCGCTGAACCTTTACCAATGCCTTCTCTTCAGCGCGGAAGAAGCGGGAATTCTCGATTTCTTCACCCGTGGAGAGCGTGGCAAAGGTCTTAAGTCCCACATCGATGCCCACTGTCTCAGCGCAAGGAGCAAGACGTTCCGGTTGACACTCCACCGAGAAACAGACGGACCACTTGCCCGTCGAGGAACGCGTGATGGTACAGGTCTTGAGTATGCCTTTGACCGGGCGATGGTAGACCATCTTGAGACTGCCAACCTTGGAGAGACACACGCGGTTATCGTTCGTGATACTGAAGCCACTTTGAGGAAAAGTGAAACTATCGTAGCGGTCTTTGCCGCGAAATCTGGGGTAGCCAGGTTTCTCGCCCGCTTTCGCGCGACGAAAGAACGCTTTGAGTGCCAAGTCGATACGGACGGCAACGTTTTGCAAAACTTGAGAGTGGACCCGTTTGAGGGAGGGGCGTTGCTCTTTCAAAAGGGAAAAGGTGTCTTGTTGCTGATAAAGCGAAAGGCTTTTGCCTTGCTGCTCATACGAGGTTTTGCGCATTTCCAACAAGTGGTTATAGAGCCAACGGCACTCGTCAAGTGTCTCATTGAGCATGCGAGTCTGCTTTTTTGTGGGATATATCCGATATTTGTAGGTTTTACGCATGGATATATTTTAGCACAAAATAGCTATGAAGTCAAGCAGGAAGCCGATTTAGAGGAAGCGCCATTCATCCCCGCTTTAAATAATTAAAAGGTCGGGGCTTTCTGGCGATCTATACTGTAAAGATGGGAAGGGCATTATGTTTCATGTATGGCGTACGTGAGTTTCTTCCCTGGTATGTCAATGTAGGAGAATATTGAACTATGCCTTCCCGTATTCTAAAGCAGCGGTATAGTCTTGGAAAGAGAATTGGACAAGGAGGGTTTGGTGTCGTCTATCAAGCGACGGATACCCAATTGAATCGTTCAGTAGCAGTTAAAGCAATAGATCTAAGTCAACTTCCTTCTAACGAAAGAGCAGATGCAACAGAAGCATTTCAACAGGAGGGATTTATTTTAGCAAAGTTGATGCATCCGAATTTGCCTCGCATTTATGAAGCGTTTGCTGAAGGGAAACACGCTTATCTCATTATGGATTTTGTGGATGGAGAGACACTTGAGGATCGGTCTCGACTGCTGGAAGCAAATAGTGAGCCAGGCGCTCCACTTGCGAACGATAGGCATAATAGGTGAGGAGGGCTTTGCTGTTGGAGTGCATGAAGATACATTCTGTGGAGGTGATAATTCCAGTCGGACGAAGAACACGCTGACATTCTTGTAAGAGAGCAGGCCAATTCTTCTGAGGAATACGAGTCAGCAAAAAACGCCCACCTATAAGATCAGTGGAGCGAGGGGCGATGTCGAGGGGGAGCAGTCTTTCTACCTTGCGAAAGCGCACATTTCCCCACCCTTGTGCTATCCGTTGAATTTCGGCATAGTCAAGCAGGAGCGGATTAGAGTCTAGTCCTGTCACCTGTTTATCTGGATAAGCCTGTCCTACTTCGAGAGACCAGGCACCTACGCCACACGCAATTTCCAGAATATCGCGCACCGAAGATATCGGCATGCTGTCCGGAAAAAGCCCCCCAAGTGTCTTTGTGAGGAAGCGTCCTTGCAGGATCTGTCTGGCGATCTCCATCACCGTCGGTTCTTGTTCCGTTCGCAACATCATTACCATGTCCTCTCGTATTTATGGGAGCATAATTGATGTGAATATTTTTGAAGGCCCTTTTTCAAGTATGATGTTTTTTTTGGGCTTTGAGAAGATACAGACCCTATACAGTTACCTGTACAGGGTCCCTGTACACCTCTTTTCAAGTTGGATTTTGTAAAAGCAAGGGAGGTATGCTATCATCAATGGGAAGGCACTCTGGTTGCGCAGGAATTTCTCCCTTGCCTGAGTCAAAGCTACTCTCGACGGAAGCACAGGCGCGAAGAGTCTGTAGGAGAAAAGTCATACCAATACTGGAGAGCTGGAGTCAAAAGGTATCAAAACGTATAATAAAATAGAGGACTGGATTATTAGGGATACCATGTTTGTTGTCCATCCACCATCCCTGGTCTACACCAGCTTCTATTGTCGAGAGAAAGAGAGGAGAGAATGACAACTTCATCAACGCGAATAACGTTTATTAATACATTTCATACCAACGGGCGAGAAGATCAAGAAAATTTAGTAGCGCGAGTACGCCAAGAAACAGAGACGGTGACGCGCCATCTGCCGGGTTTTCTCTCAGCTACTTTGTATCGGAGCATGGATGGAAAGACCGTTACGAATGTCGCCGAATGGCGGAGTGCACAAGAATTTAAGCAGGCGATAGAGCATCCGGCCATGCTTGCCTTTCGGGAGGAGACGAGGCCTCTCTACCAGCCGGTGGGGTATCTGTGTCAGTCAGGGGTTTCGATAGGCAATGAGTAATGGTGGCGCGAGCTCCTTTGCTTGAAGCCTGCCGGATCGGGGAGTATGCCCAATCTGGCAGGCTTTCTGCTATTACTTTCCGGTCAGCAAGGGAATGACTGGCGCGAAAGCTTCTATATGCGGTTCGATAATATCAATGGAGGAGATACCGTATTTTTCTCGGCGCATGAGCAGTGTCTCGGCAATTTGCTGGGGGCTCCCGATGAGGACTGGAAGATGCTGTAAGACTTCCTGTGGCGTCATCTTCATACGCATGGCAATGGCCTGGGTAGCCTCCTCTGGTCGCTCTGTCACCGCGACGGCGAAAATGGTCGAGCTCAATTGTTTTTGCTCAAAACGCTCTCCCGCTGCATCACGAATCCAATCCAGCTTTTGCTGAATGGTAGCAGGTCCTTTGTTGCCGACACCAATAATGTCAGCTTCTCTGCCAGCTATCGAGAGAACGCGCTTGCCGCTGCCCCCAATGTAAATAGGAGGATGTGGCTTTTGCACAGACTTTGGAGCAGTCTTAAGCTCTTTTGTCTGATAATATTTTCCAGAGAACGAGACAATATCTTGCGTGAAGAACTCTTTGAGGAAGCGCAGTGCTTCTTCAAAGCGGGAGACACGTTCGCCCGCTTCCTCAAAGACAATACCTGCTTGGGCGTAGTCACTCTGATCGTAGCCACACCCTAATCCAAACTGGAAGCGTCCGTTTGAGAGCATATCCAGCGTTGCCGCCTGCCGGGCAAGTAAGACTGGATTCCTGAAATCGTTGGAGAAAACGTGGCTTCCAATACGTAAGGCCGTATGGTCCGCCGCAGCCATCAGTGCAACAACAGGGTCTATTTCAATCCAGATGTGGTCTGGCACCAGCAGCGAATTATATCCAAAATCTTCAATGCGACGAACTTTGTTGAGCCAAACATCCCGTGATTCGGCACGTTCAGCAATCGCACCGAAACGAAATTGGCGTTGATTAACCATATCTACTCGTTCCTCTTTTTTCTGTTCAGGAGATCAGACAGTAAATATCCCCATCACTGGTGATAACAGATACATCTTGCTTTAAAACGAAGACAATTCCATGAGGAGGAGGCCCAAAGCACTTCTCACGTCTTGCCAATTGTTCTAGTCACCGGCTTTCTTTATACGTTGCTGCGTCGCCGTTTCCTGATTGGCACCTGTTGGCAGAGGGCCATTTGGCGTATTGGCAGTGAACGTTCCAGTTCCACCGGCTGTATCTGTCTTCGCGTTCTTCGACAAAGATCCATTCTCAACGACGGTAACATAGCCGACATTGCGTCCATTCTTGTAGATCTGCTCGGTAAACTCATAGTGGAAACCTAATGTGCTCGTCATACTCCACGTTCCTGTTCCCGCTATACCATCCGTCTCACTCGTAAGTGTGCCATCGGCTGCATACGTTATCGTTCCCTGTTTGGTCTGACCAGTGAGTGGACCACTTACGAAATACGTCTGTACATTCCAGGTTCCTTCAAGAGTTCTTGCATCCGCGTGAGCCAGAAAAGGGTGTGGAGAGAAAAGTGTGAAAACGGAGGCGCAGATGGCTACTCCTAAAATAACAACACCAATGAAAAGGCGACGTGATCGTGTCATGTTCATCAAAAATCCTTTCGTACTACTAATCCATAGTTAAACTCTAGCGAATTCTGGGCAAGCCAGCGTTCGCTCACATGCGAGAGGCTGACATGCTCCCTTGGATCTCAGGACACACGAGAATATTGAACACTTTGTGTGTCTTTTAGTAGAAACGCTTTCTTCAGAAAAGAATAACTGGAAAAGTCTTTCTCACCCATTCCTCCTAGTGAGAGACGACGCATTTTTCTGCCTTCTGCTCCATTTTCTTCATGCTCCTGTTTTTCATGCGGACATTCATTGATGAGATAAATAGATGTCTTTCCTATTTCTTTGTTCTGCTTTTCAGGAAACGAAGCAAATTTGAAATGAAGAGCAAGGTGAGCGAACTTTCTTAATGATCTGTTTTTATGGGAGATGAGGGAGAATGCTTGAATCTTCCTTTTTTCGATGTTATGATGAAAAGAAAAGTGAAACTTTCTAGGAAAAGATTGAATTTACGTGAATAGAAGAGCTACGGCGACAAGTGACAAGGGGCTGCATAATAGGTTCTCCTCCGTCATCGGCGTTTGGCATTTCCTGGTGACGTGGTGGTATGAGCTGACCACCCCACCGTCGCCAGGATATAGCCCTGGCGACGGTTCAGCAATGGATGCGCTGCGAGTATTTCATGCGAACGAATTGAGGCGACGAGCACGACTTGCATCGAACGTTCTCTTTTTTGAAATGCTGCTTGCAGCAGCATCATTACCTATCCAGCTATTGACTCCAAATAAAAAGCTCATCTTTATTTTGAGTGGCGTCCTTCTCCTACAAGCGATTGCACTCCTCTGCAATAGGTTTGGCCGAATTACGGTGGCCGGAATCCTGTGTGTCATCAGCATCAATGCTGGACTTCTCGTTGTTATCCTGACCTTCCCCATCATCGATGCCTATAATCTCAATCTCTTCTATTTGCTTGTCCAAGCGGAATTTGCGGCGGTTTCACTGTTGCCACCACGATCAGTCTTTGTTGTGGCTGCTTTCAATATAGGATTCACGACTGTCGGCCTCTTCCTGCTCCCGACAACGGTGAGTCTCCATGAGAAACTCCTCCATCAGACCTATTCCGTTTTACTTGGGCCCCTTACCGTCCACCTGCTCGCAGCGGTAGTAACGTATCTCTGGGTAAGGAGTTCGACTAACGCGTCGCTGAGAGCCGATGCGGCGGAAGCTTCGGTACAGACGCTAGAATTGCTGGCTGGAAGGGAAGAGGAGACAGCCCTTCAGCAGGCTGAGCAGATTCGCCGCCTGACCTCGTTGCTCCAGGGCATAGATGAAGCGTTGGCTGCCTATCAAAGCCAACCCTCATTTCGTCTTCCAATCACAGAGTCCGGAGAATTCCGGCCAATGGTCTACCGCCTGAATCACTTCTTGGGACGCTTCTCGAGACAAAGCGCACATGTTATTTACTTGCAACGTGTCCATGACGAGGTGCTTCGTTACCTTGCAGACCCAGAAAAATGGAAGCCTGGAGGCACTCTCATTGATGAGATTGCTTTTCAAATGAAGTCTTCTGTTGATCCGCCTGATCCGAGGAGATAGTGAGCACTCTTCTCTCGATTGATGTTTAGATAAACAGGACCCTTCTGACCTCCATTGAGAAGTTCAGTTGGAAAGGAAAAAACGATCAGAATGAGAGTTCAGATTGGCTCATCCGCTCGCTTTCGAAGGCTTTTTTGGGCCTTTGAGGACAACGTCATAGCGAGGTGCAGGCTCGGGATGCGCATCCCAACGCTCGCCCCTGCGATTTTCCACGTCTTTGGCAGCGGTGGGCGGGTGTACCAAGCTGCGACAAAATCGAAGGCATGACCCGACGCACTTGTCCAGGAGTTGCCGCTCTCTTCTGTGTTTCCCAGGGACGATAACAGGCCTGCCCCAAGGGTCGTGCCAAGCACAATTGGTTCATCACAATACTCACCACCAAACTCCAGGGTTCAAATTGCTCGGGAGTGCGCACATGAACATGCGTCCAGAGCAAATCCTGCTTGAGATACCGATAGCCATGTTCCTGCGAAAAGCGCCGTCCGTAGAGGCAGGTCACCGATGCCAAAGGAATGTCGATTGCCCCTTCGTCCAAACAGACAAACCAACTCTCGCGCGGATCACGCTTGTTGTCTTTGGCTCCCTCTCGCCTTACCCGGAAGACACGAACCTGCACCTCGCGTGCTTGCCGGAAATGCAACTGGCTCCATCGACTGATCGTTTCCACCTTTCCTTTCTCGTCATAGCTCGTCAAGCTCGCCTCAACTCCATGCATCGTCTCTGGACGACTGCCTTGGAAGAGCGGGCCATACAAGGGAGGGCGTCCTTTCTTGCTGGTACGTACCGCAAGCCGATAGAGCTTGCGATTGCGTTTGAGTCGAATGAGCACCTGACACCCCAACTCTTTGCACGCGCGCAGAAAGTCGGCGGTCGCATACCAACGATCAGCCACAATGATGATCGGGTGTTCGATCAAAGGCACCAAGGCTTGCAATTGGGCAATGGCGACTCCGATAGCCGTTTGCGCGGTTTGTATCCGTTGTTGATCCAAGATGCCGACCCAGCTACTAGCCTCCTGTGGCAACAGCATGACGGTCGAACATTGCCACCCCACACTGATCGGTTTGGTCGCTCGTGGCAAATTCGAGACGTGAATGATGCCTCGATCCTCGCTCGTCTCGGCCTCAGGGCGTGCAATACTGCTGGCATCGACACTCATCCAGATCATCTTTCCAACGGGAATCTCACGCAGCAGGGCTTTCACCCAGATCTGTCGCAAGGTGACTTCATTGATCTTGCCATTGGAAAGTGCTTGATAGAGACTTGACCATTCTCGTTCAAAGAAGGGCGAGTGCGACAGCTCTGGCAAACTGCGTGCTTGCAGTTCGCACAGCAAACCTACGACAGTTTTGAACGAGGAGCGAATGCTCTGTTCAAAACTGTCGTAGGTTTGCTGCCGAACTTGCTTCAATATGTTAAAGTTCAATGCGTAATGTCCTTTTCCAGTTTGGTTTTGTGGAAAGTACATTACGCTTTTTAGGCGTCCTTTGGCAACCAAAGGATGCCTTTTTTACTGATTTATCTAAACGTCAATCTCGATAAAGTCCACATTTTTTGTCCTTCTAGGTGGACTAGCCCATCTAGAGCACTAGTTTCTCTTCTGTTTTCGCTCTGATATAATGGAGAAGAGTGCGAAGGCAGTCTTTGGTGAACAGGCATTGGGAAGATTGCGAGGCTTCAACACTGTTTCTCATCGGTCAGGTCTTCGCCAGCATTGAAAAGACGCTTGTCAAGGACCCCCGCATTCAATGCGGAGGCTTGTATACCTGTTAAGCGTTCTAGCTTAGGCTGATACAAGCCTGCTTGACTAGACTCAGCACGCAAGTGCTCTGTTCGGAAAGTCATGCTACCTACGGATGCTCGTCCTAGTCCGTAGCTCTAGCGTCAGTGGTTAAAAGCCCTGAGGGTAGGGGCGGTGCTGCTGGCAGAACAAGCCTTCTGAACGTTGTCGAAGGGGCACCTTACATCTGTGCGGAGATGGGCTTGATCTTGTTTCAAGCCACCTGAAGACAGACCGTATGTCTGGTCTTCCCCCCGCAAGGGGACCGGAACGTGCTGCTACGGCCTCCGTTGTGGATACCTCTGCCTGAAGGCCAGAGGTATCCACAACGGAGGCATACATGAAATTTAAAAGGGGAAAAATGGGATGACCACAGCAAATGATTTGATCGCATTCCCCCAATTTGCACCTCTTTCTCGATCACACCTCCAAAGCCTTCTCTTGCATGATGATGCGCTTGGAGATCTTCTCCAAGCCCCGACAGACGAATTCAGAGAGTCGTGGATTGCGCTGCAAAACGCACTCCCCCGCGTACGAAACATCTTGTCAGATCTTCTGCATCCTCTTGTTCTGACAGAACAACTAAGAACGGGATGGATTACTCAAGCAGTAGGGACTATTCTCGATCATCGGCTGCAAAGCACTGTAGCAAGTCGTACCACATTACGAGAAGATGCTACGGATGTGCTCCTCAACACAATTCCTATTCTTGAAACGATTGGACGGAAGTCGGTCTCACGTGAAATCTCACGTAATACGCTCTCGCTATGGCAGCGTGCCGGCCATCTCCGTCGTACCTCGCCATCTAAAGCCGGATTCGAGCCAGAGAGCGTGTTATCCCTGCTCATGATGACAATGCTGAGCAGAAGAGAGCGTGATTTTCTCGGTCTTTCTCTCTCCTCGGAGCCTGCTTATTGCTATGCCAAAAAATCGCCAACGGCTCCCTATGTCGCCGTTCCAATGCCGCTTTTACCCGAAATGATCGATACGAATGCCTTGTACTACACGCCTCTTCCTCATGTCTGGAGTGATCCTTGTTGGTATTCTCTCCCAGCACACAGTGGTTGTTGGCGGTGGGGTGCAGCACGATATGCTGATGGCATCCTGCGTTGGACGATTTCAAAAGAGCAACTCAAAGCCTGGAGCCTTGAAGGAACAAGCGATTTTCTCTTGAGCTCACTTTGGCAAGAAGAAGATATCCACAGTTATGCCCATACGATTTTAATGGCGTACGTGCATAACTGGTATAGAAGGACACAACACTTTGCTCCTTCTATCATCTCTCCTTCTTTTGTACCAGCATCTTGAAAGCCTCCGTCCATTTTTATCAAGCCGAACCAACTCCTGTTCAACCATTCTGTCACGTCATATTGTTAGAAGCCCAGCGTAGTAGGACAAATTCACATTAAAAAACGTCTATTTGTCCTATTACTATTGACCGCACGCTTGTATCCTGTTATTCTTAACAGTGGATGCAGTACGTAATCGTGCTCCCAATAGGAGAGAAAGTGGGTCTTATGCCTTCTTTTTTACTTTCTCTTGATGATATGCTTCGGTATACCATCGGGTACAAATTTTCTGGAGTTCTCAAAGCAGATATAGCAGCAATCCCTAAATTCCCAGGAAGGGGATATGTTACCACATTGACCCTTACAGATGGAGTCATCTCAAAGTGCGAGATTACATCACAGGACAGAACGTTCCATATGGATGCTGCCGTAGCTATGTCGGTTCTGAAGGAGTTAGGGGTACTGAGCTGGGAGCTTCTTCCTTCAGAAGAAACGTTAAGCTACAACCAAGAACACTCTTTTCCTCGGCCCAGTCACGATTCAGTCTTCATCCACTCAGAACGTCCGCATGACCTACTGTCCTTACCAAGAAATCTTCGTCGCGTTTATCAGTGCATAGACGGAACGAAAACGATCCTGGCTCTCGCACGGCTTCTCGCAATCCCAGAAAAACAAGTATACGACTCTGTACTAGATTTACAAAAGCGAGGACTCGTTCAAGAGAGAGATAGGGCATAATCTTCCTTGACAAGGACTAAGAAAGGATATACAGGTGAAACAACTACTAGGCCGAGCACTAGAGTACTGGGTACGAATAAGTGCTCCATCGCTAGAAGCTATGACGCTCCAAGACCGCGAGCGGAAGCGCCGTGGGGAAGTTGCAAGCATAATCCTTCCAATCATTATTGTTTTAGCATGCTTGCCCCTCCCACTCGCACTCAGAAATCCAGTCTTACTGCGGACATTAATTTTGGTGGTCTTGCTTGACCTTTTTGCTCTCTTTTTTCTCAATAAGAGAGGGCACGTGACTGCGGCGGGCATCGTGGTTGTCATTGGTATTGAAGTTGGACTGGGAAGCTCTATTCTCTTGTATCCTGGAGGAATGGGTCCAAGCAATCTCCCTCTATTTGACCTGACCGTTCAGGCCCTGGTTGTAGCTGTGGCAATGATATTCCCCCCCTCTCTCGTTTTTGCTGTGGCGCTTCTCAATATTGTATTTCTTGTCGTCGTTGTCCGTTCTGGAGTCACGACTCCAGAATTAGCCCATCTTGTCGCAAGAGATCCAGGACGCCTCTTGATACAGCCCATTACGCTCCAAGTTGCTGTCGCCACGTATACGTTCATTGCGACCTGGAGTAAAAATCGTGCGATGATCCGCGCGGATCGAGCTGAAGAGATTGTTGCGCTTCAGGAAGCGCTCGCTCAACAAACACAGCAAGCAGCTCAGCAGAAGCAGCAACTCGACGACGAGCTTCGGCAACTGAAAGGCGTTTTGGCGGACCTCGCCAATGGACGGGAGGTCCGCGTGGCACGCGTCCTCCCCATGACCAGTCTTCTTGGCCCTCTAGCCTGGCAGCTTGACATGTTCTTTCAACGACATCAAAGTGTAATACTTCATACACAAAACGCGGCAGTGCTCTTGCAGATGCTCCGCGCTAATACTGAGCAATTGCAGAGACATGCGGGGAATCCTCTCTTTCGATTTCAAAAGACGCAGGATGCTCATCTTAACGCCTTTCTGAGCACTTTGAATTATCATTTCACGAGTATTGAGCGTGCCGGCAAAGCCAGCCAATCAGAAGGCATTTCAGTTAAGAGCAGACCACATACACAATAATTATGAAGCTAGAGTGAATAGTCTTCTATCTTTGTCCAAACCCTGAAGAAATGAGGAAGGTTCTTATCATTTCCGCACTTGCTCGTCCAGCGTGACATTCAATTTGGTTTAGCACCGACATTGTGGACGTGGTGCTTAGAAGAAAAGGAAAGAAGCATGATAGAAGAAAAACAACGATCATCTGCCGCCATTATTAACCGTCTTGAACGTCTGCCCCTCCTGCCATTCCATACACGGCTCATCCTTTTACTCGGTTCTAGTCTACTGCTCGACGGTCTAGATACATTAATTATTTCGGTTCTACTGATCCCGATCACGACCGCATTTCACATCAATCCGGCCGGAGCTGGTGTTCTTATTGCAGCAGGCTTCGCAGGACAGGCTGTTGGCGCGCTTATCTTCGGCTATTTCAGCGAACGCTACGGACGCAAGATTCCGCTCGTGATTGCGCTGATCGTCTGTGGACTCTTGAGCATTGGGGCAGCACTCGCTCCTTGCTTCCAATTTCTGCTCTTCGTGCGGCTCCTCCAAGGAATTGGTCTCGGTGCCTGCCCACCACTTGCGACGGCGCTCTTCAATGAATACATTCCCAGTCGTCAGCGTGGATTCGGAGGCCTGCTCTTGCAAGTCTTTTTCTCCGTTGGCTATATCCTCTCGCCCTTCCTGGCTATTCTTGTATTTGCATCTATCGGACCGGCCTCCGGCTGGCGTCTTCTCTTTATCATTGGCGCGCTTCCGCTTCTTCTCGCTCCACTTGTTTACTTCTTCGTTCCAGAATCGGCCCGCTGGCTTCTGCTCAAGGGGCGCGAGGAGGAGGCCGAAAGGATTGTGAGCGGGCTAGAGCAGGATGTTCGCCAATTGAAGCGGGAAACGCCGATACAGGACACAAGCGGACCTCCGGTCCTTGCATCGCAACAACAGACGCGGTTCGGCGAACTCTTTGCTTCAAGCTATCGCCGACGCACTCTTTTGACCTGGGTGCAATGGTTCACCTCATTCTTCGTCCTGGTCGGCTTCTCTAGCTGGCTCCCCTCGCTCTATGTCAACCCTGGAGGGCTCTCTCAGCAACAGGCCCTGATTCTCACGCTCTGTTTTGGCATCGGAACCCTCAGCACACTCGCCATCTATAGCATTACCGCAGATCGGCTTGGCCGTAAGCGCTGGTTTATCGCTGGCTTCACCCTTGCTACGTTGGGAGCGGCTGGCGGCGCGATTCTGTTGGGACCGTTACATCTCGTGAGCTGGATTACCCTGGCGGTTGCTGGCATCCTGATGTCACTTGGAGCGTACGTCTGTGTCTCTGGCATCTATGTCTACACCTCCGAGCTCTATCCAACCCGTATGCGCGCCTGGGCGCTGGCAACTGGCCGCAGTTGGAGTTGTATCGCCAGCATCATCGCACCCATTGTGATCGGCGTGCTCGTCGGCCAGCATCTCTCAATCGCATTCGTTTTCATTATGCTGAGCGTCGTTTCTCTCTGTGGCCTGCTTACCGTTATAGTGCTCGGAGAAGAGACAAAGTTAAGACTATTGGAAGATATCGCGCAGTAGCGCTTTAGCACAACTCATTTCGCAGGTAGCGTAACAAGTCATGATCCTAAACAAGATGAGATGTTCGCGTTCTCAACAGTGAAGCAAGGGGATTGTGTGGTATTTATCAACAAAGATCACTTTATCTTTGTCGGTCGGATAGAGAGAGTGTGGGAAGGGTTTTGTGTGCTGTTACTCGCCGATCAGTCAGAGGTCATTGCACAATTCATTCATGAACGCTTTCTTCCCTATGTTCCAAACCCGGGTCTTTGGGCTTGGCAAGGAGAGAACATGTTGACCTATACCAGACGACACTTAGCTGGAAATTGGATACATATCCAGCGACCAGACAGTAAGATGAATACCTTCTAGAAGAACTCTAGGAGGAAGGAATGCCTGTTCTCATCAATGAGAAGACACCGCACACACTCTTCTTTTTATTTGTGACAAATAGTGTATTTCTGTATGTTAGTGTCATAAATACCATAACTTCGCCAAAGAGGGGAGATATGTGTCAATCTATCAATCTGGCGAAGTTATGGAACTCCATCAGGTTTGGTGAATACAGCTTGCTTACTGACAGAGGAAAGAAATAGTGATATACTGAGCGAATAAGAACAAACTTTCTTTTTCATGGTGGTGGAATGGTCGTATGGAACCGATAAAAGCATCTCTTTTTCACTCTCTTGGTGAGGACTTCCGCGTTGAACAGATAAGACGTGAAGCAAGCACGGTCATCGTCTTCGCCAGGTCGACCTCCCCAACGGCCTCCTGTCCTGTTTGTGCAGGTTCTTCGGAATCTATTCATAGCCAGTATGTGCGCACCGCCGCAGACCTGCCTTGGGGAGGATCTCCCATTCTCCTGCGGCTCATCGTGCGCAGGTTTTTTTGTCGCAATTCTCTCTGTGCTCGTCGCATTTTCACCGAACGGCTTCCAGAGCTCGTTGAGCCATGGGCACAGATGACCAATCGCCTTCGAGAGGCACTTCGTGTGCTGAGCTTTGCTACCGGTGCCGAGGCTGGTTCGCGCCTGGCGCCGCGCTTAGGAATGAAAGGCTCTCCCTCGACGCTCCTGCGCTGCCAGAAGGCCACTCTTTTGCCTGAGCCTGAGCCATTTCAGAAGATCGGTCTTGATGACTTTGCCTTCCGACGTGGTCGTACCTATGGGACGCTCATTGTGAACCTGGAGACCCATCGCCTCATCGATGTGTTGCCCGACCGCTCTGCGGCAACGGTCACAGCTTGGCTTGCAGCCCATCCCGACATCAAACTGATTAGTCGTGATCGGGGGTCCGATTATGCGACAGCCGCAACCCAAGGGGCTCCTCAGGCGGTCCAAGTTTGTGACCGTTGGCACCTCCTTCGTAATCTGAGCGAATATATCTACACGTTCTTGGCTCGGATGCGTGCCCACATCCGAAAAGCTTCGCAGATGCTGATCCCTGAAGGTGTGGAAGATCATCTCGAAGACCAGTTCTACGAAGAGGTGCAGGCAGCCGCAGATGCGCGAACAAGTCGCCGAGAAGAGCGTCGAGTGCGAAAAACGGTCTTGGAACAAGCCAAAGAAGCCCGCCAAGCACAACGTCTGGATCAATATCAGCAAATGCTTGAACTGCGCGATCAAGGACTCTCCTCAGACACCATTGCCCCTCGCGTCGGCATCTCTGCTCGAACGGTGCGCCAATGGGTCGTCGATGGGATCGAAACCCGACCGCGACGCAGACGCCCTAGTCCTCTTGATCTGCATGCCTCCTATCTCCGCCGCCGTTGGGAGGAGGGGTGCCAGAATGGTGAACGCCTGTATGAAGAGCTTCAGGCAAAGGGGTATACTGGCTCCATTCGTGCACTCTATCGCTACTTGAACCGCTGGAGTTCTCCCCAGACGCTTCAGGAACATCCATCGCTATCGAAACGACACACGATTCAGCGAAAAAAGATGGTATCTCCTCCCGGCCCATTTGACGAGTGTACTGCGAAACAAGCGGTCTGGTTGTACTTGCGTTCGCCTGATGAATTGAGCGCGACTGAGCAAGCACAACTTACCTTCCTTCGGCAAGTGCATCCTTCTCTTGAGGTTACCTATTGGTTGGTTCAAGATTTTGCATCAATGCTGCGGACACGGAAGGGAGAGCACCTCGAACTGTGGATAGAACAAGCACGTTCCAGCTCTATTCCCGAACTCTTGCGGTTTTGCAAGGGCGTTGAACGAGATAAAGCCGCTGTCCAAGCTGCCCTTCAACTCACCTACAGCAATGGCGTTGTGGAGGGTCATGTTCATCGACTCAAGCTGATCAAACGTCAGGGCTATGGCCGTGCCTCATTTCCTCTGCTTCGCCAGCGAGTTCTCTATCAGGCTGCGTAGGCATCTCTGTTTTTCCACGACACCCTTCTCTTTTCTATGCTCTTTTTTGCTAACAAGCAGGCTGTATTCACCAAACCTGACGGAGAGCCAGAATATGGGTCAAATTTAGTCGTACATTCTTTTTTAAACTTGTCTCTTGGCACATGCGAAAGTTTTCTACCCATCCTCTACTTTCTCTGTAAGCGGTTGTCCTGACTTGGCATCTGCAATATAATCCTGCAGTGCGGGATGAATAAACATGAAGCTGCCTCCAACCTTACGCAAGAGGAGCCGCTCTGTGGCTTCCTCCAAAAAAGAAACAGGATTCCAGGGGAGAGAATTAGTACGCCATAGCCAGAAACGTAAGACAAAATGTTGCATAAAGGCATTTATCCCTGCAAGTAGTCCAAGCATCGTTCCACATAACAGACCTGCGAATACCCCGAAGATGAGCCCGATAAATAATCCCAAAAAAAGGCCGAAATGCTGCCCGGCCACTATCCCAATAATTAGGGTTGTGTTGCAAGAAATTGAAAGGAAGCAAAATGAGGAGGAAGTGCCTTTCCTTGTTGAGGTTGTACTGCGACTCCAAAGAGTCTAGCGATCAGTGCAACCTGCCCTCCGACATCACCTTTCGCCACGCCGTGCATTTGCCCTTTCCTCAGCATGTTCATGATCTCGAACCCTTGGAGTGTTCGCCATGCCGTCTCAAAAGAGAAGAAACCCATCCCTGGCTTCGTCAAGCGTTTGACGAAGCGATGATCTTGTTCAATGAGATTGTTGAGATCCTTGAGGTCTCGATAGCTCAATGAGTAGCGCAAATACCAACGCACGTACGACAAAATGATGTCGGCCTGGAAATGACGCCATTTGAAGGGGTTTTGACTTTGCTTGCTCATGGCAGGAACCTCTTTCGCTTTTTTCCACCTACTCTACCAGATTAGCTTCCTTTTTTGCAACACAACCCCAATGGACGGCTTGTCTACGAGGAACATCGTCGCTATCGCTACACTTTCACGCTGGAGTCCTCCTGAGACCTGGCTGACGGTACGGATCTCCAGCTCTCTAGCTTCGACTTCGACCACCCGCTATCGGTCCAACTCTCCAATACCCAAAGATGAGACGGTGACGATCGTCACGACACAACGCTTGCCGGATCGCACACTTGCCTCTGCGCAGCTCATTGGGGTGATATGCGCGAAGCTGTCATAGAGTGCAAGGTATCCCTATAGCTCTTCCACAATGATCTATACCATCTTTCCCATCACGCGGTTTCCCACTTGTATTTTCGCAGTAGTGCTGATAGAGTAACTGGTAGCAGAAAGTGCTTTCTGCTACCAGTCTAATCTCTGCCTTTGTGCCTTTTTGCTTAGACAAAATGGGCAAAGGTCAAAATGATCGGCAAGAACTCGTCGCAGAAAAGTTCTCTAGGTCAAATGATCGGCTACCTTGCACTTCATGGCAGCTTCGCGCATATCAGGCCAGTAAGGAGTATCTGCAACACTTCATTGACAATGAGCAGAGACGTACTCAATCGTCTCCCTATAAGGGGTGAAGCTGCTGCTTACTTCTTCCTCAACTCGTTCTCAATCCCGTCAATGTTCATCTCAACCAGCATTGCCAGCGGCCACTGTGCAGGATACTGCTGCTCAATTCGTGCTTTGATGGCGGCTTTGCTCGCAGCCGTAAGCTTGCCAGCACGCTCTAGCTCCCCACGTACTAACGCTTGATAGGTATTCAGGTAAGTCACCTGCTCATTCATTGCGAGCAAGGTTGCGGGTTGGCCGTGTCCCGGATAGATGGTCTCGAAATCCGCATACGTTTGTAAGACCTCGCCTAGTTGCTCCAGCCATGCTGAGGTGCGCCCCTCGACAAGCCAGGAATGCACCTGATTGTACATTACGTCCCCGCAGAACAGTGTTTTCGCTGCATCCACTGAGATAACTGTCTCGTTGGAAGCTTCCGCGGCCCCTAACTCCTGAAAATGCCAGAGGACTCCTCCCACAGTAATTGTCTCATCGGAAGCCACAATGGTATTAGGCAAGACGGTAGTATCTGGATAATCGCTGCCATAGGTGCCTTTCCACTGCACTCGCTTGGAGGCTTCGGTTGCCTTGATGCCATCAAGCGTGGCTTGAGTCGCATACACTGGAATACTGTCTAGTCCTTCCAGCAACGTTCCGACTCCATTGAAGTGATCTGGGTGTGGATGGGTAATGATCACTGCTGCAAGTGGTTGCCCAGAGGCTGCAATCTGCTGTTTGAGCTTGCGAGCTTCTGAAAGCACAAGTTGGGTATCAATAACCACGATTCCCTCAGTCGTCTCAATCCAATAGGAATTCACGAAGGCCGCCTCTGGAGAGGAGGTATGGGTATGAATGGTGAAGTGGGTTGATAGAGATGTTGACATAGGTCGTACCTTTCACATATTTTTCTGTCTGTGTTCTTTTCCGATAGACTTACTAGAGACAAATGCCAAGCCGCGCAATCGTGAGGTCGAAACTCAACGAGCTAAAGCCGGATCTGCCGATAGGTTCCAAACAGCTTAGCTCATTCACACATCAAGAGTACCTAAAGATTTATACCTCCTGAAACTTCTATTCTCTGCCCGTTGACCCAGCGGGTCTCCTCAGAAAGTAATGCCGCGACGAGACCGCCGACGTCTTCTGGTTGACCAACGCGCCCGAGTGCGGTCTGTGAGATAGCATATTGGCGGACTTCTTCATTATTACGCATGATGCCACCTCCAAAATCCGTTTCAATGCCACCAGGAGCGACCACATTGGCGGCAATGCCTCGCGGACCAAGCTCGACGGCCATGTAGCGGGTCAACACCTCTATTGCCCCCTTCACTGCGCCATAGACACTCTCGCCCGGGAAGGAAAAGCGCGTAAGTGCTGACGAGATGTTGATAATTCGTCCGCCGTCAGCCATCAAAGGGAGAAGCGTTTGCGTGAGGAAGAAGACTCCTTTGAAATGAACATTGACCAGTTGGTCAAATTGCTCTTCGGTCGTCTCAGTGATTGTTGCATGATGATCAAATCCCCCATTATTGACGAGGAAGTCAAAATCATCCCTGTTCCACGTGTGTTTGAGCGTCTCCTTGACCGCTTCGCCAAAGACGGCAAAGGACTTCGTATCAGACACATCGAGCTGCAGTGCCACGGCTTTGCGACCACGCTGCTCGATCAAAGCGACCACCTCTTCTGCTGCTTCTTTATTGCTATTATAGGTCAGAATAATATCCTGCCCTTTTGCGGCGATATTCATTGCCGTTGCTTTTCCAATTCCACGGCTTGCGCCGGTGATAAGTGCTACTTTCGTGATCATAATTCCTTTCAAGAAGACCTCTTCTTTTCTTTACATCAACGCTTTGCGCATAAGAGCAAAGGCACATTTCTATGTGCTAGAATTATGCTGTAAAAGTGATACCAGAGCCAGGACCAAAAATATCCTGGTATAAAAACTAACAGGATAAGGAAGAAGACGATGAATGAGCAAGAGCGACGATCAGCATTGGCCCAGTTTTTGCGGACCAGACGAGAGCGCATTTCCCCCAGTCAAGTTGGATTGCCTGTAGGAGGGCGCCGCAGAACTCCAGGGCTACGCCGAGAAGAACTGGCAATGGTCGCGGGAGTGGGGACGACATGGTATACATGGCTAGAACAGGGGCGGGACATTACGGTCTCGGCTCCAGTACTGGAAAGCCTGGCCTGCGCCTTACAGCTCGATGCAGATGAGCAAACACATCTCTCTATTCTGGCGCGAGAGCAGCTTCCGGCTACCCCATTTCCAGCGGAGGATACGGTTGATCCTGCTCTCCAACTTATTCTTGAGACGATGGGAGTCTATCCTGCCTATGTTATCTGTCCTCGTTGGGATATCATCGCCTGGAATCGGGCCGCCTGCCAGGTGTATGCTGATTTCAGCATGATGTCTCCCCAAGAACGCAATTTTCTCTGGTTTCTCTTTACAGATCAACGGCTACGTACACGACTCGTCGATTGGGAGGGAAAAGCGCAACACGCACTGGCCTTCTTTCGTACCAGCACCCAGCTCTATATTGGAGAAGCATGGTTGACAGAAATAGTTACAGATCTCGAACAGGTGAGTCCAGAATTTCGTGAGTGGTGGCCGCGTTATGATGTGCAAGGATGCAATACATGCCAGGCACGTCTCAATCATCCTCTCGTAGGCTTGTTAAGCACGCAGGCAACAAGCTTCCAGCTTGCAGGTCATCCCGGTTTACAAATGATTGTGGACACTCCTGTCTCTGGAACAGATACCCAGGCGAAATTGACCGTTCTTTCAAAATCTGAACCAAGACTTCAACTTCTTGAAGTCATATAGAGGTAGGGCCAGGAGTGCGCCTGGCCCTACCTCAGCTTGGGATATTGTCAACTTGTTCGTAGGAACGCAGTATATTGCTGAGATAGAAAGAGGAAAGAGACTGAAGACAATGAAATATGGGGCGGGATTGATCGTTATGCGACGAGTTTCACTGCAGGTATCTCGTTCCACTCCAAGCATCGGCCCTGTAAAATGGCGCGGTATTCCCTGGCACACAAGCGGTGTCTTCGCGGTTGGAAATGCCCAGCGATGGGTCCAAAGGCCGAGAGAAAGCGTTGTGCCTGCTTGGCTGATTTGAATTTGCGCAGTTTCTTCTCTCGTAGCCGCGTGGGTTGATGAGAGTTCTCCGCTCGATTGTTCAGCCCTTTGTGTTACCAGTGCTCCACGCCAGGGAGGATCTCACGTTTCGCTGCTCCATAGCTCCTCAGCTTATCGGTAATAATCACGCGCGGGACGTATTGGAGGCCTTTGAGGAGCTTGCGGAAAAATCTCTTCGCAGCTTTGCGGGTTGCGTCGGCTCTGAACGAGAATATCCAGCACATTGCCGTCCTGATCCACGGCCCGCCAAAGGTAGTGCCTTTGACCTCGAATCATGAGAAAGACCTCATCCATATGCCATCTATCACCACAGCGAGGACGGCGACGACGCACTTCATTGGCATACGTCTGGCCAAATTTGAGGCACCACTGCCGCACCGTTTCATAGGTGACAACAATGCCTCGTTGCGCGAGAAGCTCCTCGACGTCGCGAAAACTGAGCGAAAAGCGAAAAGAGAGCCACACCGTGTGGCTGATACTCTCTGGCGGGAAGCGGTATCCTTTGTAATCAGGTGCAATGGTGTTCGTTTTCATGAGGTTATTTTAGCACACGGTTCAACCACACTGCCAAGTTGACAATATCCCCACAATGGCTTCCTCGGTTCTGCTCACCTGTTCCACAGAGCAACCAGGAAGATCGGGTAATAACGTGATGAGGGACATAGACTCTTTTCTTGGAAAGTGGAGATGTTCGTAAAGAGTGTTCCTCTTACTATACCACATTTTCCTGTACGGAAGATGACGGAGAACCGTTTAAAGTTCGTGTTTACAGGTTACCCATTTTTCAGAGTCAAAATGTTTTTTACCGTTATTCTATTGTCTCTTTTGCAGAGTTTCATTTTTTGCAACACACCTCAAGAATTCAGTCAAATGACACCAGACTCGTTCTTGTTTCTCAGAAGAGTGTCTCCTGGTCGTCGGGCGGCTTGCTCTTCAGGCGCTTTTTCCCCTTGCGCCGTTCAGCTTCGACCAAGTTGCGGATATTTTCCGCTCGTGGTAGGTCTTCGGGTTTTTGTTGGTGGATCTTCTCGATGGATTCCCTCACGATAGCGCCAACGTCGTGATGTGTAGCGATGGCGATGGTCTCATTCGTCACCTTCTCTCGAACCAGTTTCTCATCTGTAGCATTGATGCGAAAAAGGTTCGCTGCTAATGCTTCAGGCCCCATGACATCCAGTATCTTGACTCCCGTTGGAACTTGCCAGAACGCGGCGAGCTGGTTTTCGGTCATATGGTACATTCCGTGGTAGCCTGCGTCATGGAACAATGGCATATTTTCAGATTGGACTCCTGATGATCTCGCTGTTTCGCCCAGGTGCTTGTTGCCCTCTGCCACTTTCAGGCGGAGTTGTAGGCGGCGCTCTCGCGCGAGGCGAAGCCGGGTGAGATCGTCAAGAACCTCGCCTGCGAAAGCAAAATAGTTCTGGGCGGCAGCGATCTCTTTCTTTCGTGGGTCGCCGTTTTGCGCGATGAGGTAACAGGCTCGCTTACTGAGGAAGTAGTCTTGACCTGGCCGTCCAGCTTGTCCGGGGATATTTTTACTGACGCCAGTAAAATTCTCCAGAAGTGGTACCTCTGCCTCTTGCGCGGCGATCATGGCCTTTGCGATGACTTTCTCAAAGTTCTGCCATTTGTTTCCATACCCCAACAATGGCATAAGATCGCGAGCGCTCCAGTATTCATCTCCTAAGTACAACCCCACAGAAAAAAGGTTCGGGATGGAAACCTCGCTGAGAATTGTTGTTCCGAAGAGAAGGATCCTTCAAGTCTTTACAGGAGGTAAATATGGCCGGTCCCCTCTCGACGATCCAGATTACGATGAGCGACCAAACGCATGCGCTTCTCCAGAGTTGGGTGCGTCTGACCAAGCCATCAGGTTTGGTCAGACGTGCCCGTGCCCTCTTGCTCCTCGAACGAGGGCAGCGCTTTGCTCCTACAGCCAGGCAAGTTGGATTGAGCGAGCGTCACCTGCGCAAATGGGCCAGACGCTTTTGTGACCAAGGTGCGGCAGGTTTGTATGAACGGACTCGTTCTGGTCGTCCCCCAGTGTTTTCTCCTCAAGTAGCTCTCTATGTGGTCAAGCTGGCCTGTGAACGACCGGATCAGTTCGGGCGTTCCCTCTCGCAGTGGAGCTGCTCCGAACTGGCTCGTCAGCTCGAAGCTGACGGCATTGTGTCTTCCATTTCCCTTGAGACCGTCCGCAGAATCTTGCAATCCCACAAGCTCAGGCCCTGGCGCTCCCACCTGTGGATCTCGCCAAGGGTGCCTCGCGACCAGCACTTTGCTCAACAGGTCCAGCTTTTGGTGGACCTCTACACCCGTCGGCTTGCAGATTGGGAGAGAGTCTTGTGCGTCGATGAAAAGACCAATTTGCAACCTCGCCCTCGCCTTGCTCCGACGCTTCCTTCCCTCCCAAAACTGTCGACCCGTGTAGAGCATGAGTACAAACGTGCCGGAGCCCTGCACCTGTTTGCTGCTTTTGATACCCGCACAGGCAAAGTCACAGCTCTCACGGCGGTTCGCAAACGGCAAGGTGAGTTCATCGCTTTGCTCACCCAACTCGATGAACAACTTTCAGCCTCGGTCAGACGCGTCTTTCTTGTGCTCGACAATTCGAGTGTCCATCATGGCAAGCAGACTCAACACTGGCTGGCGCTTCATCCCCGCTTTGTCTGCTCCTTTCTGCCAACGCATTGCTCTTGGATGAACCAGATTGAGCAATGGTTCAGCATCTTGCAGCGTAAGCGACTCCAAATCAGCGATTTCTCTGATCTGCATCATCTAGCAGAGTGCCTGATGGTCTTCGTCACTGAATGGAATGCTCATGCACATCCTTTCAACTGGTCTACCAAGTCTGCTGCTCACGTGATGGCCAAGTGCGAGGGCTCCACTTCACTAGCCATCACGGCTTGATCCCGAACCTTTTTTCTGTGGGGTTGTACTAAGACGTTCATCTGTTTGATGGACTCAAAGTCCGGTATTTGCATAGCTCCCTCCTTCGCCTTAGCCACCCAAAATGTTGTGTTAGTATTCCTCCACCTGGACGCGCCTGGCAGCTTCGATAATGGTTTCCACAATGAGGGGCGCGGCCTGGATGAATGGGTCTTTATGATGACGCTTCAGTGTGGCCAGCGCATCATCAAACTCTGCCCGCCGACTTGGCGGAACGCTGACGCTGACGACTCGGCCTCGCTCTTGTTTCGTTTCCTGGTTTTCCGTGTTCGCTGACATGAAAATCCTCTCTGCTTGAGTAAAGGCAATCAGTTTCTTTTTATTGTACCATAGATTTCTGAAAACTCATAGTTTCATATGTAGCAGCAAAATACGAACTTGTGTAAATTTGACAAAATATGATGTATGTGGTCTCCTCAGAGGAGATGATGATTGTTTTGTAGCGATATTTGAGGTTGTGGTGCAAAAAATATGAAGAAAAGAGATGAAGCAGAGAATCCCCTCGTGGTTTGGCTTAGGCAACGACTCCGAACAGCCTGGCGACGAGTGCAACCGGTAGTGTTGCAACAATTTGTTCATCCCGCTGCGCACCTGTTGCAAGGTCGTAGGACGCCGTTTGCTTTCCCACGGACGCAACTGGACGGTATTGTCAACTTGTTTATGGGAACAAACCTATTGATGAGCGAGAAAGAGAAGAGGGGTTGGAGAGCAATGAGAAGTGGGGAGGTTTGTATAGTTATGGGTTGTGTTGCAAGAAATTGAAAGAGGACAAAATGAGTATGAAGTGACCCTGCTTGTTGCGTTTATCCTGCGACTCCAAAGAGCTTGGCGATCACTGTCACTTGCCCTTTCACATCTCCTTTTGCCACGCCTTGCAGTTGTCCCTTTCTGATCATGTTCATTGCCTCGAATCCTTGTAATGTTCGCCATGCGGTCTCAAAGGAGAAAAAGCCCATCCCAGGCTTCGTTCATCTCTTCATAAAGCGGTGATCTTGTTCGATCAGATTGTTAAGGTACTTCACTTGTCGTAATTCACAGCTCAGGGGAATAATTGCTTCTGCTTTGAGCTCGTCGAATGCTTTGGGGTAGGCGGCGTTTTTGTCCGCGTTGATCACTCGTGGCTCTGTGGTATGAGAGGCAGCAAGTGTTTTCAGCAAGAACTGTTTCGCTGCGTGTGCATCTCGTGTTGGGCTGAAGAAGAAATCGAGTGTATTGCCCTCAGAATCAACTGCACGATAGAGGGAGATCCACTGCTTTTTCACTCTGATAGAGGTGCGCGTCGACACGCCACGAGTCGTTGGTGGCTTTGAGGTGGGGCCAGCTGCGCTTCGAGAGTTCGGGTGCGTAGCGCTGGACCCAGCGGTAGATCGTCGTATGATCGACGTGCAGGCCTCGTTCGAGCATGATTTCTTCGAGATCGCGGTAGCTCAGCGAAGAGCGCAGGTACCAGCGAACGCACAACAGAATGATATCGGCCTGGAAATGACGCCATTTGAACGGGTTCTGCTCAGTCATCAAGAGCCCTCTTTTTCTTCTTTTCCTTGAGTGTAACAGATCAATTTACTTCTTGCAACACAACCCCACCAACTTTGCGTCAGAACCGTAATCCGGTCCGTTAATACTCGAGGACCGTAATCTTCTCCATCGCCGGCCACACCTGAGAAAGAGAACGAACAATCGATGTGAGCGCTTTGCAGAAAAAGCGTTTGGCAGCTTCGGCATCGCGCGTTGGACTCAAGAGAAACTCGATCGTGTGGCCTTCGGAATCTACGGCTCGGTAGAGATAGACCCAGACTTTTTTGACTTTTATGTAGGTCTCATCGACTCTCCAGGAGTCGTTGGTCGCCTTGAGACGCGGTCTACTGCGCTTCTCTAATTCGGGTGCGTACCGTTGCACCCAACGATAGATCGTCGTATGATCGACACTCAGCCCACGTTCTCTCATCATTTCTTCCAGGTCTCGATAACTCAATAGTCCACCACACTAGATTTGATGTGTAGCATCTTCTTGAGGTATGCTTTCTAAAAAAAGGAGAAGCACCTCATGGTTCTGATCCACCAAGTCAACCTGACAGATGAAGATCAAAGTAAACTCCACG